>FWPV01000032.1_pt1 | contig 348538 bp, 304 predicted proteins | sample 2228371 | NCBI WGS metagenome assembly FWPV01 (sample SAMEA103939776, study PRJEB20133) | metagenome | reverse complement strand
CATATTGCTTCCTGAACCTTGTAAATCCTTTGGTATCCATATTCTTTGGATTCACAGGAATCACAATGATGAAGCTGGAAGATGATCCATCAGCTCCAGAGTACAAAGGAAAGAAAAAATAGTCTTAAAGGTTCAAGCCCTGCCGAATACTAATCGGCAGGGCTTTTTTATTTTCTATATTACCTCCGCCGCGTTAATTCACTGAACCTTTGTAAAATTTAAGTGTTTACACAAAGCTTTTTTTTTGAGATAATATTTTTATATAAATATAACATTATTGAGTTTTTTTTCATTAAATACCATTTATCATATCCTTACGGTTTCAACTGCATAGGTAGGCTTAAACTAATTAAATGATATTTTACCTAATACTTTTTTGCGTTCTTACGTTTGTTTAAGCATACCTCAAAGCAGTGAAATAAAACAAATTTAGGGAGGGGTAATGTTAATGACAACAAAGACAAAAAGAGAGGCAAAACTGTGGGAAGCCCTAGTTCCAGTACTTTTCACCATCGGACTTCTGATGTACACAGTTCTTCCGTTCTTCAACGTTAATGGAGAAGTACATATACCATTAATACTCGGTTCGTTGGTTGCAGCCGGAATGGCGATGTGGAGACTTGGTTATACTTGGGGAGATATCGAAGAAGGTATAATCTCAAGTATTTCCGGCACAATGCAGGCTATAATCATTCTTGCTATTATAGGTATGATAATCGGTACCTGGATACTCGGAGGTATCGTGCCTACACTTATTTACTATGGTTTGCAGATACTTTCACCAGCATTTTTCCTGGTTGCAGCATGTTTGCTCTGCTGTATAGTATCCCTTGCAACAGGAAGCTCTTGGACAACTGCAGGTACAGTCGGTATAGCTCTTATGGGCGTTGCTGCAGGTCTTGGAATTCACCCAGGCATGGCAGCAGGTGCTATAATATCAGGCGCATATTTCGGAGACAAGATGTCCCCACTTTCCGATACAACTAATCTGGCTCCTGCAATGGCAGGTGCTAACCTCTTCGACCATGTAAAACACATGGTTTACACAACTGGTGTCAGCTTGACAATTGCTCTCGTTGGCTTCGGAATACTTGGTGCAGGCTATGCCGGAAAAGAACTTGATACAGCTGGCATAACCGCAATACTTGATCTTATGAAACAGAACTTCAGCATTAATCCATTACTGCTTTTAGTTCCAATCATAGTTATAGTAATGGTTGCAAAGAGGGTTCCAGCTATACCTGGCCTCTTCATAGGTACACTTCTCGGAGGCCTTGCTGCAATGATATTCCAGGGAGCTGGCTTCGCAGGTGTTATGGATGCTATGCAGAACGGCGTAGTTTCTGAAACAGGTAATGAAGTGCTTGACACACTCCTCACAAGAGGCGGATATCAGAGCATGATGTGGACTATCTCACTTATACTTGCTGCTCTTACTTTCGGCGGTGTACTTGAAAAGACAGGCATGCTCGAATCAATAGGAAAAGTTGTTTTGAGATTTGCTAAGAGCACGGGCTCACTCGTTACAGCTACTGTACTCACAAGCATAATCACAAACATAATGGCAGGCGACCAGTATCTCTCACTGGTTCTTCCCGGCAAAATGTACAAGGAAGAATTCCATAAGAGAGGTCTTGCTCCAAGAAACCTTTCAAGATGCTTGGAAGATGCCGGAACACTTACTTCACCGCTTGTTCCATGGAATACTTGCGGTGCTACAATGCAGACTTATCTTGGAGTTCCGACTATCGAATATCTCCCATATTGCTTCCTGAACCTTGTAAATCCTTTGGTATCCATATTCTTTGGATTCACAGGAATCACAATGATGAAGCTGGAAGATGACCCATCAGCTCCAGAGTATAAGGGACCAAAAGCAAAGAACAAAGGTGTTTCAGCTTAAGAACAAAGATTAAGCCTGTTGCGAGAGCAACAGGCTTTTTTTTATCTTCATCCCTAAATCTCAATCAATTCCTTCGTGTACTTGTTCAGTACTTCCACCCCAGTCTCAGTCACCATGACTAAATCCTCTATCCTTACTCCGAACTTACCCGGAAGATAAACGCCAGGCTCTATGCTGAACACCATGCCGGGCTGCAGTATCGATTTGCTGATATCTGATATGTATGGCTCCTCATGGACTTCCATACCTATTCCATGTCCCGTCCTATGTATGAAGTAATCCCCATAGCCCTTTTCAGCAATATAGCTTCTTGCGGCAGCATCTATTTCTGAGGCTTTCATCCCCGGTCTTACAGTCTCTACAGCCTTTCTTTGAGCCTCCTTGACTGTCTCATAAACCTCTCTGTATTCTGGAGTCGCCTTACCCAGCATTACTGTCCTTGTCATGTCTGAGCAGTAACCCTGGAATACTCCTCCAAAGTCTATTACAATGCTATCTCCGGCCTGTAGTATTCTATCTCCGGCAGTATAGTGTGGAAGCGCGCTGTTAGGTCCAGAGCCTATAATTGTATCAAAGGATGGGCTTGACATGCCCTGCATTTTGAGCTCTGCCTCCAAAATATCTCTTACCTCTGTCTCCCTCATTCCTGCCTTAATCATCGGAATAATCCTTCCTACAGCCTTATCCGCCAGTTCTGAGGATTTTCTCATTTTATCAGCTTCATCAGCTGTTTTATGTTTTCTCAGCTCTCCGATTATACTGGAAGCTTTGATAAATCGTGCTTGTTTAAAAGCTTCGTATATTCTTTCAAAGGCAATAAACCACATAGTATCTTCCATGGCTATAGTGCTTCCGGCATACCCTTTTTCATTGCACAGCACTTCAAGAATTTTCCCGGGATCCTGTGAATCATCCCAGGATATGATGCGGTCAAATACAGCCTTCCCCATTACCTCCTGCTCATACATCTTTGGTATTACAAATATAACCTCTCCGCTTGCATCAAGTATAGACACCAACAGCCTCTCCCCCGGAAAAGTATTGAAGCCTGTAGTATAAAGCATGTTCATTGACGGGCTCAGCACTAGTGCTTTAACTCCTCTTTCCTTCATAAGAGCAGTAAGCTTGTCTTTTATTGATATCAGGTTTCTTATTTCATCGGCATTGTTCATATATATTTCCTCCCTTCAAAATCTCATAACCCAAATTAAAATTCATGGACATCGAACTTCCTCGTTTTGGTTTTGTCCCTGTGTCGAGGTCGCACTAATCATAATTATTATAGCATAAATTGACAATTACTCGTATAGTGCTATTTATATATTGCACATCGCCCTGGCACATTCTTTGACCTTATACATATTATGAAAATATATGTGTTTCTAACTTTGTATTGTTAGGGCTTCCCTATGCAACACAATATCTTTCGGGAGGTTAATAAGATATGAATCTTGGTATTGACGGAAGAATAATAACCTGGCATATAGGCTCCGGCTTAGCCACCTATACCAACAACCTGCTGGAAAACTTGAACAAGCAACAGCAGCTGAAGAATATATTCTTATTCTATCCATATAAGGATAGGACTGATTTTTTTGATATCAACAATATACCCAAGAACCTTCTGATTGGTGAAAGGCGCCTTGATTTCTGGCGTAATGTATATGAACTGAAATGGGATATCAATTACCCTATCGATGTTTTTCACAATACTGTCAACGGTATAGGGCTGCCTCAAAACCTAAAAGGCATCAAAATCATAACCCTCCATGATCTTATTCCTTATGTTATGCCGGAAACAGTAGACAGACCCCACTTGAACTATACCTTGAAAAATACTCCGTACATCCTCGAAGATGTTTCTCATATAATAACTGTGTCACATTACTCCAAATCGGATATCCAGAAATACTTCGGGGTTGATGATGACAAAATAACAGTAACCCATCTTGCGGCAGATCCAATCTTTAAACCTCTGGATAGGGATAATGCAAAGAGAGTGATTTTCAATAAATATGGTGTGGATAAGAAGTATGTCCTTTATCTCGGAGGCTTCAGCCAAAGGAAGAATATAGCTCGATTGATTAAAGCCTTTAAAACGGTTATAATGGAAAAAGAGGAAGTACTTAACCTTATAATATTGGGTGAGCATTCCAGGTCCTTCAGATCTCTATGGAAGCTTACTGAGGAGCTGGAGCTTTGCGACTATGTAAAATTCCTGAATTTTGTTCCCACAGCAGATTTGCCATACTTTTACAATGGAGCAGAGGTATTCGTATACCCTTCCTTGTATGAAGGCTTCGGTCTGCCCCCTTTGGAAGCAATGCAATGCGGTACTCCTGTTGTAACCTCCAATGTATCATCCATACCGGAAATTGTAGGGGATGCATGCATGCTTACTAACCCCTATTCAATTGATAACATTGCAGATTCGATATTCACACTGCTTACTGACAGGGACGAGTGGCAGAAATACAGCCTTATGGGTGTCGAGAAGGCTAAGGAATATTCATGGCAGAAGACCGTCTCAGAAACTCTTGATGTGTACAGAAAGTGTATAAAAAAGGCTTCTGTTTGAGCATTTTAATAATTAAGGACACTATATTACCAAAGAGGAGTAGATATCATGGAAGCAACGAATATTAAAGCCTTTTCATTATGTAATGAAATAAGCTTGGAAAAAGTCTCTTCCCACTTTGGAATCAATAAAAAGTATAAGTGGGAAGACTATCTCACTTTAAGAGAGGGTCATCTTAAAGGTGTCATACCGGTACCCGAAGGAAAGTCAGCTGTCATTTTCCCTTTTGGAAGCATAGTATTCATCAACATGGAGCACCATGAAATAGTTGATGTGGTGAATTATCTGAAAAAGTTGGAAAACAACCTTAAAAATGCTGATTTTAGGTTTGGGGAAAGCTATATGCTAAAAATAGGAGTCGATGAACTCTCTGTAGACTTTAACAGCATGTCGGTCAAAGAGCTTAAGAGCTACCAGCTTGAGACACTTGCCATCGTCCTGTCAAAATCTGTAGCCCTTGAAAAAGTGGAAAAAGATTTGAACAGTCTTCTGGACGAGGTTGAAGTCATGGTTGATTTGCTCGATCGAGGCATATTGAATATCAGTGATGCGAAAAATGCTAAAATGTCAGCCAGAATTCTAGGCTTCAAATTTGATACCATATCATATATAATGCTTTTGGATAAACCGGATATTACCTGGGAAAACCAGGACGCAGAAACCCTTTACATTCAACTTTCTCAGTTCTATGAATTGAAAGAAAGATACGAAAAAATCCAAGCCAAGACAGAAACTCTGATGGATATTACCCAGGTCTTTGGAGCGCTGACGCATCAGCGGAGGGGAAACAAGCTGGAATGGATGGTTATTATACTTATAGGCATAGAAATAGTGCTTACTCTTGTTGAATTCATATTTTTTTATAAATAAAAAGTGCTCCGCGACAATCAAGCCACGGGGCACTTTTTATTTATATTCTATTAATCAGTCCTAAATTATCCTTTACTTTCTGTGAGTCATAAGATCTATACCGCCAAGCACAACGTGAGCAAGCCCGAAACCAGCTATTCCTGCTGCAGCTACCGGAGCAGCTCCAAAAGCTGCCAGTCCTGCCACTGTAACAGCAGTGCCGAGAACTGTGGGTACAAGTCCTTCTCTTACCTTTCTTGCCATATGAACACCTCCTTGCCTTTTATATATATTGTTTGGATACTGGAGGTTTTTATGCAACATGTCATATCGAAAAAACAAGTCCTTGCGATAAATTGCAAGGACTTGCTGCTAATAGTTAAATGCCGCTATCTCAAAATATGCTCTTGGATGCTTGCAGGTTGGGCATAATTCAGGGGCTTCAGCTCCCGCATGAATATGTCCGCAGTTCCTGCATCTCCATGTTGTCTGCTCATCACGTATAAATACCTTACTCGCTTCAATGTTCTTCAGCAGAGCCAGATATCTTTCCTCATGTTCCTTTTCTACACCTGCTACCTTATTAAAAAACTCTGCAATTGCTTGAAATCCTTCTTCTTTTGCAGTTTTCTCAAATTCCTTGTACATGGAACTCCATTCATAGTTCTCACCCTCTGCCGCATGCTTCAGGTTTTCCATTGTGTTTCCTATTCCGCAGAGAAATTTAAAAATCAATTTTGCGTGCTCTTTTTCATTGTCTGCAGTCTCCTGAAAAATTCCGGAAATCTGCTCAAAGCCTTCTTTCTTTGCAACGCTGGAGAAGTATGTATACTTGTTTCTTGCCTGAGATTCACCAGCAAAAGCAGTCCATAAGTTTTGTTCTGTTTTTGTACCTTTTACATCCATCCCATAACCCCCATTATTTATATTAATTACTTATTAATAATAATTATACGTAACCATCCAATATATGTCAAGCTGTTTTCTTGCTCAGCAATAGATTCCCTATGCCGCTGTACTGCTCTCTAAGACTGTTTAAATAAAGCTCCAGATTATTGCTTTCATAATAGCCCTTCAGTATATTATCCAATCCATTAAGAGCATCTTTTACCTCATTTTCCTTAAGCTCTTTCCTGCTTATAGCCTCATTAAACTCATCAATATCTACCACATAATACCTTCCATCGCCCTTGATAATAAAATCTATGTACAAATCCTTTGCTCTCCAAAGCTTCTTTTCCTTAGTTACACTAACCATATCTACATAGTATTTATATACTTCCGACGGATTAAACTGCAGTTTGTTGGATTGGTGCAGCTTGTATATGCCGATGTTCTCCTTGGGGAAAAGGTTATACTCAACGGACTCATGATATTTATGGTCAACATATCGTCTGTAATAATACAGGTAATTTTCATATACTTTCAGCTCCTGAATCCTATAGTCATGTATTCTTCCATCTTTCCTCACGCTTTCAATCATTGCTTCAAAATCCAAAATTGTATGCTTCAAAGAAATCCCCCCTGCATATCCACAATTACCCTTTTTTTAAGTATATACAATTATACCAGTATCGGTCAACAATATAAGCCAAAATGAAATAATTGTAATATACATAAATCTATTTTTCAGTGCAAATAATACTCTTATAAAATGAACCCTATATAGTACATGTCCTAAATCCCTAGATAAAAATACAAGCAGCGACATATAATTCTATAGACTATGTTAATATTTTATGTTAATATAAAATTAAATTAAGAGTATTTAGCCTGGAATGTCCGATATGCCTATATTTGAACCTACAGAGCCAAAACGGGAACTCACGTATATGACGTGATATCAAGCCTCAGTAACAGTCTATCAGCAGCAGAGGAAGGTAGAGAGCCATATCAGGGTACCCCCCTAGCGAGAGCTAGGTGTCAAATAATAGCTAACCGGCATTTTGGGGAAAACAATACAAGAAAAGCTTTGGATCATATCCAAAGCTTTTCTTTTTTATATCTATTTTTCAATGCTTCCTGTGGACTTTCTGACTCTAAGACTGGCTGGTATAATGATGTGCTTCTTGCGGCCATCCGTTCCCTGCAGCTGGTCGATAAGCGTCTCACTGGCATTGTAACCAAGGTCATATACGAAAATCTCCATCGAGGACAGAGGCGGGTCTACATAGCTGGCAAGAGGTGTGTCATTAAAGCTTATTACAGAGATATCATCAGGGATTGTAAGCCCTTGCTCCTTTATGGCCCTCATAGCCCCGAAAGCCATAAGATCATCGGCCACAACAATTGCAGTAGGGCGATTTTTATGTATTAACAGCTTTTTTACTGCGTTGTATCCTCCTTCTTCTACAAATTCACCAAGGCTCAGAAGCTCCTTGCCGAACTTTATACTGTAGGAATCCAATGCCTTTTTGTAACCTTTGAACCTTTCACCCATAAATACATAGGTGAATTCGCCACCTATGAAGCCAATCCTTTCGTGACCCAGCTTTATAAGGTATTCAGTAGCCAAAAAGCCCGCTTCCTGATTGTCATTGTCCACCCAGTTCACATCTTCCATATTTGAGGGCTTGCCTACAACAACAAATGGGAAATGCTTTTTCCTCAAGCTGTCAATTGTTTTGTCCCCTATTCTTGAAGTCAGGAGTACAAGCCCATCCACCCTCTTTTCATTAACCAGGCGGCTAGTAGCCTTATACTCTTCTTCACTGCTGTTGCCAGTAGAAAAAAGGACATAATAGCCTCGTTTTAGTGCACTCACCCCAATTCCTCTCATAATTTCAGTAAAGAAGGGGTTTACAAAGACCTGCTCAGTAGAGTGAGGCATAATAACTCCGATGGTTTTCGTGCTCCTGTTTGCAAGGCTTCTCGCTATGGCATTAGGGTGAAAGTCCAGTTCCTCCATTACCTTAAGAACCTTTTCCTTTGTCTTTGTACTTATTCTCGGGTTATCCGCAATAACTCTGGAGACTGTTGACGGATCAACACCCGCTAACCTTGCAATATCCTTTATTGTTAAAGCCATTAATTTGTCCTCCCGGCTACAATTATTATCAGTTAATACTTTCCATACTCATTTTACTGATTCTATGCCTGAATGTGTAAAGTAGTATCAAAACTATGAACTCCACAATTACAAAAGATACTTCAATCACATTTCCATAATTGACTCCTGAAACCACAATATCACCAGAATTGTTGAACACATAAAGCACTGCACCTTTAAAGTGCTCGTAATCCTGCAGCTTTACTATGTTAACCTGTATAAGGTCATATATGAAGTGGTAGGCAGAAGTCAGGTATAAGGAATCTGTCAGTATATAAAGGTAGCCTAACACTACACCGCCTAAAGCAACATCAATGAAATCCAGCAGCTTTCCGTAAGTTAAAATATGAGCCGCCATAAAAATCAGGGAACTGATAAATAACGCCCATTTGTTTCCCATCACAAGCATAAGCCTTTTTTGTATGTAGCCCCTGAAAAGCGCTTCCTCTCCGAAGCCTACCAAAAGAAACGCCAGGATACCGTAAAATATAGATTTCACTATCTCAGCACCACTGAACAGGCTGAATCCGGAGCTCTGAAACCAAAGGGTTCCCATCAATAGGGAGAGCAGCATGATAAGTGCAATTTCGAGAGCACCGCCAACTAAACCCAGTCCAAACAGCTTAAAGCTGTTTTTCTTCCACTTAAGCCCTATAATCTCTGTGTCCCGCTTATCTACAAATTTCCAAACCAGGTAGGTCACCATTATCACAAATATATTGTAAATACTGATAATGAACAAATATTCAGGGCTCCTTACCATTTGGTCAATTATTTCATTGCCGTTGGCATAAGAACCTCTTGCAGAATAAAAAATAACACCGAATATTATAACTGTAACAAATGACCATGCAATATTTATTATAAAATCAAGGATGAATACTGACGCAACCCTAAAAAGTGCTGATACTACATCCTTTTTATTTGAACCGGCAGTCATTGTACTACCTCCATAATCTACGCATTCCTGTTATAAAGCACCGACAGACCTGCAAGCTTCTCCTCCAGTTCTGAAGTCAGCTGCCCTTCCTCTAGTCTCCATGCCCAATTCTTCCCGCCTATTGTGTTGGGAATATTCATTCTTGCTTCACTCCCAAGGCAAAGAATATCCTGTAATGGAATTATTGCAGTATTGGCTCTGCTGCTTAAGGCACTCCGGATAAGCGTCCAGCACATAGCCTTCTCCCCAATTTCTTCCGCAATGCCGAAGTACCTGTTCAGCTCATCAATTGACCCGGGATCTGTCTCTCTAGCCTTCATATACCAGCCTGCGGTAGTGTCATTGTCATGAGTGCCTGTATATACAACTGCATTTTCCTCGTAATTGTGAGGCAGAAATCTCTCCTCAGAACCTCTTCCAAAGGTAAACTGCAATATCTTCATCCCCGGGAATTCAAACTCATTCTTCATTTCTTCCACTTCCTTGGTGATTACACCCAGATCTTCAGCAATGATAGGCATATCATTTTTGTAAGCTTTTAAAGTTTGAAAAAGCTTTCTCCCCGGAGCTTTTACCCAGCTGCCAATTTGTGCGGTTTTCTCTCCCCCAGGAATCTCCCAGTAGCTTTCAAAACCCCTGAAATGGTCAATTCTGATAATATCCACCACACTGAGCAGCATATCCAATCTGTCTCTCCACCACTTAAACTCATCCTTCTCCATCTCATCCCATTTGTAGTGGGGGTTTCCCCAGAACTGACCTGTTGCGCTGAAATAGTCAGGAGGCACTCCTGCCACCTTTGCAGGGTTTCCTGCAGCATCCAGCTCAAACAAAGAGCGCTGTGACCACGCATCGCTGCTGTCATAAGAAATGAATATGGGCAAATCTCCTATTATTTTTATACCCTTATTGTTTGCATATGATTTTATCTCCAGCCACTGACTGAAGAAAATGTATTGAAGAAACCTTTGATATTCAATTTCCCGGGTAAGAATATTTCTGTAATATTTCATAGCCTTAAAATCCCTGAAAGCTATTTCTTTATCCCAGAGATTCCATGCAGTTCCCCCGAAATACTCCTTTAAAGCCATGAAGAAAGAGAACTCATCAAGCCAGTAGTTGTTCTCCATCAAGAACTTATTATACTGTGAATTGGCGCCTGCCGCTTTGAATCTCTCAAAAGCTTTTCTGTACAAATCAAACTTAAAGGCCTTTACTCTTTCAAACTCCACAAGTCTCGTATCAAAACAAGGTGCTATACCAATATCCTCCTGGAACAAAAGTTTTTGATCCAGGAGTTTTTCTATGCTTATAAGCATTGTGTTGCCCGCAAAGGCAGAAAAGCACTGATATGGAGACTCTCCATAGCCAACAGGCCCAAGGGGCAGTATCTGCCACAGTCTTTGCCTGCTTCTGACTAAAAAGTCCACGAAATCATATGCTTCATTACCCAATTCACCAATACCATATTTTGAAGGCAGCGAGGTAGGATGCAAAAGTACCCCGCTCTCTCTATTGAACTTCATCCTATTACCTCCAAGCAATGCGCAATCGTTTGCGCAATATTTCTATTAATAATCCAAATTTATTTATAATACTATAATAAATGTATCAAGGTGTCAATATTATAAGTAGTATATATTGCAGTTATTGGAAATATGTCTTGGAGTTAATTCAATAAAATTTTTGTGCAATCGTTTGTACATTATTTATTCTTAGTATATAATGGGAATAATTAAATTTATTTATCTATATAGGTTGCATTAAAGCTGATTCAATGAAGAATAAGGCAACCTATGGGCTTTGTCCCTACGGCGACGAAGCCTTAATCAAGGAATATGATTTTGCAATATTGAATTATAATATAAAAGGTTTATTGCAAAACATATAATCAGGGAGGTAATTTTGACAATGGACAACAAACTTCCAGCAGTTGCATATTTTTGCATGGAATATGGCTTGGACACTAACTTCAAAATGTACGCCGGAGGACTCGGAATACTTGCGGGAGACTATCTAAAAGGAGCAAAAGACGCTGGCATGCCCATAGTCGGTATAGGCCTCAAATGGAAACAGGGCTACGGGGACCAAATAATAGGAAAAGACAGCAAGCCCTTTGATTCATATCATAATTACAGCTATGATTTCCTTGAGGACACTGGTATCAAGGTCACAGTAAATATAAGACGGCGCGATGTTGTCTGCAAGATATGGAAGGTTAATAAATTCGGGAATGCCGATATATATCTTCTGGATACTGATCTTCCAGAGAACGAGGATGCTTGGATAACAGGTCAGCTTTATGGCTGGTTCGGAGAAGAAAGAGTAGCCCAGGAAATGGTTCTCGGCATCGGTGGCGTGAGAGCTCTAAGAATGCTGGGTATAGATATTGATATATATCATTTCAACGAAGGCCATGCAGTACTGGCGGCTCTTGAGCTCATTAGAGAAAAGCAGGAAGGCGGCATGGATTTCCAGGAAGCTCTGGATGCTGTCAGAAAACAAGTGGTGTTTACTACTCATACTCCTATCAGACAGGGAAATGAAGAACATTACCTGGACAGACTTCAATACATGGGAGCCTTTAACGGTCGCACTTCGGAGCAAATGGTGCATATTGGAGGCAACCCCTTCAATATGACAATTGCAGCATTAAGAGTATGCAAGAAATCAAACGCTGTAGCAGCCCTGCATGCCGAGACGGCCAACAAGATGTGGGAGCATGTGGATTATCCCAAGCCTATTGTTGGGATAACAAATGCCATTCATGTGCCTACCTGGGTGGATTCTGAGATGTTGGCTGCTGCTGATGGCAGTGGAAGCATTTGGGACATTCACATGAAAAATAAAAGAAATCTGGTTGAATTCGTTAGAGAACGCACTGGGGCCATACTGGATTCTGATGTATTGCTTGTGGGCTTTTCAAGAAGAGCTGCTCCATATAAGAGAAGCAGCTTCATTTTCAGCGATGAGAAGATAGTGGGACCGCTTTTGGAAAACAGGAAGCTGCAGATTGTGTTCTCAGGTAAAGCTCATCCCCTTGATGATATGGGTAAGCAAATTGTTGCAACCCTTGTATCTATGTCTAAAAAGTATCCCAATGCAGTTGTATTCCTCGAGAATTACGATATGGAAATAGGGAAAATGCTGACAAGGGGCTCCGATATATGGCTGAACAACCCGAGAAGGCCTAATGAAGCAAGCGGTACCTCAGGTATGAAAGCAGCCATGAACGGTGTCTTAAATCTCAGCATATTGGACGGTTGGTGGCCGGAAGCCTGCCAGCATGGAATCAACGGCTGGCAGATAGGAGATGCCTTCCAGAGCAGTGATATAGAAGAACAGGATAGACATGACCTGCAGTCCCTGTACAAGGTACTGCTTGACGAGGTGCTGCCCACATATTACAGCAACAGGGACAAATGGGTGGAGATGATGAAAAACAGCATTAACTCCACAAGATACAAATTCTCAACGGAGCGAATGCTGAAGGAATATTACGAAAAGCTATATAACGCATAGATATAAGATTGGCAGCAATCTTTCGGGCAATAGGCAATAGGCGATGGGCAATGGGTTAAGCTAGGCTTCGAAGCCTTTCCCTGAACTCCTATTGCCTATTGCCCATCGCCTATTGCCGCGCACGTTAGTGCGCAGTTTCCTACAGTCCCAAATCATCTGCTATTTCATTCATTGCCTTAAGGGATAACTCTGCAAACTCAGCAAAAGGTATCCCAAGCTTCTCTATTGAACGCATTGCATTCCTATCTGCACCGGCAGCAAATCTCACTTCATCCATCCTCTTTGTGATGGATTTCACCTTTACACTTGTGAGCTTCTTATCTGGATATACCAGAGTAATTGCAGTGACGAAGCCCGTTATTGGGTCTGCCGCATAAATCGCCTGGTCCATTTTGCTTTGTATCGGAACCTTAGTATCTTCATTATGAGCACATATGGAATGATACATTTCTTCGTTTCCAAAGCCCTCTTCCTTTAAAAGCTCTACCGTCTTGGGGCCATGCAGCTCAGGAAAACTCCTGTAATCAATAATATCAGCATCCAGATCGTGCAGCAGGCCTGCCATTGCCCACAGCTCTTCCTTGTCAGGCTCCAGCTTCCTGGCCAGTGCCCTCATGACACTTTCCACTGCATAGGAATGCTTTATCAAATGCTCGGTAGTCAAGTGCTTATTAAGTATCTCCAATGCTTTTATTCTATCCATATTTCTCCTCCTTAGTGAATTTGACTCCAATCTATGTATTTATTGAGTTTATCTGCAAAAAGCTGAAGGTATTTTGCATCCAGCTCATCAAATCTGTTTTTTATCGGGCTGTCTATGTCCAATACTCCATACAATGTTCCATCCTTAATCAAAGGCACCACTACCTCCGAATTTGAAGCAGAGTCACAGGCGATATGCCCCGGAAACAAATGCACATCAGGCACAAGCTGGGTTTTCATCTCAGCAACTGCTGTACCGCATACCCCTTTGCCCGGCTTTATTCTTGTGCAAGCTGTTTTGCCCTGAAAGGGTCCTAATACCAGCTCATCCTTCTTCATAAAATAAAAACCTGACCAGTTGATATCCTTAAGATTTGCATAAAGCAATGCTGCAGCATTAGACAGGTTGGCAAGCCAGTCTGTTTCACTTGAAAGCAAGCCCTCCAATCTCACAAGCATTATCTTATAGAACTTATCCCTGTCCTCTGAGTTTATACTACTGTTATCCTGCATATTTTCTCCTCCTTATATCCGGCTGCGTGCAGCTCCACTATTTAGGAATACCCTAAACCATTGCCCCTCTCATATTAAACTAAAACTATTATATAGCAATTATCCAAATATGTAAATTAATCGACACTTACTAAACATTCATACCCACTTTTTCCATAACTTATTTTTTGACTTTGCTTATTGCTTATGCTATTTTTGTAGCAGAATTACCAATTTCAAATTCACCTGTGGGAGGTATTATGGTTAAGCTTGATAGAAACTTCTACCTGCGAGATACACTGACTGCAGCACAAGACTTGCTGGGTAAGCTGCTGGTGCATGAAACCCGGGATTATAGAATAGTAGCCAGGATAGTAGAGACTGAGGCATATATAGGTCCGGAGGATAAGGGCAGTCATTCCTATGGAGGGAGAAGAACCAAACGAAATGAGTTCATGTACCACATAGGCGGTATTTCCTATGTCTACTTGATTTATGGCATGTACTTCTGCTTCAATGTAGTCACCGAGCAGGCAGATAAGCCTTCAGCAGTGCTGGTGAGGGCTGTTGAGCCAGTTGAGGGGGTCGGGCATATGTCTCAATTAAGATACGGTATTGACTTATCTTCTTTGTCTCCCAGACAGAAGCTGGGCATGTGCAATGGGCCCGGAAAGCTATGCATGGCGATGGGTATAGGAAAGGCTGAGAACGGTCTTGACCTTTGTGGCAGCAAGCTTTACATATGCGACTCGCAGAATGAGCCCTTCAGAATGAAGAGCTCCCCGAGGATTAACATAGACTATGCAGAAGAGTACGCCCTCAAACCCTGGAGATTCTATATAGATGGCAATAAATATGTGTCGAAAGGGTAACGGGCATGAGGCAATGGGGTCTGGTTTCGAGTTACGCGTGTTCGGGAAAGACTTCGAAGCCTAATATAAAAGGCTGTTAACCAATATGATTAACAGCCTTTTATTATATCATCTTCTTGCAACCCATATCCTGCATGAAGCGGTCTATGAGGCTGGAATGATCCCCTTTTATCACCAGATGGTGATTGGCTAAAGGATTCTTTAGGAAATAGCCGGCATCTGAGTTCAAATGTACTTTTAGCTGCGTTCTGCACATATTGATATCCTCAAGGTTCTCAATAAGCTGCCCTGATGCTGCAAAGTACTTGTCCAGCTTACTTCCGCCGCATTTAAACACCGTAACAGGACCCTCTTCAACAACTCCCTGTATACCTATTCCAATACGGGATTCAAAGTGATTTCTTATGATATATTTTTCGGTCATGTCGGTAGCGATGGTACAATGCGCAAAGACTATATCGTTTTTCTCAATATCAATATATGCAGGATTTGCCATAAAGGATTTGCTTTCGGTAAGCAGACTCAGAAGCAGCATTGAGAACACCCCTTGGCAGTCCCCTTCACATCCGGAGATTACACCTTCGTTGTTCAGGAGAGATAGCGCCAGACACCCTGTCGCTCCATGCTTTGTAAGCAAATCAAAGCATCGCACCGTTACAGCATCAAAGCCATATTCTTCACGCAATGCCTTCAAGGCTAAATATATCTTTGCTGCTTCAATTACGTCCTTCTCATTTGACTCTTTAAACCCAGCAGCCTTTTTTGCAAAGTCCTCTGCGATTCTCTTTGCTTTATCGATGCTTGTCCTCTCTACCATCTGACTTAGTTCATCCAGTTCAATGTTCTCAAACAGGACTCCCCACTTCTTCCGGGCTTCTATATAGCTGACATCGCTTGCGATAAGCCAATCGGACGGAAAACCCACTACTCCAATAGAGGCTTCCTTCAATCTGTTTCTTGTCATACGCGCTTTATAGTTATAGTTTATCTGTGAAATCGTCTCATCCAGACTTCCGTGCAGTATGATAGAATCATCCCCAAGCTCCTGGATCCATGCCAGTATTTCCATTGATGCAGCAAGGGAATTGTGCATCCCATCGGTCAACAGAAGCACCGGCTTGGGGAGTTTATCATAAATATTCCTGAAATAATTCTCAGTACCCCCTGAGCCAATAAATACAATTGGCAAATCTACGCTGTCGGCATCTTCAGGGTCGATGAAAGAAATATTAAAATCCTTTTTGAGCCCTGAAATAAAATTATAGTGGGAATTTTCAACTTTAGTAGCATCATGCAGTGCAGAAAGCAAAGTAATTATGCCTAGCTTTAGCTTCATGATACTCCACCTGCCTTTTATTTATAATTATTTAAAACCTGCCTTTATCAAGAGGCTTTTGGTTTTCTTCTCTTGGCAAAAGCAAGTATTCCTCCCATAGCAATTGAAAGGAAAGACGCCATAAGCACCCTGTATTCCGGTGCCAGCATGAAGGTTACAGTATGAGCAGGAATCCAGAATATTGGGATTGTCTTTATTACAACAAAACTAATGAAGCCCTGGAAGTCTATCTTGCCAATTACATCTCCCAGTTTTATCTTCATTATCTTTGAAAGTCTGCCGTCACCAAGGTCTATAAAGGTATCTGTCACTCTGTGAAAAAGCATGAAGGTTGGTGCAAATATAAGGTTCATTAATGCACTGGTGAAAAAGGCGAACAGCACCTGATTGATGACTTTATCTGCACTGGACGGAAGCAGCGCCTTGCTCATGGAGCCTGCCACACCTCCAGCAAATATTTCAAATACTAATACGAAGGCCATACCAAGAAGTCCCCATACAAATGCCCTGTATTGCAGCCCTACGGGCTTTTTCCATTCACCTGTAACTATTCTGAGTGCCATTAGCTCACCCATAGTAGCCAGGATTGCTACCTTTACAAAGCCCATGAGATAAGGTTGTGTCTTTGTTGCTGTCACAAACAAAGTATGTGTAGTCGGGTGCAAAAGAATGAAAGCAACTGCGAATAGAGCTCCAAACCATACAGTAAGCCATAAATAACTGCGAAAATTACTACTTTTCTTCAAAATTAGTCCCCCATTATCATTTTTAACGTAATATCATTATACAAAATAAATCAATCATTCGCAAACCTCTACATACAAAATGCCCTCTATTCTCGATAGACAGTCCATTACCTCGGTGCTAAGATCCTCCTTTGCCTTGCTAATCCTGATTTTTATCAGAACAGAGGTTTCATCCGAGACCTCCATGGATATATCACAGATTTGCAGGCCGCATTTGCCCAATTCAGTGCCTATCTTACCTATCTGTCCCGGTCTGTCCGCGGACTTTATTTTTAAGAGTGTGCTTTTCTTGATTCCATACATGCGGCCTTGAAATCTTGAAAAGACCATCAGCGTTACAAGTACGAGTAAAGTCGCAAATACCGAGCCGGTATAGAAGCCCATTCCTGCAGCAAGCCCGATACAGGCAACTGACCAGATGCTGGCTGCTGTTGTCAGGCCTTTTACTGTAACCCCTTCCTTCATTATTGTGCCTGCCCCCAGAAAACCGATTCCGCTTATTACCTGGGCTCCCAAGCGTGCCGGATCTATATTGGCATAATTCTTATAATGTTCAAAAATAAAAATATTGCACAACATAACCAGGGAGGCGCCTACGCATACGAGTATATGTGTCTTAAAGCCCGCAGGATGTCTGCTTCGTTCCCTTTCGATGCCGATGAGCCCCCCAAGCAGGCAGGCAAGAGTAAGTCTTATAAGTATTTCCATATTATCAGGCATAAGTATCCACCTCACCATCATAGAATATCCAATTTTATACATTATTCGACTTATTGTTCATATATTCCTTTTATCATATAAAAGGCTTTTTAAAATATTTTTATAACTAAGGAAGCCTTTTATGAAACTCGTTGACGGAGCATGACAAATTATGGTGGAATAAATGCTCCTACTCGTTATATGAGAAGCCTCTATTTAAAGTATTATCAACAACTAAGGAAGCTTCTCATGAAACTCGTTGACGGAGCATGACAAATTATGGTGGAATAAATGCTCCTACTCGTTATAGAATATAATTTCTTGAAATATTATATACTTAATGTTAAGTTTTTATTGTAGAGTTTTATTTTAAATATATAGAGACAGGAGCTAGATCAATGAACAGTGAAATTGTTGAAGCTTATATTATATCCAACAATAAAATCTTGCCGGTATCTGAAACCGGTGAACTTTCTGCAGGTTCCTCCAAGACAATTTATGAGGTAATAAGAGTATTGTCAGGAGTTCCTCTTTTTCTCGAAAGGCATTTGGAGAGGTTGGAGGCCTCAGCCAGACTCATAGGCTGCACTATCGGACCTATTGCTGATAGGGTTGAAAGCAGTATCCGTGAACTGATTAAAGTCAACAACAGTCCTGAGAAGAATATAAAAATTATAGTATACAACCTGGAAAACATCATCCCTGATTATATGGCATATTTCATTCAAAGCAGCTATCCGACAGCAGATGAGTACAGAAATGGAGTCCAGGTCATACTTCTCAAGGAAGAACGGGCTAACCCCAATGCAAAGGTTGTAAATTCCAGCTTCAAGCATAGGGTTGCTGCAGCTTTGTCTAATGCCGAAGCATATGAGGCTTTGCTGGTAAACAGTGAGGATGCGATTACCGAGGGAAGCCGTTCCAATGTATTCTTCGTTAAAAACAACATAGTATATACAGCACCTAAAGGCAGTGTATTAATCGGCATAACCCGGGTATGCGTATTTGAACTCTGCGAAAAGCTGGGAATTGAAATTGTAGAAAAGCCTGTAAATGCTTCCATGCTTGGAGAAATGGATGGGGTTTTCATGACAGGTACCTCACCAAAGCTTCTTCCAATCAGCACAATTGATGATATGCACTTTAAATCAGCCGACAGCCAGGTAATCAAGGCACTAATGAAGGGCTATGATGAAATGCTGCGGGATTATATAAAGAAAAAAACTATTGGGTAAGCTTAGAGCTTACCCAATAGTTTTTTCCCTCTATCATAGAAATCCTTCATCATATCCTCAGGTACAAACAGCCCACCTGTTGCCCATGCTATATGATTCGCATTTTTCATGACACCATCAAGTCCATTAGCTATTAGATAATCCCTACCCTTATTGCTGCCTTCCAGCCATATCGGTCCCAGAAGTCCCGGAGTTGCAGAAGGCTCAATCTTTATACCCTCTTCCTCCTTCATCAATGCAAGCAGCTTGTATAGTTCATTATCATCTACAGTATAAATGCCGCAGAGAAGCCTCTCCACCATCTTGCCTACAAACCCCGAAGGCCTTCCGACCGCAAGCCCGTCTGCATCCGTTATATTGTCCAGGCCGAAATCCTGCACTGAAAGCCTGTCGTTTTCACCTGTTGCCAGTCCCAGGAGCATACATGGAGAATGCGTCGGCTCCACAAAAAATACTTGCACATAATTCCCAAACACCTGCTTCAAGCCATAGCATATACCCCCTGGTGCACCCCCCACGCCGCAAGGCAAATATACAAACAACGGGTGGTCTTTGTCCACTTCTACTCCAAGACTATCCAACTGGTCCTTAAGACGAAATGCCGCCACACTGTATCCAAGGAATAGGTTCTTTGAATGCTCGTCATCCACAAAGTAGCTGTTGGGGTCCTGCTGCGACTGCTTTCTTCCTTCCTCCACAGCCTTGCTGTAATCGGAGGAGTACTCTATGACATTGACTCCCTTGCTTCTGAGAAGGCTCTTCTTCCACTCCTTTGCATCTGCTGACATATGCACAGTAACCTTAAAGCCTAGTGCAGAACCCATTATGCCTATGCTGAGCCCTAAATTGCCGGTTGAGCCCACAGCCAGCGAAAATCTTCTGAAGAAATCCATAAACTCCGGCTCCGCCATTCTTGAATAATCGTCAGCAATACTAATCATCCCATTATTAATTGCTAAGTCCTCTGCATGCTTCAGCACCTCATAGATGCCTCCCCTTGCCTTAATAGATCCTGCAACCGTAAGGTAATTGTCGCACTTCAGCAGGAGTCCGCCCTCAAAGGTCTGATTATATACGGCTTGCAAGCTTTTTTTCATCCCATTGATATGTACTAATTCAGATTCAATCAAGCCTTTTCTATCCATTGTCTCGGGAAAAAGTCTTTCTATTAGCGGTGCAAATCTTCGCAGTCTTTTTTCTGCATCCATCATATCCTCGTAGGTTATAGGAAGCCCAGGCAGCACGTTTCCAACCTTATCCAACATATCATTTATCCAAAAGACGGGCTTATATTCCATTAGATTGCAAATGACAGGAAACTCACCAACCCATTGACTAATACTTCTTCCCAGTATCACTTTATCCATAGAACTTTCCTCCCTTATAATTATATACTTAATAGATACCACCGTGTATTCAGTGGGATTCAGTGTTTTCAGTGTTATCCGTTCCCCGAATCTCGTACCTATATTAAATATAAATTATTGCCTATAACAGTGTCAAATATGATTTTGTTACATAAAATGGTAATATCACTGCATGTGAGGTGAATTGTTATGCCACTTTCTGCAAGAGAATTGTTTGCACGAATGATAAGATGCGAGGCCGGTGGCGAAGGTGACAACGGGATGAAGGCCGTAGCTACTGTAATAATGAATAGAGTTCATGTACCTAACGGAGAGTATCAAAGAATAGGTCAGGGAGATTTGCGCAGGGTACTCTTTCAGAGGGGGCAATTTGACTGTGCATCAGAAACTCTTGGGGGAGCTTATAACCCTCAGAATATCTTTAACATTCCGGCTGAACAAGAGCATTATGAAATAGCTGACTGGGCTTTGTCAGGCAACAAGCTTCTGACTGTAGGCTATGCCCTGTGGTACTTCAACCCATTCGTGCCTACATGCCCTCAGACTTTCCCGAGGAATGGCTCCGGCAGGTTTGCAAATAGGATCCCAGAACACTGTTTCTATAACCCCACAAGACTTTATTACCTTACATAGGAGAAGGATGAGAAATGATAATAATTAGATTATATATGAAAGGAGATTTTTATGTACAGCAATGGTCTTTACAATTATAATCAAGCCCCTCAAGCCGGTACTGGCCAGTCTCAGTTTAACACTGTTTCCGAGGGGGGCACAACCTTTGGCTTTCCAATGGCACCTAGCCCGTATGGAGCTCAGCAGCTAGCAGCACAGCCCATGGGGGGTGGGCAGCCAACGATGGGAGGGCAGCCAACGATGGGAGGGCAGCCAACGATGGCGGGGCAGGCTGGAATGGGCCAGCAGATACCTCAAATGCCAGCCCAGCCAATGCAAGTTCCTTTGACTGGTGCAGCTCCTGTAGATTTTGACATGCTCCCAACAACACCTGTGCTTGATATTGAATATACCCAGGGATATCTCAGAACGCAGATAGGCAGAAGAGTAAAGATTGAGTTCCTTATTGGGACCAATATGCTGATTGACCGTGAAGGGACGCTGATAGATGTTGGAATAAGCTATGTCATAATAAGGGAAGTCGAAACTGATGACCTGCTGCTTTGTGATATTTATTCAATAAAGTTTGTGCGATTCTATTTCTAACATTAGAACAACAAGACCTCAAAACAGTTCATATTTTGAGGTCTTGTTTCTCTATTTTGTTCTTGGGTACTTCAAATTAAGCGTTATACAATGATGCTGGACAGGCTTTCTACCAACTGATGAACAGCCGTAAATTCACTATTGTAGATTTGTTATGACAATTAAGGGAGTTTAGATTTAGAAAGTGCGGTTTCCCTGACACCATATTCTATCGTTTTTAAACCGGACTTCTGGCTAAAAATAAGTAAAATATTCAGTGTATTCACTTCCGTCGTTTTTAACTTTACAATAGCCGTCGCTTGTGTCAAAAAAGAGAATACGGAAATGTGCAGCATTTTCTTGTTTTATGCTACTATTTCGGGTATGTCTGAGAAGCATTATCCAAGGCTTGAAGTGCTTGCTCTGCAGGCATCTTTGCAATTGTTGCTGCACACTTATTACAAAGCATTTTCCCTTTGCCTTTAAAAACGTCCCTGCTTCTTAAATCACGACAAGGGTTTTGGAATATAGGCACATTACATAATTCACAACGTTGATGCTGCTCATGCACACCATGACCTTTTTCACTGCTTTGATCATTCATGTTCCTTAATTTTATGGGCTTCATTGTCTCACTTCCTTATTGGTTTGTTTTTATTTTGCCCAAATCCTGATTTACTAATATCTAAATCCTATAGACGAACAAAGTACAGCAATAAAAAGAGGACCTTATTGCCCAAGGACAATAAGGTTCTCTTTTACATAATAAGCTTATATTTTATTTTTTTAAATTTCTTACTTCAAATCAAAAGGCTTTAATAGCTTGTCAACTTCAATCTCCTTGCCCTGGTCATCCTTGACTGGGACCTTTGCAAAAACCCAGCCTTCTACTTTGGCAGGATCAACACCTGCGTCGATAAATGGCTGTGGGTTCAGCACGAATACGATATCCTTATCATTGGTATTCATATCCTTCGCCCATTCGAACATATTGCCGTCGCCAAATGCTGTTCCATAGTGGTCAAGCTTTTCATGATAGCCGATGTTGTCTCGGTGTGTTTCTACGATTTTCTTGAAGCTATCCAAAGGTTTTGCTTCTCCATTGTAAGTGAATTTCTCATTGCCCAGTTCAGAATGAATCATAAGTTTATCCATACTGCTGACATATAAATATGTCTCCTTCGGCAGCTTGTTTACGTCCAATCCTGCATTGATAAATGGCTTTGCATCAAACTCCAGCATCAAATCCGGCATACCTTCTTTGCTTAGGTCTTTCCCCCATACGAATCTTTCACCGGTTGGGGAAGCTAATGACCATCCATTATTCGCTTCGTCAGAAGTTATCTTGTCAGGGATTTTATTCAATACCGCTTCAAAGGATGTTACTGCAACCTTGCCCACTACATCTGTTGCTTGGCACGCTGCCAAGGATACCGCCATCAATAAAACCAACCCAATAATTATTAGCTTTTTCATATTTTCTAACCTACCTTCTTCATTTTAACATTTTTTCAATCGTATATAGCAATTCGTCAATGACATCCATTTCTCCGGATTGAATGCGTGTTACCAAACATGACTTCATGTGATTGTTCAGAATTAACCTGCTGACTGAATTCATGGCGGAATGAACCGCCGCTATCTGGTTCAACACATCGTCACAGTATACATCCTTCTCAATCATTCCCTTGATCCCTCTCACCTGACCCTCAATACGATTCAACCTGGCTATCAGATCTTTCTTCGCCTTTTCTGATCGCACAGTAACATCGGTATGGCTGCACTCACAGCTCTGATTCGAAGGCTTTGCATGCTCCAACACTATTCCTCCTTTGGGTTTTTTATATCTCTTTTATTGCAACAACATCATAACCTGCTTCATCAATAGCTTCTTTGAGTGTAGAATCTTCAACATCGTGCTTCAGTTCTACAACTGCATACTTGTCTTTCAAATTTACTTCAACCTTTTCAACACCAGATACTTCCATAAGTGCATTTTCAACATGTTTGACACAGTGACCACAGCTCATTCCTTCAATATTAATCTGTTTCTTCATTTTTCATTCCTCCTTAATATTTCTGCCTCATAGCTATAACTAGCCCTCGAAGCCTTTCTAAATTCGCGCAACTCGAAACGCGTAACGCGCAACCTGTTTCCCGCACCTCGTACCTCGAACCCCGCACCCGTTACTTATATGGTTTAAAGCCTTTCAGTCTTAAAGCATTTGTTAATACTGAGACTGAACTTAATGACATTGCTGCCGCTGCCAATATTGGATTTAGGAGTGGACCGCCAAAGACATAAAGCAGTCCTGCTGCAACTGGTATCCCAGCCACGTTGTAGCCAAAAGCCCAGAAAAGGTTTTGCTTGATATTTCTTATTGTGCTCTTGCTGAGCTGAATAGCAGTAGGCACATCCATCAGATCACTTCTCATCAATACTATATCTGCAGATTCCATAGCAACGTCAGTACCAGAACCTATGGCAATCCCTATATCTGCTTGTGCCAGTGCCGGTGCATCGTTGATACCGTCACCAACCATGGCGACTTTTTTGCCTTCAGCCTGCAATTTCTTTACTTCATTGGCCTTATCCTGTGGAAGAACCTCAGCCAGTACACGATCGATACCAACCTGCTTTGCAATAGCTTCTGCTGTCTTGCGGTTATCGCCGGTAATCATTGCTACTTCTATACCCATATCATGAAGCTTCTTTATCGCCCTTGCACTGCTCTCTTTTACAATGTCAGCAACTGCTATAATTCCAGCCAGCTGATTGTTTATAGCTGCATACATCGGTGTTTTTCCCTCTAAGGCCAATCTATCCGATTCGGTTTCAAGTTCAGAAAGGTTTATATTCCTTTCGGTCATAAGCTTTCTATTTCCAAGTAATATGTTCTTGCCTTCTATTTCGACCTCAATACCATGACCTGGTATTGCATTGAATTTCTCAACCTTAAGGATTGCTAAATTCTCTTTCTCTGCTCCACGTACTATTGCCTCTCCAAGAGGGTGTTCTGAGCCTTTTTCAGCAGATGCGGCAATCTGAAGAAGCTTATTCTTTTCAACTATCTTAGTAGTGACTATATCCGTTACCTCAGGCCTGCCTTCAGTTATTGTTCCGGTTTTGTCAAATACAATTGTTCTAATCTTATGAGTAGTTTCAAGCGCTTCGCCACCCTTAATCAGTACACCATATTCGGCCCCTTTTCCTGTTCCGACCATAATAGCTGTTGGAGTAGCCAAGCCCAATGCACAGGGACAAGCGATAACCAATACAGCTATAAAGATTGTTAATGAGAATACCGGGGTCTGACCACCAATAAAGTACCATGCTAATGCTGTCAGTGTTGCTATTATGAAGACAATTGGTACAAAATACCCAGAAACGATATCTGCCATTTGTGCAATAGGTGCCTTTGACCCTTGCGCATCTTCCACCAGCTTTATTATTTGGGCTAGAGCTGTATCGCTTCCTACTTTTGTAGCCTTGAATCTAATGGATCCGGTCTTGTTGATGCTAGCAGCAAACACTTTATCTCCTGACTTTTTCTCAACAGGAATACTCTCACCTGTTAACATGGATTCATCAATTGCTGTATGCCCTTCTACTACTTCACCATCTACCGGGATTTTCGAACCTGGTTTAACGATTATGATGTCGCCTACCTCAACCTCTTCAATTGGTATTTCGATTTCCTTGTCATCTTGCAGCACTATAGCTGTTTTTGGTGCCAAGCCCATCAGTTTCTTGATAGCCTCTGAAGTTCTTCCTTTTGATACAGCTTCCAGAGATTTACCCAAAAGAATCAATGTGATAATAACACCTGCTGTTTCAAAATAAAGGTCTTCAACAAACATAAAATCCCCGATACTTATTCGATAGGTCGAATACAAGCTGTAAAGAACAGCAGCTGCTGTACCCATTGCTATCAGAGAATCCATATTCGGACTTCGTCGTAATATTGCTTTAAATCCCACAGTATAAAAGCGGTATCCAGCTATGACTATTGGTATTGTTAGTATAATTTCAACCAAAGCATAAAAGAGCGGGAAATCCATTGGGTCCAAAGCTTTCGGCAATGGCCATCCTAACATGGCACCCATTGCTATATAAAGAAGTGGAACAGCAAAAACTGCTGAAACAATAAACTTAGTCCATAAGATTCGGATTTCCCTGTCCTTACGTTTTTTGTCCTCATCCACCTTGTCCTTATTCTCTATTTCAAGTGCTTTGTAGCCTGCCTTTGCAATAGCCTGCTTGATTTCTGACAGTCTCACATCAGTAGGGTTATAGCGGATATTTGCTTTTTCTGTTGCAAAGTTTACTGACACAGCTTCCACTCCGGAAAGCTTGCCAACTGTTCTTTCGATTGCCTTGGCACAGGCAGAACATGTCATGCCCTCAATTGGTATGGAAACCTCTTTTGTGTTTTTCTCCTCCAAAGCCTCATAGCCTGCTTTTGCGACAGCACCTGTAATGTCATCAGGCTTGACTTTTGCTTCATCATAGGTGAGAGCAAGCTTTTCAGCTGCATAGTTCACATTGGCATCGGATACCCCGTCCAACTTCTTAACTGCTCTTTCTACTGCATTGGCGCAAGCTGCGCAGCTCATCCCATTTATCTTAAAGCTTTCTGATTTCATAGTGTATCTCCTTTCACGATTTTTACTTTACCCCCCTACCCTATCTATATTCTATCATAATGTTGACTTATGGAGATTTTATGGAGATTTCATTTTTATATAAATAATTCTTTTAATAATATTATTACCATTATGAGTATAAATCCTGCAAAAGGAAAAGTACCATTCATACATGAATGATACTTTCTATGTTACCTTTTCCAGTCTGCAAATAAGTCTTTATTTGCTTCCAGGAACTCTTTTTTTATAGTGATATTTTCACCATCTTCGGTTTTATTTTCCTGCATTACCGGAACAGGGTTACATCCGCCTCTTACTACTTCAACATCATCTACACTAAATACGTTCCCACAATTCTGGCATACAAGCTTATCGCCCTGCTGTTCATAATAACCTCTACCTGAGTCAAAACATACCTGGCATGTATTTAATGCTGTACGGATGCTTCCATCGGTTGCCTTTATAGCTAACAATTCCATATAGGTATCTCCGGCTTTATACGGGTAAAACTTAGCTTTGTCGCTTATATCGCTCTTTAATATCTTAAGATCTACATTACTTGGTATATCTGCATTGCTTGGTGCCTCTGCGGTTTCACCTTTATCTTCTGTCACTGGAGGTTTAACCGAATCTGCTGAAGATGCCTGTTGCTTCTGATTGTTATCAATGATTGAATATACTGCAAAGGATGCCAATACTATAATAAGTACTATAAATATTAAATTTTTGTTTTTATTGTCGTTAGTCTTCCTATTTTGCTTCTTTTTATTGCCCATAATAACTCCACCCTTCTTTTTCTTTAATGATATATGTTGCATATGGAGATTTTATGGAGAATAGTTTAATCCTCTAGTTCGCTGTTGACAGCTTATGTGGTCTGACTCCATCAATTGCATTGTTTACCATCGTCGCAAGCATTTCTTTAGTAATACTTCCATCACTAAATACTATTTTTATCAGCTTTTTACCCAAATCTACTTCAAGCTCTTGAATCTCTTCTAGTCTTGTCAAAACCTGCAGAACATGAAGAACACATTTATTGCACTGCATATTCGATTGTTTGAGCTTAATCATATGGCTATTCAAATTAATCCCAACTTTCTTTGTTAGTATTTGGAGCTGCGAAGCTTAATCAAAGTGTGTTTATCAGTGTTCCCTCTCAAACATAGCTTCTATTGCTATGCTACAACAGTAATATGCAGATTTTATGAAGTATTTAAAATTATTGATATAGAAATTTAAATAAGCATTCTCAATTAATGTGCAAAATATTAAAAGCTGCTTTGAATTATCAAAGCAGCTTTTTCACTATTTACTTTCAATATTTTTTTCTTCTTCTGCCAATGTATAGTTCATACTTCCGGTTTTATACCCGGACAACTCTAATGTCACATATAGAAAGCCTAGAGATTTCAGCTTATCTGCTATTTCATCCGCAAATTCTACAATCCGCCCCAAGTCAGCTTTACCGACTTCAATTCTTGCTATGGTATCATGATGTCGAACTCTTAGTTCCTTGAAGCCCAGATCCCTGATGAAGTCTTCTGCTTCGCCAATCACAACAAGCTTATCAGGTGTGATTTTCGTCCCATATGGAAATCTTGATGACAGACATGCGAAGGAGGGCTTGTTCCAAGTGCTTAATCCAAACTCTTTGGACAGCTCACGTATATCGTCCTTTGTCATTTCTGCTTCCTTCAGTGGGCTGACCACCCCAAGCTGTTTGGCGGCACGCATACCCGGCCTATGGTCATTTCTGTCATCATAGTTGGATCCGTCAAGAACATATTTAATACCATTGTCCTTTGCTATATCTGTAAGCTTGGAAAACAGCTCGTGCTTGCAGTAAAAGCATCTGTCCGGGGGGTTATCTGCAAAACCTGCTATCTCAAGCTCAAGAGTTTCAATTACTATATGCGTTATTCCTTGACTCCTGGCAAAAAGCTTTGCCTCTTCCAGCTCTCTTTTGGGATAAGTTTCTGAATTAGCCGTTACGGCAATGGTTTTATCTCCAAGCACTTCTGACGCAACTTTTAGCAGAAAGGTACTATCAACACCGCCGGAGAATGCGATTACTGCCCCACCTGTGTTCTTGATAATTGTTTTAAGATTGTCCAGCTTTTTTAGCGTTTGCTCTTTCATATTTCCTCCTTTGCTCCTCCTTGGAAATCTCTTGATGTTATAGTGTAAAAAGCTTCAGATGAAAAGCTTTAAAGGCTGCCTTATAAGACAAACTTTGCAATTAACAATACTATAGCGACTATAAGCATTATATGACATAGATTGAATCCCCTGCCTTCATGGCAGTTGTTATTATCATTATTATTTTCATTTTGATTGTGTCCGCCTCCGCAGCATCCCATAATATCACTCCTTTACTCCTGATTAGTTTGTACAGGTTCATTATTCTCATTTGTATCACTACAGCAGCTTCCTTTTTTGTTGCCCCTAAACATCATTAGCATCATTGAAATCATCATTATCGGGCATAAGAATGGTGCTATCTTCCCTAGTATTCCAGCAGCCCCAGGACTAAACCTTGTTATAAGGGGCAAAAATCCTATAATAACTATAGGTAATCCACAACAGAGAGCCATATGCAGGATATGCTTTAGCGGGCTATGTTTATGAGATGCCTGCTTTTCTTTGTTATCTTCATGACAATTCATACTTAATCCTCCTAGTTTTGTTTATAAAACATACATTGATTTTGTCCAGTCGTGAAGCTATGCTTCACTGCTGACAGGCAATACCTTGCCTGGAAGGGACCTATGCTTTTCTAAATTCAGAAAGCAATTAATTATACTTTAATTATATTTAATATTAAATGTATGTAGATTATATGGAGAAACCTGAAATTCAGATAATAAGTATGACTGCCGATTACAATGGCTATACGCCTAATGCTTTTTATGTTCAAAGCGGAAAAAGGCCAATATCATTTCTGATATCGACCTTTAACAATTCATAGCATTTAAAAAAATATAATTTCTTCATAAAATCTGCACAATTTGCTGATATATTAGCTTATAGAAGAGTTTATACTGATTTCTTTTCTAACCCTCTAAATAAGCCTGCGCCCCTCGCAGGCTTATTTTTATATCTTCATCTCTTCTATATCTTCAAACTGCGCATTATACAATGATGGTTCTGTTGCTGGACAGGCTTTCCAATGACTGCTGCATAATTTTCTCGCTTTGGTTGTCCAGGGATGAGGTGGCCTCATCTCTCATAATCCACAACTCCCCTTTTATTAATTTCTTGTATCAATAAACGAAATTAAAATTTCATTTGCTTCAGATAATATAGAGCGGATATATATAGTAACATGCTGATATACCTCGTATGATTTCATAAAATACATATAATGGAAAGTTATATAAGGATAGTATTACTTGTCGTGCGGTTCACCATACTTATTAAAACTGCAACTTTTAGTCAAAATTCTTTGATTATACGTAATTTGATTCTTAATTTCTTCTTACCCTTTTAATCTTAGAAGAATCGTCTTATGTATATATTGATTTTCCTCTTTTTAAAATATTTTCCATCTAATTCCCGCATATTCCCACTTAAGCATTATTTAAAGTGCTCTTAAAATAATTCCCATCCAAATTAATATCTATCTTCCTACCTGCATCTTTGTATCTTGAAATAATCTCTATTTTCCTTCCATTTGGTTCACACGGTCCAATGGTTTTTATTACACCATCGAAAACTTTTTCAAACATATTAAACGGCATACCAATGCCAAGTTCATCATCCTTCCACTTTGCTGCAAACCTAGTGTTTGAACAAAGAAGTGACAAATTCATGTCATTTGTATCATACGGTGTTGCCGTGCATTCTGAGCACATTCCGGAATTGCCCGCCATCTTTATGTTCTTTGCTGCTCCATGGTGATATGCATAACCCTGTAGTATTCTCATACTTTGATATGGATTTACTATATATATTACTATATCCGCCTGAATTTCGAATTTTTCCAGAGGCATAACAACAACACCATACGCCTGATGATCTAAAAATGTTACATCCTTTTGCACATTCCTAGCAGTACATAAGCTGTCATAAAGCCCGAAGGAATAATAAACATTCCCCGAAATCGCATTTGAATCCGGCTTTATTAAGCCCAGTGCTTTTGCTGAACCAATACATAAAAAATTGTTGATGTCAGCTATAAAGCTTTTACCTGATGCAGCCAATTTAACCATATTGCAATATGACAGCTTGTACCTTACTTTTGGTACATCTAAAAGCTCATATTCTTCTTTATTAAAGATAAATTTAATACCAACTATATATCTTTTTAAGCCTAAGACACAGTTTAAATCTTCTACCATTGCTTGGATATCCATGAAATACAACCCCCTTTTCTGGAAATTATATCAGAACAGCGTCTATCAAAAGTCAATCAGGAGTTAGGTACCAGGTGTAACCTCGGAGCCCGGGGCTATATTTGTCTCTCACCATATTTTTTGAGATATTAATTTTCCAGCAAGCGTTGAATGCCAAAAACGGCTCACAAGAGTAAGCCATTTCGTCTTTTTTATATAAAGAAAACCTAGTATTCACAAAAAATCATTAAATTGTTTGTACTTTAGAAACCTGGGTCTTATTTGAGCTTAGTAGTTTAGTAAGAATCAAGGAATAGACAATTACTGCCAATATTATACTTACATAGTTTATCGCCATAATTATGGAACTTTGAAAATAAAACCCATGTACATATACTCCCAAAACTTGGGAGCCGACAAACCCTCAAACCATGCCCCATTGTGGTGGAGAAAAGTCACTTTTAATAAAGTAGTTCTTAAAATAATCACTAAGCAAATATAAGGTGAATACACCCCACGCAATTGTAATCACATAAGAAAAATTGATAATAAAAAATGATACTCCTTTTACATCAATAGAGAAATAGTTTTGAAGATACATTGCTATCCTATAAAAACTTAAGCCATAAAGACATGCTATAGGAATAACTAGAAAAAAGGCTGGTAGTATGGGATTATCCGGTAATATATCTCTTTTCATTTGATGATAAATTAGATAAACTAACTTAATAATCAATAAGAAAAGTCCAATACTTAAGGTGAATATAGACACAAAAGCTGCAATCCCAGCAATTAGCTTGCTGCTTGATATGGCTGCTATTCCTGTACCAGTTAGATTAACTAAACCGAAGGCAAAAACGTCAAGCAACCATATGAAATTGAATTTGCTGATATCTACTGTGTCTGTTAGCCATATTCTTATAACCTTAACCTCTAGCTTTAGAAGGATAGCCCATAGAATTCCAAATAAGATTAAGGAAGGCAGCATAAGTGCTTGCAAATTGTATGATACCTGTGGAACAAAAAAACCTATTGGTCCCCAAAAGACATTTGCGCTCATAGCCAAAGAAGCAATTATAGGGAAAATACCTACATTTTTATAAGGATCACTCATGAAGCTATTAAGTTCTGTCTTATTTCTAATCCAAGATAATAAACCCTTCAAAAATACAAAAGTTAAAATTAAATGTATCATGGTGGATATCAACATAATTGCAACCAAGGGAAAATACAATGCGGATTGAACACCAGTCAGTACATTCCATGCAATATCTGATAACTTTATAAGTCCTTTACCATGGGGAATTGCAAATTGCAGATAATTAAATGGCATTAGTGCTACCCCTCCAGCAGCCAATGATGCTTGGAATAACAACGGATTAAACTTTATATTAAACTTCATTTATACAACTCCTTTTAGGAAACATTAATCATTTATATTGTTTAATTTTTCTACTACAGTGTCAATTTCTTCTTTAGTTGTGTATCTTCCAAGACTAAATCGTACAGCACCACGTCCAACTTCATCGGAAACGCCCATAGCTTTTAGTACAGGGGAGATTGTAGTCATGCCTGAATGACAAGCAGAGCCGGTTGAAGCAGCTATTTCATTTAAGCTGTTTAAAACTTCATGTCCATTATGACCAACAAAACTAATATTTAAAGTATTTGGCAGTCTTTTTTCCGGATGTCCGTTTAAGTGAATCTTATTACCGAATTTTTCTTTGAGTCTTTTATAAAAGTACTCTGTCAATCGCTTGATTTCTGAGCCCTTTAAAGCAACCATTGCGATTTCACAGGCTTTACCAAGTGCTACATCTAATATAATATTTTCTGTTCCGGCACGCTTACCACTTTCATGCCCGGCTCCATGTATCAGAGGTTCAATACTGATTCCATTTTTAATATATAAAGCCCCGATACCTTTAGGCGCATATAACTTGTGTCCTGCAACAGTTAAGAAATCTACCCCAAGACTTTTTACATCCACAGGTACTTTACCTATTGATTGAGAAGCGTCTGTATGGAATAAAACATTATGTGCTTTGCATATTTTTGATATTTCTTCTATGGGCTGGAGTGTTCCAGTTTCATTATTAGAATGCATTATTGTAACCAATATCGTTTTATCAGTAATCAGTTTTTCAACATCCGATGGATTTACAATACCATATTCATCAACTGGTAAATAACTGACTTCATAACCTAGTTTTTCTAAATATTTGCACGGATTAATAATAGCCGGATGCTCTACTTGAGATGATATTATATGATTGCCTTTATTTTTATAAGTGAAAGCTACCCCTTTGATAACAGTATTATTAGATTCACTTCCACCACTTGTAAATATTATTTCTTCAGGTGAGCAATTTAATATCTTTGCCACCTGCCTCCTTGCATGCTCAACAGCGTTTTTAGCAGTAACTCCTAATTCATGGGTACTGGAAGGATTTCCATAGTTTCCGTAGAAATAGGGAAGCATGACATCTGCTACTTCTTTGTCTATTGGTGTTGTTGCATTGTAATCAAGATAGATCATATGCTGCTCCTTTCAAACAAAATTTATTGTTGAAATAAGTGAGTATTTATAGTATTTTAGCTATTTTCTAATTTCTTTTATCATTTCAAATTGCTTCTCCATTTGTTCTACCATAGCATCTCGCATAATGATGCATGCTTGAAGAGTTTTAGGATTAGCAATAGTATAATACATCTTAGTACCCTCACGCCTCACATCCACAACCCCTCTTTCCCGCATCACAGCCAGATGCTGCGATATATTGGGAACTTTGACCTCCATAGCTGAAGCAATTTCATCCACACACATTTCTTTCTCTCCTAATAGAAAAAGAATCTCTATTCTCTTAGGATTACTCATAAACTTGCAAAAATCTGCATGGAGCTTATATAGTTCTTTGTGATTATCCATTATTATTGCCCCTTTTGTTATCTGCGAAAACACGCATATTAATCAAAGCTTATATTACAAATAATTACACTGTAAATAAAATAATACCTCTAATACAAGAAATAACTTAAGTTGTGTCTAGTATTAGAGGTATCCTTCGTTTTTTTAGTCTTCTGTCTCAATAATAATTCATACTAAACTATTGGTTGATTATTAAGCTTTCTTTAAACCAAATCTAAGACATTATGTAGTTATATCATTCTAAATATCTATTATTATTTTCTAAAACTGTTTAAAAAACAAGTATCTTATCAGCTTCTGAACTTAAAAGAGCTAATTCGTCCATAGTACTTCTTTCTGCACCCGATACCATGTTATCTATGCTCAGACCCCGAGCATCCATACAACTACCTCAGAGCTTTACCTTACCATTCTTTGTTAAAACAGATTTAAGCATTCTCCCAATATTATAGTAGCCGTTTGGAGTATTCTGACCTTCAATAGCATTTACAACGCCATCACCAATAAGTGAGATGTTCACATCTGCTTCAGTCACTCTTTGCAGGCTCATGGCTAGCCTTAGAGCATTATAAGCTTTCTCTGTACCATAAGGCCCATCATTGATAATAAATAAATATTTCATACTCAAACTCCTTTCTCTTAATTTGTTATTTGCGAAAATATGCAAATATTTAATAATTAAATAATAACAAAGTTTTAGATACAGGACAACATTATTCTGTTCCTATAATACTTTTTATTTTAAATCAGCTTTAAAGGCGTGAGAATAATAATATTTTGATATATTATAGCATTGATTACAACAATACTTTTATATCCTATAACTATTTATTACTTCTCTAATTAAAGCTTATATAAGATTTTATGTTTCATGGGTTCACATATGGGAAATTTATATTTCCCTATTCATTACAAAATAAGCCTGGTTAGTCAAAATATAACCAGGCTTATTAGCAATTTCTGATTAGAAGAGATTTTTTATTAATCAAATATTCATAGAGTGCTAATGCTTCAATATCAGATCTTTTTTCCTTTTATACTCATCTTCACTTATTTCACCATTTACAAATCTCTCATTCAAGATTTCTAAACTACTATCAATATTTCTCATACCGCTATTCTTTCCCGATATTTTGTACACTGCATAGATAGCTAAACCTATCAAAAATAATGGAATCAGCATCATTCCATATCCACCTCCTCCGATTCCACAGCTATATAAAAATCTCATGCTTTATATCCCTCCTTTTGGCTATCAATAAATATCACAACATCAGTTCACTTATAAGGCCGCCTTTAATATTAACAAGATGATGCCGGCTATAAGAATTATATGACATAGGTTGAATCCTCTGCCCCCATGGCAGTTATTATTATTATTATTTCCATTTTGGTAGTATCCGCCTCCGCAGCATCCCATAGTATCACAACTTTACTTCTGACTGGAATGCGTAATTTTATGATTTAAGTATATAAAACATTTGTGAAGATAATATGGAGTCTTTTACAAAAAAAGACCAATATCATTTCTGATATTGGTCTTTAACAATTCGCAGTAAAAAAAAATTTTCATAAATTCCGCACAATTTGCTGATATATTAGCTTATAGAAGAGTTTATACTGATTTCTTTTCTAACCCTCTAAATAAGCCTGCGCCCCTCGCAGGCTTATTTTTATATCTTCATTTCTTCCAAATCTTCAAACTGTGCATTATACAATGATGCATATACTCCGTTGCTGTTTATAAGCTCCTCGTGGCTCCCCTTTTCCTCTATGCCATTGTCCGTAAGCACCAGTATAGTCTTTGCCCTCTTGATTGTCGAGAGCCTATGAGCTATTACAAAGGTGGTCCTGTTGCTGGACAGGCTTTCTAATGACTGCTGCACAATTTTCTCGCTTTGGTTGTCCAGGGATGAGGTGGCCTCATCAAGTATCAGTATAGGCGGATTCTTTAGAAAAGCCCTTGCGATGCTTATTCTCTGCTTTTGCCCGCCCGAAAGCTTGACTCCTCTTTCTCCGACATAGGTATCGTAGCCCTTTTCCATTTCCATAATAAAATCATGGGCATTTGCTTTCTTGGCTGCATCTATTATCTCCTCCTGAGAGGCTTCAGGCTTTCCATACCTGATATTTTCCAGAATTGTTCCTGCGAAAAGATATACATCCTGATGTACAACTCCAATATTCCTTCTCAAGGATTCAAGCTTTATATCTCTTATATCTCTTCCATCAATTCTTATAGTCCCATCAGTTACATCATAAAATCTTGGAATAAGGCTGCAGAGCGTGGACTTGCCTCCTCCCGAAGGTCCCACAAGAGCAATCGTCTCCCCGGGCTCCAGGCTCAAATTGATATCCTTCAGCACATGACCACCCTCGTCATATTTAAAGGAGACGCCTTCAAATACAACTCTTCCTTTGACTTCCTCCATCACAACACCGTCGATGCTTTCCTTTATATCCGGCTCTGTATCCATGATTTCCAGGAATCTTTCAAAGCCGGTCATGCCTTTTTGAAATTGCTCTGTAAAATCAATAAGTGATCTTATAGGCACAAGGAAGGTATTTATATAAAGCAGGTATGCTACAAGGTCTGTGGTTGACACTGTGCCAAGCTTTATGAAGTATGCTCCGGCAACTACCGCAACTATGTATATTATTCCGTCAAACAATCTGATACCGCTAAAAAAGCGACCCATGTAGTAATAGCTTTCCTGTTTTGTCTTTAAGAAGCCCATGTTTCCTTTACCGAACTTCTCCTGCTCCACCTTTTCATTTGAAAAGGACTGCACTACCCTGACGCCTGCTATGCTGTCCTCCAGCTGAGCGTTAATCTCAGCTATCTTCTGCCTGTTTCTCATGAATACCGAGCGCATCTTCTTATTGTAGAAAACGGAAAAGGCCATCATGAACGGAATGAAGGCGAAGGTTATTAGGGTCAGCTTCACATCGATGCTAAGCAGTATGAAGAAGGATCCAAGTATCTTTATCACCGAAATGAATATTTCTTCAGGTCCATGATGTGCAAGCTCGGTTATATCAAAAAGGTCGTTTACTATCCTTGACATTATCTGCCCGGTTTTGTTGTTGTCATAATATGAGAAGGACAGCTTCTGCAGATGTGCGAAGATGTCTCTGCGCATATCGTATTCCATTCTGGCTCCCATTATATGGCCCCAGGCAGTGATGAAATATTGGCAGAAATACTTGAGTACATACATAGCAAGCATTAATACCCCTATCTTTGCTATGATGTCAAAGGCCATACCCACTTCTGCACTCAAGCCCTGCTCAAGCAGGTACCTTACAAGCACAGGAAAGAGCAGGTCTACCCCTGCTGCCGTAAAGGCGCAGAACATATCAAGAAAGAACAGGCCTTTATAAGGCTTATAATATGAAATGAATCTCCATAGCTTATTCATTGGTCCACCTCCATCCAAGTAAAAATATAATAGCCCCACACAACCAAAAATCAACCATTAATATTATATTACATGGTTGATCAATCCCAAAATATATACTTATTGAGCATTTCCCATTTCCGTTTCTTCAAGTACAGTATTCACTACTGCAAGGACATTATCGGGATTAATGGGTTTTATTATATAATGCTTTGCACCGTTTTCCAGTGCCTCAAACACCATATTCCTTTGATCCAGTGCACTTATCATGATGATCTTAGCTTCAGGAAATTTGTTTAAAATATTCTTAACAGCTTCAATTCCATTCATAATAGGCATTGTAATATCCATAGTGACCAAATCAGGCATTTGCTTCTGATACTCGATAAATGCCTCTTTCCCGTTAGTTGCTTCAGCAATTATGGAATGCCCTGCCTGGGTTAATATTGTATTTAGATTCCGTCTCATTATTATTGAGTCATCTACAATCAAAATTTTTGCCACTTTATCACCCCGATTTATGCTTGAATGAATGAAACAACAGCAATATGCATTATATACTAAATATACTCTTACTGCTTCATTATTGTCAACAAATAGACAATAATGACGGTTACAAAAACCAAATATAATGCATTGGATTTATTTGCAAAATCCTAGCATTATATTTAGAAACCTTTTTTGGTTATGAAGAAGAATATATGTGAACAGCAAGTGCTGAGTTTTTAACTGTTGTTCTTCCTGCCGCCTCTTCCTGTGATGATTGCAATTCCTATAACTATTAAGATTACAGGTATTATATAATCCTTTAAGTCAAAGCTTATATAATTCCTGAAGAGAGCCGACAGCCCTATGCCGCCCAAAATGCCTACAGGTACTAAAAGCCCTTTGTCATGGTTTCCAAACAGGTACAGCTCAAAGAGTCCTACTGCCACACCTATAAGGAACAGCGGCCAAAGATCAGCCATCATCTGCCATCCTAAAAATACGTTGGCATAAAAAAGTGCTCCATAAGTAGTAAGTATTCCGCCCGGTACAAGTATTCCAGGGTTCTTGTCAATTCCGGTGAAGAATGCAAAATGCATGTATAATCCAGGAACCAGCAGTGCCAGAGGCCACACATAGTTCCATGTAAAATTCAGGTAACCCAGATTTGACATGAGAAAAAGGGCTCCCATAGCTATCAAAACGGCACCGATTACGATATTAGAATTTCTATTCATTATTATACCTCCAATATATTTTGCGAAAAATATTTAAATACTTCATCCAATTTCGCACAAACGTTTTCCTTAGTGTTAAATTCTCTACGCTTTGTGTTTTTATCTTTCATAGTATTATACGTCAATTCGAAGTATATGTCTGATAAAAGTATGCACTTCCAAGATACTTTTTTTAAATTCCACAGCAAGTCAAGGGAGACATATAAATTCTCAATTGCGCCCAACCTATAATAAGTGATACTATAATTATTATGGGACCAACACAGCCAAAATGCGGAGGGGCATATGAAGGACGTAATAAGAAAACAAATACTTGGTATAAGGAACAAATTATCCGATAATGAGGTAAACAGCCTCAGCGACAGTATTTTCCTCAATCTTAGGAAAAACAACTTTCTTAACAGCTCATCCCATGTGATGGTATATCTGGATTTTAAGCATGAGGTGAAAACCGACGCTATAATAAAATATTTCCTGGAGCGGAGCAAAAAAGTATACATACCAATATGCATACCCGAGACCCATGAGCTTTGCATTTCGAGGATTACAAGTCTGGAGGAGCTGCAATCAGGGCATTTCGGTATACGTGAGCCCATGCTGCAGCATATAAGGCTTTCCGACAGCAGCCTTATCGACTTGGTGCTCGTACCGGGCGTTGCCTTCGACAAGGTCGGAAACAGAGCCGGCTTTGGGGCGGGCTATTATGACAGGTTTATGAAGCGCTTAAAGCCTGAGGCTGTTAAAGCCGCGCTTTCTTATTCCTTCCAGGTAGTAGACCTGGTTCCTTCAGACGAATATGATATTCCGGTAGATTACATAGTAACTGAAAAAGGTACAATCAAGTGCAAAAATGACTAGTGCTTATTAACATAACAGCTTTCCAGTCAATCAAAATGTTGAAAAGCACTTCATATACGTTTTGCGAAATATCCTTTGTATTCTTTATTCAGATTTCACAGAAAGTTTCCTTAATTGTAATTGAATTCGCACTTTACCCAATATGAATACTTATGTGCGTTCAATATTGATGTTGTGCCCTGCTGCTAGAAACGAATACTATTACAGGGCACTTGTGTAAACTGCATATAGCGAAATAGAAGGTGATAACATGCTACTTGACATTTTCTTTACTTTTTTCAGAATAGGAGCTTTTACAATCGGTGGAGGTTATGCAATGCTTCCAATTATACAAAGAGAGATAGTTGCCAAAGCAGAAATGACTCCAGGGCCTATTGCTATCAATGCTCAACCTTCGTGGGCTACAAGGCCGGAGCACTGGCGGGCTCGGCTATCGCTACATTCGGAGTGATTCTGATACCATTTATAATCACATTGCTCGTATCGATTTATTATAACAAATTTAAGCATCTGAAGCAGGTAAACTGGGTTATACGAGGCATAAGACCTGCTGTATTGGGACTTATCGCAGCAGCATGTATAAAAATCGGCAAGGTGTCAATTGTTGATTTAAAGGGTGTTATTATTGGATTGCTGATCTTTGCCGGTGTCTACAAGCTAAAGATAAACCCAATAACTGCAATACTCATTTCTGGAGTACTTGGAGTAGTATTCTACGGGATAATGTAGGTATCTGATGCGAGGTGCGAGGTTCGAGGTTACAGCAGATCTTCGAAGGCTTGCTAAAACGCGCAACTCGAAACGCGTAACGCGAAACAAAAGGTATTTTTATATATACCAATATGGTTTCTTACCTAGGAGCATTTAGATATGCTCCTTTTATTTTTAGTAATTGTTTTAAACTCTTGTTCTTGGTTAATAATATTACAAGGAAAGAGGTGATTTAGTGGCTGTAAAAGTAGGCGTTCCCAGAGGAATGTATTTTTACAAGTATTATCCCTTTATACAGACCTTCCTTACCGAGCTTGGGGCTGAAGTTGTTCCATCTCCGGAAACCACAAAGGAAATACTCGATAAGGGTGTGCACTACAGCATTGACGATGCATGCCTCCCGGTAAAGGTATACCATGGTCATGTGCACAACCTGAAGGATAAGGTGGATCGCATGCTTGTTCCACGCCTTACAAGCGTATCAAAGGGTGAATATATATGTCCCAAATTCGGAGGGCTTCCCGAGATGATTAAATATTCAGTTCCGGATTTGCCCCCCCTCATCGATACAGAGATAAACCTTATAAAGAGCCAAAGGGAGCTTGTAAAAGCACTGTATAAAATGGCATTCTCGTTAAAGTTCAATAACCCTATGAGAATTAGCAAAGGCATAAATTCAGCACTTAAAGCACATGAACAGTTTAAGTCAGCAGTATATAAAGGCAATACTCCCGACAGCGTAATTATGAGCAGACCGAATATTCCATACAAGCGCAAAGCCAGGATAGGACTTATCGGACATCCTTACCTGCTATATGACAACTTTATAAACATGAGCCTGATAAAAAAGCTGAGGGATCGAGGTGTTGAAATATTAACTCCTGATATGATAGATCCCCATATAATAGATGAGAGATGCATGGAACTTTCTAAAAGGATGTTCTGGAGCAGCGGTAAAAGTATTATAGGCAGTGCCTTGTACATAATGGACAACAGCTCTATTGATGGAATGCTGTCACTGACAGCCTTCGGCTGTGGAGTCGATTCCCTTTCAGGAGAATTTATAGAGAGATATGCAAGAAGGTATTATAAAAAGCCTTACATGGTGCTAAATATTGATGAGCATACCGGAGATGCAGGCTTCAACACCCGAATAGAGGCATTTTTTGACCTATTGGATGTAACGCACTAAGTGTTTAACTCAATAAATGCATACCAGATTCATGTATACATTTTTATCAAAAAGGATACTTAGTGCGTTACGAGCTTAAACTGATACATTTTGCACTTATTTGAATTATATTATAAAGGATTAAGTGCAAAATATTTGACTGGAGGAATTCAAATGCGGCTTACTTATCCGCACATGGGCGAAGCATACATAGCAATTAAGAGTCTTATGGACGACATAGGAGTGGAAAGCGTCATCCCTGCATTTACGACTAACGCAACCTTAAGGCTCGGCTCTTCCATCTCGCCGGAAACCGTATGTCTGCCCTATAAGATTATGCTTGGAAATTATATAAACAGTATCAAAGCAGGAGCAGACACAATACTGATCACTGGCAGCTGCGGCCCTTGCAGGTTCGGATACTATGGCCCCTTGCAAAAGCAAGCTTTGGAGGAAGCAGGCTATAAGGACATAGATATCATGATTCTTGACCCTCCCAGGGAAGGGTACCGGAAGTTCTATGAAGTGATAAAAAAAATCACAGGAGGCAGCAGTGCGAAAATCATACCCGCTTTCCTGAATTCATTTAAGGTATGCTGTGAGGTGGACAGCTTGAATGAGCTGCTTTACTATACGAGACCGCGGGCCCTCAATAAAGCTGAAGTACGGGCAATCGTACATCAGTTTAAGAAGAATATGATGAATGCTAAGGGCACAGCCGAAATGCTGAGCTTAATCAATGAAACCAAAAGACGCATAGGAAAAGTTAATATAGACAGCAGCTTAAAGCCTGTAAAAATAGGAATCATCGGAGAAATATATACAATTATTGAGCCCTTCACTAATCTTAATGTAGAGGAAAGGCTTGGAGACCTTGGCGTAGAAGTGCATAGGTCCATGACTGTAAGGGATTGGGCTCGTAATAATGTTATTCTCCCTGTTACCGGGCGAAAAGGATATAAGCTGGAAAAGAAGTTGTCAAAGCCATATCTTCCAACGCTTATAGGCGGGCACTCCCAGGAGTGCATCGGTCATGCAATTCATTATGCAAAAATGGGCTATGACGGACTTATACAGATTTACCCAATGACCTGCATGCCGGAAATAGTGTCTCGTTCAATACTCCCACAGGTAGAAAAGGATTATTCCATCCCCATACTTTACCTGATAGTAGATGAGCAGACAGGTGAAGCGGGATTCCAGACAAGGCTTGAGGCCTTTGTGGACTATATAGGGAAGAAGCGGGCAACAATTCATTAGACTCAAGATACGGATGAATAATATTTTAGCATTCCTCTGAAGTCACTTTACGGACGCCCAAGGGGCGTCCATACTCCTCGAACCCCGAACCTCGTACCTCGAACCAGTTATCCCTTTACTCATTCTCCTCTGTATCCCTAAACGGTGAGACCTCCACCAGCTCATCTACATGCCTAAGCCCTCTTTTCCAAAGGTACAGCAAGTATGGCAGGAAAAACAGCAGCATGTAAAATTTCTCTGAAAACAATATGAAATCATATATTCCATGAAGTATTACAGGAGTTACAAATCCCAGCCATATATACTTCTGCCTGTACTGTGGCTTTGCAAACTTGGCTATGCCCAAGTAATATCCCATAGCTACGGCAAATAAAGCATGGGCAGGCACAGCAGTAAGGGATCTGACAAGTGCAGTGCCAAAGCCGGTCGAAAGCACATAAGCCAGATTTTCAACTGTAGCAAAGCCCAAGGAAATGAAAACTGCATATACTATTCCATCATACATTTCGTTGAACTCTCTGTCCTTCCAAATATAGAGCCGGAACAGCAGAAATTTGGCGGACTCCTCTACAAGTCCCGCCACTATAAAGGCAGTATAACCGGCGGTCAGCAAACTTAAGTCAGCCATATCAAATATATTTAAGGCCATCTCGACGAAAAGTACAGGTATAACAAGGCTGCCTCCCAATAAGAATGCTTTTAAAAGCAGCCGCCTGGGTTCCTTTTCATATTTATCCCTGGTATAGAAGTAGTACAGCAAAGCAGCAGATGGAGCAACCGCCGCAAGTAACAAAAGCATTCCGACCCCTCCTTGTTGAAATTAAAATACATGAAGTGATATAAATGATGCGACTTATGTATTATATTTATCAAGTTTCCATTTCTCTGGGTTTGTATCAATATACTCCCATATTTTCTTGTATTCTGCTTCATTGCGGATAATATGGTCATAGTAGGATTTCTGCCAGAACGTATTTGTAGGGAACGGTTCTAAACCGTTCCGTTTCCGAAATTCATTGATACGTTTAGATGAAAATGTTTTTAATTACCGTATAATTTCAGGAACATCGTTTATTTTTGTACTTCCTTCTGTTTGCGGAACGGTTATGAACCGTTCCCTACAACAATTTCTATCTGTTTTTCATTTAATCCATACAGCTTATATACTTCCCTGTCGATTTCATATGTAACAGCCCTTTTGCATTCCTCATTTTTACAATTTTTAAGCTGGCAAGCCTTTTCCTGTATGAGGTTTCCGGCGCTGGGCATGGGAATTCTCATTCTCAGCACTGTATTGGGATAATAATCATAAAGATTTTCACTGATTTTCTTTGCGTAGCATTTGAAATAGTATTCAAACAGCTGTGAATTAAGTATAGCTGCTATATAATCCAACGTAATAATGCCTTCATATTCCTTCTTAAGCTTCAAGCTGTATATATCCGCACTGCAGTAGTTGCCTGCTTCATCAACTGTAAAACGGCTGTTTGAGGACTTGAAGGGATATACTATTTTGGGAGACTCGAAAATCCCATTGCTCCTGCCCCACTGCAGGTGATACCACTTCCTTACTCCCCGCCTGCACTCTCTTCTCTCTTGAAGCCTATCCCTACAGCTTGCTATATACTTTACGGCATTTGGAAAATCCTTCTCCTCCTTGATAAAATCCGAGTATATAAGAAACTTGTCAGTTACCTTTATGCCATGCTTTAAGACATCACTATTCTTAATCCATGGTCTTAAAAGGGACTCTTCAATTCCATTCTCCGCAATCTCGCTTCTGTTTACAACAAAAGCCCTGTCACAGCCGGTTATAATACCCTGGTAGCTGTCTGCAATATCTTTCAGAGCCACACTGCTCTTTGCTTCAAGAGCAGCGAATATTTCATGTTTCTCAGGGCTTAAAAGCACCCAGCCTTCATCTTTCAATTCCGACCTGTTTACAGTAAAGTGCTCAAAGTTTGAAGCAGCAAACAATTCAGTCCCCGAAGCGTCTATATTCTGCTTTTGCTTCAAAACTGCAATTTCATCACCAGAGCTTCCCTTACTCAGCGTAATTATACAGGCTGCAACTCCTGCATCCTGGAAAACACGACCTCCGTAAAAGTCAACCACTTCTGTAATGGCGCATTTGTCTGTTATATAGCTTCTAAGTCCTGCTGCCGACGGACCTTCCATAAAGTATCTGGAGGTAATGAAGCTTAAAGTGCCCCCCTGTCGCAAAAGATCGATGCCCCTTTTCAGGAAGCAGTAGGATATGTCGGACTTGTCCCTGTAAATGCCCTTATACAACTGCTGCAAGACTTTCTTGTATTCAACCGATACCATCTTATGCCCTATGTATGGAGGGTTGCCCAATACATAGTCATACTCCCCTTCTACTCCACCCAGCAGGCTGTCGCAACATGCAAGATTCCCCCGGCAGTCTCTCCCTGCCAGCTTCATCAATATTTCAGCCGCTGTATCCAAAGCCTCCTGATCTATATCGGCACCCCATAGGTTGTTTTCAACTATAAAGCTGCCTATGCCATCCTTTTGCAGCTTTCCCTCCAGCTCTTTATTCCTAGCCAATATGGCTTCATAGTTTTTCTCGAACTTATCCTTCAGCATCTGGAAGGCTTTTATAAGAAAAAGACCCGTCCCGCAGGCAGGATCCAATATCCTGATATAAGGATTCTCTATCAGGTCTGCCTCAGACAGCGCTTTCTCAGTCATTCTCTCTATGACCTCCGGGGGAGTATAAAAAACCCCCTTGTCTTTTCTGTCACTGCGGCTTTTCTTTGATTGTACTTTTTCACTCTTTTTGAGTATTGATTCTTTTATACTCATGCTTAACCTCATTTTTACGGCTTTTCAATATATACTTTTCCCTGCAGTGGTTCCAGGATAATGTCCAGCCTGCCTTCTACCGTGTCTACGCCTTTGCCGCCCCCTAGCAAGTCATACATAATGCCCTTGCTCCATCTTCCCAGGTCTATGGATACATGGTGCTTGCTGTCCCTGCTCCTGTTCACCAGCACAAGGGCAGTATTGTCCTCGCACTGCTCGCCGAATGCATCCCTGCTGTTCTCTATACTTCTCACATAACCGTATACATCGCCATCAGCATATACCGGAATCCATTTCCCTGTGCTGAAAACATCATACTTGCTTCTGATAAATGTAATTGTCTTATACCAATCAAGCAGCTCCAGGTTTTCATTACCCCAAGGATAGGTTCCCCTGTTTAAAGGATCCTTGTACCCCTCCAGTCCTGCTTCATCTCCATAGTATATGCTTGGAACCCCCGGGAAGGTCATCTGTATAAGCGACAATAGCTTGAGTCTTGCTATACCAAGGGATCTCTGACCCTCAGGAAGCCGGTATGCTTCCTTTTGCAACTGTGACAGGTTCTGTTCCTCAGGGGCTTCCCCCAGAATAGTCAGTATTCTTGGAACGTCATGGGTTCCAATCAAATTCATATTACAGTAGAAATTATGGAGAGGGTAGTTCTCATGAATGCTCATCAGCACTTCATTTGCATGTCCGGCATCGTGCTTTCCCGTAAAAAAGTCTATCATCATTTCCCTGAAGGGATAATTCATTACTGAGTCAAGTTCCTCTCCCATAAGATAAGCCCTTCTTTTCCCGTAGCTTACCTTATTTGATGCATCCTCCCAAACTTCTCCCATAAGCACCGAGTCAGCATCCTTCTCCTTCATAGTCTTGCGAAGAATATGGATAAATTCATCGGGAAGCTCATCTGCCACGTCCAGTCGCCAGCCCTTTGCCCCAAAGTCCATCCATTGCTTTATGACGCTGTTCTGCCCGGTAATTATATAATCAACATATCCCGGGTCCATTTCATTGACATTCGGTAGGCTTTCTACTCCCCACCAACATTCATAATCATCCCTTGAACATTTGAAGCGGTACCAGGAGTAGTATTGAGATTCAGTTGACTGAAATGCTCCTATGCCGGGATAGCTGTCGTATCTGTTGAAGTATATGCTGTCGCTGCCGGTATGGCTGAAAACCCCGTCCAGAATAATTGATATCCCCAGCTGCGCAGCCTTTTCACACAATTCCCTGAAGGTCTCATTGCTGCCAAACATAGGGTCTATCCTTTTGTAATCCGCCGTATCATATTTGTGATTGCTGGGTGCCTCAAAAATAGGATTCAGGTATATCACAGCTATTCCCAGCTCTCTTAGGTAGCTCAGCTTATCTATCACACCCTGAAGATTTCCTCCGAAAAAGTCCCACCTGGTTATGGAGCCCTTCTCGCAGTCCTTTATATAAGTGGGAGTATCCCCCCAGTTGGCATATATGAAGCTGTTTTTCTTAGGGTTTAACACCTTGCCGTCTTTACTCCCATTACAGAATCTGTCCACAAATATCTGGTACATTATAGCCTTTTTATACCAGCGGGGAGCTTTTGCCTCTCCCTTATACACTGTAATCTGATACCCGGGAGGGATTGTGCTATATACCCGACCTACACCTCCCAGCAAGCTGGCCTTGTTCCCGTAATAATACTTTTTCCCTTCTATGACCAGCTCAAAATAGTACCACAGAAGTCCCGGCTCCTGTGGTATATCCACTTGTACAGTATAATACAATGATTCTCCCAACCCAACCATTAAGCTTAAGGCCAACCTCTGTTCAAGGCCGCCCTCTGCAATGATAATTACATCAGCTGAGCTTATTGGACTCGAGGTATTAGCTGTAAGCCCCAGGCTGACTCTGCTGCCGCAGGGAACTGCGCCAAAGGGAAAACGATATTTATCCTCATGAGAGTTATGAAAAAACAATATATCCGTCATATGATCACCTCTTTGACCCCCCATATGCCTGTTGCATATTCCGATATTGTCCTGTCACTGGAGAATACTCCTGAGTGAGCAATATTGTTAATACTCATCCTCGCCCACCTGGATTTTTGCCTGTAGAGCTCATCCACCCATTTATGGGCTTCCACATATGCATTAAAGTCTTTCAAGACAAAATACTCATCATTTTGCAGCAGCAGGTGGTTATAAATACCCAGGAACTCAACATTGCTCACTGGGAAGAAGCCGTTTATCAGCTGGTCTACAACAGTTCTTATCCTTGGATCATTATTATACATCTCAATTGCGCTGTAGCCCCCATGCCTGTAATAATCCAGCACTTCCCTTTCTGTCATTCCGAATATTACTATGTTTTCATCCCCGACTTCATCCCTTATCTCAACATTCGCTCCATCAAGAGTAGCGACAGTAATGGCGCCGTTCATCATGAGCTTCATGTTTCCTGTACCGGAGGCTTCCTTTGTGGTGGTAGATATCTGTTCACTCACATCAGCTGCCGGAATTATACTTTCCGCCAGAGATACCTTGTAATCTTCCATAAATACAACTTTAAGCTTATTTTCAATGGTTCTGTCATTGTTAATCTTATCGGCGAGAGTGTTTATAAGCTTAATCTCCTGCTTGGCCAGATAGTATCCAGGTGCCGCCTTGGCCCCAAATATGAAGGTTCTTGGGATGATGTCCAGCTTGGGATTCTCCCTCAGACAGCTGTAAAGGTGCATTATGTGAAGCACATTAAGAAGCTGCCTTTTGTATGCATGCATTCTTTTTATCTGCACATCGAATATCGAAGTTGGATCAACTCCTATTGAATACTTCTCTTTTATTATTTTTGCCAGCTCCAGCTTGTTGTTCTGCTTTATTTTCCTTATATTTAACTGAACTGAAGCATCATCCTGATATTTCAATAGCTTGATAAGGTCTGTAGGATGTTTTGTCCAGCTAGTACCTATAGTATCCTTAAGCAGCTGTGCAAGCTCGGGATTTGACTTAAGCAGCCATCTTCTATGGGTAATGCCGTTAGTCTTATTGTTGAACTTATATGGGTAGAAGTGATAGAAATCTGCAAGCTCCTGCTTTTTCAATATCTCTGTATGGATTTTGGCAACTCCGTTGACACTGTGGCTTCCCACTATTGCCAGATGTGCCATTTTAACATATCCGTCCGCCGTAATAGCCATCTTTGATATCTTGTCCCACTGTCCGGGGTATCTATTCCACAAATCCTTGCAAAATCTCTCGTTTATCTCCTCTACTATCATATAAATCCTTGGCAGCATTGATTTGAACATATCAATCGGCCATTTTTCCAGTGCTTCGGATAGAATAGTATGATTGGTATAGGAAATAGTATTTGTAGTTATCTTCCATGCTGTATCCCAATCTATGCCTTCCTGGTCCATAAGAATCCTCATAAGCTCAGGTATGGCTACGGCAGGGTGAGTATCATTTATGTGAATAGCCACCTTTTCATCAAAATCCTTAATGCTTTCATTAGCAAGCTTGTAGGTTCTTACAATACTCTGCAGGCCGGCAGACACAAAAAAGTACTGCTGCTTGAGTCGGAGCTTCCTGCCTTCTACATAGCTGTCATCAGGATAAAGCACCTGTGATATAGCCTCAACAGAGTACTTATTTTCGACTGACTTCATGTAATCCCCTTTGCTGAAGGAGTATAAATCGAAATCCTTCTCCGGATTTTCTGCACTCCAGAGCCTCAAGGTGTTTACAGTTTCATTTTTATAACCTATTATTGGTGTGTCATAAGGAACCGCCAGCACTGTATCATAGTTCTCATGCTTGAATTTCAGCTTGTTGTCCTCATATTCGGTGGATACATCCCCCCCAAACCTGACTTCAACAGCCTTGTCAGCCTTCCTCATCTCCCAAACATTTCCCTCTCTGAGCCAATTCTCAGGGAGTTCCACCTGATAGCCGTCAACGATTTTCTGGTGGAATAAGCCATACTTGTATCTGATTCCACAGCCATGTCCAGGTATTCCAAGGGAAGCCATAGAATCAAGAAAGCAAGCTGCAAGCCTTCCAAGTCCTCCATTTCCAAGCCCTGCATCAGGCTCGGCAGATTTTATCTCCTTAAGGGAAGTACCGAGTTCCAGGAGCACTTCCTCACATACCTTCTCCAGGTCGGTATTTACCAGGTTGTTGCCCAGCAGTCTTCCTAACAGGAATTCTATGGAGAAATAGTATACCTGCTTTGCATTCTTGTTAAGGTATTCCCCCTTTGTCTTAATCCAATCCCCTGCCACATAATCCCTGATAAGACTTCCAAGAGCTATATACCTGTCGTTGTTTGATGCTTCCTCGAAGCTTTTTGCGTGCATCGTCAAGAGTTTTTTCAAGTAATCATGTTTAAATCTATCTTTACTAACAGTCATAATTGCCTCCTAGTTTTGTGTATACAAAACATTCATCGATTTTGTCCATTCGTTCAGCTTTGCTGCACGCTGACAGGCTTTGCCTGGAAGGGACATATATTTCGCGAAAAACATTTTACATTATTAATTCAAGTTTCGCGTATGAAAAACATTAAATATCAATTTATAGCGTATAATATTACTTAATTATATAATATTTTCAAAATTTAAACTATGGATAAAAAAATGTATTATTCCTTAGAATACCATGGTATGAAAAAAGCGCAAAATGTGCGCTCTTTTCATGTGATACTCTGATACAGCTTCTTGTATGCCGTTGCAGTTCTTTTCCAGCTGTAATCCTCTTTCATGGCGTTCTTTGTTATCTGCAGCCATCTATCGTCCTTATAGTACTCCAAAGCCTTCTTTATTGCGCCAAGCAGGTGCTGCGGAGTATATTGGCTGAAGCTGAAGCCGTTTCCTTCGCCTGTGCTGTCATTGTAAGCCTTTACTGTATCCTTAAGTCCGCCGGTTTCCCTTACTATGGGAATGCAGCCATAACGAAGTGCAATAAGCTGGCCTACTCCACAGGGTTCAAAAAGGCATGGCTTCAAATAAATGTCTGAAGCAGCAAAAATCCTGCGGGCTAGCACATCGTCATATGTAATGCTGGCCGAAAGCTTATCAGGATAGTTTTTTGCATAATCCTTAAACAACGTCTCATAATTGCTGTCTCCCAAACCTAATACCACCAGCTGAACATCCATTGCCAGTATTCCATCAAGAACATTAGCTATCAGGTCCAGTCCTTTTTGCCGCTTTAAGCTGGTAACCAATGCAAGCATCGGTATATCCTTATTAACAGGAAGCTTTAGCTGATCCTGTAATTTTACCTTGTTAACCGCTTTGTTTTTAATGCTTTTAAAATCATAATTCACAAAGATGCCCCTATCAGTTTTTGGGTCAAAACTGCTATAGTCTATTCCATTTACAATTCCGAAAAGTCCTTCCCGCTTCATTCTTAAAACGTCATCCAGCTGCTCACCGAAGAAAGGAGTCTGGATTTCATCCTTGTATGTATCGCTGACTGTCGTAATAACATCGGAATAATTGAGTCCACCCTTCATAAAGCTTATCCCGCCGAAAAATTCTACCGCATTGACATTAAAATAATCGTCACTGAGATTAAGCAGCTCACCCAAGACTTCCCTGGGGAATATGCCCTGATATTGCAGGTTGTGTATAGTGAACACAGTTTTTATGTCATTATATGCAGCATCACTGTCATAATGTGCTCTCAGCAGCAAATTAACCATGCCTGTCTGCCAGTCATGGCAGTGCAGAATATCCGGCTTGAAGTCCAAATACCTGATGGCTTCCAGGGCAGCCCTGCAGTAAAATGCATATCTCTCTGCTTCATCATAGAAGCCATATATCCCTTGCCGCTTGAAGTAATACTCGTTGTCTATGAAGTAAAAGGGCATTCCTTCATATTTTATTTCTTCTACACCACAGTACTGGTTTCTCCAGCCTACAGGCACGTTGAAAATACTTAAACAGGACATTTTCTCCCTGAAAAACGACGGTATATCCCCGTATTTGGGAATCATGACTCTGGCATCTATCCCTAGACTTCGCAGCTCTCTCGGCAGTGAGAAAATCACATCTCCCAGACCACCGGATTTTATAAAGGGAAATGCCTCAGAAGCTATAAACAGTACCTTCATATCATCTACTCCCCCCCTTAGGTGAGTTTTAAATTAGATATTCTTTTTTGCGGCTGTTCGTGGGTATCCACGTACAGAAAAGCAAAAACTATAGAATATCTTTTTTAAAAACACCGTGATAATAAACTTTATATTATAGCCTTTTTCTCTATTACAATCGGGTAGTTTTCATCACCTTTAAGCTGTTTCTCCTTTGTTATCTTCACACTCTTATCAAGTATTACATTCCTTATCAGGGAATCCTCTTCTATAATACAGTTCTGCATTACAATGCTGTTTTTGACCACTGCTCCTTTTTTTATCTTCACACTTCGGAATATTATGCTGTTCTCTACCTCTCCGTTTATTATGCACCCGTTTGCTACCAACGAATTTACCACCCTTGCGTTTTCTGCATACTTTGTAGGCGGCTCATCCTTTACCTTTGTATATATAAGACCATTCCTAAAGAACAGCTCCTTTGAAACCTTCAGATCCAAGAGCTGCATATTCGTCCTGTAATAGCTTTGTATTGAGTTGACACAGGCCAGATAGCCTTCGAACTTATACCCGTATACCTTGAACTTGTCTACGTTCTTGTGCACCGCTTCCTTGAAGTAGTCGCAGTCGCCCCTGGATACGCAGGTATGGACTATATCTAAAAATAACGCTTTTTTCATTATGAACATATCCATAGAAATGTTGCCTTCGCTCTTTTTACCCAGATTTATATCAACATCTGTGATCCTGCCGCTTTCATCTATGGTAAGCGTGTTGCAGTATTTGAAATCCTCGGTGCAATTGTCTACTTGCTTATATACTATTGTGACGTCCGCTCCAGTTTCATTATGATGCTTTATTGCATTCTCATAATTCAAATTGCATACCATATTGCTTGAGGTCAGTATGACATTATTCTGCTTGCTTAGATGAATATAGTCAATATGATTCTTGAAGTTCTCAATATCTCCCCTGTAGATCCCCAGGGTATAATAGTTGAACATAGGAGTCATTATAAAAAGTCCATCGTTTTTCCTGTCCAGGTCCCAAGCCTTTCCCGTCCCAAGATGATCTAAAAGCGATCTGTATTTGTTCTGTGTGAATATGCTTATATTCTGAACGCCGGCGTTCACCAGGTTTGAAAGAGTAAAATCTATCATCCTGTATCTTCCGGCTATCGGTACTGCAGCTATAGGTCTGTTATATGTCAATTCCTTTATATTGTCCTCTCTCTCGCTTAAGCTGATGATTCCCATATAGTCCAGCATGATTATCCCTCCCTCAGTGTATTTAGGTGCACTGGATCACTCATTATAAGCAGTGCCTTCGGACAGCTGCTCATATTCCCCAACAAGCGCAATGGCTTTAGACTTACAATCACCTATCCTGCAATCATCCTTAATGACAGATCCTAACCCGATTATGGCTCGTTCTATAGTGACGTTGTCACCGATTAAAACCTTGGGCATCACAACAGTGTCAATAACCTTTGTGTTTTTACCCACGTAGACTCCGGGGAACAATACTGAGTTTCTGACTTCTCCATATATGACGCAGCCTTCACCTACCATTGAGTTCTTTATAATAGCAGATTCCCCTGCAAAATGAGGCGGTCTGATAGGATTTACCGAGTAAATCTTCCACTTTGGGTCGTAAAGATTAAGCTCGTTATTCTCCTTCAGCAGGTCCATATTAGCCTCCCAAAGGCTCTCTATAGTTCCTACGTCCTTCCAGTAGCCTTCAAAAGGATATGCATAAAGCTTCATCCCATTGTTCAGCATCCGGGGAATTATATTTTTGCCAAAATCATTGCTGGATTTGGGATCTGCTTCATCTTCCACCAGATATTTTCGCAGAACCTCCCAGTTGAAAATATATACACCCATTGAAGCTAAGTTGCTTTTCGCCTTTTTGGGTTTTTCATCAAATTCATATATTCTGCTGTCAGGTTCAGTGTTCATAATCCCGAACCTATCAGTTTCTTCCCAGGGAACCTCTATAACTGCAAGAGTAGCATCCGCTGACTTCTGCTTATGATAATCCAGCATTTTTGAATAATCCATTTTGTAAATGTGATCTCCCGACAGGACTACAACATAATCGGGCCTGTGTCCATCTATGAAATTGATATTCTGATATATCGCATTGGCTGTACCCTTATACCATTCTCCACCCTTTTCATTCACAAAGGGCGACAGAAGTGTGACCCCCCCGTTTTTCCTATCCAGGTCCCAGGGACTGCCGATTCCTATGTGTGAGTTCAATACCAGCGGTTGATATTGTGTCAATACACCTACTGTTTCTATTCCTGAATTTGAGCAATTGCTTAATACAAAATCAATGATTCTATATTTACCCCCAAAGTATACAGCAGGCTTTGCAATCTTCTTCGTAAGCAAAGTCAGCCTGCTGCCCTGTCCACCAGCTAGAATCATGGCAATCCATTCTTTTTTCCTCATGCATACCCCTCCTCTATTTATTCAGGTTATCCATATCTATTAATATCCATAATGATTTATTCTCGTAACATAGTAATATTATAGAAATTTGTTACGAGTTGCGAGCTTTAAGATAAGGCTTCGAAGTCTTTGCTTAATCGCGTAACGCGAAACACGAAACGCGCAACCAGAATTAAACCTTTAACAGTTCAGACTCCATAGCTTCAATACTTTCGTCATAAGAATTCTCTTCTTCTAAATTACCGGCAGGCTTAAAATATACAACAGCCAGCGGTGGCACCTTTATCTCTATTGAGTACTTCTGGTTCTGCCATTTCTGATTTTGAACAGTCAATATTCCTGTATTTTTCTGGCCTGAGCCTCCGAACTCCTGACAGTCACTGTTGAATACCTCGATATAATCACAGCTGTATGGTACTCCTATTTTGTAGCCCTCATAAACCCCGGGAGTAAAGTTGCATACTGTTATAATAGTATCCTTCGGGTTCTTCCCTTTGCGCATGAAAACTATAATGCTCTGATTGAAATTATTGGCGTCAATCCATTCAAAGCCCTCAAACACATGGTCCAGCTCCCATAATGCCGGTTCTTTGCCATAAACGCCATTAAGAGCCTTCACGTAATACTGCATTTTCCTGTGCATTTCATAATCCAATAGCAGCCAATCCAAGCTGGAGTCAAAACGCCATTCTATGAACTGTCCCAGCTCTCCTCCCATAAATAGCAGCTTCTTTCCCGGATGCACTGCCATATAACCAAGGAATAACCTCAGGTTTGCAAACTTTTGCCAGTAGTCTCCCGGCATTTTATCCAGCAGCGACTTTTTCCCATGCACCACTTCATCATGGGATAGCGGAAGGATATAGTTCTCAGTATAAGCATACATTAGGGAGAAAGTTAAGAGATTGTGATGCCACTTCCTGTGTACAGGGTCCATTGACATATATTTGAGCATGTCATTCATCCAGCCCATATTCCACTTGTAGTTGAAGCCAAGCCCCCCAAGGTAGGTGGGAGCTGTCACCAGCGGCCATGTAGTGGACTCCTCTGCTATCATCATTACATTGGGATAATATTCAAAAACAGCCTTGTTGAGTTTTCTTATAAAATCCACTGCCTCAAGGTTTTCCCTGCCTCCATATTTATTGGGCACCCATTCTCCAGGCTTTCTCTCATAGTCAAGATAAAGCATGCTTGCAACCGCATCTACTCTCAGCCCATCTATATGATACATTTCGAACCAGAAAACAGCATTGGATATCAGGTAGCTGTGTACCTCCGGCTTTCCCAGATCAAAATGACAGGTACCCCAGCCATAATTCTCACCCTTTCTGGGATCACTGTATTCATAAAGGGTAGTACCATCAAAAAGCCTCAGACCATGATCATCCTTGCAGAAATGACCTGGAACCCAGTCCAGTATCACTCCTATCCCCTCTTGGTGGCACTTGTCTATAAAGTACATCAGGTCATAAGGGGAGCCATACCTGCTGGTTACTGAATAATAGCCGGTGGCTTGATAGCCCCAGGAGCCGTCGAAGGGATGCTCTGTAAGAGGCAGCAGCTCTATATGGGTGTAACCCATATTCTTAACATAGTCCACAAGCTCTTCTGCAAGTTCCCTGTATGTATAATGCTCGACCTCAGGTTTTTGCTTCCAGGAGCCCGGATGCACTTCATAGATGCTGATAGGACTTTCATATATGTTTATACTTTTGCGGTGCTCCATCCAATTTGTGTCATTCCAGTTGAAGTCTTTAAGGGAAACCAGCTTTGATGCCGTACCCGGCCTCAGCTCTGAATAAAAGGCGTAGGGGTCTGACTTTACAATAACCCTGCCATCCTTTGCATGTATCTCGTACTTGTACATATCCCATTCTTTCAATCCGGGAATGAAAACAGACCATATGCCGGAATCGTCGATTTTTGCCAATTGAAAAGCTTCACCCTTCCAATTGTTAAAATCCCCTATTAAACTAATAGAAGCGGCATTCGGAGCCCATACTCGGAATACTGCGACCTCGAGTCCATCAATATTCGCAAGATGTGCACCCAGAAAATCATAACTCCTATAGTGGTTTCCCTCCCGAAAGAGATAAGCATCATAGGAGCTAAGGGGTTGCTTTTTCATGCGCATCCCCTCCTTGTATTATTTTTGAATATTTTGAATTTAATTTATAATTCTACAAACTGTATTCTATTCCTTCTGATCAGTGAAGATTTCAAAAAACAAAAACATACCTCAAATGCTGGACTATGTTATGATAATAAAATTTGGCACGTTTCAGCAGCAGGTATATAAGAGACACTCAACATTATATTATTGCTGTGGCGAGAATATTACTCTACAGCTCAAGATTAATATTCATTTTATTGAGATACTTGATAAATTCTTTCTTCTGGACCTCATCCATTGGAACGGGCCTTCCCGATTTTACCATGCCTGGCACTGCTTCAACGGACTTAAGCTTCCCTTTATTATCGTACCTTACAGTTGCCATTATTGTTTTGTTGCATATTTCTGAATATGAGGTTGTAAAGAAGAAATTCCCCAGGCTGTAAAATATCGGCCTGTCTTTGTACATCTCTATTGCCTGCACAACATGCGGATGGTGTCCCAGTATAACATCCACTCCTGAGTCAACCAGCTTGTGTGCGAACTCTGCCTCTTCCTTCCTCACCGCTATCGACTCTTCCTTGCCCCAATGCAATGAGACTACCAGAAGGTCGCATTTTTCATCCAAGCTCTTCACTGCTTCTAGAACCTCTGCCTCATGTACCTTGTAAGCTCCTATGATACCAGGCTTCTTAGCCCCGGCATACCAATCCACACTCGGTATTACTCTTGCAAAAGCAATAAACCCAATGTTGAGGCCTTTTTTCTCAATTACAACTCCATTGTAAGCTTCCTGCTTGTTGTGGCCTCCGCCTCCATAGCTTATACCATTTTCCTTCAATAGCTTCATGGTATCAAGGAAGGCTGAGGGTCCAAAATCCAATACATGATTGTTTGCGATACTCAATGCTGTAAAATTGTATTTCTTCAAGTAAGGCGCAAGCTTCGGACTGCTCCTGAAGGTATATTCCTTGTCCTTTATTGGTTGCCCTCCACTGCTGAGCGCCGTCTCAAGATTTCCAAAAACAATATCGCTGCTCTTGAAATGCTTTTCATAACCTTCAAATACATAGTCCTCCCCCTTTGACTTGATAAAATCAGCAACAGTCCTGTCAAACATCATATCTCCTACAAAAGAAAGCACCAGTTCTTCCTGCTCATCTTTCTGCTGCTCTGAATCCTGTGTATTGCTGCTCTGTACATTCTCCTGACTGTTCTGAGCATTCTCCTGACTGTCCTGTGTATTATCCGGCTGACTTTCCGCTCTTGAACAGCCGAAAAATAAAAGTATCAGCACAATCGTAATCAAAGCTGTGAGCTTTTTCATTTTCCCACCTCATTATTCCTCTTTTCTTCTGTTATCAAAGGGTATCACTTTGGATTTACTGCTGATTAGAATTCCTTTTCCCCTACCATATTCATCCAGTTCAGATTTCAATGCTAACCAGATAAATGCTATGACTGTGATATCATCCAGTATCCCAAGCCCGATAATAAAATCCGGAACTATGTCTACAGGGAAAACAAGATACAGCAGACTCCCAACTATAAGCAGCTTTTTAAAAAAATGTACATTCTTATCCTTTAAATATTGTATAGTAAGCTTTATTCTCTTAAACATATTCTCATCCCTCTCATGTGCTTCGAAGTCATTCTATAGCACGCGTAACCAGTAGCCAACACTCCAGCGCCTTGCTCAACTCTCGCACCTCGAACCTCGCACCCATATTATTATTGATTAATTCGACTAATGTTATGTATTTCCTGCATGTCCCAGATATTCAGCAAATAGAAAATTTTAACTTCACAGGAGTATTATATTGTAGTATAATATAAGCAATTAGACAGGCTGAATTCCGTAGTGGAAGCGGGGGATATACTTCTGGGGTGAATAGCATGGCATCCAATATACATGCTTAGGGTTACTCTCGATCCGAATCCGTCAACTAACCTCGTAAGCCAATTGAGGGGAGATACCATATGAAAATCAACACCTTAAAGAGAGCATTTCTTATCACACTGTCTTTAGCTCTGTTCTTCATGATGACTATTCCTGCATATGCCGACTCCTCTTCTTTTAAAAAAGGGGACAAATCCGATGAAATAGTAAAAGCACAGGCAGCACTAAAAAAACTGGGCTTTTTTGATGAGGTTTGTACAGGATATTTCGGGGACGTTACTGAAGGTGCAGTACTGAAATTCCAGAAAAAATATGGCTTGGACGTTGACGGTGTATTGGGCTCTGTAACCATAAACCGCCTTAACGAGCTTGCGGGAGAGCATATCTCAATTCCCAGCCGCTCCTCTGCTGCCAGGAAGGATACTACCAAGGTCAATGTTAAATATAAAATAAAGAATGGCGATACTATATGGGATATTGCATCTGACTATAATGTATCTGTTGATTCTGTTCTTCAATATAATGGTCTTCATGAGAATAGCATACTTGATATAGGTGATGAGATTATAATACCAAATGTAGTGAAAGTGGTGAAGCCTCCTGCTGCGAAGCCCGCCGAAACTAAGGATGATGCAAAACCGGTAACCCCCGTACAGGATAGCTCAGAGCTGAAAAACATATATGATTATAATGAGAATGTATATGTTGTAAAGGACGGGGATACTATTGAATCCATAGCAGAGGATTTTGGTGTTACCCCAGAGTCAATATTAAATGAAAACAGCTTTGCTAAAGACATAATTATACAAATAGGCCAGGAGATAAAAATTCCCCAAGGCAGCGATGAAAATGCCGATGAGGACTCAAAGGAAGCATCTGATGCCTCAAGCACAAAGGGTGAATACCTGGATTGGTTCAAAGAGGTCCAGTACATATTTGAAAAAGGCGATACCGCTACAGTAACCGATGTCGAAACAGGCAAATCCTTTAAAGTAAAGAGATTGTACGGTAAAAACCACGCTGACTCCGAACCCTTAACCGCTGAAGATACAAAAATTATGAAGAGCCTATATGGCGGAAGCTGGAGCTGGAGCAGACGAGCCATAATTGTGACTATAGAGCATAAAGGCGTAGAGAGAAAGATAGCAGCCTCCATGAACGGCATGCCCCATGGCGGTCAGTCCATAAAAACTAATAACTTTAAAGGTCATTTCTGCATACACTTCAAAAACAGCAGGACCCATAGCGGAAACAGATTGGATTCAAGTCACCAGAAAGCAGTTAAGAAGGCAGCCGGACTATAGTGCAAAAGCATCAAGCCCCTCAAATTTCGAGGGGCTTTACTATTAATTTATTAAAAGGAATGTGATTTTATGAATGATAAAAAAATTGATGTTGTTAAGTACTTCTTTCTCACGTTTTTTTCCCTGGAAATAATGTATTACATCGCTAGAAGCAGCTTGAATTTTGGGTTGGTGCTCCTGGTATCCGCAGCCTTTACATTTTTGTATGCTCTTGATAAGTTCAAGGTACTAGGCAAGCTTTTCCCTCCCCATAAAAGTACAGCTTCCGAAAATATAAAAAAGGATCAAGCTATGTAGTCGATTATAGAGTTCCGCTCAGGGACTCCTTTTTATATCTAAAATGCAGCCTTATTAAAAAAAATTCACCAAGTAAAGTAAGGGTTAATATAACTGTATTTACTTTTAATTAATTAGTGATATAATTAAACCATATAATTTATTTATTAATATTTATTATTTTTCAGGAACGAAGCTTGTCAATTCATTATCATACATTTCCATTTTATGCCTAACATGTCTTGACAAATGTAAATATTTACATTATGATTTTGCTATATAGAAGATTTTTTATCAGATAACTTTAACAATCAAGGAAACCTTCTATGAAACACATTTAGGGAAAGCGGTAAATTATGTAATCTGCACTTTCCTACTCGTTCTAATAATAATTTCGCTGGAGGAATGAATATGGTTGATCTAATTAAATACCTTAAGGGAAAGGGCTATAAAGTGACTCCCCAGCGTATAGCTGTTTACGACATATTGAAGAATACAAAAGAGCATCCCAGTGTGGATATGCTGTACAACAGACTGCAGCCTGTATATCCTACAATGAGCCTTGCTACAGTATATAAATCCCTTGAGGTATTCAAGGAATTGGGACTTGTGCAAGAGCTTAATGTTGGGGAAGACAAATTCAGATATGATGCTAATGTCAATCAACACCCCCATATTACATGTATAAGTTGTGGGAAGGTTGAGGACGTAGATGACGAAATGCTGTTTGACCTTTCGGGGCAGGTAGAGGGCAAGACAGGTTACCAGATAGTTAGCCAGCAGCTTTATTTCTTTGGTAATTGCCCTGGTTGCAAGAAAATTCAATAAATAATTAATCTCAATGGTACGAATACCATTGAGATTTTTTTACTGATCTATTGCTTTATAAGAGACTCATTCAAGGCATTCCTTACAGCCTTAATCACTTTGCTCAGCACATAGGAGGTATTGCCGGTATCATTTACCGTTGCAACATCCTGTGTCTTTATTGTCGTGTAGATGATGTCTGAAATTTCATCCTTTATGTTGGGGTTGTTGCTTATGTATTCGGAAGGCATTTCGATAAGCTTGATGTCTTTTATCTTTGCGTTCTTTATGGTTACCTCAGCCTTCACATCACCGGACTCTGTTTTCTCAATGCCTACATATACCCCGTCATTATATCTTAAATATGTATATCCTGAGGTAGCAAGTCCTACCTCATTACTTCTTAATGTAAACAATAAGACCAGGCCAATAAGCAGGATTAGTAATAGTGCAGTATAAATCATGAGACTCTTCTTGGTTACAATAATAATTCTCGGTTTTATATAAATCCCTCCCATCTTAGTAAATTAAATTGAACGCACTTAAGAATCCATATTGGGTATAGTGCGAATTCAATAACGTTAAGGAAACTTTTTGCGGAATCTGAATGAACAATGCAAAGGATATTTCGCAAAACGTATTGATATAGTCCTTTATATTTCTTTATATAAAGTTATTACGGAAGGGATGAATATATGCAATCTTTTAGAAAAAAAGCGACTTGCACCGCATACTTTTTTCACTATGATATTACGATTTTAACCAACAACAGAGTTAGTCCATTTCCCACATCTGTCGCCCCACATTGCTACTATTTTCTTGTTCAGCTCCACCTTGATAACCTCGCAGGAATTGTCACAGCCGCTGCATTCGAAGCTTGTAGGAGTAAAATCAAAGTCACTTGCTTCAAAGCCTCTGAACCTTGTTGCGATTCCAGTGCCTTCTATATGCTCCTTGGCTAGTATAGCAGAACCTATTGCTCCCATAACATTATAATGCTCAGGGATAACAACCTCATGTCCAACTTCCCTTTCGAAAGCCGCTTTGATGCCCTTGTTGGCAGCCACTCCCCCTTGGAATACAAAAGGAGCTTCAAGCTTCTTGCCTCTTCCCAGATTATTTATATAGTTCCTGACAAGAGCTTCACACAAGCCATTAATGATATCTGCTTTTGTAAAACCATACTGCTGCTTCGCAATCATATCAGATTCTGCAAATACAGTGCATCTTCCTGCGATTCTAACATTTTTCTCTGCAGACAATGCAAGATCTCCAAACTCCTCTATCCTGACCTTCAGCCTTTCAGCCTGGTGCTCCAGGAAGGAACCTGTACCGGCAGCACATACAGTATTCATTGCAAAGTCTACAACCATACCGCCTCTAAGTACTATAATCTTTGAATCCTGGCCGCCAATCTCAAATATGGTTCTAGCTTCGGGGAAATATGAAATGGTAGCAGTTGCGTGAGCTGTTATTTCATTTTTCACCACATCAGCACCTACCACTATACCGGTAAGCTGCCTTCCGCTGCCTGTCGCACCCACTCCCAGCACCTTTGCATCGTTCCTGAACTCCTCCCTTAGCTTACGAAGTCCCTGCTTCACTGATTCCAACGGCTGCCCGTTTGTTCTTATGTATTGTTTTGACAGCACATTGTAATTATTATCTACTGCAACCACGTTGGTACTTACCGACCCCACGTCCACACCTATGTAAAACTCCTTCATCGAATACCTCCATATTCTGCTTTATATGTCCTGCTATATCACAAGATAAATTTCTCCAATAATTTCGATTCTTATTCTTCTTTATCTTTTGAAGGTTTCCCCATAAACCATTCTTATAAACATCGAATATAACTGCATATGTACAAAAAAAACACCTCCAAATATGGCTGAACATGTTTGTACCCTTATATAGGAAATTATAACTTCACCGCTATTTTAAAAGCAACACATTTCACAGTTCTTTCACAAGCAAAAATCCCTAAGATGTTATATAATAATGATATATAAAAATACATAATAATCCATAATTCGACATATTATAAGGAGCTGAAGATATCTTGGAAATGACCAATACATATATTGATTTCAATAGTTTCATTAATTCAATTTCCTTGTCCTTGGATTTAGCTGAAGCCTGCGCCCTTAGGGATAGAAATAAGAAGATCAGCTTTGATGTTTCAGTACCGGGCTTCAATGTGCAGAGGCATAATTTCGCAAATCACTCCAAAAAAACTGCATTAGCGTCCCTTTATATCGCAAATAAACTCGATTACGACGATACCCGGCTAAAGAATCTGTATATCGCAGCTTGCTCTCATGATATCGGTGCAGTAGAGGCCTTTACCGAGTCCCATCAAGACAGCAATTTCATATATGAGCACTCAGAATTCGGTTCAAGCATAATAAAAAAGCTCCCTTTGGACAGCAGCATTTCTAGATTTATAAAGTTTCATCACGAGAACTGGGATGGCTCAGGTCCCAACGGCCTTCAAGGCAGCGACATCCCGGAGGAGTCGCAGATAATTCATATATCTGATTTGTTCGAGCTTGTTTTCAATGCTGAGAAGCCCTATTGGGTACAGAGAGACCATATTATTGACTGGATCAAGTCAAAGCAGGGAAAGTTTTTCAGTCCGCATATTGTGGATGTCTTTATGGAGGCATGCAAACCTGAGAGGTTCTGGCTGGACATGGAAAACATCAGCACCAGCTCGGATGTCCTGACACGTATGCATCCTCCTATTCAAGCACCGATGTCTCTCAGCATAATAAAAGATATAGCTGTTGTTTTTGCAGCTATAATAGATAAAAAAAGTGCTTTTACCCACGAGCACTCTATCGGACTTTCCAATTATGCTTTTCTATTTTCAAAGTATTATGGCTTCGACGAGGATACTACTATCAAAATGAAAATAGCCGCACTACTTCATGATATAGGCAAGCTTTCGATACACAACCATATACTGGATAAGCCGGGAAAGCTGAGTGTCGAAGAATTCAATATAATAAAGTCCCATACCTACTATACAAAACTCATATTGGGTAAGATTGGTGGGATGGAAGATATAGCGATTTGGGCTGCCAACCATCATGAAACACTTAGGGGTACAGGCTATCCTGAAAGTATAAGTGCCGATCAACTGTGCCAAAAATCAAGAATCATGGCAGTATGTGACATATACCAGGCGCTTACCGAAGCCAGACCATACAGGGACAGCATGTCTAAGGAAAAGGCTCTCAGTATCATTAATTCCATGGTTGAGGCTGGGAATATCGATGCCAGTGTTGTAACGGCTCTGAAGGAGATAGTTTAGCTGCGGCCTTTCATCTCCTCCATAACCTGCCCTATTATTGATATTCCCTCAGTTATTTGCGAAAGACCGGTGCTTGCAAAGCTTATCCTTATATACTGTTCCCCGGGTCTGGTCTTAATAAATACCGTTCCAGGGGTAAAGAGCACCTTTCGTTCTTTGCACCTGTCAAAAAGCTCCCCGGAGCTTATACCTTCCGGCAGCTTTACCCATAGGTTCAATCCCCCGTACGGCTGGGTGAAGCTAGCACCCCTCAGGTACTTTTTGACCGCTCTTACTGCCTCAAAATATCTCACACTATATTCCTTCTTCATATATTCCAAGTGCTTATTCCAAATACCACCCCTGAGATACATATCAAGAACCCTTTGCATAAGTCCTGAGGTAGATATGTCTGTTATGTGCTTCATGCTCATAACCTTTCCCTTGATGGAGCTTGGTATAATCAGATATCCCACTCTAAGTCCCGGCATAAATATCTTGGAAAAACTCTTTATATATATTACCCTGTCTTCATTATCAAGGCCTTTCAAAGGTCTTGCCCCCTCATCAATATAACTGAGGTCGCTCATGTAATCATCCTCAACTGCCATTACATCATATCTCCGGCACAGCAGCAGAAGATGCTTGCGTTTCCTTTCGGAATAGGTGCAGCCGGTAGGGTTCTGGAAATTGGGCATTATATATATGAATTTAGGTCTAATAAGCTTAAGCATTTTCTCCAGCTCTTTCATATCCGGTCCATCAGAAAGCAGCGGTATCTCCACAATCCTTGCACCCCTTGATTTGAAAACAGCCACAGCGCCATTGTATGTGGGGCTTTCCACAAAGACGTAATCTCCGTTTGTAAGCAGAACCCTTGAAATAATATCTATACCTTGCTGAGCACCGGATATGATATGAATATCCTCAGCAGATGCCTTTATCCCGTATGCAGGCAGGTATTCAGCTATTGATTCCCTAAGAGGCTTATACCCCATACTTTCATGGTACATGAAGGCGCTGCCTCCGTCCCTTTCCAATACCTCATTAAGCACACGCTTAAAATCCCTTACAGGAAAAAGCTTCGGGTCTGGAGATGCTGAGGAAAGATTTATAGTATCCTCCTCTACCTCTCTGTCCATATCGAACTCTATTTCGTCGCTTACAGTCACTGCATCCCTTCCCAGGTTTATATCATCCTTCAGGGGCATTACAAAGGTGCCGCTGCCTACCTTCTTATATACCAGCTTGTTATCCTCCAGCATCTTGTAAGCATTGACTACCGTCACATTATTTACTCCCAGATGAAGAGCAAAGCTTCTTATGGTCGGAAGCTTGCAGTCCTCCGCCAATATTCCCTCAGTTATCAATTTCTTCAGCTGTTCAAACAGCTGTATATAAAGCGGTCTATCATCGCTCTTGTCCAAAACCATATCAATTTCTCCCGGGTAAATCATATCTCCCATAACATCACCCCTTCATATTGTATCGATACAATTATACTATATTATATTGCTCCTGCCTATACTTCATTCATTAAGTATGTTCCAAAATTTACCGATATATTGTTTAAACCAATGTCAAGGCAAAAATGGATTGCCGCCTTGGCTTATAGTTTACACAAGGAGGTAGAAAAATGAAAATTGAAAGCTCAAACATCTCTTTCCAAAGCCAGCATACCATGCTGGAAGTGAACCAGCAGCAGGAGAACCTGCAATTCTGGGTAGGTGACAATCCTAATGAAGGGATGAAAGGTCCGCCTGGGGTAACTATTGATATATCCGAAAAAGGGCTCGAGATGCAGAAATCCCTTTGCAGCATTGGAACCCAAAGTGTAGAGGATGACATGGAGGATATGCTGAGTGAAAAGGATAAGCTGAAGCTGCAGCTCATCGAATCTATGATGGAGTATTTTCTTGGCAGGAAAGTAAAGCTCATGCTTCCGAAAAGAATCAAGCCTAGTAAAGAAACGCAGCCAAATTTGGTCAGTGCATCACCAAAAGCAGGATGGGGACTCATCTACGACTCTCAAAAATCACACTATGAGAGTGAAAAAATGTCCTTCAGTTCAAAGGGTATTGTAAAAACCGCTGACGGGAAGGAAATAGAGATAGACCTCCAACTGAGCATGAGCAGGGAGTTCTATACCAGTCAAAGCATCCACATAAGAGCAGGAGATGCAGTAAGAAAAGATCCTCTGGTGATTAACTTTGATGCCCCCGCCGCCAGGCTTTCCGACCACAAGTTCAGCTTTGACATTGATTGTGACGGGGATTCGGACCAAATATCGCAGCTGAGCACCGGAAGCGGCTTCCTGTCCCTTGACCTTAACGGTGATGGCAGGATAAACGATGGCAGCGAGCTTTTTGGTCCCGAAAGCGGCGATGGCTTCTCGGATTTATCCCTTTATGATGGAGACAAGAACGGGTGGATAGATGAAAATGATGTTGTTTTTGACAGGCTGCGAATATGGACTAAGGACGAAAATGGAAATGACACTCTTTTTGCACTTGGTCAAAAGGGCATAGGTGCAATATGCCTGGGTAGCGCAGCCACCCCTTTTAGTTTAAAGGGTGCAGAGAATAACGAAAATGGCGTTATACAGAAGACCGGCATTTTCCTCAGGGAAAACGGACTGGCCGGGACTATCCAACATGTTGATTTAGCAGTTTAAACAGTAAAAGCAAAAGAAGCTATGTATAGCCACATAAGAGCATTAGATTTGTATATCGACTCACACAATATAAGCTTTGGACAGAATTAGAGCTTGATACTTGTAAAATCCTAACGCACATAAACCCTGCATCGTGCAGGTATGTGCTAGGTTTACATCACGTAAACCTTACGGATTTTCCTACGTATCAAGCTCTATTCTGTTACCCAAAGACTTATAAGTGTTCACTGATATATAAATCTAATGCCTCCCTAAATCGTTACGTAGCTTACATCTGCTAAGCAGCTAATTGGTTGAACAGCAATATCAATAGCCTAAGTATGCTTATACAGAAATTGTCAATGGCACTTATGAACGTAGCCTTAGAAAAGTCGTATGCAAGGCAGGACGCCGAAGCAAGCCTTCCAGGGCCAAGGATGGCCTTTGGAAGGCGGTAGACTTTTCTTAGGCGTAGAGAATTAGTGCCATCAATTTTTGTATACTCATATGTGGCTATGATATTGCTGTTCTTATTTTGGGTGGTTTCTCAAAAAACTTAAAAGGTAGGAAGCCCCGCTTCCTACCTTTCTACTTTTTCCACCATTTGAATTTTAGTACCGTCATTTTTCATCTTAAACAGCCTGTTGGAAGCAGAGTCTACTATGAAGTACAGCCAACCGTCTGCAACATTCAGGAACTTTGAGCTTTCATAATTCAGAATGCTCTTTTCAGTGCCATCCTTTTTTATCTTATATACCCTGTTGCCATTATATCCATTGCTGTAATACACCAAGTCCCCCGATACATTTATATACAGCGCTTCTTCCTTTGTCAGTTCAGTCCTCTCGGTACCGTCTGTCTTGATTTTGTACAGCTTGTTCCCGTCCGTTCCATTACTGTAGTATATCCAATCCCCATCCACATTGATATATGCGGCAGCATCCTCAGATATTTTCTCTCTTTTTGAGCCATCGATACTGACCCTGTAAATTCGCTTCTTATCATCTCCGTTGCTATAATATACCCAATTGTCCTGTACATTCAGATATGAAGAAAAGTTGTCAGCTATGCACGCTTTCTCTGTGCCGTTTATTTTCATCCTATATAAACGCCTGTTATCAGAAGCATTACTGTAATATATCCATTCATCCACAACATTAATAAAGGAAGCAGAATCGTTGGTCAGCTTAATCCTTTCTGAACCGTCAGTTTTCATCTTATAAATCCTGCCGTTTTCTGTCTGTTCAATATTGCTGTAATACACCCAATCCCCCTGGACATTAATGAACATTGATCTGTCACTATTTAACTTTATTTTGTCAGAACCGTTTATTTTTGCCTTATATATGCTGACATCATCATTACCGTTGCAGTAGTAAAGCCATTCTCCCTGAAATGCCACAATGCCTCCGTTTGATATATTCCCGGGGGTATTTCCGTAGCCTTTGGAAGGTATCCCTGCATTATTTTCCGAGACTTCGTCACTCTTACCAGTGCAGCCTGAAAGGTTAGCCACAATAAAAAAAACTAAAATAAAAGCTGTCAGAAGCTTTTTCATATTACCTCTCCTATATGTTTATTCTTTGAATATATTCAACGTCATTACAGTAATTCCTTCATTAATCATCACTTAAAAAGTGTTATATATAATTTTTCGGCACATAAGTAGAAAAGGTTAATATTGTATTGCTGCTGTTATAAAAGTTATAATTGTATAGAGATAAAATTTTCCAGATGGCTTATGGAGGTATAAGAATGCAGAGATACATCAGAAATGTGAAGACCCTCAGCACTGAAGAAAATGACAGCCTTAAAGGGTTCAAGGTCTGCGTCGTGGGCTGCGGCGGTCTCGGAGGCTATATAATCGAACAGCTTGGGCGTATAGGGATAGGCTTTATTACAGCTGTTGACGGAGATGTTTTTGATGAATCGAACCTTAACCGGCAGCTGCTGTCCGAGATGGGCAACCTTGCCTGCAGCAAGGCTAAAGCCGCAGAGGAAAGAATGGGAAGAGTCAATCCTCTTATCACTGTGATACCGATACAGCAAAGGCTCACTGCTGATAATGGACTTGAAATCATAAAGGGTCATGATGTAGTAGTTGATGCTTTGGATAATATAGAAAGCCGCCTTGTGCTTGAGGAGCTTGCCGAAAGTGCGGGAATCCCCCTGGTACATGGAGCTATTGCGGGCTGGTTCGGTCAAGCTACTACGGTATTTCCGGGGGACAGAACCCTAAGCCGCTTGTACCCCTATGATGCAACGCAAGGCATAGAGAAGGAGCTGGGGAATCCCTCCTTTACACCTGCATTGGTCGCCTCCATACAGGTTGCGGAGACAATAAAGCTTCTGATAAAACGTGGAGACACCCTAAGAAAAAAAATGTTGGTTATAAACCTGCTGAACCAGGAATATGAGATTATTGAACTTTAAGATTTTATCAAGGCTAATTTATTTTATATCGGGTAATAATATATCCAGTGAAATATAGGTGTTTTGAAATTTCAAAGCCACCTAAGGAGGTGAACACATGGGTGTTCCTGCCTTTAAAAGGCTGCCACAGCACATTGGAATTATTCCCGATGGAAACAGAAGATGGGCTCAGATGAAGGGCTATGAAAAGCAGGATGGATACGACCACGGCATAAAACCGGGTTTTGAGCTTTACAGCATGTGTCTTGAGCTTGGGATAAAAGAAATAACTTTATATGGCTTTACCCAAGATAATACAAAGAGACCTTCCGTACAAACCCAGGCTTTCAGCAAAGCTTGCGTTGATGCTGTTATGCAGCTTGTGAGAAGGGATGCAGAGCTTTTGGTCATAGGAAACACAGAATCCCCGATGTTTCCACAAGAACTGCTGCCCTATACTAAAAGGGTAAGGTTCGGAAAAGGACTCATCAAAGTAAACTTTTTAGTCAATTATGGGTGGAGCTGGGATCTGAACCATGCAGTCAACAGTATCAAAGACTATAACTCATCAGAAACCCTTAACCTTGCAGAGCATATTGCCTCTGCAGATATATCAAGAGTGGATTTGATGATTCGTTGGGGAGGAAGACGCAGGCTCAGCGGCTTTCTACCTATTCAATCAGTATATGCAGATTTTTATATAATAGAGGACATGTGGCCGGATTTTATGCCGGAACAGTTTTATAAAGCCCTTGAGTGGTATCAGAATCAGGATGTAACGCTTGGAGGATAGAAATAAGGGGGAAAGCCTATGAAATACAATATGAGCATATTAATTCCTCAGAGGGTGCAATATATTCTGGATACCTTGCAAAAGCATGAGCACCAAGCTTTTGTGGTGGGAGGCTGCGTCAGGGACTCCATTTTAGGCAGGGTACCCGGGGACTGGGATATTGCTACAGACGCAGTACCAGAGGAAATAAAACAGCTTTTTCCAAAGACTGTCGACACAGGCATCAAGCACGGTACTGTCACAATAATAATAGATGGAGACAGCTACGAGGTAACAACCTACCGGGTTGACGGTGAATATCTGGACTTCAGAAAGCCTGAGTCTGTAAGCTTCACTTCCTCAATTGAGGAAGACCTTTCAAGAAGGGATTTAACCATTAATGCCATTGCCTACAACCCCCTTATAGGAATTGTTGACCCTTTTGGAGGCATAGTTGATATTGAGGCCGGTATCATACGGACTGTGGGAGACCCTGACAAAAGATTCAGAGAAGATGCGCTGCGGATGCTTAGGGCTGTCCGCTTCTCAGCTCAGCTGGGTTTTTCCATTGATGAAATCACGATAAAATCAATTGAAAAAAACTGTCGGCTTATAGAAAATATAAGTGGTGAGCGGATACGGGATGAACTAACCAAAACACTGTTATCCGACAACCCACTTTGCTTCTCGCTTTTAATGGACACAAAGCTGATAAGGTATACACTTCCGGAATTTGAGCCTTGCTTTCTCACTGTACAGAACAATCCGTATCATGCCTATGATGTGGCCATGCATACCTTGCATTCGGTAGCCAACATAGAAAAGGACAAAGTCCTAAGATGGGTCATGCTGTTCCATGACATAGGAAAGCCGGGGATGAAAACTACCGATGAAAAAGGTATAGATCATTTTTACAATCACCAGCAGCTGAGCGTCAAGCTCTCTAAAGCAGCTATGCTGAGGCTCAGGTTTGATAAGAAGTCAATGGACAGAATCCTTCGGCTGGTGAGATGCCATGATATGCATATAAAAGCTGAATATAAGTCAGTAAGAAAGGCAATGTTCAAGGTAGGGGAGGATGAATTCGAGGACCTTCTGAAGGTAATTGAAGCTGACAAAAAGGCTCAGAATCCAAAGCTACTGGAGCAACGCACCGAAAAGTATAAAAGATTATGGGAAATATATAGGGATATTAGAGAGAAAGGGCAATGCACAAGCTTGAGATCTCTTGCAGTGAATGGGGACGACCTTATAACTTTGGGTATCAAGCCTGGAAAGAAAATAAAAGAGCTTCTCGATAACCTTTTGGAAAAGGTAATTGAGGAGCCCCGGCTTAACAACAGGGAAACACTATTGAACTTACTTCGCCAGCATAACTGAGCCTACGGATATTGCCAGAGAAACCAGCCACATGCTGACAACTATTATAGTGCTCTTCTTTTCTGGCAAACCCGATACAACGGAAATACCAAATACCAATAGAATCGACTGCCATACAATAAACAGATCCAAATTGTTATACAATGCTTCGGTAAATGTAGGACTCATGTCAATATACAGCAGATTGCCGGTAAGGTACATATAAGCCAGTTTGACCAGCAATCCAATGACTGATGCCATATAAGCCAAAGTATACACTGAAACCATCTGAGAATATCTTATTTTGCCCTTCAGTGCTCTGACAAATACCATGTACACAAGTGAGACCAATAATACGATGGCAATTATGGATACTACAGCAACTAACGCGGATATGGCATTCATCATGGGTGAATTTAAAAATGCGATGGAGCCTCTTACAGCTTCAGCCTGATCCGGCGGCATTGAAGCAGCCTTCTCCTCCATCATTTCTATAAAAAGGTCCTCACCCAATATCTTGGCAGCATATGAAAATAACGCTGTTACAACGGATATTATGAGAAGCTTCAATGCCCAAGTAGGCTTCTCCAAAGAATCCTTGAACAGCTCCGAAGGTTTGACTACAAACAGCTTAAGCTTCTGCAGCAGGGTCTTCCTTTTAATAACCTCATTTGACTCCATTTATACAACCCCCTCATATAAAAATATTAAAAAAATAATCCCTACAATAGCATTATATTCCAGTCGCTATAAATTTTAAACCTTTAAATAAAAAAGGAATAAGGCATTTCGCCTTATTCCAATTCATGTATCGTAACTTTTCTTGTATGAAGCGTATGGCTCCATTCCTTATTCTTCATCATTATTATTCCTTCCATGGCTATAGGTATCCAGGTAAGGCAATACAGTATGTATGTAGGATAATAAAGGAACAGCTTATAGGACAGCTTCTTATCATAAAACAAACATAAGGGTATCATGAGGAATTGTGTTAAACCATACAACATGAAGAACTCCGGCATTATCCTCGCCGATATTATGTACATATCACCGCCCATTACAAATTCATTTATAAGCGGTATAACAAGCATTGCAGCTCCAACCAGTATCATATAGGGTTGTAATGTATATACCGCACAATCAATAAGAGCTACATTGCGGTCCTTGATGCCCTTTATAAAGAGCTTGAAGAAATACCTGGAGCAAACATCCGCAAAGCCCTGCATCCATCTTCTTCTCTGCCTCCAGGACTGAATCAGTGTCAGCGGCTTCTCATCATACACTATAGCTTCATGAGCCCAGCCTACCTTTATGTTGTTGAGCATCAATTTCATAGTGAATTCAAGGTCTTCTACCAAGCAGGTAGCATGCCAGCCTACCTGCTTCAGGACTTCAACGTCCATACAAAAGCCTGTGCCTCCAATTTCGCAGCTCATTCCAAGAAATGACCTTGCACATTGGAACAGCCTGTTGGAGGACCAGAAAGCAATGGAATAGCTTGCTGTAATCCAAGAATCATTGGGGTTCTTGCTGTCTATGTAACCTTGGATTACCTTAGAGCCACTGCAAAGCTTGTTGTTCATTTCCTTCAAAAAGTTCTTTGACACCAGATTATCGGCGTCGAATATAACAGCTGCATCGTATTCACAGTCTTCCCCATAAAGAACCTTCTCAAAAGCCCACTGCAGCGCATATCCTTTGCCTTTCTTCTTATCGTCGAACCTTTCGAGTACGTTTGCTCCGGCTGCACTTGCGACTGATGCTGTATTATCTGTACAATTGTCAGCAATTACGAACAATTCATAGGAGTCCTTGGGATAATTCAGATGCTTCAGATTATCAACTATATTTTCTACTACGATTTCTTCATTATGGGCAGGAATAAAAATTGCAAACTTTTTTAAAGGCAGATAATTTTTTGAAGCTTTTCCGTATATCTTCTCTGCGAGTCCGAATACTGAAGTAGCAAAGAAATAGAAGCCCGTTGCGAAAAATAGTATCTGAAATATTAAAAATATTATATTTATCGAATCTTTTAACATTAATGTCATTCCCTCCGCCTAAGTTAGAGGTAAAAATCAGTTTTCATAATCTTCCTCTGTGGTTTTTTTCACACATCTACTATGATAACACTTTTCCCACCATATTAAAACTTTACTGGTTATTATATTTTCGACTGCTTTTCCATTATTCACATTTTAGCCTAAAATAACTCAATGTATTGCAATTATCCTTGAAATCTATCCAATATGCTCGAATTTAAAAAAAATAATAAGACTCTCCATCTTATTATCTCTCGTATTTGCAAATATATTTATAATTCTGTCTATTGTACCTCTTGCAGAAGCGTTAGAGCCTTATTGCTCATGAACGTTATTCTGTTCTGAGGTGTCGCGAATTCCTTTTCCACGAAGGACTTTGCTCCATTATTGCTGTTCAGCCAAACCATATAATATATTATAAAATCATCCTTTAATACGCTGGATCTGTTGTATACCATATCGGGATTCCTGCCCAGACAGTCGGATACTGCAGTTATAACATCATTCATTATCGTAGGAATCTTACTCAAGGATATAATTATCTCATCTTCTGTGGCTGTGACAACTATTATGCTGCTATTTTCAGCGTTTTTTACAGTGACCACTGATTTCCTCACTATGGCTTCTGTCAATGCGTCTAATAGTGCACCATGAAACTCCTTCTCCATATATATACCATCCTTTCAAATATTGAACGCACATCAGCATTCTCATTGAGCACGGTGTGAATTCAATAACAACTAAGGAAACCGTTTTGCGGAATTTGATTGAAATGTATAGATGTTTTCTGCAAAACGCCGACCTCACATTAAAAACGCTGCAGTAGCAAGATTCGATACCACATGAGTTATCACGGCTCCATAAAAGCCTTTCTTTTCATACATGAAGGTGCAGTAAAGTCCCAAACCCAGAAAAGTAGGAATACCTGATACATTAAAATGCAGCAAAGTGAAAAGAGCTGATGATATGATTGCAGCCGCAACAGCTGGCATCCTTGGGAGCAAAAGCTTATCATATATATAATAACGGAAGATATATTCCTCCACAAAAGGTGCCAATACTACCACCAGCATAAAGAGCAACAGTTTGTAGTAAAGCTCTCCCACTGCAAATTCCTCAACTATCTCCTGAGGCTTGACATCCATTCCCAAATATATGTCTAATATATTTACATACAGCCTGTTCAGTTGGTTTATCACAATTTTGAATACCAAGGCTGCCCCAGCGACAAGAGCTATATCGATGCTGCCAATTGACCATATGTTGATGTCTCTTACCTGCATTTCGTCTTCAGCTTTTCCATGTACTCTGAAAAGGAGTATAAGCACCCCTATAAAAGGAATCAGCTCATGAGTCAAAAATGCAAAAAACCAGTATAAAACACACAACGTAACCTTGGCGAATGGGTTGAGGTCCTTCATTACATACTTATAAAGCGATATAAATATCGGAATGTTAAGCAGTAAAAAAGCAAAGAGCAGAATAAATGTCTCATAAAATAGCAAAATCGTCCCCCCAATCCGGTAAAACTACACTCCTCTAGTCATTACCTCCCATAACTCATCTCTCCCTGCATGGGTTTCCGAGGAGTAAGGTATCAAAATATCAGTTGTGTCTATTTCAAGCTTTTTCCTAATTATATTCAGATTCTTGTTTACTGATGACCTGGTTATCTTGTCTAACTTTGTTGCAACAACAATCACAGGCTCCTTGTAATACTTTATAAAATCATACATCAGCTTATCATCTGCCGTTGGCTCATGTCTTATATCCACAAGCAAAACCACATTCTTCAGGTTTTCTCTGTTCTTTAAGTATTCTTCTATCATTTTTCCCCAGGCCGCCTTTTCAGTTTTGGCCACTGCCGCATAACCGTACCCGGGCAAGTCCACCATGACGTGTTGCTCATTGATTAAAAAGAAATTAATCAATCTGGTTTTCCCTGGATTGGAACTGACTTTTACAAGCTTTTTCCTGTTAAGCAGTGAATTGATCAGCGAGGATTTACCCACATTGGATCTGCCGGAAAAAGCTATTTCCGGCAGATCCAGCTCTGGGTATTGGTCTTTATGAACTGCACTCTTTAAAAACTCGCATTTCTTAATTATCATTTTTATCATCCTTTACAAGGGCATGGGGCAAGACATCATCCATATCGGTTGCAAGAAAAAACTTCATATTTCTTTTCACTGTATCTGGAATCTCCTCAAGATCCTTCTCATTCTCAAAAGGCAGAATAATAGTCCTTATACCTGCGCGCTTAGCGGCAAGCACCTTTTCCTTCAGTCCGCCTATAGGAAGCACCCTGCCCCTTAAGGTGATTTCTCCGGTCATCGCAACATCTCTATGCACCGGTGTTTTGGTCAAAGCTGATATCAAAGCCGTGGTCATGGTTATACCTGCTGATGGGCCATCCTTTGGAGTAGCCCCCTCCGGAACATGTATATGGATATCCATATTTTTACTAAATTCCTTATCAATGCCAAAATCGTCAGCTCTAGAGCGAATATAGCTTAAACCCGCTCTTGCAGATTCCTTCATAACATCCCCAAGCTGACCGGTAAGCTCAAGCTTACCTGTGCCGGGCATTACAGAAACCTCAATGAAAAGCGTATCTCCTCCTACCGGTGTCCAGGCCAGGCCAGTTACTACTCCTATCTCATTCTTCTGATTGATTATATCATATCTATATTTTGCAATCCCAAGATACTTTCTAACATTAGCAGGTGTTATCCTGACACTTTTCTTATTATTCTCCACTATCTGAGTTGCGCACTTTCTTATAATATTCGCAATTTCTCTCTCCAGGCTCCTTACTCCAGCCTCTCTTGTGTAACCGCTTATAACAGCTCTTATGGTAGCTTCTGACATAATCACGTTCTCAATACTCAACGAATGCTCTTTTATCTGCTTAGGCACAAGGTAGTCTGTGGCTATATGAAGCTTCTCCTCTTCTGTATAGCCTGAAATATGAATTACCTCCATCCTGTCCAAGAGCGGTGCAGGTATTGTGTCTATCGAGTTTGCTGTCGTGAGGAACATAACCTTGGAAAGATCAAAGGGCAGCTCCATATAGTGGTCCCTGAAGTCCTTGTTTTGTTCTGCATCAAGTACCTCAAGCAGCGCAGATGCCGGATCGCCTCTGAAATCACTTGCAAGCTTGTCGATTTCATCGAACAGGAACAATGGGTTCTTGGAGCCTGCTTGTTTGATGGAATATATTATTCTGCCTGGAATAGCTCCGATATAAGTTCTTCTGTGTCCCCTTATTTCAGCCTCATCCCGTACTCCGCCCAAGGACATCCTGGCAAACTTCCTTCCCATCGCTCTCGCGATGGATTTAGCTATAGAGGTCTTCCCAACCCCCGGAGGTCCTACCAAGCACAGTATAGGCCCTTTCATGTTTTGTGAAAGCTGTCTTATTGCAAGGTATTCCAGTACCCTCTCCTTTACCTTCTTAAGGCCGTAATGGTCCTCGTCAAGCACCTTCCTGGCATTCTTTATATCCAGGTTGTCGACCGTTGCAATGTTCCATGGCAAATCAAAAATCCAGTCCAGATAGGTTCTGGTCACTCCTACCTCAGGAGAACCCGGGGACATCTTTGACAGCCTGTCAAGCTCCTTTTCCACCTTATCCTTTACCTCTTCAGGGACTTCAAGCTTTGAGAGCTTTTCTCTATACTGCTCTATCTCGTCTGCATTGCCTTCCTTTTCACCCAGCTCCCGTTGTATAGCCCTAAGCTGCTCCCTCAGGTAGTATTCCTTCTGTGATTTGTCTATCTGCTTTCTCACTCTGGAGTTTATCTTTCTTTCTATTTCGAGGATCTCCAGCTCTCTGGAGAGAATCTCATAAATCTTCTCCATTCTTTCCTTTATATCAAATAAGGATAGTATTTCCTGCTTCTCTTCTATCTTGATTGTAAGGTTGGAAGCCACTACATCTGCGAATCTGGATGCATCCTCTATGTCTGATACAGTAATAAGCGTCTCTGGAGCAACCTTGGGGTTTGCCTTTATATACTCATCAAATACTTCAAGCACGCTTCTTCGCAAAGCCTCCAGTTCAAGATCCCCAGCCTTCTGCACCTCGACCTGCTCCACCACATCTACAAGGAAATAAGCTTCCTCAGAAATTATCTCCCTTATTTCAGCTCTGCTAATCCCTTCGACAAGCACCCTTATTGTATCCCCCGGAAGCTTTAGAAGCTGTTTAATCTTTGATATGGTTCCCATCTCATAAAAATCTTCAGTGGAAGGCAGATCTGTATGAGCATCCCTTTGGGTAACAAGGAATATAAGCTGATCATTTATCATAGCTTCTTCTAATGCTCTTATGGATTTCTCCCTGCCCACATCAAAGTGCAAAACCATAAACGGAAAAATACTCAGGCCCCTAAGGGGCAGTAATGGCAATCTTTTGATATCATCTTTTCTTTTCGTCATATTATCAACTCCTGTAATACTATATGAAAATGTTGGATTAAATACTAATAGCTAGTCTAATCTATTATAGCTTTATGGAAATAAATTATCAACATGTTTAAAGGGGAAGGCAGTCTTTCATATATTGATGCTGTTTCATTTACAGCCTGTTCAAAAGACTGCCTATTATAGTACTTTATTATTTGGAATCGCTCATCGCCTGTATTGTGGGGGTGTTGCCCATACCTGTTGCAGTTAATATGTTCACATCTACAGGTTGTGCTATGAGAGTCTTCACTTCAGCCTGCCTCATGGTTGCTATGTTGACTGCCTCTATGATAGTATCCACCGGTATAACTTCAATATCAAAGGTATTGAATATTTCCTGCCAGTTCTCCTTTGGTATCATTACTTTTTTTGCCCCTGCATGCATAGCAGCCTCAACCTTGGGGATAATACCCCCTACCGCTTTTACTTTTCCTCTTATTGAGATTTCGCCTGTCATTGCTATCTTGTTGTCTATATAGGTATTGGTTACAGCAGAATATATTGCAACTGCAATTGTAATACCTGCAGAGGGTCCGTCTACAGGTGTTCCGCCGGGGAAATTCAAGTGGATATCATAGTCGCAGGGGTCTATTCCCAGATACTTTTTTATTACAGTAAGCACATTATCAGTAGATGCCTTGGCCATGCTTTTTCTTTTAATAGTCCTGCCGTCTCTGGAGCCTATCTCTTCTTCTTCAACTATTCCTGTAATGACTAGCCTGCCTGTTCCTCTAGGAGCGCTTGCCGCAGTTGCTTCAATCTCCATAAGTGTACCCATATTGGGTCCATATACCGCAAGTCCATTGACATAGCCCACCTGGGGCTCATCATTGATCTTCCTCTCTGGCCTTGGACTGTACTGTCCATTGTTGAGTACCCACTCTATGTCACTGACTGTGACCCTGTTCCTGTTTTCATTTATATTCACACCAACTGCTGTTTGTATTATATTTACAGCTTCTCTTCCATTTGTTGCATATTTTCCTACAAGCCCGGCAACTCCTTCTTCGCTTTCAAACTTGATTTTGTCAAGGGCATTTGTAGTCACCTTTATGATTTCATCCGGAGTCAAAGATCTGAAATATATCTCAAGGCATCTTGAGCGCAATGCGGGAGGTATTGCTTCAGGACCTCTTGTAGTAGCACCTATCAGCCTGAAATCAGCCGGAAGCCCATTCTGGAAAATATCATGGATATGAAAGGGTATGTTACTGTCCTCTGAGCTGTAGTATGCGCTTTCTAAAAAAACCTTCCTGTCTTCCAGTATTTTAAGCAGCTTATTCATTTGTATAGGATGCAGCTCTCCTATCTCATCAATGAATAATATCCCTCCATGAGCTTTAGTTACAGCACCTATCTTGGGCTGAGGTATTCCGGCAACACCCATTGCTCCCGCACCTTGGTATATGGGATCGTGAACAGAGCCAATAAGAGGGTCTGCAATACCTCTCTCATCAAATCTCACAGTTGTTGCATCAACTTCAATGAACTTTGCATCCTGCCTGAAGGGACAGTTGAATATTTTCTTTGCCTCCTCCAGTATAAGTCTGGCTGCCGCTGTCTTTCCAATTCCAGGGGGACCGTATATAATCACATGCTGCGGATTGGGACTGCATATTGCGGCCCTCAGAGCCTTCACCCCATTCTCCTGACCTACTATTTCGTCAAAATTAGATGGCCGGGTAATCTCAGACAAGGGTTTTGTGAGCTGGATATCCCGCATATGCTGCAGCTTTTCCATTTCCTTTCGTGACTCTTTCTCTATTGCAACCTTATTCCCCTGCTGTCCCCTTAGCAGGTTCAAAAAATATAATCCGATTACAACCGCAAAAAACAACTGGATAAGTAGAAACAATTGTGTCATCATGTCTTCCTCCCTCTCTTAACTGTATTCAGTGCATATAGGTTGCATTAAAGCTGGTTCAAAGAAGAATTAGGCAACCTATGGGCTTTGTCCCTACGGCGACGAAGCCTTAATCAAGGAATATGATTTTGCAATATTGGAATTGTAATGTAAATGTTTATTGCAAAACATATTGAACGGAGCTTCTATCTCAATAAAGAAAGCTATTTTCATGGAAAATGGTATTTTCAAGATATGTATATTGAACGCATTTAAGTATTCCTATAGGGCAAAGTGCGAATTCAATAACAATCAATGAAACCGATTTTGCGGAATTTGAATACCAATTAAAAATGTATTCCGCAAAATATATTGCTCTACGACATATGCAGTATCAATAGTATTATTTGCCCATGACTTTTTTTTATCCTGCACTTCAAAAATTTTGACAGAAGGAGAGCCGTGATTTTGTGTCCTGCTTCCGGAAACGTATACTATTACAGGACATCTATGTAATGAATAAGAATAAATACTTATTAAATTGAATAATGTTAAATAGTTCTATATAATCTATATTGAATAGTGTTTTCCGCAAAACGCTGTATTGAACGCACTTAGGTATTCCTATAGGGCAAAGTGCGAATTCAATAACAATCAATGAAACCGATTTTGCGGAATTTGAATGAATTTATATTTGTTTTCCGCAAAACGCTTAGGAGGTGCGAATATGCCAACTGTAAAAATTCATGTTTCCTCGACAATTCTTCCTTTTCAGAAACCCATACTGGTGAAGGAAGTCAGAAAAGCTATGGTAGAACTGCTGAATATTGATGAGATAATTGGTCAAGTTATCCTTTATGAAGCTCTCCCACAGCTTAGAAGCGTCCATGAAAGCAGGAGCAGCAGCTTTGTATATGTAGAAATTACCATGTATCCAGGTAGGAGCTCCGAGGTCAAGAAGGTGCTTATGCAGAGGATTTGTAGTCTTGTTTCAAAATATGTAGAAATTGATATAAAGGATGTCAACTGCTGTATTATTGAGGTTTCCCCCGAAAACTGGTATGAAGGAATTTTACGAAGTTAAAAGCCGATAGCAATTCATACAGATTTTACACAATTGAAACACAGAATTGCCAAAGTTCTTGGGTATTATTTAATTGTAGCCCAAAGGAAAGCTTAGGTTACAATTAAATAATAAGGAGTGTAAGAAAATGAAAAAAACGTTAGTTTTAACTATGGTATTGATGTTTATGTGTGCCCTCTCAATAGGGGTATTTGCCGAGGAGCCTGCAGGGGATGCAGTGAATCCGGAGCTGAAGGCTGAGCTTAAAGTAATGAGAGAAGAACTGCAGGGGCTAAGAGCAGAACATCAGGATCTTCACCTGCAGGTAGTAGAAAAAAGAACTGATATCAAAGAAACCATAAAAGGCCTTAAGGAAGCAGGCTCATTAGAGACCCTCGATGCAATAAAGCCCTTTAGGGAAGAACTAAAATCCATAAAAGATGAGCTTAAGACTCTAAGGGAAGCAAAAAAAGAATTGTGGGCGGAAATAAAAACTGCAAAGGCTTCAAAGGATTTTGAAACAATAAAAGAGAAGCTTGCACAGATAATTGAGTACAAGACAGAGATAATAGATAAGGTTGAAGACAAAATCGCGCTTTTGGATAGTATAATTGATGCATTGGAATAGAATAGAAGATAAAAAACCGGTTCGGGAATTACCCGAGCCGGTTCTGTTTTTTTAAGATGCTGTACCTCTTTTTGCTTTTTGGCCTTTTCTTGACTGCTTCTTCACAGTCTTTTTTGACCCTGGTTCAAGGTACACTATATTTGGTTCCTTATGCTCCAATATTGATTCTTTGGTCACTATGCACTTATCTATATCATCCCTGGAAGGGATTTCGTACATAACGTTCAGCATAGTCTCCTCAAATATTGCCCTCAAGCCTCTTGCTCCAGTCTTTCTGTCCAAAGCCTTCTGTGCAATCTCCTCTATGGAGTCCGGTTCAAACTCCAGTTCCACATTATCCAGCTCGAACAGCTTCTGATACTGTTTCACTAGCGCGTTCTTCGGCTCTGTAAGTATCTGCACCAAAGCATTTTTATCCAGAGGATTGAGAGTGACTATGATTGGCAGCCTGCCTACGAATTCGGGTATCAAACCGAACTTCAGAAGGTCCTCCGGCATTATCCTCTTTAAAATCTGCCCAATATCCTGCTGCTCCTTAGACTGTATATCAGCTATAAAGCCCATGGACTTCTTGCCTGTTCTGTTCATGATTATCTTCTCGAGACCGTCAAAGGCTCCGCCGCAGATAAACAATATATTGGTAGTATCAATCTGTATGAACTCCTGATGAGGATGCTTTCTTCCTCCTTGAGGCGGCACGCTTGCTACAGTACCTTCAAGAATCTTAAGAAGGGCCTGCTGCACTCCCTCACCGGAAACATCTCTGGTGATTGAAGGATTCTCAGACTTCCTGGCTATTTTGTCTACTTCATCAATGTACACTATACCCTTTTGTGCTTTTTCAATGTCATAATCCGCACTCTGAATCAACTTCAGAAGTATGTTTTCTACATCTTCTCCCACATAACCAGCCTCAGTCAGGGAAGTAGCATCTGCTATTGCAAAAGGAACATTGAGCATCTTCGCCAGGGTCTGTGCGAGCAATGTCTTACCTGAGCCTGTCGGCCCTATAAGTGCTATATTGCTCTTCTGCAGTTCTACATCATCTATCTTGTAGTCAGAATTTATTCTTTTATAGTGGTTATATACAGCAACTGCCAAAGCTTTTTTGGCGCCCTCCTGTCCTATTACATACTGGTCAAGAAATTCCTTGATCTGTGCAGGCTTTGGAACATCCTGCAGCTCTGTATCCAATTCCTCGTCAAATTCCTCGTCAATGATTTCCTGGCAAAGCTCGATACATTCATCACAAATATATACACCTGGGCCTGCTATTAATCTTCTGACTTGTTCTTGGTTCTTTCCACAAAAAGAACATTTCAGCTGTTTCTTATCATCAAATTTAGCCATATTTTCACCTCACTTTACCTTCTCTTAACAAGGATTTCATCAACAAGTCCGTATTCCTTTGCCTCCTCAGCTGACATGAAATAATCTCTTTCAACATCTCTTTCGACTTTCTCTATCGGCTGTCCTGTCTTTTCACTAAGTATTTCGTTCAGCCTCTTTCTAGTCTTTATAAGCCTTTCAGCATAGATGCCTACGTCTGTCGCCTTACCCTGGGCTCCGCCGGAAGGTTGGTGAATCATAACCTCACTGTTTGGAAGGCAAAACCTTTTTCCCTTTGCTCCTGCAGCCAATAGGAATGCGCCCATGCTGGCCGCCATACCTACGCAGATTGTGGAAACATCGGGTTTGATATACTGCATTGTATCATAAATCGCCATACCTGCTGTGATTGATCCGCCGGGACTGTTGATATAAAAGCTAATGTCCTTATCAGGGTCATCAGCTTCCAGGAACAAAAGCTGTGCAACTACCAGGCTTGCTGTTACATCATTTACTTCGTCACCCAGGAAAATTATCCTGTCCTTCAGAAGCCTTGAGTAAATATCATAGGAGCGCTCTCCTCTATTGGTCTGTTCTACAACTATCGGTACCAGACTCATACGTATCCTCCTTATCACCGAAAGATATTATTTTTTAACACTACTATCTACAAGGAAGTCAATAGTCTTCTGAACTATTATTCCATCCTTTATATATGATACTTCGTCTTCTTTTAAAGTTTTCTTGAATTTTTCAAGATCCTGTTTATAGTGCTTTGCTGTCTTTTCGATTTCCGCATTCATATCTTCATCTGTAGCCGCAACACCCTCGACTTCTGCTATCTTTTCAAGCACCAACTGGCTCTTGACTCTGGCTTGGGCTGTATTTCTATATGACTCTTTGAGTGCATTCATATCCATGTTCATATATTTAAGGTAAGCTTCAAGATTCAAGCCCTGATATTTGAGCTGGTAATCGAAATCCCTGAGCATTATGTTTACTTGAGCATCAACCATTATCCCGGGAATATCAACAGTCGCATTCTCTACAATCTTGTTGATGACTTCGTCTTCGTACTGCTGTTTTTCCAGCCTCTGGGCCTCTTCTTCTCTTTTCTTCCTGATATCTGCTTTCAGCTCATCAAGAGTATCAAACTCGCTTACATCCTTCGCAAATTCATCATCAAGTTCAGATAACTGTTTTTCCTTGATTTCTTTTACTGTAACTTTAAATACGGCGGGTTTTCCTGCCAACTCTTCATTTCTATAATCCTCTGGGAATTGAACATTGACATCTACTTCTTTGCCAATCTCTGCGCCAACAAGCTGCTCTTCAAAACCTGGTATGAATTGTCCTGAGCCTATCTCAAGATTGTGGTTCTCTGAAGTGCCTCCCTCGAACTGATTCCCATCAACAAAGCCTTTAAAATCAACTATTGTAATATCTCCACTTTTTACAGGCCTGTCAGTAACTTCTACCAATCTGGCATTTTTCTCTCTCATCTTATCGACTTCATTATTTACATCTTCATCAGTTACATTATACTCTTTTTTTTCTGCTTCTATTCCTTTATACTGCCCCAACACAACTTCCGGCTTCACAGTAACTGTAGCTTTGAAAACCAGTCCTTTGCCGCCTTCAATATCAACTATGTCTATGTCAGGTCTGTCAACTGGATCCAGGTTGTGCTCTTTGACTGCCTCGTCATATGCATCCGGGCAGACTATATTTATGGCATCTTCATAAAAAACAGCTTCGCCATAATGTCTCTCGATTATTTTCCTTGGTGCTTTCCCTTTCCTGAATCCGGCAATATTGAATTTCTTTACATTCTTGAGGTATGATTTCATTATTCCTTCCTCAAGCTTCTCCGGTGAGACTGATATCTCCAATGTTGCAACATTGTTTTCAATTTTTTCTAATTTTGAGTTCATGTGTTTCCTCCTTAATTATGTAATTATGCTCTTCTTTAGTGTTGTGCCCTGCTTCTATACACGAATACTGTTACAGAGCTAATTATCCAAATCCAAACATTGATTCTTGCAGAATCAATCCTGATTAGAAAGCTGATTTATTTTAATCCTTTATATTATAACATACATATTAACGTAATCAACAACTTTTCACATATTCAAAAGCTACTTCACCGCCTGCTCAAGAATGCATAAAGTTCTGGTACATGTGTCGATAAAAGCTTCTGCACCTATTGGAACTGTTATGTTCGGCTTGCAGTGTCCGATTTTGTAGCCTTTCAGCACCGGCTTGCCTATATTCTTGAAGATGTCCTCAATAACCTCTTCCAGACTCAGACTCTTCTCCGGATCCTTTGGCTCTGTATCTCCCCAATCCCCCAGCACAATCCCTGCAGCATCCCTGAGCTTTCCGGCCAATCTGAGCTGGTTCAGCATCCTATCTATGCTGTATGGCTCCTCATTCACATCCTCCAGCAGCAATATCCTGCCTTTAGTATCGATTTCATAAGGTGTACCCAAGGAAGCAGCAACTACCGAGAGGTTTCCGCCTACCAATGCTCCCTTTGCTCTGCCCTCCGCAACAACCTCTGGCATCTCAGGATTTGGCACTTCTCCAATAGGCTCAATACCTTCCAATGCTTTTTTCATTGCTGCTTTTGTGGGTTTACTCAACCCTCCTGCAAAATCTCCTCCCATAGGACCATGAAAGGTTATAAGGCCGCATTGCTGATAAATTGCATTAAGCAAAGCCGTAATATCGCTGAAACCCATGAATATTTTGGGATTATCCCTGATAAGCTTGAAATCCACAAGGTCCAATATACGCTGCGAGCCGTATCCGCCCCTTAGGCAAAATATAGTGTTTATAGCATCATCTGCAAACATCCTGTTGATGTCATCCGCCCTCAATTCATCTCCACCTGCCAGGTAACCTCTGCTGCTGTATACCGACTCACCTGTCTTTACTCTATAGCCCATGTCAGTCAGATATTTTATTGCTTTTTCTACTTTACTGTGATCAGCCGGGCTGGCAGGAGCCACCATTCCAATTGTATCACCGACCTCCAGTCTTTTTGCCTTCATTGTAACACCCCATTTAAACTTAATGATATTTATTCTATGTTATAAGCAGTGATAAATACTTATCTTTTTTTAAGATAAAGAGTTACTTCATCCCTATTATGAAAAAGCTGCTTTACCCCCAAAACCTCAAATACCTCTTTATATATTGACTGCACTTCCTTGATTGTCTTTCTTACCTTGTCACCCATAAGCTTCAAGGTTACCACTGCAATTCCGCCGGCCTTTAAGCATGCTGAAGCACTATTTATTAGCCTTGCAGTGTTTTTGGGATTCCAGCTCACATCCGATGTCAGCAGGTCAAAGCTGTTTTCTTCCAGCTCCAGCTCTGAAGCGTTTGCCTTTATGAACTTGAAGTTCGGATATCTGTTCAGTCTGTCGTCCATATCACCTGTATCCACGGCTGTAACCTGAAGACCATGCTCCAACAGCACAGATGTCCATCCCCCAGGTGCAGCTCCCAGGTCAAGAGCGGAACTGAACCTTCCTATATCAATTTTGAATACATCTATGGCTTCCATTAGTTTATATTTGGCTCTCGAAATGTCATTTTCACTTTTTTTATAATGCATCATGCCCCCGGACCACCCTGAGATATTATCCTCCGGAGTACCAAGTCCCATATAGCATTTTTCATCGCAAAGCAGTATAGAGATAATCTGTTCCGGCTCCTTAACCTCAGGAACTGCGCCCATGCTGTCTGTCAGCACAGCATCAACAGCACTTTTGAAATCCATAGAACTATAAGAATAATCACCGCAGCCTTTTCTAACCTGAACAGCTATCCTTTGTCCCTCTGCAATTTTGTCTTGATATTGCCCGACCGCTTCAGCTACCTTTTCAGGCCCGACCTCTTCCATACCTATAATATAGTCTACTGCATTCATATGTCTTATGAATACCGGTCTTTTAGCCTTTACCGCTTGTATGAAATCAAGCTTCTCAAGCTTTGTCTCTATAATTGCAATCCCATTGTCTAAAAGCTTTGCAACTCTTACGCTTCCATCTAACTCCTGCAGTTCATTGAGCCCTTGATTAAAGTATTGTGCTGAAGTAGTAATTATAAACACGCTGTTTTCCATTTTTATTTCCTTTCTATCCACGTTCTCTTTCAAAACCAATAAACCTTGTACCCCGATGAGTCAGCATTCCCGCATCACCTTCCACATGCGTCCCGAAAAACGAACTGCTTGCAGGGAACTCCAACCGTTCTCCCTTCTCAGTTTCAAAGGTTGCATAATAACTGGTATGTGCACTCATATTTCCGTGTCCACCCCAGGTATGTGTTCGTTTTATCACAAGTCTTGCAGGTATATTCTCCTCTGGAATGCTGCTATTTCTCAAATACTGTCCGATCCCTTTAACTAAAGATGTTACGAATACCATGATCACAATTGCAAAGACTATGAATATAAAAAACGGAACCGCTGAAAACATAAAATTATTGACTGGATTTCCAAAACCCATAAATACTACCTCCATAGCTCCCATATTAATTAATATATTACATTCTAATTTAATAACCTCAAATATGTGTTTGAACTACAAATGTATTATTTGTAGGTTTATGAAATTTAACCAATTATACCAAAATAATTCCAAGTCACAAATATATATGTTGCGAAAAAGATTTATCATTTATTAAAGCAGTAGAAGCATCTGCTTTAATATTATCGGTAATGTACTTTTCGCACATATGAATTAAGGAAAATGTTTTGCACATCTGAATCCAATTTAAAATGTTTGGTGCAAAACATATAATAACAGAAATACTTTTCTTTAGCTATATTATAACAGAAAAATAACGTTCCGCAGTAATGCGAAACGCTATTTTGATCTTAGATGCTTATCGCTGTCTTTCTGGAGTTAATCCCTTTATGAGTCTGGTAAGCTCATTCCTGAAGCCATCTACAGAACCACCGTTTCTGACTCCATCCCCTACTCTCCTAAGTCTTTCAAAAAAGTTTGCATCTGTACTGACATATACTGTTTGTATTCTCGGGTCTGCCGTTTTTACCCTCTGGGCACATGCTGATTTTACTGCTGCAAGGTCAGTTGCATTCCCATATACTATGTTTCTGCCTGTAAGATCTCCATCAGTGTCTATGCCCACATAGGCTGTACTTCCATTTACCACAACAGTCGCATTGTCAACACCAATCATTTGTTCCAGGGATCTTGCTATCCTGTCAGCCTCAGTAGTGCCTCCCGTGTTACTAAGTGCATAGTTTGGAGAATTATTGCTCCCTCCAATGTTTCTATAATCATTTCCATATCCGCCATACATGCCATTATTATACCCGCCGTACCCGCCATAACCGCCGTAGTATGATGGAGTGCCAACTCCAGTTGCTCCTCCGCCATAGTTCCCGGTAGTTCCTAGTCCGCCATAGTTCCCGGTAGTTCCTGTTCCTCCAAAGTTGTTGCCAGCCCCTGTTGCGCCATAACCGCCATAGCCCGGATTATTTCCTGCACCTGCATTGCCTCCTGTGCCATAACCTAAGTCGTAGGGGTCATTTGAGCCTGGTCCCATACCTGTATAGGTGTTTGTGCCCGTGCCTATGCCTGTTGCCGGACCTGTTCCTGAGCCGGTACCACGATTGTTATTGTAGAGACCTGTAGTATCCTGCCGCGGCCGTACTGGTGTCTGCAGAGGCCTTCTAGCTGCACAAGCAGTAAACATTAATGCAAAAACCAATACTAAAGCTAATATGACAACTGTTTTTCTTCTCATAGGCTGTTATTCCTCCATATCTTTTATTTTTGGTTTTGCATTTATATTTTTTGCTAAATTTCTAATAATATTAAAAAACTTTTTTACTTTTATCCCAAATGAAAAAAGCTGCAAATATTGCAGCTTTTGGTTGCTTATCAATCTTTTTCAAAGAAACAGCTCTTGCCTACGAACTCCCTTAGTAAGGAATTGGAAGGGATTTCATCTATATCCGCATTCAGGAAATATTGCAGGAATTTTGAAAGTCTCTTGGCTTCTATATATTCCGGAACGCTGTTATCTATTTTCTCCAGCTGTGGCAAAGCTATCTGGTTCAGCATAGCCAACTCGTACACCAGGGATGAGTTGAACATTATATCAGCTTCCTCCTGGAAGGGGTAAATATAAGTGTCTTCCCCTCGTCTTACCGAGTCCCAGCGTTTTATTGTAGAAAGAGCATCTGCAGACCTAAACTGAAAATCCCTTACTATACGTCTTATAAGCCTTAAGTCAGATGTCGGAATCCTGTTATGGTCATCTATGCTGAGGTGTGTCAGGGCACTTATATAAATCTTGAACTTCTGCTCTTTGGGAATATTCTGTGTGAGTGTTTCGTTAAGACCGTGTATTCCTTCTACTACAAGCACCTGCTCTTCACTGATTTTCAGCTTCTTGCCCTTCCACTCCCTATCTCCTGTATGGAAGTTGAAGGAAGGCATTTCCACTTCCTCACCCGCAATAAGCCTTTTGATTACATCATTAAATGTAACTATATCAATCGCGTCTATTGTCTCAAAATCATATTCTCCATATTCATCCTTTGGAGTGTCCTCTCTATTTTTAAAGAAATTATCTATGGATATTGGAACAGGCTTCAAACCATTGACCCTCAGCTGGACTGACAGACGCTGGGCAAAGGTTGTTTTTCCCGATGAGGATGGTCCGGCTATAAGTACAAGCTTCTTATTATTTGAAGCAGCAATCATGTCAGCAATCTGTGCGATTTTCTTTTCATGAAGGCCTTCCGCAACCGCTATCAGCTCGCTGATTCTGCCGCCCTTTATCGCATCATTCAAATGGCTTATATTTTCCAGCTCCAATATCTTTCCCCATTTTTCAAACTCTCTGAATATATTGAAAAGCTTTTTCGATTCTCTGTATTCAGGCAGTTGATTGGGAGCTGACTTCTCCGGAAACCTCAATACGAGTCCCGGCTGGTTGAATTTCAGCTCAAATAGCTTGAGATAACCTGTAGAGGGAACCATATACCCATAGAAGTAATCATGGTAACCATGACAGCTGTACACATTGATATACTTTTTCTTTCGATATTTTATCAGGTTTACCTTATCCAGCTGCTGAGTGCCGATAAAAAGCTCTATAGCTTCAGTGCTGGTTATCTTTCTTTTTTCAAAGGGTATATCCTGCTTTTGAAGCTCCCACATTTTTTCTTCTATTTTTATAATATCCTCCTGTGTCAAGGGCTCATCCTTATGGACCTCACAGTAAAGCCCTTTGTTGAGAGAATGCTCCACTGTGACTCTGCACTCTTTGAATACCTCTTTTGCGGCTATTATAAACAGAAAAGCCAAACTTCTTGAGTAAAACCTGTTCCCGTAGCCTGTAGTTCTATCAATAAACTGAAGAGTGCAATCCTTTTGGATTTCAACCCACAGCTCCTTAAGCTCGTTATTCACAATCGCTCCCACGATATCTGATTTAAAACCCTCCTGAAAGTCTTTCGCAATCTCTAAAAGCTTTGTACCCTTTGCATATTCCTTCTTTATACCTTGGGGGAATGTCAACAATACCGTATCTTGCATAGCTCAAGCCTCCATTCATAATAGATTATTATCCCGCATTAACAGAATATAAAACGTACAACTATATATCACTATTTTATTCGTTAGAAGCAAAAAATTCTATATTTCTGAATATCATTTTATTTATTTTCGTTAGTAATATAAAAAAATCCTCTAATTGATATATACTTATCATTTTATGCTAAATATAGAAATATTTATATTTATATTGAGTAGACTTTATAATAAAATATATGTATTAATACATAACCGGTTTATGGATTTAAAAGGCACAGCGGTACTGTGCTATGAAAATGAAAGGTGGGTCATGTATGCTTAATTACAAAATAGTCGGCAATGCAATGCAGCAGATTGTTGTGGAGCTAGGTGCTGACCAGGTGATGTACAGTGAGGCGGGAAAGTTCCTATGGAAAACAGACAATATCAAATTTGAGACCTCCTTTAATGTAAGCGACAAGAAAGGTCATTTTGAGGAAAAAGGCGGCGGGGGGCTCCTTGGCAAGTTCATGGATACTGCTGTCTCTGTGGGTAAAAGAAAGCTGGCAGGCGAGTCTGCTGCTTTCCAGGTATTTAATGTTACTCATGGGCAAAGCGGCTTGGTTACTTTCTCACAGACAATTCCCGGTGAAATCATGGCTTTGAATATCGAAGATTTTGGTGAGCTGTTTGTTCAGAAGGACGGCTTCCTGGCAGCAGAAAACACCGTAGACTTCGATATCGCCCTGACAAAGAAGGTGGGCGCAGGCTTCTTTGGCGGCGAAGGCTTCATCCTTGAGAAATTTAGTGACAGGGGTACTCTTTTCATCGGTGCCTGCGGTAATTTCATAGAGCTTAATCCTGCGGATTATGGCGGAAGGATACAGATAGACACTGGTGCTCTGGTTGCCTTCGACAAGAATATAAATTACGACATTGAATGGGTAGGTAAAAGTGCAGGCCAGGTAGCCAAAAACCTCCTGTTCGGCGGTGAAGGACTCTTCCTTGCCACTCTATCCGGAAACGGAAAGGTAATACTCCAAAGCATGAACATAACTTCACTGGCTAGAACACTTTTCAGGAATGCATCCAAATCCTCTCCCGAAGACAGAAGCGGCGGCAACGTTCTCGGCGGGCTTGGCAGCCTTCTGGGAGAATTAGGCGGCGATAAGTACTAAGCTATAAAAGCTCCGATAAATTCATCGGGGCTTTTTTGTATACATAACTATTTTAAAAAGATGTAAACAATTTGTAACAACTCGCTTCAGGCTATATCTTTATGTTTTCTAATCAAATATAATATCATTAAAGAAAGCAATTAATGCTAATACTCTTTATTCCTCCCCCTCATTTTAAAGAATGCGGCATTTATAGGAAACTATAAATGCCGCATATTGCTTTGCCTTTCTCTGCTCATATTTCATTTACTTTTCTCAGATTATTATATATATTATTCCTTGAGGATATAAATAATTGTATTGATTTTGTTTAAGGAGAAAAATACTGATGATGAATACTATTCTTTTTGATTTGGATGGCACACTGCTTCCATTGGATATGCAGAAGTTCACCGAGATTTATTTTCACGAACTGGGATACATGTTCAAGGATATGATAGACCCTAAGCTGCTGGTAAAATACATATGGACCGCAACTGAAGAGATGGTCAGAAATACTGAATATAAGACCAACGAAGAAGTCTTTATGAATAAATTCTCCCAGCTTATCGGCGGGGATATCAGCAAGTATACGAAACGTTTCGATGCCTTCTACGACACCCATTTTCTTAAGACCCGTGAGGCAGTTCAGAGCCAGTTATTAATAAAAGAGAGTATAGAACTGCTCAAAGAGAAGAATTACAAGCTCGTTGTTGCTACCAATCCCCTTTTCCCACGCAAAGCGATATATCACAGGATCGAATGGGCAGGGCTTGATTTGAAGGATTTTGAGTATGTCACTTCATATGAGGACAATCATTATTGCAAGCCGCAGCTGCACTTTTATAAGGAAATACTTGATGTGATAGGCAAAGCGCCTGAACAGTGCATGATGGTAGGAAACGATGTGCAGGAGGATCTTATAGCCCTTAACCTCGGGCTGAAAACCTTCTTTATAAGAAACTATATGATACATAGAACACAGGATGAAATTGACTGCACCTATGAAGGGAATTATGAGGACTTTTATAATTTCGTGAAAGGGCTGGATACTGTCAGCGTGTCTTCCTGAGCATGGCCCTGATAGCCCAGACAGCCGGTATAAACGTTATAACAGCTATTATTACGAGATGAAAGCTGCTGTTATAGTATTTTGCAAGAGAAATCAAATCGTTATATAAGTGAGCTAAAAAGCTTATCCAGATATTTCCCGTATACAAGGTGGCAAAGAATACCGGTATATAAGCAATACCTATAGGAATTGCGGCATTGAGCCCCCAGCCGAAGGTGTGCAGAATGCCAAAAATCAAAGCTGCAAAAAGTATGCTTCCAAATAGTCTGTATTTTCCGGGGAGCTTCATATACTTATATATGAAGGAAACCAGCAGCAAATTCAGGAGCTCTTCTGCAAAGGCTATCAGCGGCAAGAGCATGACCTTGGTTATTAGCTCCGCGGTTGTAATGCCTGCCGCACCTATCTGTTGAGTGGCAGTGGGGAAAAAGCCTGTCGCTGTAAGCAAATTGCTTGTTATTCCGATAATTGACATTAACAAAACCGGATAAATAAATATCGTGTCTAGCTTATGCCCTATAAAAACGGGCATTTTTCTATTCTCCTTTGGGAAGCTTAAATATTTGATTATGCCCTTGAACAGAAGAATGCACAAAACCACTAATGATAAGTAATAGGCACCTCCGAAAGCAGATGCGTACAAGAAGCTTTTACTTTTATTAATAAGAAAAAGGCACAAAAGTGTCCAAACAAACACTATTGCACCGTTCAGTAGATTCACTTCGCTATATACATTATTCTCTATCTCCGCTAAAGCCCATTTCAGTCTGGCGTTCATAAATATGCACCCCGTAATTGATCATAAAAGCTGCCTTAGCTGATTATCAGCTTAAGCTCCTCTAGTCTGTTTACATTAAAATTTGCTATGTATTCCCTAAGGCTGTACCACTCCAAGCTGCTGTTGCTGTAATACTCCCTATCAATTAATTCGGCAATTGCTTGAATAAGATTACATCCTGACTCCAAATCCCCGGCTTTTTTTATTGAACGGTACTTCTCAAGAACAGGTGATGTTGCAAGTGTAATCCGACCATTATGAACCATCAGATAATCGTCGCTGAACTCCAGAACATGGGGTCCCTTACGTATGAGCTTAACAAATATCATTTCTTTTTCATGCTCAACATTTGTCACAGTCTCGCTCCCTTTCTTTTATGAGTATCCGATATGTTTTGCACAAATCATTTTAAATTAAATTCAGAATGTGCAAAACATTTTCCTTGATTCATATGCTGCAAAAAACACATTACCGATAACACAAAAGCAGATGCTTCTACTGCTTTTGTAAATGATAAATCTTTTTTGCAGTATATATAGTCATAGAACCTTTCACTGATGTCAAATAAGTAGTCCATGATTATTATAGCATACCCTCCCATTTTATAAGCCCATTTTATATTATCTGTCGAATATTCTGGGTAATTGGCATATTTATACTTTCCATCAAATACTCAAAATAAACAAAAGAGCATTCCCCTCAAGAGAATACTCCTATATTTTTTCCACAATATCAGTTGCCTTTATTTTCGCCTTTATTTCCCTTCAACCACTCATCTATAGCAGCTTTCCCGAACCTGTATTCACCGCCAACGGTTTTATAAGGAAGTCCTATACCTGGTGCATCAATCATGTCAAATACTTGATCTAATTCTATATTCAGATACTCTGCAAGCTCTGTTGGTGTGAACACCTCTTTTTCTTTTACTTCAATCTTGGGCTGAATAGCATTCTGATTGTTCGTGTTGCTCTGGGCTCCAGTAAGCTGCACTTCAAGTTGATCAAGTTTGCTGCTCATCCCATCAAGTCTTTGATTTAGCGTATTCAATAAAAGTCCATTGGCAGCAATGAGCACAATGCCCAATACAACTAAGACAATATTTATCTTCTTCATTCATTAACCCCCATTATTATTGAACAAAACTAATTCGTTCGAAATTATATTTAGACAGCACTTAATAAGTACTTTTTTTATCATATCATAATGAAATGCACAATGCAGTATGGAATTGCATTCCCATGACATATCATATGAATAAATAAACAAGATGATTAGCTATTTTCGATAAAAATTCAAAAAATAAAAAAAGCCTTGAATCATCAAGGTTTATAGTCCAAAAAATAAAAATGGTGCGCCATCACGGACTCGAACCGTGGACCCATTGATTAAGAGTCAATTGCTCTACCAACTGAGCTAATGGCGCATTTTTGTTTGTTCTGTACGGTTTCGTCAACCGACTTTTTTATTATACAAAAGAATATAGGCTGTGTCAACATGTTATTAATGGATTAGAACTAATTTTTTAGCCCCTTGCAATCTATTTTCCATTCTTTTTCATATTTCTTGGCAACATTAACAAAGAACTTCCAATTACTATTATATCAAAAATTCATATGTGTATACCACTACTTATTAAATTCTATATCTTCCAGCTATCACATGTTTTAATCTAGTGCTGTAGCTACAGCTTGTTTTCGGTACGTTTCAGGTTCCCTTCATATATTTGCATCAGACCATCATACCCATTGGCTGAGTAATTCGGCACTATGAGTCTGATATCTTTGAGATACTTTACTGCATTTTCGAATTTCAGCTTTGCATTTCCGATGGAGCCTCGGTTGAAGTACTCCACTCCTGCCTTGTTGCTTTCTTTAGCTAGTTTTAAGTATTCTCCTATCTTGTCACCCTTTTCCAGCATTTTATTTTTGTTTTCCATATAAACAGTCTTGAATTGGGAATATTGTTCCTGATCGTAATTGCTTATACATGCCTTCATGGATTCCAGCTGATTCAGGGCTTCATCAAACTCTTCCCCTGCCTGTTCAAGCTTACCCTCGTTGTACTGCCGCATCCCTGATAAGTTATGCTCTTTGGCAAGCTGCAGGAATGAATCTTCATATTGTGCTGCTTTTATATATGCAGCATCGATTCTAGCCAGCTCAGCAAAAGCAGCTATCGCCTTTTCATAATCATGTTGCTCATAATATGCTATGGCCTTTTTATAAAGCTTGTTCGCTTCCATTTCCTTTTTTATTGCCCCAACCTGAATGCTTACCTTTCTGCTGTCATACCCGAGCCTTTTTGCCTCACCGAAGGCAGCCAGTGCCGACTCATACTTCCTATTCTTCTTATACCGCACACCTTCGTTGAAGTACTCTTCTCCACTTTTAGCCATAGTCGGTTCAGGGGTTATGGTTGAAAGGATTGTTGGGGAAGGGCTTACCTGTGTTGACTCTGAACCTGTCTCTGCAATTGGCCCCTTCTCAATTGGTTCAACTTCATAAGTATAAATAAAGGCTAAAGCAAATGCCAATACCATCAAAGAAACCCAAATACTAACGGATATAATAATCTTATTCCTCATCAGCTTGCCGACATTGCTGGTTTTGTCGACCGATGCAGCAAGCTCAACCACTGCTATCCTTTCCAACTCCCCTGCGTATGCTGCTTGTGCATCAGCTTCCAATGCTTCGCAGTCCATTGAGCTGCTTAATACCGGGCTTTCTTCCTTTGCAGCTTTTGCATCCGCTTTCAAGAAGCGCTCCAGCTTTTGTCTGAATTCATAGGGTGACTTATATCTATCCCTTTTATCATAGCTGCAGGCCTTTAGGATTATTGCCCCAAGGTTCCCGCCTGCATCCACAGGCATTGCCAATTCTTCTCCTGCCATCCTGCTGCCTATGGACCTTTCTGTATCATCAACAGTAATATTATCCGGGGGCAGAGGCAAAAATGGCAGCCTCCCCCTGTTAAGCAGCTTGTACATGACAATTCCCAGAGAGTATATATCTACTGTAGAATCATAGCTCTGTTCCTTATATAGTTCAGGAGCCATGTATAAATGATTAGATTGAGCTAGAGCTATCCTCCCACCCTTTAAGGACTCCTTTGCCAGACTGAAGCTGCCCAGCTTGAATTCTCCTTTAGCTGATACATATATGCTGGAATCCTTTATGTCCCGGTGTATTATACCTTCCCTGCCGCATGCTTCCAGTGCCTTGCATATATCAATCCCAAGCTTGGCCACCTCACTCCTTCCAAGCTTCCGGCCTGTCAGGAAATCAGGCAATGGCTGCAGGTACTCCATCCTTATCAATACATCCCAGCCTAAGTCACCTTTCTTTTGGTATATTGCATGGTCTTCATAAATTACTATGTTGCTGTTTCCCCTCAATTTGTACATCAGCTCTATTTCATTGAGGATGCCGCCCACCGTGCTTTTGAAGTATTCAGGCATTGATGCCGCATCAATACCTATGGCTTGGGCTTCCTTAATGTCGCTATTGTCTATGGAAAAACTCATGAGCTTTACAGTAGAAGTATACTTCTTTCCCCATTCTTCCTTATATGCCTTGTATACTTCACAGCCGCCTCCCTGGTCTATAAGCTCCTCCACTCTCCAGAAGCCCCAAAGTGGCTGATATCTTTCTATGGCTCTGACAGCTTCCCTCATCGTACTCACCCCAAATCCAGCTGAGACTGATTCAATCCGGATATTAGCAATTGTGACATTATACTATCATCTAATTATTTCTATATTTGGAAGCTGTATCCTTTATTATTTTTTACGCAAGTTTTGACGGTATTTTTCTACTTTTCCGCTTACGATTCTCACCAATTCATCATTGATTATATTTCCCCCATGACTGCCAACCCAAAGTCCAAGGCTTTATAAGTCCATACTGCCTTGCCTATATTCAACCCCTTCAGGGTATTACCTATGCGAATATCTACCCATGAATTAATTTGCTCAATTAAGGGTAATAAATTTGTTATTTCTTTGTATATACTAAATGGGATATAATTAAACTTAACAAGTTAAAGGAGGGTGATTATCATCAATCCACTAAGCCAATTAATCCAATCAGGCGACTGGAAGGGCGAAAAGCATGTGCCAGTGATTCACTGCCCTGAAAAGGTAAAACCCGATGCTCCCTTTGAAATAAAGGTATCAATCGGTGACGCAGTACCTCATCCCAATACCTTCGAGCACCACATAGTATGGATTAAAGTGTTTTTCCAACCGGAAGGCTCAAAATTCCCGGCCGAAGTGGCTAGCTTCAGGTTCTCTGCTCATGGAGAGGGAGAGACCTTTACAGATCCGGTAGGGCTGACTCAGATGAAAGTCAAAAAGTCCGGTACAGTATATGCAATGGCATATTGCAATATACATGGGTTATGGGAAAACAGCAAGCAAATAAGTCTGGAAGTGTAAGCAAAAGCCCCGATGTACCATACATCAGGGCTTTCATCTTATACTATACTACTATTTCAAATTGTCACTAAAGCTTCTTCATATCACGGTATGCCTTATAACCCGAAATCGAAGCTGCCTGAGTAACGGCGTTTATCACAGCCTGTTCCATTACCCTGGCTGATAACATGCCCACCACATTGACATCTGATGCTGCCTTGCCGGCAGCCATTACAAATATCGTATCTCCATCGAACATGGTATGGGCAGGCCTCATTGTTCTTCCGTAGCCGTCATGAGCCATTGAAGCCACTTTGTTTGCCTGGGCCTTTGTAAGCACTGCATTGGTAGCTATGACTCCAATGGTTGTATTACCCGAGAACATATTCTTATTGCTGTCGTACTGCTTCAGCATGGCCTCCTCAGTATTTATAAAGCTCAAGTCTTGTGCTAACGCTCCGGCAAGTATTTCACCATTTGCCGGATTTATAACATCCCCAAGGCAGTTGACTGCTACTATTGCACCCACCATAAGCTCGCCGACCTTCAGGCAGTATGTGCCCAATCCACCCTTCATAGCAGCTTCCATACCCAGATATTTGCCTACTGTTGCACCAGTCCCCGCACCCACAGTACCCTGGGGGCATTCTTTGCTGTCGGCATTCTGGCATGCCCGATATCCCATTTCCTTATCCGGCCTTATTTTATAATCCCCTGCAGTCAGGTCAAAAAGTACAGCGCTTCCTACAATGGGGACAGTGGTCACACCTACGTCAAATCCTATTCCCTTCTCCTCAAGGTACTGCATTACACCTGCTGCTGCGTCCAGTCCGAAAGCACTTCCGCCTGCCAGTACAACTGCATGCATTTTATCCACCAGGTTTACAGGGTTCAAGAGGTCTGTTTCCCTTGTACCCGGAGCCCCGCCTCTTACATCAACTCCTGCAACCGCTCCCTCTTCACATATGACTACCGTACAGCCTGTAGCCGCCTTATAGTCCTGCTCGTGGCCTACCCTTATACCTGGTATATCTGTAAATCTCATTATTTCCATTTTCCAACACCTTCCGATACTACGACATAGTCGCTACTTTTATGAGAGCTATAAGTACTCCCGTCACACCTTCACCACCAAGGAACCCTGATGCCATAAGTGTAAGCTTCTCATCAAGCTTAGCATTTGATTTCTGTACAATATACTTGGCAGCTCCGCCAATGAATGCTGCAGTAGAGATCATCATAGGCAAATATACACCAATACCTATAGTCATTACTGGCACATTAAGCCGGAAAAGCACAAGTCCGATTGAAAGACCTGCTATAAAACCACCTACACTGGGAAGTCCGGATACCATGGTAGATACTGCATACGCCTGAGGTGCCACCAGGTCTGTTCCCGGTCCCATTGCTCCATAAGCCTTATGCATTATAAAAATAACAATAACCGAAACAAATGCTCCTACTATCCCCCCTATTGCCTCTGAGATTATCTGGGCTTTGGGGTTGGTGTGAAGTATATATCCCGATTTGAAGTCCTGAAGTGCATCTCCCGCAAGACCACAAGCACAGGCAATGACTCCTGCAATTAAAAATGACTCTGTGACTCCCGGAGCAATAAATATTTTCACAAATAGAAGTACCAGTATCCCGAATATCTCCATTGGGTTAATCCCCGTCTGACCTGTTATTGTTGCTGCCATGGCAGTTGTGACCCAAACGCCCAAAATAGTAAGGATGCTTGGAATCAAGCTCATTTCAGTAAATACTGTCAAAAGAAAGGCAATAATAACGAATACTATCGGTGCCCACTTAAGATTAATATCTCCCTCCTGGATTTTTCCACTGAGCATTGGCCCGAATATTTCCTTTGCCTTAGGAAGTATACCCTTAACCAGCACCCCAACCCCGCCACCCACTATAAGACCTATCCCGAGGCTGTTCTTAAAGGCTGTTGCAGCTGCAACATCGGCAAACCATCCTGTAGATACCCCCACAGGAATAAGGAAGAAATAGCTTAACAACGCTCCCAAGAACCATGTGCCCATATAAAGGGGGCCGATTATATAACCTATACCGACAGCCATAGGTGATACCCACACTCCAAAGAATATGTTCTTTGCAGCCAAGGTAGATGAGGAAAATGCCGCAGGTATCTTTCCGAAATAATCCCTTAAAGCCACGAATATAGCAGTAGCACCAAGAGTGGAAAACAACAGCTTTGCCTTACCGCCTCCTTCATCGCCGGCCAGAAGAGTCTCAGCAGAGGCAATCCCCATAGGAAACGGCAGTTTTTCCTTCTCTATAAAGTGTCTTCTTATAATTGCTGTAAATATAACTCCGAGTATTGCACCAGCAAGGGTTACCATCAAGAGACTCAGAAAGCTTACTTCTGCATCCTTGTTTATCATCCATATGCCGGGGATTGTAAATGCCAGGCCGCCTGCAATAAGTCCTCCTGCTGACATTGCAGTATGCGTTACATTGATTTCATTGAGGTTGGTTTTACCAAGGGCTTTTAGAATTGCAAGGGATAGTATGGCAACAAATATGGTAGGCCAAGGAAGAGCTCCCATTCTCAATGCCACATACACAGAACTGGTTGTGATTACCACCGATCCTAAAGCTCCGATTATTATGCTTCGCGGGGTAAGCTGTTCTTTAAATGAACTCGCATAGCCTATTCCCTTTTCACCCTTACGGTTTTCAGTATGGATTTGCATAATTACCCTCCTTTACTTATATAGTAGAGCATCGTTCTTATTTACAAAACTCAATTCCATGTTATAGGTATATTATAATACTTTGAAATAATTCCTTGTTTATCGGATGCATGTATACTTTTTGCAGGTTAAAATCAAAGCCCTGATGCTTGTCACATCAGGGCCTCTATTCCGCACTCAGCAATATTATTCATTCCCAAAATAATGTTTTGGATCTTCTGCATCTATTGTATTTGTCTCATACAGGAACAACTCTCCCCTTGGAGTTGAAAAGACAAGGTTATTCTCGGTATCAATATAAGCCTTGGCAAGGGTATACACCCCCCCTTCATGCTCATACATAACCCCTTCATACATGTGCAGGTAAATTATTTTGTTCTCTACTATGGCTGTAGTAGCCACACTATCCTCTCTTAAATGATATCCGAACATCACATGCACCAGCTCAGCTATTCCATGGTATTCAATCTCCGACCATTTGGTCTTGATCTTCCCCTCTGCTATTAATTCTTCTAGCTTCACATCAAGTTTTGTAAGCATTTTCAGACCTCCTGTCATCACTATTGTTATGTATAGTTTTCCATATTAAGCATAATAAAATCAATATCCTCTAAAAAAAACTTTATTATGTTGAAATAAGCGTTAGCGAAGCTTCTCCTTCATTGGCTTTGTATAGCTGCTGGAAAGCTCATATTTATCGCGCAGTCTGTTTACCATCTCATATAAGGTAGTCTTATATGTCTTATCTGCACCGCCGGTTTTATACAGCTTCTTGAAATCTTCCTGTAAATCTCCGAATTCCTCTTCAATAAAGGCCATAAAGTTCTTATAGGTACTGCCCCTCAAATAAAGTGTTCCGGGGAGCACATAATGGACACCGCACTCTGCTGCATGCCAAAACATTTTGTCAAAATTCTCCTCGTTATCGGTTATATAGGGAATAATGGGCATAACATGCAAACCGGTGCTGGCATTTGTTTTTCTGAATTCCCTCAACACCCCGAACCGTTCTACACTCGCTGCCCCACCCGGCTCAATCTTTGCTCGTATTGCCTCATCCATTGTTGTTATAGTAGCTGCGACATTCACATAAGTGATCCTGGACAGCTCATCTATCAAATCATAATCCCTCAAAATAAGCTTTGACTTGGTTGAGATAATCGCCGGAGTCCTATACTTTATCAAAAGCTTCAATATTTGAGGCATTAGCCGGCAGTGAGCTTCCACTGGCTGGTAGCTGTCAGTCACACCTCCTATATTGATAACCTCTCTCTTCCAATTATCTGAGCTAAGCTCCTTTTCCAGCTCCTCCACTATATTTTCCTTCACATATATATCGTCGAAGAATTTGTCATTGCCAATATATTGGTGGGAGTACATCGCATAGCAGTATTGGCAGCCATGCTGGCAGCCCCTGTATATGTTCAAATCCCAGCCATAAGGAATCTTCCTTTTCAACTTTGTCAGAGCACTTTTCACTTCCATTTTATTAATAATTATCTTTTCTGGCATGCAATAACCCCCAGTACTTTTATGTCAGTAAGCAAAGCTATTCAGCTATGGTTACTTGACACAATATCGAATTCTAATATTTTAATTCCCCTTCCAATATAGTAACAGCTGTACCGCCTACCTTAACTCGCTGTATTTCACCGTTCTGCTTTGATATATTGACATATACACAGCCCGGCCTGCCAGCTTCCTGTCCCTCTTCTCCAATCAAATCAACAATTCCATCACACTCTATAAGCTTATTATGTATTATATATGAAGCTACGCTTCCATTACCGGTACCGCAGACGGGATCCTCAGCAACACCTACAAAGGGAGCAATTGCTCTCATATGATAACTATATTTCCGATCCAATACTTCAAGGCAGAAAGGAGTAATTCCAATCAACTTGTACTGCTCGCTTATACTTTCGATGGCTTTCAAATCCGGCTTTGCATTCATAAGCTTATCCAGTCTTTTTACCCCGAACACCAGCCACCATATTCCTGTGCTTACTTTCATAGCCGGTATATCCAGCAAATCGTCTTCATTCAAGCCCATGAGCCCTGCAACTTCACTTCTGCTTAATTCAAACCTTTCAAATCTCGGTGAAGCCTGTGTCATCATAAATACCTTTTCATTATTGATGCTCGTCACTTCTACGGGTAATACTCCAGCTTTGGTCTCCTGATAAAATATTTCTTTACTCGAATCCAGTTTTCCCTCTTCATAAAGTGCTGAAAATGTACCTATAGTAGCATGACCACATAAGTCCACCTCAAATTTGGGTGTGAAAAACTGTACTTTAAAATCAGCAACCTTTGAAGGAGAAACAAAAGCAGTTTCTGAAAGATTCATCTCTCTGGCAATTTTCTGCTTAGCATCATCTGTCACATTAGAGGCATCTGTGACAACCCCGGCAGGATTACCCCCAAAAGGTATAGTCGTAAACGCATCTACTTGCTTAATTTTAATACTATTCATCCACTTCACCCCTATTTATATTTGCTATTTTTATTTCTCCATAGATTTCCATAATCCTCTAATTATTAATACCGTTTATAGTACATTTTTTATTTACACAACAAGAAAAAGCTATAGAGACTAACTCTACAGCTTTAAATAGTATTGACACATGCAATTGAAGTGAATATACTATAGTTAGAGTTCTAACTATGGAATTGGAGATAAAATATGCAGAAACTGTCTTTAATGTCTAAAATGGGAGTAATATTTCTTGCTTGGAGGCGGGCTCTTCAGAAGGACCTGGTTCCACATAAGATAACGCTGAAGCAGCAGTATGTCTTGAGCCAGTTGACAAAACGGGAGTTCCTTTACCCCTCCCAGATTGCCGACATACTTTTCTGTGACCGTCCTACAGCTACAGTCATCATTAAGAACATAGAGCGGGAAAAATGGATTAGACGGGAAAAGGATATAGAAAATGCTAAGCAGATAAGGATTTATATCACTGAAGAAGGTAGACAGAAGCTTGCTTCGTTGAAGGGTACATCCGGTCCTGAAGATATGGCCCGCTATGACCCTCTTGTGTGTCTTAGCGATGAGGAGAGGGAGCAGCTTGATACCCTTTTGAACAAAGTTCTGTCCAATCTGAAAGAAAATAAAGACAATCATATATAAAATTTTTTGGAGTTATGATTAGAATTCTAATAAATATTGTAGGAGGAGCTAATATGGATTTTTATAAAGTCGTTAATTCCAGGAGAACGGTCAGGGATTTTCAGGAGAAGGAAATAGAGATTGAAGTAATTAAAAGGATTATTGATGCGGGGCTCAAAGCGCCCTCCAACGATCATTTGCGTCAGTGGGAATTCATACTGCTAAATGACCGGACAGCCAGATCTAATATGATAAAGCAGTTGAATGAAAGCTATACCGAGGAAGAAGCAACAGAATTGGTGAATAGGCGAGGATATACTGATGAGTACCAACGTGAAATGTATATTGATGCAAACCAAAAGCAGTATAGCATGCTTGTAAATGCCGGCTGCCTTATCATACCATGCATGCGCCAGAAAACTCCGCTTCTAGAACCTTCTAAACTGTCCTCCTTAAACGGGCTGTCCGCAATGTGGTGCTGTATTGAGAACATATTGCTTGCTGCAGCAAACGAAGGCATATACGGTGTAACACGAATACCCTGCCTGGACGGAGAGACCAAGCATATCAAAAACACACTAGGCATACCGGAAGACTATGAAGTTCCTTGCTATATAGCTTTGGGTTACCCGGACGAGAATGCCAAAATAATCAAACAACACTCTATAAGGGCAGAGGAAAGAATGCATTTCAATAAGTGGTAAATAAAAAACCAGTGCTTTCATTAAGCATTGGTTTTTCACTTCTATAGAAGCAAAGCTCAGAATTTGCATAATTGGAAGCATGTAATTAGATAATAAAGGTGACTTATAGTTTAGAAGAGGTGCCAACAATGAAAATAGCAATCCTTGGTGCAGGCGTCACAGGCCTTGCATGTGCAATAGAGTGCGAAAGACTTGGAGTGTGTGCTGACCTTTATGAACGAGACCATACCGTTGGATGGATATGGCCATCTGTAAGTTATTGGCCAAGCATATTTTTCAGAGATACCGGTGACATAGTTGACTATCTTAAAAAAGAGTACAAAATGGACCTAAACCCACTCGGAGAATGTAAGAACATTGTATTAAAATCACCAAATCAAACGGCCAGTATTAATGGAAAACTAGGCTACTTTATTACAAGAGGCAAAGGCGACGAATCAATAGAATCGCAACTGAAGAGATTTCTGAGAAAGACTGCAATCCATTTCAATCGCAACGCTGATTATAAAGAGTTGTCGAGAAACTATGACTGGGTCGTAGTAACAACCGGAAATGTTATAGTGCCCAGAGATTTAGGTGTATGGGAAGATGAAGGGTTAGTCCGTATAATGGGAGGTGTCGCGTTAGGTGATTTTAATCATGAATCAGCGACCCTTTATCTAGATACCAGTTATGCCGGTTCCGGTTATGCCAGATTAACACCTTTTAGCACAACACAAGCTATAATTGGGTTGTATACTATCGGCTGTGATGCATTTGATACAGAAAGGTTATTTTCCGTGTTTCTACAGAAAGAAGGTTTAACTAACTTGGAATTCATATACAAATTACTTCCGCCGCCATTTTCAACAGGAAAAGTAAACAAGTTTCAGGTCGGTAATATACTTCTTGCGGGAAGAGCAGCCGGACTAATAGAACGTTTGCTTGGTGTAGGAGGTCCACAGGGAATAATAAGTGGAATCTTAGCAGCAAGATCGATAATTAATAATGAAGATTATACAAAACAAGTAGAAACGGTAAGAAACCATGTAGACAACATATCCAGCTTCAGAAAAGTAATTGAGAAGTTTGATAATGACGATTATGATAAGCTTATAGCAACTTTGAACACACCAGGAATAAAGCAAATTGTATATAACACAAATATAAATTTTGTTGATTTGGCGGGCAGAATATTAAAACATATGACAAAATAGGCGCCTTCCGCTTGATTTTAAATGTTATTAAACGATAACAAGGGAATACATAGTATCTGTGGAATTATACAATAGTACCTAAATAATGGTATAATAATGATATTCTCTTAATTGAAAGGGTGCATTTTATGATAGAGCTAATTAAACAGCATCCATTGGCATTTATTATCATTATGCTTATTATTTTCATAAGTCATTATTATTCAATATATAAGTTTTTGAACAGGCCTAAGAAGTAGAACATCCGTTACAGCAATCTCAAGCCTAACCTATATCATGTAATGACGTTGTGAAGCTGGCTTATTATAAAGTATTACCACAAATTACCACCTATTGCTTAGTTTACATAATACGTTAATAGTTCTATAATATTCTTAGGATGGTGGTAAAAAAGTGAATATAGTACTGAGAAAACTGATATATAACGAGTCTGAGATACATCTGATAACCTGGAATGGAAGCCCCTGTTTCATTGTGTCCGAGATATCCAAGGCCCTTGATGGTGTTAGCAAAGATGATATGTCATTATTCCTGCGACATAATGATATATCAGTAATAGGCATCGATTATGATGTGATAAAAGATGCAGATTCACGCAGGCTAAGAAGTTACTTAGAAGAAAGCGGAGTAGTAAAAAGATTTTCCAAAGCCATGATAGTATATTTTGCCGGGCTGCGCAAATACTTTGAATTTAGAAGAACAATACAAATTAAGGATTTCAGCAATTACCTGATAAAGAATAAAGTAAATGTAAATGAAAGTGAAGCGTATAGTATCTTAATATCAAATAATACAACGGATCTACCTGATTCAGACAGTCAAATTCCAGAAACACCAACGGCAGTACAGGATAATAATGCCGGCTATAAGGGATATTCTGAATTTTGCAGGCATATTGCGTTTATGGAGGAGTTTGTTAACTCAATAAATAAGCTAAACATCTCACCTGACAAATCTGTTGCTTTTACAATGGATATGGCTAAATTCCTTGAAGACAACGGTATGCAACCTCATAAACTACTTGCACAGATAAAAAAATGGATAGTATAACTAAGCGCAAGGTGCTAAAAAGGATTTTAGAGTATAATGGCGAATATTCTAATATATTCAATTTAGAGGAGTGAGCGCTTATGACCCCAAGCCCGTTTAAGGGATTTGCTTTAGCATATTTAGTTTGTGCATTGATTTTTGCAATTTCCTCATCATTAGCCAGATTGTACTTAGCTAAAGATAGTAAGCCCAGCATGCCAATAATTATACTAAGTGGCGCTGTGGGTGCGATTGTTGTATATTTAGCTATTAAAATATTCCCGGGTATTCTTAATTTGTAATAGCCCAAGATATCTGGAATAGAAATTATATAAAAGAATAATAAAATCAATGCCTTTGCCAGGCATTGATTTTATTGTTTTCCCACCGAATAGCTATGCTCTTCGTATACTTAGATTCGGGCATGCTGCGGTGCAATATCCGCATTGCACACACTTTGACTGATCAATGAAAGCCTTACCGGTGCTATCAAAGCTTATGGCGTCACTATGACATGCTTCCATACACTTTCCGCAGCTAATGCATATTACCTGCATGACTTTAATGATTTTCCTATCCTTTGTTTTTATGATATCTCCTAAATCTTTTTCATCATTAAAGTATTTAACATTGTATAAGACCTCTTCGTTGCTTACCATTCCGACAGCTATAGAATAGCCGTTGCCTAAACCCCTGGCAAATTCCATGCAGCTTTTATAATCATCTATTAATGTACCGCCACCCAGTACCTTCATCAAGTATATGCCCTTCCCATTTTGCTCACATAAAGCTATGGCTTTTTGCATGTCTTCTACTGAGCCTTCCAAAATACCACGACCGCCTTTATTAATTATCGGAAAGACGATATCGATCTCCTGCTGCATCGCAGCAGCCTCTACTACCTTTAAATTATGTGTTGATATACCGATTGCTTTAATTATTCCTTTATTTTTGTAATCCACCAGACACTGCAAAGCGCCCTTTCGAATCTCAAAAACATTAGGGTCAACCTTTGCAGCATGAAGGTGAAAAATATCAACATAATCTATACCCATGCTTTCTAAAGCCTCAATTATTGCTTTTTCCATGTCTTCATAAGTCGCAGCCGTTGATTTTGAAGCTATTACCGGTCTAATCTTTGTTTTTTCAATAGCTGATTTTATAGGCGCATAGGTTTTATATGCTTGTGCAGTATCAATGAAATTGATACCACTTTCTAATGCATATGCTACGATCTCAGCAGATTCCTCAACCGCAAGATTTTTTTGAAGAGGCCCCATCGGCAATGCTCCAAAACATAATTCTGTAACTTCGATCCCTGATCTTCCTAAGATTTTCTTTTTCATTAAGCACCTCGTAAATTATTATTTTATTTAACTGCCAATAATGGACAGCCTTGCAGCCTCAATGGGGGTTCCAATCCGCATTGCTCCAACAGCTTGGAATCTGTCATGATTTCAGCAGAGGGTCCGTCATACTCTATCCTTCCATTCTTCAGCACAATGGTTCTGCTGCATAGTTCCAGCACCATATCCAAGTCATGAGTCGCTATAAGCTTTGTATGATCAAAGCCCTGCAGCAGCTTTATCAATCTTCTCCTGGACTTGGGGTCTAAAGAAGCGGTAGGTTCATCCATGGCCAAAACACTGGGTTCCATAGATAGCACTGTTGCAATGGATACTGCTCTTTTTTCTCCACCGGACAGCTTATAAGGTGCACGATGCATAAGGTGTTCTATCCCTACTGTCTGAAGGGCCTTTACCACTCTTTTTTCTACCTCGTTTTCATCCAACCCATAGTTTCTAGGTCCAAAGGCGACATCATTATAAACACTTGTGTTGAATAACTGATCCTCCGGGTCCTGAAAGGTAAAACCTATTTGCTGCCTTACTATATTCATTGTTTTCTTTGTAACAGGCAAATCACCCAACCTTATCTCCCCTTGCTCCGGCATCAAAATGCCTATCAACAGCTTTAACATGGTGGATTTTCCTGCTCCGTTAGCTCCTACTATTGCCACTGATTCCCCATGGTGAATTCGAGCATTAAGGTTTTCTACAGCCTTATTGCCGTCAGGGTAGGAATAAGCTATATTTATAAAATCAACTATATGATGGCTCATTATAATCTCCTAGTGCTTATTAACATAACAGATTTCTAGTCAATCAAAATGTTAATAATGCATTTCATTAATGTTGTGCCCTGTTGCTGGAAACGGATTCTATTACAGGGCACCTGTCACTAATAACCCTAAAAGCATGGGTATATTAATAAATTTTGCTATTAAAAAAAAGGATATCCATCCAAATAAATATAACATATCAGTTTTATTAAACTTATCAAGGTTTACTCCATAGTACTGATTTTCAAAGCCTCTCAGCTTCATAGCCTGATATAGCCTGGTTGCCCTATCATAGGTTCGCAGCAGCAGCAATCCGATCAATGATCCCCAGACATTTCTGCTTATCCCCTTTTGAGACGGTGCTCTTAAGGTATAGGCATTATATACCCTGGAGGTCTCCCCCATCAGCACTGAAATGTATCTATAGGTTAATAGAAGTTGTATTATGAATATTTGAGGTACGCGCAGTTTTTGCAGAGCTGCAGCAATCTTGTTCATGCCCGTTGTAGCCAGTAGAAGTAAAGCTGCCGTTACTGTCAAGCCGCATTTTATAAGCAATGATGCAAAGGACAGCATACCTGCTGAGATATCTATACCCTGTACAGTTAACACTTTAGCTCTGTCCAAAAATGGATTGAATATCCCGACTCCAATTACTAAAGGTGCCGCTATAGCTAGTCCAACCAGCATTGGTTTAAGCGGAATATCTCCCACTGTGAGTATAATAACAGGGTAAAAAAGCAGGGGCATAAGTCCCGATATATCGTACTTATCATAGGATACTACAAGTAACAGGTATACTAAGGTTACAACCAGCTTCATTACAGGGTTGATCCTATGAATAGCTGTCTTTTTCTCTGCCAATTCATTCAGTATAAATATCTTATAGTATGTTTGTGTTATATTCACCATATCTATCAATTCCCATAATTGTTTATTTACGGAATATTCATCCTTCAAGCCTGCTATTCATTACCTTTGACTGTTTTCTTAGTTAAGACTTTTATTATTATACCAATTCCTACTATAAGAAGCAAGGTTATTACTGAACCCACTACTCCTGAGATGCTGGTGCCTGCTTGCTCCGGCGCTTCTGTACCTGCCTTGAAACTGTAATCCGGCAAAATTGCAAGTTTATTCTGTACCTCAGAAAGCATTTGGTGCAGTCCACTGCTTTGCTTCAGCTCTTCCTGCCCTGTTGAATTATGCAAAGACCATTCCAATCCATCAGGATTGCCAGATGCATACCAGGATAACATACCCCCTATCATTAAGGTTGCAATTATCAACGACAGCAAAATTCTTTTAAAGGGAGCATTGCCGCCAATAGTCTTTGCAGCACCAAAACCTTCTACCAGTTCAGGCCTGGCCTTCCAAACAAAGCTGATTACAGCTGATGTTATTAAGCCTTCAACAATACCAATAGCAAGATGTATTGGCTGCATCAGCAATAAGAAGGTTGTGAAGGGAAGCTCTATCTTTCCTGATAGCATTGTCAAAACAACAACACTAAAAGAGCCCAATTGCAAGCCTACTATAGAAGCCAGCATAGATGCCCAAGTAATACGCATTGTGGAATAGCCTTTTTTTAAAATCCTTTTGTATATAAAGGGATAGGCTATAAAGCAAGTATAAAAGCCCAGGTTGAATATATTGCTGCCCAAAGCCAGCAAGCCTCCATCTGCAAAAAATAAGGCCTGAATGGTAAGTACAGCTGCCATAGCCAAAAAGCCTGCATAAGGGCCTAGAATAGCCGCTAAAAGCATACCTCCACCCAAATGTCCGCTGGATCCTGTACCCGGTATAGTGAAGTTTATCATTTGAGTTGCAAATACAAAAGCTCCCATGACTCCCATCATAGGTATTTTAGTATCATCCATCTCGCTTTTAATTCTATTTATAGAATCAGTCCCCACCTTTGCAGCAGCAATATACATTACTCCACCGACCAAAGGCGTTATCAGTGCATCTGCCATGTGCATAGTCTCTGTTCCTCCCCATTAAAAAATAAACATCCTATTGCAGCTTCTGCCAGAATCATAAATATAGGCAATTGCCATTACTCTAGAATACTCTATAAGAGTGGAATCAAAGAATATACTATTATACCTGCTACCCCCGCTCCTGCAATTGTAAGTATCGGATGGACTTTAAACCTCACCAGTGCAACCAGTGAAGCCACCAGAATAACTATACCTCCAAAATCAAAAAAACTTGAAGGTTTGTTGAAAAGATAATTAAAATCTTCTATGGATATAGCCTTTTTAAAAATAGAGGTTTCAGCTACAAAAACTCCTGCAGCAGCAATCAGCCCCGTAATTACCGGTCTGATGCCATAAAAAATCATAATGTTGACGGGTTTCTTTTGAAATTTGAAGAAAAAATTTGAAACTAGAAGAATAATAATCAACGACGGTAATGCAACACCTATTGTTGCCATCACGCTTCCGAATAGGCCTGCTGCTTTATAACCTACATATGTTGCCGAATTTATAGCAATAGGCCCAGGTGTCATTTCAGCGATCGCAATAATATCGACAAACTCAGAAGGACTGATCCATCCGTGCATTTCAATTTCCCTTTGTATAAGCGGAATCATGGCATATCCGCCGCCAAAACTGAATAACCCTATTTTAATAAAAGAAAATAGCAATTTAAGATATATCATTGTTTTTTTCCTCTTTTTTCAAAATTTCCTTTACTTTATCAGGCCAAAACTTATAAACCGCCAGCCCGAATACAGCGCCCCCTATTATTACAAGTATCGCATGGATATTAAATACAACAACCAGCACTAATCCTATAATAGCTACAATCAGGCCTGTTTTATCATTAATAGATGTTTTACTTATTTTAATAACAGCATAAACAATAAGGGCAACAACTGCCGGCCTGATTCCGGCAAAGGCTGATTTTACAACCTGATTATCATCAAATTTACTGAAAAAGGCCGCAATAAAAGAAATAATAACAAAAGAAGGTAGTATTACTCCCAATGTAGCTGCTAAAGCTCCTTTTCTTCCGTATGTCTTAAAACCAATGAAAGTTGCCGAGTTTATTGCAATAGCACCGGGAATAGACTGGGCCACTGCAAGAATATCTGTAATCTCTTCTTTTCCAACCCATTTCTTATTTTCTACTATTTCCTTTTCTATTAACGGTATCATGGCATACCCTCCGCCAAAAGTGAAAAGGCCGATCTTAAAAAATGAAACAAAAATTTCCTTAAGTTGTTTTATATCATTAGAATTCATTTAATCATACTCCCATCAAATCGTGTGGAAAGAACTCCCTCAATAATCAAAGCGGCAGCTCCAACAGCTATGGTATTATCCTGAAAAAATCCTGCTCTACTTAAAAATCAAAACCAGTCCCATGATTGGCAATACACCAATGATAATATATTTCAATTTTGCCTTATCAATCTTCTTAAAAACATGAAGCCCAATCATTCCGGCAAAAACGGCTCCTATAGCAGATAATCCAATAGCCCTCATCAAAAATGCATCCGGTTTTATATATATAAGGTTCAAGAGCAGAGAATAAATACCTGCAATTAAGAAGCTAACTTCAATATTTGCCTTGAATTCAAGATTATCTTCGCAATTATCATAGTAATACAATGATAGAAATGGTCCGACAATATTAAACATTCCAGTTGATAGTCCTGTTAATGAACCAATTATTATATCAGTAATAAGTCCAGCCTTCATTCTAATATTATACCTATTTGTTATATAGAAATATATAGCAAGTAGAATAAGAAAAATACCCATTACCATTCTCATCTTATTTTCATCTGTCACCCTTATAATATAAATACCCAGCCAGGTTGTCATGAGGCAAAATGTCATAGGCAGTATGATTTTTTTGATTTTGAGATGAGAATGTAGAGAAATAGTCATTTGAATACCAATTACAACAATAACTGCTGCACTGATAATGGAACATTGCTGAAATGGGATTATCATAGGCATAAAAAACATTGCAAAAATTGCATAACCCAATCCGCTCGCTGTAATTACCTGCTCCGCATAGCTTACATTATACCCGCAATTCTCCATATACGCAAAAACCTTATCTTCCTTATTTGCCCAATACTTCATTCAGACTGCCTGTTCTGTAGCCGATTAAATCCATAGAAACATATTGAAAACCAATTTCTTTCAATTTATCATCAATGGTCTTATTTAAGTCTTCTGCAAATATCCTTTTAATATCCTCGGGCAAAAGCTCAATCCTTGCCAGCTTACCGTGGCATCTGACCCTCAACTGCGTTAACCCAAGACTTCTCAAATAGGCTTCTGCTTTATCCACCATGCTGAGCTTTTCTTCTGTTATCTCTTCATAATATGGCACCCTGGAGGCAAGGCAGGCTAGACTCGGTTTGTTCCAAGTATTCAGGTCCAGCTCCTTAGAAAGCTCTCTTATCTCACTTTTTCCAAGACCACTAAGCTTAAGAGGACTTAATACCTTAAGCTCCTCCAGCGCTTTCAGTCCCGGCCTGTAATCTCCCTCATCATCTGAATTGGTGCCGTCCACTACTACAGATATGCCCTTTTCCTTCGATCTTTCAAGTATTTCTTCAAATACCTTATGCTTGCATATGTAGCATCTATCCTTAGGATTTTCCTTAAAGCCCGGGATCTCAAATACATTCTTTTTTATAAAAATATGATTTACATCCATAGAAGCCAAAAACTTTTCTGTTTCAGCCCGCTCTTCTCTTGGCGTTACACTGGAAAGTATTGTTATTGCCAAAACATTTTCTTTACCCAGGGTATCCAGAGCTACCTTCAAAAGAAAGCTGCTGTCCACTCCCCCTGAATATGCTACGGTAACTTTTCCATAGCTTCTTAACAATTCCTTCAACTTTACTAACTTTTCCACTTGTTTTCCCCCTTATAATTAAAGGCGCTTATATAAGCTTGATGCCTTATAATTAATATAATAACAATAATGCACAAGCAATAATATCAGATAAATATACGAATGATTATACATAACTTAAGCCTCATTATCAAGACTGACATCATATGTGAATTCGAACCATCTGCCCACTTACCAATGAACGAAAGCTATTTTCCCTTCCTTTAAGCCCCAAATAAAAGTGATGTGCACCATTTTATACGAACTAACATAATATAAATCTTTAAATAGTAAAGGTGAGATACTTATGCCAACAGCATATTTTGGTACATTAATTTATACAGTAGTCCCGGGAGATAATCTCTATACCAATTCTCATAATTACAACTCCACAGTAGAAAATGTATTAAAGCTCAACAACATACTTAATCCTAACCTTATTTATTCAGGGCAACAGCCGGTTGTCACAGCAGCACTGAGGTAAGGCTTCAGCCGGGTTAATCCCTACTGAAGCCTTTCTCTAAGACGCATTTTATTCAAGGAATATGAAATACATCTATATACTCTTACAACTTCCATCAACCCTATAAATGTCCAACACTTTGTCTCCTTTTACAATATACATTTTGTCGTACAAATTTATAGTTGTACAACAATGTGTAGGTATATAAGTAATTTTATCTAAAAGTTTATAATTATGGTCCTTCACTTTTATAGTTCCATGTTCTTCGCTTAATGCTATGGAAGCTTCCGGCAATTCTCTAATAGCAGGAAGTCCTTGTTCTTTTGAACAACTTTTAACCCCTGCATCTGTCACTATCCTGTCTTTATGTACACTGATAATACTCGATAATACTGTCAATGCACATTCATATCCCGAATTCATTCTTATATATTCCTGGTCCATATACACAAATGAACCCGCTTGCAATTCTGTATAAGTATCACTATTTGCATCAAGATATGAGGTTCCCGTGCTTCCGCCACTAATTTGATTTATCCTTATGTTATTATCGCTTAAGTACTTTTTTAGATTTGCCATTTTATTTTCTAAACATATTGCCGTCTCTTCTCTTTTTTCTTTATCCTGTACGTGAGAATTATGCCCTGCATAGGCTTGAATACCCTCTAGCTCTAAGTTATCTGAAGCATTTATTATTTTTGCCAGTTCAAGAACTTCCTCAAATGTATCTACTCCACATCTCGACATTCCCAAATCAAATTCAATCAAGCAGAATAGCACCACGCCATTTCTTTTAGCAACCTCTGACAGCTTGCTAATATTTTCTTTACAGTCAACACAAATTGTTATTTTACTTTCTGTGGCCAGTTGTGCTAATCTCTCGATCTTAACGGGGTCTACAATTTGATTTGCTATTAATATGTCTTGAATACCCGCTTCAACTAATACTTGAGCCTCACTTAATTTTGAACAGGTTATTCCCTTTGCACCCTTCTCAATCAGTATTTTAGAAATCTCAGTACATTTATGAGTCTTAAAGTGCGGCCTTAATTTTACTTTCTTATTTTTTAATTTTTCCATCATATTATTTACATTACTATTAAAAATATCTATATCTAAAAGTAAAGCTGGGGTTTCAATATTTTCTATTTTCATTTTTCCTCCTCACTCTCCATATGCAAATTTTAAACCTTTATGTTCCAGGCACCCGGGGTTTCTGGCATTACAGTCTTAGGCTCTTGGACTTTAGTGCTTCTATCTTTATTTTAATCTCTAGAATAATCCATAACAGTATACTAGGGATAAACGGAAGCCATAAAAAATGTATCAAAGAAGGTAACCCAAACATTTCTCTATTGTATTGAGGGAATATAATATTGAAAATCGGATATATCGGAATGTTATACATAAAGGATAAAAATCCCGGTATAACAAAATCTATAACCCCGCCGCCTACTTCACAGGAGTAGTAGTCAGATACACATATGAACACGCCAAAAAAGGCAACAGAACTGATTGATAAAGCATTCTTCAACCTTGAACCTTGATTGCTCAGCAAAAAATATCCAAGAATACAATAACAGGCAATAGCTACAAAAGTATACAATAAGGAATATGACCATAGCTGAAATCGCAAAAGCAAAAAGACTCCGATTGTGGCTATACTGATATGTATTACTAAAGATATCACATTATTTCTTGAAATATTCCCACCTCCTTAAACTCGCATGATACTTGGGACATATCGAGAGCTAGTCCAAGCAGCGGAGTTACAGTCATTGTATATGCGTATTCTATCCAAATACATATTTCTCCACTAATTTCCATTACCCTCTAATAATCCATCGCAAATTTCGACATGATTTGAATTATTCAAAAACATAAAAAGGTCAATACAGACACCCATCTCTGATATACCTTAAGAGAAAAAACTCTAAATGATTATACTTGGCATATCTAATCTCATAGTGAATATACAGTAATAAATAAGTGATTTGTGAAAGGGTGTATATAATGGATATTATTGCAGAAGGTTCTACCATCGAATCGATTCAAGAGAGATTTGAAAGATGTTTCCTATTACCAGATACAAAATTAATCCCATGCAATATTGGCTATCCAGGCGGAAGTCTTGATGCTAATGTTCTATGGTCTGATTCTTTATGTATGTGGTTTTACTCACGAAGGCTAGACCATCACAATAAATACTGGAATGCTTTTGGCTTTGAATATCCTAGCCACATAAGAAGCTTATCAATTACCTGTGAGATAAATATTCCTATCGAGGGCATTAACAGACGACTTGGTGGTGCGTTCATAAAAGACAAATCGGATAATATCTTTATTATCCACCGAGGTAATATTGGTGGTGGTCGCAAGGGAATAGGCAAATCACTCTTCAGAGACAATTACAACGGCGAATGGATAGATTTCAATGATGGCAGCAGAATTGAGAATGCTGCCGTAGTGTGCGAATTGAACTCAGCAGATATTGTGCTTGATGTTAAAAGGTTCATTATTGAGGTAAATAGAATTAAAAATGTAGCTAAGTGTTAAAAATTTTTAAAAATAGCAGAAATTGTTACCACTAAACTAGGTAGTTGCTTGTTATTGCTGCTTTTATTGACCTTTTTTCGGGAGTCCGTTTCAAAATTTGTGTAAACCTCTAAATTGATGGTAGAATAAATTATCAATTTGGAGGTTTTTTGTTATGGGAAGAAGAAATGAAAGCCCGGAGAAAAAAAGAAGGCGTGCTTTGATAGGAGAATTCCTAAAAGAAAATCCAATCAAGGACGGAAATGACATCAATGACTTGGTCAAAGAATTGATATCTCAAGTGCTTGAAAATGGTCTTGAAGGTGAGCTGGATGATGAGCTTGGCTACACTAGGTATGACTATCGCAACAAAGACACGGATAACAGCCGAAACGGCTACTCAAGCAAGAACGTACATACAAGCTTCGGAGATATGAATGTAGAAGTACCAAGAGATCGAAAAGGGGACTTTGAACCACAGCTAATCCAAAAGCACCAAAACACTCTAACTCAGGATGTTGAAGCGAAAATAATATCCATGTATGCTAAAGGCATGAGTACCGGAGATATTGAATCTCATATTAAAGATCTTTACGGAATAGAGATGTCAGACTCAACCATAAGTAGAGTCACGGATAAGGTGCTTCCGCTGGTTAAGGAATGGCAATGCAGGCCACTTGAACGAGTATATGCTGTTGTATTTATGGATGCCATACACTTTCATGTTAGAAGTGAAGGCCGCATAATAAAGAAAGCTGTGTATATTGCCATAGGAATTAATATGGAAGGCTTCAGAGATGTTCTAGGTATGTGGGTGGGCGAGAATGAAAGTGCAAAATTCTGGGTTTCTGTTATGAATGACATGAAAAACAGAGGTACCGAAGATATTCTGATTGCTTGTGTTGATGGACTTACTGGCTTTCCTAGCGCTATAGGCGCAGTGTTTCCAAAGACAGAGCTGCAGCAGTGTATAATTCATCAGATAAGAAATACTACAAGGTTCGTATCATACAAAAACATTAAGCCACTTATGTCAGATCTTAAAAGAGTGTATGCAGCTCCAACTGAAGAAACGGCTCTTTTTGAGCTTGATGTATTTGAAGAAAAATGGATTCAGAAGTATCCGAAGATAGCGGTCTCATGGAAGGCTAATTGGGCTAACTTGTCTACCTACTTCAAGTATCCACAGGAAGTACGTACCCTGATTTATACAACCAACCTAATTGAGGGCTTTAACCGTCAAATGAGGAAGGTTACTAAGAGCAAGTCTGTATTTCCAACTGATGATAGCCTTATGAAGATGCTTTACCTGGCTATGATGGATGTAACGAAAAAATGGACACAGAGCCGACGTGACTGGGGTAAAATACACTCCCAGTTAGAAATCTTCTTTGAAGACAGACTGGATTACAATCTCTAAAAATCAAACTTTGTATTTTTTTAAAGCCTTAATGAAGTGCTTTTTATTGACATGCAAATAATAAGAGCTATAATGCAACTAAGAGGCAGATGTCTGTCTTAGACATCTGCCTCTCAAAATTTACTACATATTCAACATCAATTTTTATAGTTTACACAAAACTTGAAACATACCCTTTTTCGGAGCTTTCCCAGGCACGACGTTTAGTCGGTTGTTTGTTTTATTGTCCTGCCCTGATTATATATCAAGTCTTTTATAGAACTCTCTGATAGGCTTATATTATGTGCAATTTCCTTATATGTATATTTTAATGACAATGCCAATCTTGCGTATTCCAATTTATACTTCGTCAGATTCCTTATTCTTGAGCCTGATTTTATAAGGACATAGTCTTCATCATTTACTCCTGTTTCTATAAGTATTTCGTCCAATCTCTTTCGTTCCTCTGTTTTCTTTCCACTCATTCACATGAGCTGATATGCTTCATCTCCGATTATTTTCTCATTTTCAAAAAGTCTATGTACAAGGTATAAAGGTTATTAACTTATTCAATTCGATATTTATAGTAACTTAATAACCTTGTACCCTAACACTTATTTATTTATTAATATAATAGCTCTTCAAGCGTCATAAGCCTTAACAACGCCCATAAAGGCGAGTATATCCATCTATCAATATAGGGATGCAGCCTAGTCGGTCCTGCCTCATATATAGATGGCTCTTTACGAACTGCCTCTACTGCTTTTATAATATAGTCTTTATGCACCATGTAGTCTTGTCCACGCTCTCTTGAAACAATTACTCCATGCGAGACTTGACGAACATAACCAAAATAAATGCGTTTTCCCTTTGCCGTTCCTTGTTTAGCAAATTTAGCAATAATCTCGTCAGCAACTTGAGAAGCGTTTTTCATGATTATATCCCTCCAAACATTTTTACACTATTTTGCAGACATTATATTGTACCCAAATCCAGCTTAGCAACTACTTATCTATCCTCACAAATTAAACAGTTAGTCTTCAGGAAATATAATTCTCGCTTTAATTCCATTCTGATCCAGCAAGTATAGTAAGCCACCGCCATCAATGAGTTCTATCGGTTTATCCTTAGCAAAGTCAAAGGCATCTGGTCCGTATCCACTGGTGGTAACAAGTATACCTTTATTGGCACCTTCGTTCATCATTGTACCATATAGATCTCTTACGGCTGATACTCCAACTGTATTCTTATATCGTTTTGCTTGAATCACAACTTTACCACCGACAATAGGCCTTGTATCGAAGGCTACGCAGTCAACTCCACCATCACGTGAAGAGCGGGTCAACTTAGCTTCCAGGCCCATTCGTGTAAAGAGGTTTGTTACCAAATGCTCAAACTCAAACGGGTTTAGGTCCATGAGATTCGGACGTGATTCTATTGATCCTAATATATCAGAATCATCAACAAAACGTTTATCAACCATGTCAAACTCAACAATGGGCTTTACAGGCTGCAATTCTGTAGGTCTGGGTGATACCTGCGCCCCAAGATTTCTTAAACAAGCCAGCTTATCTATCTTAGCTAGTGCTAATTGGCTAAACGTTTCTTTAGTAACCCTGACCGAAATAAGATAAGGGGTTATATCTTTTCCTGTCGCAGGATCTACTGTATTTACATATCCGCTAAATACTATAACATCTAAAACATTACCTTGGTCTGCCTCGAATACTTCATGAAGTGTACGAAGGGTTAATGCCGCAACTATATCTTGGTACAGTTCTTTAATCTCTGCAATTTTCCTGCTTTTTTCGGTTATCTCATCCTTTGACTTAACATATTTGTATTCTGCTACTGTTGGGACAATCTCTTTGATGGGTAGCTCATAGTCAATGATAAGCTCTTTGGATTCTGGCACATATGCAGTTCTGAATACTTGTGGAAAATCATCAGGATAACTTGAACGTTCAAGAACCATTGTATTATATGTTATAACTGCATCAGGATCACAGGCATTGTAAGAAGAGATGAGCGTATTAACTTCTTCATCTCTTTCTTTCACTTTTGTTAAAAAGCTTTGATTTCCCTCATCATATTCCCTCTGAAGTTTTTCTAATTCTATTTTCCTTTTTTGTTCTGAATCCTCATAGACTTTTTGTTCTTCCTGATACTTGCTGTCAGCAGCTTGCTGTGCCTGAATGTAGCGCTTTTCAGATCCAGGTATTAGCTTCTCAAAAAAACTTGGGGGTTTTGCTATAAAATTATCTTTATTGGGAGGTTGTAAAGGCAAAGCAACTTCTGCTGGTGGTTTAAATGGTTTATACTTTTCCTTTATACGCAAAGAATCAAAAGAAATAGTATCATCGACTTCGAGCGTATGTGCAAGAATACCCCTAAGTTCTGCGATTCTTTCCTCTAACTCTTCATTCATGTCGTCAGCTTCTATGGCGCGATCTTCAATATATTGAATACGCGCTTCCTTTTGAAGTTGTACCATCGTTCTTTGCTTATCTCGCTCTGCTTTGGCAGTTGCTCTTACTCTTCTCTTCCTATCAGCTTCCGCATATCGCGCTTGGCGGGCTGCTTCTCTAGCCATTGCATTTATCAAGCCTGAAAAACCACTTCTACGTCCCATTTTTATCCCCCTCTTAGCTTTTGTTGATGATCTAGGAATTAATATTTGTAGAACATATACTATAAAAAAAGTATATAACTTCACCTTTTGCTTTTAACAAACTCTATAAATCTTAAGACTTCACCATATTCATCACTATTCAAATCAGACATATCTATGTTATTTTGTTTTTGAATATGACGTGGACTTGTCTTTTTCATACTGATAAAAAAAGTTGCAATAGTACCTGTAAGCATTCCAATAAAGCCGATACCAGTTAGCATAAGTACAGCTGCAATAATTCTTCCTGGAGTAGTTACTGGAGAAATATCACCATAACCAACGGTTGTTGCAGTTACAAAGCTCCACCAAAGAGCATCTCCAAAAGAATTGATAGTCTTTCCAAACTCAAAGTAATAGATTCCGAATGACCCCAAAACCATAGTGGTAAATGTAAGATACAGCACATAAACAAATCCATTTGTCTTGAAAAATCCATCCAACCTTGTAACAAACCTTTTAAAAAGTACCATTATGCCTGCAATTCTTATAAGCTTTATGAAACGTGTAAACCTTAGTAGTCTTGCAAACCTAAATGCTCTGAAGAAAGAATTGAATGGTATGATAGCAATCAAATCTAAAAGATTATTAACCAAGAACCCCATCTTATCCTTCGAGTAAATTAATCTAATAATATAGTCTAAAGCAAATACGAGAAGGATACACATATCTGTATAATAGAAAACCTCTGATGATTCAATAGCTATCCGTCCGGTAAAATTCATAAATGAAATCGTAACGGCTATCAGAGCTAGTAAAGCCATAATAATCTCGTATGCAGTTGAAAGCCTTTTATCTTTAACAATCCCCATCATATTAACACACTTCCTAATTTCACGAATTTCTAATAGAAAGATACTATGGTGTTAAAATATACACTCCTAGCTCTGGTTACATATTTCTCCACAAATTTCCATTAACCTTTAATAATCTATCGCAAGTTTCGACATGATTTGACTTATTCAAAAAATATTTGAGGTGCCAGTCTGTCAACTTATCAGCTTATCTAAAAATAAGCTAACAAGTTGACAGACTGGCACGTAACTTTAAATATTGAGGAACCTTTATTGATTATTTACGTCTATTTTATATAATAGTATAGTCTACTCTTATTTTTTCAGAGTAATATAAGTGACATGCATATTGTTATATTTTGAAATTATAATATATAAGAATTTGTAGAAAGGTAGTGAAGTTTAGAATATGAACAGTCTAATAATTCTAATCAGTGTGGTTTTTGTAGCATATTTCATATTTACAATAACAAAAACTAAAATAATAAAGTATATTTTGCCTCCCATTATTAGCCTTTTATATGGATTTATGCTTTTCTTTATTGGTATGGGTATAAGTGGTATTTTATATCTTGTTCTTGCAGTATTACCAGTTATTGTTGTTATATTTCATATAATTCTGCAGAAAAATGCGAAGTAACTAAAATTGATACTTCGCATCTTTCATTAAATATGGCTTAATGGAACCCCATTTAAATGGGGTTCCATTAAAAAGTGTATAAAATCAACATTATTTGAGGTGCCAGATTATTCAACTTATCAACTTATCTAAAAATAAGCTGACAAGTTGACAGACTGACACGTAACTTACTTTGGTATGATTGACATAATGTAAGATCTCCTCCTTAGCTTTATATCCAAATTCTCGCCAAGGAAGAGAGCTTTAATTCACTTTACACAAAGTTTATTTATTGTCCTACTTTTTCTGCTTCCGTACCATCCAGTTTCATTTTATTTAATTCGGAGTAATAGCTCCATCCTCCACCCGCAAGCGCATATCTATACATGACGCTATAGAATATCCATTGATCAGTCATTCCTGCAAATCTACTCGAATCTCTATTAAGTACAACTTCCCCTGTTCCATCCAATTTCATCTTACATACCGGTCCACCATTAGCAAAACCTTCTCCCATTTTCGTATAGTAAATCCACTCGTCTTTAACCGCTATCTCATATGCTTTTACATCACTTATTTTAGTCTTCTGTGTACCATCGGTTTTAATTTTAAAGATTCCTCTGGCATTATAATAAATCCAGTCTCCCATTATATGAATGTTATCAACATCATCATCACAAATTTTTGTTCTTTGTGTACCATCGGTTTTAATTTTATATAGGCTTTTGCCATTATTTTCGTAATTATTGTAATAAATCCATTCTCCGTCTACTACAACATTCCAACTACTGTCGTCATTCAGCTTTGTTCGGCCTGTTCCGTCAGTTTTTATCTTGTACATTTTGTGATCATCGGACCAATTGGAATAATAAATCCAGTCTCCAATTGCGTTTACATTATCGCATTTATCATCATTGAGTTTTGTTTTCCCTGTCCCATCAATCTTAATCTTATATACGTTGCTCTTATCCGAACCTTCATAATAAATCCAATCATCAATAATATTTATATAGTAGCACGTGCCTGGTTCTACTCGAGTCTTACTACTCCCGTCCAGTTTCATTTTATAAATATTAAAAGAAAATTTATCATGAGATATATAATAGATCCATCCTCCATACTGAGCAACCTGGCAATTGTTTGCGATATTTTCCATTGTATTGCCGTTCATATTTTTTAAAGTACTAATGGCATTATCTTGTCCCTTGTCGGAAACCGGTTCATCAAATAATTTTATGATCTCTTGAACATCACTCTCATCCGAATCGCTATCGTTGAAAATATTTTCCATATCACTAATAATGATTAATCCGTTTTTATAAAATACTTTTTTACCCAATGCCTCTACCAATGCCCTTAACGGAATAAATGTACGGCCATTTATTGATTTTGCAGGCATATCCAATGTTACTTCCTGTTCGTTCACCGTCATCTTTTGACTATTTAACACCAGCTTGACGTTTTTATCTTTTAAAGTGATGCTTACAGTAGACGTCTTCCCATCCCATCCAACCTGAGCACCCAGACTTTCAGATATGAACTTTACCGGAACTAACGTCTTATTATTTTCTGAAACAGGTGTAATTTGATCGTTATTGATATCAATTTTCGTTTCCTTGTTATCTACATATGTTTTAGAAGACCCTAAAAACAGAATCACCGTACCCTTCAATCTTTGTTGAATATCCAAATCCAAATTCATAGTTGCATCCGCTTTTACTAATGGAAAAGTTACTAATGTAATCGCCAGTGAAAAAATAATTAACCAACTTACCTTTTTCGTGATATTGCTCATTTAAATTCCTCCTGCTTTCTTTATAAACATTTACACATTAAATATATGGGGTGCAGTCTTCCCGCCATGATCTTCCCATAGAAAAAACCTCATGGAAACGCTTTGTTTGTTTACCATATATTGTATATACTCAACTATAGCTCAATAACCAACTAAACGTCGTACCTGGCATCCGGGGTTCTAAGATGTGCCTCTGATATTATCTCTACTATCCTATCCTTCTCCGAGCTTTTTAGTTCAAGAAGCGGTTCGCGCACAAATCCGCCTTCATACCCCAAAATTGCACATGCATGTTTTAGACCTGCTACACCATATGTATTTGTAACAGCTGCATTTACAGGGAATAACCTCAGATATTCCTCTTTAGCTTCAGCAAAGCAGCCTTTATCATACAGCTGCTGAACCTTGGCACACTCGTTGGGAGCACAATTGGCCAATGCCATAATACCCGCCTCTACTCCCAAGGTTAGTGCCGGATACCAGGCTGAGGCTGTGCCGACAATCAGGTTAAAGTCCTCCGGTACTACACCTTTGAATTTAACCAATTGGGGTATATCCCCGGAACTGTCCTTCATGCCTATTATATTGGGATGTGTGCTCAAAACCCTTACAGCATCAGCTGAAATATTTACATGGGTAAACTTTGTGACATTATATATCAACACTGGTATGCTTACATTTTCAGCCACTGATGTATAGTACTTTATCAATGCCTCATCATTCATCTTACTTCCATAATAAAAAGGAGTTAAAATCAAAGCAGCCTTGGCACCCAGTTTTGCTGCCTTGTTCGTGAGGCTTATGGTCTCCCTGGTAGAATCCATTCCGGTACCTGCCATTATAATCCTGTCACTGTTTGCATATTTGACTGTCAATTCTATCAGCTTTAGCTTTTCATCCTCTGTCAAATAAACTGTCTCGCTGTTTGATCCTAATACCAGATATCCACACAGCTCATTCTGGTTCCATCTGTTGATATTCCTGCAAAACATTTCATAATCCACATCTCCATTAGATTTAAAAGGGGTTATCATTGGAGGTATTACACCCTTTATTTTTATTTTATTCATTAACAACACTCCCCTTATAATATAATTGTTAAGTAAATTTAGGCCAAGCACCGAAGCTATATAGATTTCTTTATCATATTATACCAATAATTGGCATGAGTGGAAACTAAATATATAAGGATACCCTATCGAACAACCCTAAGAATACTTAAAAGTAGTCAGTGACTAAATTCAGATGAACTCCAAAAAAGCAAAAAAGCCTTGAAAATCAAGGCTTTAATTATTATCTATAAAATGGTGCACCTAGAGGGACTTGAACCCACGGCACACGGTTTCGGAAACCGCTGCTCTATCCAGCTGAGCTATAGATGCATATTTATTTATTCATATGTATGGTGCGCCCAGAGGGAGTCGAACCCCCGACCTACTGATTCGAAGTCAGCCACTCTATCCAGCTGAGCTATGAGCGCACGTTTATGCAAATTGCATATTAATTATATTATAGTATCTCTGTTAAGTCAACGGAATATAATAGCTATATTGAACGTATATTGAACGCACTTAGGGCATTACATCGGGTATAGCGCGAATTCAATGAAATTAAGGTTGCATTTTGCAAGATCTTGATTGAAAAAGATTCGGATATCTTGCATAATGCTTAATTGAACGCACTTAGGGCATTACATCGGGTATAGTGCGAATTCAATGAAAATCAAGGAAATATTTACGCGAAACAAAGGCTGTATATACAAGTCATTGCACATACAGCCTTTACTATCAACAAGAGCTTCTTAAACCGTTCATATATATCACGAAGCCTTTTCTCAGCCAGCCTTTATAATAGTCGATTTCAAAATAATTGACTACGTCAGCGATTTCCCTTTCTACTGAGAAGGTCATGCCGTCTTTTTCCACTGTTACGTCTCCAGCCTGTGGCTCACCCTGAGCCATTCCAAAATATGGACCTGATCAGCCATAGCCTTGCACGACAATCTTATAGCTTTTTGAGTTAATGCTGCCAAACTCTTCTGCAGCACTTTTAGTTATTCTTATATTCAAAATGTCACCTCCCTATACGCACTACCCTTACCCCCGTGGGGTATACTTTAATTATAATGCTATTTCATCTGAAAATCAAGTAGTGAATAAAGAAAAAACAGATTAAGGCTTGTCACATTATTTTGTGACCAAGCATATCCTGCCAGTAGGAAGGAGGTGAAATGCATGTTAATAAGAAGATTAATCCTAATTATTGGAGCGATTCTAATAATTACAGGTGTACTGCTTATCGCAACAGGATTCCCGATATCGATTATTGGTCCTCTGCTCATTATTGCCGGTTTAATCCTGATATTGCTTTCTGTTTTTCATGAAGGAAAGTTAGTGTTAGGAATTGCAAGTATTTTGCTGGGGATTTTGGTTGTGATAGCAGCAGCGGCCATATTCGCCATCCTCGGCGCATCACTGCTCGTGGCATATGTGCTGCTGTTCCTTGGGATTGCTTTGATAGTCCTGGGGATTATCCTGCTGTCCAAGCTGAGTTGAACACATATGATTAACTCATGACAAAGGCAAATTAATGACTGTATGTATCTTTGAAAAACTTAAAAGGTAAGTATACAAATGAAATGAATATGGACATGCTTATAGAAAAGCTTTTCCGGCTGATCCGAAGATTTGAGCCTTTATCTTGCAAGAGTAATATCTCTCCAAAAATAAATGGTGCGCCTGAAGGGAATCGCCGCCTGCCGCGCTACGCTTGCATGCTGCTGCTGCTTCGCTTGACAGCTCAGCACAATTTGCTAAAAACGGTCACACCGGACCATTTTCTTCACGCAAATTGCCCTCACGGGTTCGACTCCCTCTGCCTTAAATAAAAAAACCTATCCCACTATAGGACAGTTTAGTCAAAAAATAAATGGTGCGCCTGAAGGGAATCGAACCCCTGGCACACGGATTAGAAGTCCGTTGCTCTATCCAACTGAGCTACAGGCGCATGTTTTGGAGCGGGTAGAGGGAATCGAACCCTCGCGATCAGCTTGGAAGGCTGAAGTTCTACCATTGAACTACACCCGCATATTAAATTTTTAGAAAATAAAGGTATATATGGAGCGGGTCACGAGATTCGAACTCGCGACTTTCACCTTGGCAAGGTGACACTCTACCACTGAGTTAGACCCGCATGTAAATAATGCTCATATATACAGATTGAAAATGGTGCGGAGTAAGGGACTTGAACCCCCACGTCGTTGACACTAGATCCTAAGTCTAGCGCGTCTGCCAATTCCGCCAACTCCGCATGTTTTATGGTGACCCACCGGAGGATCGAACTCCGGACAACATGATTAAAAGTCATGTGCTCTACCAACTGAGCTAGTGAGTCGTAACTTTAAATGGCTGGGGTGGCTGGATTTGAACCAACGAAATGCCAGAGTCAAAGTCTGGTGCCTTACCGCTTGGCGACACCCCAAAATTTAGTTATTTGGGGTGGGTAATCGGGATCGAACCGACGACCTCCAGAGCCACAATCTGGCGCTCTAACCAACTGAGCTATACCCACCATTAATGGTGCGCCTGAAGGGAATCGAACCCCTGGCACACGGATTAGAAGTCCGTTGCTCTATCCAACTGAGCTACAGGCGCATGTTTCTTGGAGCGGGTAGAGGGAATCGAACCCTCGCGATCAGCTTGGAAGGCTGAAGTTCTACCATTGAACTACACCCGCATGTCTTTGGCGCACTTGTTTTAAGTATCGCCGACATTTATAGATTATAACAAAATTCTTTATGTGTGTCAACTGATTTTGGTCTTTATTTGATATGCAATTTATAGCATATGGCATAGCTTGGCACAGGTATATTCTTAACAGTTTTTATTTTTTCTATTCCTTATTATATATGCGACTCTATTCAAGCTTCTTCACAAATTCCTTAAGCGCATTTGCCCTATGGCTTATCTTGTTCTTCTCAGCCGAGTCTATCTCAGCCATTGTTCTGCCATATCCATCAACTATAAAGAGCGGATCATATCCAAAACCATGCTCGCCTTTTTCCACATAACCAATCTTCCCATATACATAGCCTTCCGCTGTTATCTCTTTCCCGTCCGGGAAAACTGCAGCAATTGCAGAGCAGAAACGTGCGCCTCTTTTATCTGACCGTATGTCCTTCAAAGCTTTTTTGAGCTTTTCATTGTTCTTGCTATCCTTATCTGCCCCTGCTTCTCCTGAATATCTGGCGGATTTTACTCCGGGCTGTCCATTCAAGGCATCCACCTCAAGACCGGAGTCATCGGCAATGGCAGCTTCCCCCGTCAGCCGCCAAACCTCTCTTGCCTTTATAAGTGCATTCTCTATGAAGGTGTCACCGTTTTCTTCAATTTCTATATCCAGCCCAACATCTGCCAAAGACTTGACTTCAATACCCTTATCCTTAAGTATTGCTCTTATTTCCTCAAGCTTGTGGCTATTATTTGTTGCTGCTATGATTTTCATTGCCTATACCTACCTTGCCGGCGATTTCACCAAGGGCCTGCTTTTGTGCTTCAATCAAATCCATTATACCCTTCTCGCCAAGCTCCATCAATTCCTGCAGCTGTGTCTTGCTGAAAGGACTTTCCTCGCCGGTGCCCTGAATCTCTATAAATTCACCCTTATCAGTCATAACCAGGTTCATATCCACCTGACAGGTTGAATCCTCTGCATAGTTCAGGTCAAGTATTGCTTCACCGTCCTTTATTCCCACACTTACTGCCGCTATAAAACCGTTTAACGGTATTGCTTTAAGCTTTTCCTGAAGGACAAGCTTGTGCAGCGCATCAACAAGTGCCACAAAGGAGCCTGTGATGGACGCTGTCCTGGTACCACCATCGGCTTGTATCACATCACAGTCTATATAGACTGTCATTTCACCTAACTTCCCAAGATTTACTGCGGATCGCAGCGCTCTTCCTATAAGCCTTTGAATCTCCATTGTCCTTCCATCAACTTTACCTCGTGTAGACTCTCTTGGCTTACGAGTCTCTGTAGATCGTGGGAGCATGCCATACTCACTGGTAATCCAGCCCTTGCCTGTTCCTTTGATAAAGGGCGGCACCTTCTCATCAATTGTAGCAGTACAAATCACTTTGGTATCACCCATTTCAATAAGTACTGAACCCTCCGCATGTTTTAAATAATTTCTAGTAATTTTCACCGGTCTGATCTGATCCTTGTTTCTTCCGTCTATCCTCTGCATCTGTCTTCCTTCCCTTCCAGTAATGTTTTACACTTAGAAATTCCCTTATGCGGGTTCCTTTGCGAGAGCAAGGGAATAGAGCATAAGTTTATGGAATTTCTTAATGGAAAACATTTCCACCTTATTGTGATTTATATTCATATAGTATTATTCCTAAAGTGCAATGCATTTATTTTGCTCTTTCCTCCCAAAATATACTAAAAGTATATAGCTTGTCAACCTTTTGTTGTCAAATAATCCACTTTAAAAACTAAAGTGGATTATTAACACATTTTGAAAAAATGTTTACTTACTATATGTATTGTTATTCATAAAAATTAACGAAAACAGGGACATCAAGATAATTGTCAGCACCTAAGACCTCAGCGTTTTCTACTATTTTGCCGTTTACAAATATCTTTGCTTTTGAAATCTCAGGAAATTCCTTCAGTGTAAGTGTTACTGCCTTTATCATTGCATTCTCCGCTGCTTTGTCTCCCTGCTTTGCCAATATCTGCTCGGAAAAATTCACATAAGCTATGCTGTCCTTCACCTGTACCCCAAGCAGCTGTGTGCCTTCCGGGAAAGAGCTTACCAAACTGCTGCCATCTGTGGGTCCCTCAAGCAATGCGCTCATTGCAGCCTCTGCACTGTTCTCAAAGCCTGATACTATCTTTGTCACCGGGACAAAATATGAATAAACTCCACTTCCTTTTTTATGATAGTATACCACAACCTTCGATAGCTTTTCACCTGAATTTTCCAGTGCCTGTAAATTTATTTCAGTTCTGATAAGACCTGCTTCAACTTTTGTTCCCTTGGGCATTTCCTCTATTTTCTTGCCATCTACTCTGATTTCCAAGGACTTGATGTTAGGAAACTCAGTCAAGGTATATACAGTTGCCTTCAACCCCAGCTCTTCAGCCTTATCACTGCTGAAGTTCAGAAATTCCTTGGAGAAATCGATTATAGCCAGTCCGCTTTCTTTTATAACTGCTCCGTTGATTTTGGTGCCCATAGGCAGTGTCGGTGTCAAGCCTGCAGCAATAAGATCCTGTGCTTTTTCCGGACTGTAAATAAGTGCTGATAAAGCTGTTTTTGCTATGCCAAGATCACCCTTAGGTATATATCGCATTACAGGTACCAGGAAGTTTTCATTATCTTTGTAGTAGAGCACTGTCGCCCTGCTATTCTCCGGTTGGGCTGTGCTGACATCGCTCATGCTCTGGGCTTCTTCCTGTGCCTGATCTTTTTCATCATCTATCGTATCTTCATTTTTGTTAAAGAAATCCCGTAAGGACGTCAGCGGGTTGCTGCAGCTTGCAAGAACCAATGTGCAACAAAAAAGTATTGCCAATATTAGTACATGCTTTCTGTTCATTCATTTCACCCCTTATTTTTTTTATCAATATATTATATTAGCCTTATAAGGGGTATATTCGTGAATTAAATGGCCGAAATGAAAAGACCCTGAAGCCTATGTAAAGCTTCAGGGTCCCAGATTCTCATTAATTGCCGGACACCATGTCTCCTGCAGGAACTTGCTCTGTAATAAGGCTGCCCTCTACAGAGGACTTCTCTTTAGCAAGCTCTGAACTCTGCAGGCTGTATGGATTTGCAGGTGTGTCTGCTGCATATATTGCATCAATGTCTACATCAAGGCTGATTCCCTCAATTTCTTTAAAGTGTCTCACTATGGAAACCGCCAGCGCCCTTGCTGCCATTTCCCTGTATTCAGCCTTCTTAACCTGCGCAAACTCTTCAGGGTTTGTCATAAAGCCAAGCTCTGCAAGTATCGCAGGCATCTTTGTTTTGTTCAAAACATGAAGTCCGGGTCTTGGCGTTATTCCTCTGGAGGGTCTCTTCAAAGCATCTATTATCTCATTATGGAATATGTTCGCCATTTTTTTATTATCAAAGGGATACTCATCAGTGACTTCATTTGGATAGTATAGCGTTTCTATACCCTTGGCAGTGCTGGTAAAGGCGTTAAAATGTATACTCATGAAGAAGTCTACATAGTTGTTGTTCGCCATACCTGACCTACTGGCAAGATCCACATATCTATCATCTTTTCTTGTCATCATGGTATTGAAGCCTATATCATTAAGTATCCTGTTCAATCGCAATGCAACATCTAGGTTAAGGTCCTTTTCGTTGGTTCCGTCTTTCGCCCTTGCTCCGGGATCCTTCCCTCCATGTCCTGCATCAATAAGCACAGTAAGCTGGTCGATTCTCTCTGCTTTTTGCTTGAATTTGATGCTTACAAGCTTGGTGACTGCCGGAGAGAGCAGCTCATATTGAACCATAGGCTTCATCTTGAAGGAAGCAGCTGTATATATCTTTGCTTCATGGGTTTCTTTGGTAACTGTAACATATTCCATCACATTGTCGTTCATTTCATAGGTCTTCTGTTCCACGTCAAGATCCCCCGGTATCATTACCTTAAGGGTCCTGTTGGCGTTATCAATAATGGGCTGATATTCCACTTCTACTCCGGGGCTTAATTCGATGAATGCCGAGCTGTAATATTTCTTGTAATCGAAAAAGGAGAAGGGGATATTGGAAACATATACCTTGGTCAAGCTTCCCTCAGTCTCATAGTCATAATACATGCCCGGTTCCAGATCAAGCACTACTCTGGCAACTCCCACGTCTGCCTGCCCTGACCTTATGGCTTTAACATAAGAAGTTTTTGTATCCACTGTCTGCTGCTCGCTAAGTACTGATTTGTATATATCCACTACCAGCCTGTCAGGGTTCTCCAATTTGAACACGTTAGGGTCCATATCCTGGCTTCCCCTTATCATAAGCACGTCTCTGCCTTCCTCTTTGATAAAGCTGACAGGATTGATTATATTAGCATATATCAGGGATATCGTCTTCTTATCGTTAGATTGCACCAGTTTACATCTTGCCTGGTCCTCCAGGTCTATTACAACCCTCACAACATTAGGAGCCTTGCTGAACTGGGCTACTCTGACCCTGATTACGCCGCCTTTCCCTATTTCTTTGGCTTCAAATTCCGTATTCAAAAGGGAGCTCTCAATATCTACTACCATTCTGTCCGGATTGGACATTGTATAGCTTTTATATTTTATAGGGTTGTCCGCAACAATGTTAAGCTGAGGAAAACCTCCATTGTCATCATAGATAACATCATCAATTTTTGCCGTTTTGTATTCTATGGGTTTTTCAGCGACAATCACTGGCGGCTTCTTCTTATCTACACTTACTATATTCTTTGCTTTGTCATATGTAACATCGTAGTCGAAATTGTTCTGTATGAAGGTCAGCGGTACATAAGCCCGTCCGTTATACAAAACCGGTGCAGGGTCTATCTTTACACCCTTGCCATTCACAAAGCCATTGCCTGAGCCTATTACTACTTTAACCGAGCCGCTGGCTGACTTCAATTCCATTGTCTTTGAGGCGGCCTTCCAGGTTACTTTGTAGCCCAGGCCTTCTCCTATGTGTCTTAATGGTATGTACACTTTGTTGTTTTTTGTTATAGCCAAATCGGTGGTGCTCATTTTTTTCCCTAAGACATATACACCTTTGGTTGCTGCCGCACTGCTGCTTGCAGTTGTGGCTGCTGCTGTTTTCTTATTGATGATGATAAGATTCTTTGTTTTATCATATGTAGTGGTATAGTTAAAGTATTTCTGTACAAATGTCAACGGGACATGCGCCCTGTCATTATACATTATCGGGGCAGCATCCAGCTTTGTCTTCTTGCCGTTTACGTAGGCATATATATTGCCTATTGTAAGCTTTATTGTCTGCTTGGAGGCTTTGAGTTCCATAGTTTTGGTCTTTGCATTCCAAATGGCTTTGAAGCTCAACGCTTCTCCTACTGCTCTGACAGGCAGATATATTCTATTGTTCTTGACAATAGGAGGACTTGCTGCGCTTATTTTCTTTCCCAGTATCTGCATTGACAGCGGAGGTGTTTTTGTATTAGTTGTTTGTGCGAATACAGTGCCTGCAAAGCTGGTTGTCAATAAGCAGAGCACAAGTATGACTACGATTGCTTTTTTCATATAATTCCTCCTCATTGGTGATTATTAAACGACATAAGACATATTCTATTATATATTTCGACTACATTCCTTAAATTCCTTTGCTTTTATATTATAATTACATTACTGTTATATTTCATTTATGTTTCAGTCCCCCCTTACAGTCTCTAGTTCTCACGGCAAATTTACCACCGCAAAAAACTGCATAAAAAAAGATACGATATGCTCGTATCTTTCGACGTATATTTACATTGTTTTGTTCCAAGAAATTCCTAAGCTTTGAAAAGCTCATCCACATCCGGTGGGCTCAGGGTCAGTGTTTCACCGTTCTTGATGACATTTCTGCCTTGCTCTGTTATCCTACCGATTATTGTTGAGGGTATACCCTTCTCTTTAAGTATTCTGACCAGCTCTGCTCCGTTTTTCGTGGTTATCAGCATAGAACCGCTTGATATCAATCTATATGGGTCAATCCCAAATACATTGCATAGCTTTCTGGTAACCTCACGGACCGGTATCTCATCAATGTATATGTCGATCCCCTTAGAAGAGCTTTCAGCTACTTCCCATGCAGCTCCAAGTATTCCTCCTTCGGTTACATCATGCATGCTGTTTACTCCGAACTCTCCTGCAGCTACCCCTTCCTCCACAACGCTTATATGCCCTATAAAAGACTTGGCGGCTTCTATTTCCTCTGGTGACAGTTTGTCTGCAAGCTCTTTTTCCCTATCTGCTGCTATTATCGATGTACCTTCCAGTCCAGCCCATTTGGTCATAATTACATCATCCCCTGCTTGTGCTCCGGTCGACCGTACTATTCTATCCTTAAGCACCTTACCCACAGCAGTCGTGGATATGACAATCCTGTTTACCGCTCCGGTGACTTCAGTATGACCTCCTATTATTTCGACTCCAAGTACAGCAGCTGCCGCTCCGGCTTCTTCCATTACCCTGCTTATATCCTCTTCACTTGCTGTGGGCGGTGCCAGAATCGTGACCATTATCCCCACCGGCCTCACCCCGCTGGTAGCAACATCATTGCAGGAGATATGTATCGCAAGGGTACCTGCGCCCTTTTCCGCTCCTGTTATCGGGTCAGTGGACAATACGCATGCGTAGCCGCCAAAATCTATTGCAGCACAGTCCTCGCCGATTTCAGGCCGCATTATGACTTCCTTGCTCTTCACTTTTATATTATTGAATACCAGGCTCTTTAAAAGCTCTGGAGGTATTTTCCCTTCCTTCATATATAACACCCTCTTTTTTAGCTGTATATATCCAATGACTATTATAGCACAGTCTTAGACTCGAGTCACGAGATTCGAGTCCCGAGAATACCCTGGAGTATTTGCCGGGTCAAGCTTGCAAGCATAAGATCCTTAGGTCGTTCCTCCGTAACCCCGCACCTCGAACCTCGCACCTCGCACCTCGAACCATATACAGAATGGTCATTATGTTGTTTTATACTATGATGGTGTTGCATAAAATATAGGGATATTAAAATTGTATCCTAATTATATTGCGGGTGGTGTTTCAATGATCTTTGAATTTTCATATCCGGACATAATAAAACAATGCAATACCATGGCTTATCTCAATGTAGTATCCTTCTGCCTGCTTTCAGGCTGCGGCAACATAGAGATGCCTCACGAACAAGAGTTAAATCATATATTCAAGCTTTTAAAAGGTACAAACAGCAGTAAAATGCCAAAGAATATTACCTTCATGTCGTCCCTTTACAAAAGGTGCATACCCACTTATGCAGTTATTCCTGATAATCCATATGATTTTAAATGCTTCCGCTGGGTAGATAAAAAAATAAAAAGAGTAATTGAACCCAATGTACTTGCCCATTCTATAAGTGCTATGAATGCTCTCATACCGGTCATAAAAAATGGAGAAATACAGTTGAATAATAAGGATTTCATTGCTTACTGCCTTGGTGTAAGCTCCATAAAGCAAGCTCGTTTTCTTGTTGATTTTCTTAAGCTGGGAGACTTCTATTATACAGGAGAGGATGTGAGCGATAATGCATATGGAGAATACAAGATTGTCATAAACAATGATAATCCTGATATTAGAACTCAGTTCTATGCTGTCGAAGCCCTGTCCACTGTAGTTAGGCTGATTAGGGGAGACGAGTTGCATTCCAGGGAGCCGTTATCCAAGCTTGAGAAGTGTTTGGAGATACTTCCGGTAATATGTGAAAATGTAATTGAAAATATCAACGACATCAGTTCAAGGGATTTGTCCGTAATATGCCTGAGCCTCCTCGCCACACTGAAGCACTCTGTTCTGCATGAGGAAATTGCATATAACACCGTTAATGCAATAGGCTTCGAGCTGTGTGAGCGCTTAGTGCGGACCGGTGATATTTCCAGGAATATGTCAGATGACAGCTCAAGCTCCTTTGCTACCTTATGCAACTGCATGAACTGTTTGATAAAGCTTCATGAGGTCAATTGCATCAGCATCTATGAGACTGCATATTTAAAGCTCTATGATAGAATAGACTCCTATTGGGACAGAAGCAGCGGTCTTTTTATTACCTCGGGTAAAAGCAAGCAGAAGTATAGCTTCAAGGACATATCAGCTGTCCTGGCAGCACTTCGAGCACTTCGCAACTGCCTTACCGAGCCTGACCTTTATATGCATGTTGATAGGCAGCTGTCCTCCTTTTATTGCTCTGCAATTATTAGCAGCAAGCTATTCAACAACCAATTCTATCCTATATTGCAGGAGGTTAAGCTGGAGCTTCACACTTTAGGCTCTTCAGAAAAAAACACCTCGCCTGTTTTTGCAGAGGGTTTTGAGGTTAAGGTAAATAAAAAGAAGTACTATTGTGAGCCGGATGTTTTTGAAGCGGAAGAAATACTGCTTGGCTGCAAGTATCTGCTGTATTGAGCTTCAATATAAAAACTTCCTGGCTTGAAAAATTCCTGCCATTCCTTATAGCTCAATATCTGGTGGTCTGAGACTATATATAGACATTCTATATCTTCCGGAGGGATTGAGTGCATTATGAGTAATTCTGCATCATACCCCTCCTTTTTGTCATACCTGTTACTTAAATTATCGTTATAGCTCAAGGAGTGTTTCCAATACTCCTCAACAAATATTCTTCCCTTAGCCCTCATGTATTCCCGTGTGCTGCCAAACCCCTCCATATGTTGAAGAATGAAGGGCTCATATATGAAATTGGCAAGGTTCTCATTGCAAATCCAACATCTGTCCTTTTGTAGCTTAACTTTAAGAACAGCACTATGAGAATGCCATTTATGCCCTTTTTTAAAACAGATGCTTGCAAATATGGCTTTTTTTCTCTCTACCCATCCGGGAATAGCTGCAGGTTTGTAATAATCGAAATATGAATGGAAATCATAATATTTACTGTCATATGTGGATTTGTCATCGTACTTAATGCCTTCGGTCAGTGTTTTCTCCAAATCTGTAATATTAAGTACATGATATGCATAGCCTTGCCCGGCACAATCCTCAAGCATCATCACTCATGCTCCCCCAATCCAATTGCTGGTACAGCTTCAAAACCAAATCTATTACATTAGTTTTGACGAATTTGAGAAAATTATAATATTACCCGGGCAATATTCGACAGCATCCTTTGGAGCACTTGTGGAAGCATATTGTTAAAATCTGGCGATATAAGCAGTATATAAGAAGTAAACAAAGATATTGTGTATCAGCATGAACAATGCAAGCTCAGGAAAGCTGTGTAAATCCGTCTTGCTCTTTCTGTACAAGCTCACAATAATATACGATAAAGCAGCTGTTAAAAGCAGAACTCCTATAGCTGACAGCCCGTGCTTCAGTATATCCGGCATAAATGGCAATGTCTTATCAGTATATATTCTGGCGATGCTGAAATACATCAGGAAGGTTTCAGCCACAGCCCCTATCCGGAAAGTGACCAAAGGATTGTTAAAAAAGTACTTCCATTCGAAAAAGTCTACAGCTATTGGCCACAGCAGTATAAAAGATACTGTGATCAGATTTATAAAAATGGAGAAAAACGAGAATACATATGCCCCAATAGTATCCATTACAGAGGATTTGATATCATTCATCGTAGTCCTGTTAAGATTCGTCTTATATTCTTCGGCTGTCGAGGTAAGGTTTACTATATATCTTCTTCCTCCTATGGTCTGCAGAAAGGAAGCCACATATTGATCTTCAAGCTTGTTTATTGTAGCAAATGAATTCCACTGCCCCGTGTTTGAAGCAATCCTTTGATATGTTATATTTCCATTATCCATTACCAGATAGACAAGCTCAGTGCCTTCCCTGCTTACAGATGTCCTTATGGATGTTGTTATTATCATATTCAGCTTATCCGAATCCTCATCCAGACACTTGAGAGAGGAAATGTACGTCTCCTGCTTTTCGCTGTCACCATCAAGCTTAAGCCTCTCAAAGGTGAGCTTTTCAACTCTGTCGGAAGCTTTAGGCAAACGCCCCATATAGGTTCTGGCTATCATACCCTGACTGCTGGCTTTACCGATTTCATAAAATACATAAATGTCGCTGTTGTCAAAGCCTAGCTCCAGGTTGTTTATCGAATTGGAGCCCTCCCTTGTAGTAGTGAAATTCTCTATTATTATAGGCTCAATCCTTTCAACAAGGCTCCCCACCGAGGAATTATAACTCAATAGGCTTAATTTATACTCGCTTGGGCTTATTCTCGAAGTGCCTATAATGTGTATATTGCTTTTACTATCCTTGGCGGCATTTATATACGTGACATCGTTTATCTGGGCTTCTGCCCTGGGCTTTATCAGTCCATCGCCAGAGAAGTCATATAAGGAAATTGAGTTCTTTGTAGAAGCCGCTATAGCGATTTCGCTGCCGGTCTCAAGCAGCTGAAAGTCAAGGATATCTGACATCAGCTTCTGCTTTATCAGTTGACTGCTTTTTAGATCAACATAGAATAAATCGTAGTTTTCAGTCCAAAAGAGCTTGTTTGCCCCAATCTGATACTTCACAAGCCTTGCTGGAATATAATCCTTTATATCGATGGCCTTTCTATCTACTATAAATCCTTTTCTATCGACCTCAACCCTCTGGAAGCTTTTCTCGTCAGCAAAGACAGCAATGGTATTTGCACCTTCTGTATATATGCCGGGAGTTTTCTTATAATCGGTGATTCCAAGGGATATATGCCTACCCCACATCTCTGATGGAGGTGCAATCCTTTCCTTCAAATTCATCCCACTGTGAAAGCATATAATCGATAATAGAACTACTATAAATAACAGTAATGGTGAATACTTATACCTTTTCATTCATTTAACCCCCAGTCAAATTATATACGCAAAATATATGCTAACTATTTTGAATTTTTTGTATTTTATAAGTATATTTTACAGAAAGAATACACAGATTTCTACATCACATTGTGAAAAATAGATGAAATAACTATTAAATATGCTTCACGGGAAGGAAGAAAAAGACTGCCGGTATTAACGGCAGTCCTAAGTAAGGGTTATGAATTAATTAATCATCTATAGATTATTTGCCCTTGCCTTCTATCCAAGCGTAGATAAATTGGATATCAGGAGCAAAAGAATCTCTTTCAAAGCCCTTTACGTACTCTCTGACAGCGTAGTCTCTATATCTAAAGTACAGTGGGCCTATTGGCATATCTTCCATAAGCAAATCTTCTGCTTTTCTCATCATTTCAAACTTCTTTGCCTTGTCTGGTTCAGCTTTAGCAGCCTTTATGAGAGCATCATACTCCGGATTGCTGTATGCTGGGTCATTGTTTCCACCGCCTGTTACATACAGGTCAAGGTCTGACATTGGATCCGGGAAGTCCGGGCCCCAGCCTCCAAGGGAAATATCATAGTCATGGAGCTGCTGTCTGTCTATTCTTACAGCTGATGGAACCGCTTCGATTTCAACTTCTACACCCAGGTTCTTCTTCCACATTTCCTGGAAGGCCTGTGCATATGTCTGTGCAATAGCTTGATCATTGCACATAAACTTCATCTTTGGAAGTGTCGTTATTCCGAGCTCCTTCATGCCTTCTGCAAGAAGAGTCTTTGCAGTTTCAACGTCGTTATCCTTGAAATATGCCGGTTTGGCATTTCTCCATGGGGTCTTGCCGTCCACATCGGGAATAATATCAGGCTGTACAAATGCCAATGCCGGCACCCATGGCTGTCTTGCAACATTGTCTATGAAGCTCTGTCTGTCTATAGCATATGTCAAAGCTTTTCTTATGTTCTTGTTCTTGAGAACCGGATGTGTAGTATTGAAGTCAAAGAACCATACCGAACCGTCTGAATAATTTCCGACTGAACCCTTTGTAAGTGCTGCCTTTTGGTCAGCATCAAGAGATATTGTATGATCAAGCTCACCTGCTTCATACATATTGAACATTGTTGCATCTTCAGTTATCATAAGGCCGGTAACCTTGTCAAGCTTTATTGAAGCTACATCCCAGTAAGTAGGATTCTTTACGAATACCATTTCTGCTTCATGCTGCCATGATTCAATTTTGAATGGTCCGTTTGTGAGGAAGAATTCTGCCTCTGTATTGAACTTGTCGCCAACCTTCTCAGCAAATGCCTGCTGTACTGGAGCATATGTCGGGAAGGAAACGAGATAGTCGAAGTAAATAACCGGCTGCTTCAATGTATATTCGATTGTCTTATCGTCGATAACGTTTATACCGACCTGCTCAGCTGTTGCTTTGCCAGTGCTGTACTCTTCAGCACCAACTATATCATACAGAAAGTATGTGTAGTCTCTTGGAGTCTTCGGATCCAGTGCTCTCATTGCACCGTATTTGAAGTCATCTGCTACAACTGGAGTTCCGTCAGACCATTTTGCATCTCTCAGGTGGAAGGTCCATACCTTTCCGTCTGGACTTGCTTCATACTTTTCAGCAATGCCAGGTTTAACCTTACCTTTACCTGCACTTCTTGTCAAACCTTCCATAACCCAGTTGAATATCTGGATTTCACCGGACGATGACATCCCCTGCCAGTCCAATGTGCTGGTCTCTTGGAACAGGTCGATTGTGAGTTCCTGTGCCTCTTTAGGCTGCTCGCCTGGAGTAGGAGCTACCGAAGTATCCGGAGCCTTTGTTCCACATGCTGTAAGAGCTATGCTAAGAACTAGCACCATTGCCAGCATGAATACAATTGATTTTCTCATTATTCGTCCCCCTTTTCTTTTTAGGCGCTCTTTTTATTTATTCAGGAAGCTATGCAGCAAGAAGCATAAAGAATCCCGTACGCCTTCACACACTTATAGAACCACTCATATCGCAAACCTAATATTGAGAATCTTTTTAATTCTTCTAGTATTCATTATAAGTGTAATTTGTGTATTAATTATTAAAATAGTCTGAATATTGAGTGTCTTTACTATGAATTTAATTTAACAAATCATGGCAAAACCTGCATAAATATACTGCTTTTTTGAACAATATTTTATACTCAGTTAACAGAAATTTCACATTTTCCATGTATCCGCTTGAAATTCCAGCCTTTAGCCAATGAATAATTATTCTAGTTTCCATCAGTTTTTGATAGTTTTTAATACAAAACAACATTAAAAAAACAGCTTGGCTTTCACCAAACTGTTTTTGAAATATACTTACACTATATGACAAGCTACGAAATGATCCGGAGCAACCTCTCTCAGAGGCGGCATCTGCTGGTGGCAGATGTCCTTTACGTATCTGCATCTTCCTTTGAATCTGCAGCCCGGCGCCGGATTTATCGGACTTGGAACATCGCCCTCAAGCAATACTCTCTGCCTATTCCTCTCTACTTCCGGGTCCGGAATCGGTATAGCTGACAGTAACGCCTGCGTATATGGATGTAATGGTTTATCATAGAGCTCTGCGCTTGAAGCCAGTTCAACCATTGTGCCCAGATACATAACAGCAACTCTGTCTGATATATGCTTAACCATACTAAGGTCATGCGCTATGAAGAGGTATGTCAGATTCATTTCCTGCTGCAGTTTTATAAGCAGGTTGACAACCTGAGCTTGTATAGAAACGTCCAAGGCTGATATTGGCTCATCGCATACTATGAACTTAGGCTCTATAGCAAGGGCTCTGGCTATACCTATTCTCTGTCTCTGTCCGCCGCTGAATTCGTGAGGGAATCTGCTTGCATGCTCGCTATTGAGTCCAACAGTTTCAAGGAGGTGATAAATTCTTTCCATTCTTTCTTTTCCGGCCATTATTCCATGTATGTCTATACCTTCACCGACTATATCCCCAACTGTCATTCTTGGGTTCAGTGATGCATATGGATCCTGGAAAATCATCTGAGAGCTCTTTGTAAATTCCTTGTGCTCCTGTCTGGACATCTTGTGAACATCCTTGCCATCAAAATACACTTCCCCTGCAGTTGCATCATAAAGTCTTATCATTGTCCTGCCTGTAGTTGACTTTCCGCAGCCGGACTCTCCAACAAGGCCGAGTGTTTCACCCTCATATATATAGAAGGACAAATCATCTACAGCTTTAAGGATATTGCCTCCACCCACATGAAAATACTTTTTCAAATTTTTAACTTCAACAAGCTTTTTATCTTTATTCATATTATTTTGCGCCTCCTATTCCTGCCAGTCGGTCTACCTTAGGAGCATTGGGATGAGACAACCAGCAAGCTGCATGATGTCCGTCGCCGACCTGTATGAATTCGGGCTGCCTTTCCTTGCAGATACTCATGCAGTATTCACATCTGGCTGCAAATCCGCACCCAACTGGCGGAGAGAACAAGTCTGGTGGTGTACCTTCTATTGGCATTAGATTTTCCTTCTGTCTTGAGTCAAGTCTCGGAACTGACTTTAGCAAACCCCATGTATAAGGATGCTTTGGGTTGTAGAATATATCTTCAACCTTGCCGCTTTCAATGATCTTGCCTGCATACATTACCAATATTCTCTGAGCCATATCCGCAACAACTCCCAAGTCATGAGTAATGAGTATTATTGCTGTATTAAGCTCCTTTTGTAGATCCTGCATAAGGTCTATAATCTGTGCCTGTATTGTAACATCAAGGGCCGTTGTAGGTTCGTCAGCTATCAGAAGCTTAGGATTACATGCAAGTGCTATAGCTATCATGGCTCTTTGTCTCATACCGCCGCTGAACTCATGAGGATACTGCTTCATTCTTTTCTCTGCATTCGGTATATTAACAAGCTTAAGCATTTTCAGTGCTTCTTCGTTTGCCTGCGCTTTGTTTAAATGTCTATGCTTTATTAGGCCTTCCGTTATCTGTTTACCGATTGTCATAGTCGGATTTAGGGAGGTCATTGGGTCCTGGAATATCATACCGATCTCAGAGCCTCTTACTGCTTGCATCTCTTTTTCGGAAAGGTTCAATATTTCTTTGTCGTTAAACATTATGCTCCCATTTTTAACCCTGCCTGGAGGTGAAGGAATGAGCCTCATGATAGACTGAGCAGTAACGCTCTTTCCACAGCCGGATTCCCCAACTATTGCAATCGCCTCTCCCTTGTCAAGGTGGAAAGAAACTCCTCTAACCGCTTTGACTTCTCCTGCATAGGTATCAAAGGAAACTTCCAAATCCTTTAATTCTAATAATCTATCCATTTCTTCCTCACCTCTACTTTCTCAATCTTGGGTCAAGGGCATCCCGAAGACCATCACCCAGCATGTTGAAAGACAATATTGCCAAGCTTATAGCTGCCGACGGGAACAGGAGCATGTGCGGCTGAGCAATGATTCTCGTCTGCCCTGTGGCTGCCAAAGTACCCCAGCTTGCGAGAGGCTGCGGCACACCCATACCGATAAAGCTTAGAAAGGCTTCGAAGAATATAGCACCTGGTATAGAGAAGGTCAATCTAACTATAATCGGTCCTATAACATTTGGTATCAAATGCTTTCCTATAAGTCTTGAAGGGCTCGCACCCAGTGTTTTCGCTGCTAAAACAAATTCCTGCTCCTTGATCTGGAGTATCTGTCCTCTGACTATACGAGCCATGGACAGCCAGTGCAAGGAGGAAATCGCTATAATAACTGTCAGTAACCCCGGTCCCATAACCATTATAAGAAGTATCATTATGACAACTTCCGGTATACTCCACAATATGTCGACAACACGCATCATCAGGTTATCGACCGTACCGCCTTTGAAACCGGAAATTCCACCATATATCGTACCTATAACCAATTCAATAAGAGCTCCAGTCAGTCCTATAAGGAGTGAAATTCTTGCTCCTATCCAGACTCTTACAAACAAGTCACGGCCTAATTCATCTGTTCCAAACAAATGCCCCTGTACTCCAGGCTTTGCATTTGTAAGCATAAGATTCTGCTCAGAAAACGAGTAAGCTGAAACCATTGGCTGAAAAATCGCCATTAATGAAATTAAAGCGAGTATTATAATTGCGGCTATAGCAGCAGGATTCTTCTTAAGCCTTCTCCATGCATCCTGCCAATATGTCAAGCTTGGTCTGACTATCGCTTGTGCAATACTCAGATCCTTGCCTATTACCTTAAATTGTTCCTTTTGCAGTTCCATTTTAAAACTCCCCTCCTTTACTATCTACTTGAGCCATCAAGTCTGATTCTTGGGTCTATAAGTCCGTATAAAATATCAATTAAAAGATTTATAAATACCATTAATGTACCCACAAAGGCTGTTATACCTGTTATCAAGGAGTAGTCCTGGGTATTTATACTCTGTACATAGAACTTACCAATACCAGGTATTGCGAATATTGTCTCTACAACAAATGAACCTGCTAAAATAAAGGCAATAAATGGGCCAAGTACTGTGATAACAGGAAGAATTGCGTTCCTGATCTCATGGCTCCAAATAATTTTCACCTGTGAAAGCCCCTTTGCCTTTGCTGTCTTAATATAATCCTGCCCAATAACATCAAGCATCTGAGATCTCATAAATCTTGCAATTTGTGCCATCATGGCCAGTGAGAGTGCAAATGTCGGCATTATTGTGTGAGCAAAGGACTTATATTGTGCAACCGGCAAGATTCTCAGTTTAACTCCCAATAAGTATTGCAGAACAGAAGCCACAACGAAGGCTGGTATAGAAACACCCACAACGGCAAGCAATATGGAGAACCGATCCCACCCTTTGTTGTGGTTAAGTGCCGCAACTATCCCTAATAATAACCCTACCGTAAAGCCAAAAAATATTGCCCTTCCACCAAGGTCTACTGTATATGGCAAACCTTCCTTTATAATAGTGTTAACCGTCCTGTCCTTTCTTTGGAAGGACATACCCAAATCACCCTTTAAGAAATTCTTCATATAAATCCCATACTGTACAACCAACGGTTTGTCAAGTCCATAATGTGCTCTGAGCTGCTCCTTTAGCTCCGGTATAACCCTTTTCTCATTCATGAAGGGGTCTCCAGGAATTGCTTGCATCATAAACCAGGTAAGACTTACTACAATCCATACCGTTACCAGAGCAGCAGCAATACGTTTCAAAATATATTTGAACATCTCTTCCAAACACCACCTTTACTTTTTTAATTAAGAAGGTATATGCGAGTGCATATACCTTCTTGAAATTAATTTGTTATTATCTTATTTGGTCTTGCCTTCTATCCAAGCATATATGAACTGGATATCAGGTGAGAATCCGTCTCTCTCAAAACCTTTTACATATTCTCTAACAGCGTAGTTTCTGTATCTCCAATACAACGGACCTATTGGCATATCTTCCATGAGTAAGTCTTCTGCCTGTCTCATCAATGCGAACTTCTTTACCTTGTCGCCTTCAGCTTTAGCAGCCTTTATGAGTGCATCATACTCTGGGTTGCTGTATGCAGGGTCGTTGTTTCCGCCGCCTGTTACATACAGGTCAAGGTCTGTCATTGGGTCTGGATAGTCCGGGCCCCAGCCTGCAAGGGATATAACGAAGTCATGCTTCTGCTGTCTGTCAATTCTTACAGCTGATGGAACCGCTTCTATTTCAACTTCTACACCAAGATTCTTTTTCCACATTTCCTGGAAGGCCTGTGCATATGTCTGTGCAGTTGCTTGGTCATTGCACATAATCTTCAATTTTGGAATTGCTGTAATTCCAAGTTCCTTCATTCCCTGTGCAAGGAGAGTCTTAGCTGTTTCAACATCGTTATCCTTGAAGTATCCTGGCTTAGCATTTCTCCATGGAGTCTTGCCGTCAACGTCAGGAATAAGGTCAGGCTGTACATATGCAGTTGCTGCTACCCATGGCTGTCTTGCAACGTTATCTATAAAGCTCTGTCTGTCTATTGCATATGTCAAAGCTTTTCTTATGTTCTTATTCTTAAGTATTGGATGTGTAGTATTGAAGTCAAAGAACCATACTGAACCATCAGAATATTTTTTAACTTCACCCTTTGTAAGTGCTGCCTTTTGGTCAGCATCAAGAGATATTGTATGATCAAGTTCGCCTGCTTCATACATGTTGAACATTGTTGCATCTTCAGTTATCATAAGGCCAGTAACCTTATCAAGCTTTATTGAAGCTGCATCCCAGTAAGTAGGATTCTTTACGAATACCATTTCTGCTTCATGCTGCCAGCTGTCAATTTTGAATGGTCCGTTTGTGAGGAAGAATTCTGCCTCTGTATTGAACTTGTCGCCAACCTTCTCAGCAAATGCCTGCTGTACAGGCGCATATGTCGGGAAGGAAACGAGGTAATCAAAGTAAGTAACAGGCTGCTTCAGTGTGTACTCGATTGTCTTTTCGTCGATAACCTTTATACCAACCTGTTCAGCTGTTGCTTTGCCAGAGCTGTACTCTTCAGCACCAACTATGTCATACAAGAAGTATGTGTAGTCTCTTGGAGTCTTTGGATCCAAAGCTCTCATTGCGCCGTATTTGAAATCAGCTGCAACAACCGGAGTTCCATCAAACCACTTCGCATCTCTTAAATGGAAAGTCCAAACTTTTCCGTCTGGGCTTGATTCATACTTTTCAGCAATGCCAGGTTTAACAGTACCGCCGCCTGCGCTTCTTGTCAAGCCTTCCATAGTCCAGTTATATATCTGGATTTCACCTTGTGATGACATCCCCTGTGGGTCCAATGTGCTGGTCTCTTGGAACAGGTCGATTGTGAGTTCCTGTGCTTCCTTTGGCTGCTCAGCTACAGGAGCCGGAGTTACAGGAGCTTCAGGAGCCTTAGGTCCGCAAGCTGATAATGCTACGCTCAAAATCAGCAGCATTGCGAGTACGAGAACTAGTGACTTTTTCATTAATTCATCCCCCTTATTTTTGGTTTAGGCGTATATGTAAATTTATCGCCTCACAAAATTAGTACAAAATAAGGATGCAGGTATAAAGGAAGTCCGTAATGTAAACATTTTATATACATCACATGTTAAACCTGTGCCATATCCTACGCTTGATATAACACAAATACCGCAACACCTTATCACGTATAGTATAATATTACATTAACTGTAGAATTTTTTCAAGAAATTAATATACAAATAATTCTAACAATATTCAAATGTCAAAGAACATAACGCGCTCAACGTCTAATGCTTACCCTCCAAATAGGGTTAAAAAAAACTAGCAAGTGTTCAAATTCTATAGTAATCAAATATCGCAATGAACCTGAGCCAACCAATTTGCAGTTTCTGCTACGGCTGTCCCCGATTCATATTGCTGTATCAATTATGCTATTACCGGATGAACTAATCAGACTTGCTAATCTATGTGCATTCGACATGCAGCTTAATTAAAATATACCAAAGCTTTGTGAATTTTCTGTGAACTTTTGTTGTTTTTTCTATGAACTTACAATGAATTAATATTTCGAAAATAGCAGGAAATGAATACTCCACATGAATTTGGAGAATTCATGTGGAGTATTTATGTTTTATATGCTGTTTAATGCATCCTTAATAATTTTGCTTATAAGCTGCAGATTAACCTTGCCTTTTGAGGCTTACATGGTCTGTCCGACCTGCAAACCCGTTGCCTTGTCTTTACTCGCTTTATAGCCCTCCTCAGATTTGAGATTTTCTTCTAATATTTTTCTGACTATTCTAAAAACTGCATTTTCATCGCCAATCTGCTCCAACCCCAGCTCTTTCACACGCAGCTTCGGCTCTTTCCCGTTTTCAAGCATAGCCTCGAATACCTGTTTTGCTGCTATACCACATATTGTCGAATTCTATACCAGCTTCAACTCTCTCCATCCTAATTCGGGGCCCATGGTTTTTTTGACCGAGCGACAATGTGCGCTCCTGCTTCCCCGTTCTCCCAGTACCTCGAACCTCGCACCTCGAGCCCCTATTCCTTCGCCCATTCCGCAAATGTCTCCTCATCAATGACAGCTACGCCAAGCTCATTTGCCTTTACAAGCTTGGTGCCGGCATCCTCTCCGGCCAGCACATAGTCCGTTTTCTTGCTGACGCTGGAGGACACCTTTCCGCCGAAGCTCTCAATTATCTCCTTGGCCTGATCTCTTGTAAAGCTTTGAAGTGCTCCGGTGAGCACAAAGGTTTTTCCGTTGAAATTCTCGTTTTCCTTGATTTCCTTCTTCGAGCCCTTAGTATTCACACCACATTCTTGAAGCTTCTTTATGAGCTCCAGGTTTTGCTCCTGTCTAAAAAAGGTTATAATGCTTTCCGCCATTTTCTCCCCGATTTCCTGTATACTGACCAGCTTATCAAAATCTGCGGTAAACATGGCATCTATATCACCAAACTCATTAGCCAATACCTGTGATGCCCTTTGTCCTATCATCCTTATTCCAAGTGCGAAAATAAGCCTGTTCAGAGGATTTACCTTGGAGGCCTCAATAGCATCAAGCATGTTCTGCACTGATTTTTCACCCATTCTTTCAAGCCCCGTAAGCTCATCCTTATGGTGCTTCAACAGATATATGTCAGCCGCATTTTTTATGAAGCCCTTGTCCATAAGCAGTGTCATAATCTGAGGCCCTAGCCCCTCTATGTTCATTGCATCCCTGGATACAAAATGAAACAATGACCTTTTAAGCTGTGCAGGGCATGATATATTAGTGCACTTAGTCACAGCCTCCCCTTGTTCTCTTATGGTGTCCGACTGACAGACAGGGCATTTCTTGGGCATTTCAAAAGGTACCTCTGCTCCCGTCCTGTCCTCCTTGACGACTTCTACAACCTCAGGTATTACATCTCCGGCCTTCTTTATAATTACGGTATCCCCAATCCTTATATCCTTTTCCTTTATGTAGTCTTCATTATGCAGGGTCGCTCTGCCTATAACAGATCCCGCAAGCCTCACAGGCTCCAGCTCTGCAGTAGGAGTTAACGCTCCCGTTCTTCCAACCTGTACTATTATATCCTTAAGCTTGGTTTTCTTGGTTTCAGGCGGGAATTTGTAAGCTGCCGCCCATCTCGGGGTTTTTGTGGTATAGCCTAAGCTTTCTCTATGCTCCAGGCTGTTTACCTTTATGACCAGCCCGTCAATTTCAAAGGGCAGCTCACCCCTCTTGTCAGCCCAATAGCTGCATTTTTCGATTATTTCTTCGCTGCTCTTGTGTACGCTTATAAAGGGACTGACCTTGAAGCCCAATTCCTTAAGGTATTCCAAGGTTTCTACATGGGTATCAAAGCTCTTGTCCTCTATGCTCTCAAGGTTGAATATGAATATATCCAAGGGCCTGCTGGCAGTCACTTTGGTATCCAGCTGCCTTAGTGAACCTGCTGATGCATTTCTCGGATTTGCAAACAGCTGCTCCTCCTGCTCCTCACGCCTTGCATTCAGCTCCTCAAAGGCCTTCTTTGACATAAAGACCTCTCCTCTGACTTCTAAGTCTACCTCTTCACCCAGGATAAGAGGTATGGATTTTACTGTTTTGAGGTTTGCAGTTATGTCTTCACCTTTGACGCCGTCACCTCTGGTAGCCCCCTGAACAAAACGGCCTTCCTCATAGTTCAGTACAACAGTAAGCCCGTCTATCTTCAGCTCGACTACGTATTCCACGTCATCACCGACAGTTTTTCTCACCCTTGAATCAAAATCCCTTATGTCATTTTCATCAAATACATTGCCCAGACTCAGCTTTGAGGTTTTGTGCAGCACCTCTCCGAAGCCCTGCAGCACTTCCCCTCCTACCCTCTGAGTGGGAGAGTCGGCACGCTTCAATGCCGGAAATGTGTCCTCCAGCTCAATAAGCTCTTTCATAAGCATGTCAAAATCATAATCGTTGATTTCCGGTTTATCAAGAACATAGTAATTATAGCTATGTTTATTTATCAGCTTTATAAGCTCATCTACCTTTTTTTCAAGTTTATCTATACCCAATTTGATTCCTCCCTTCTTACACTTTAACCAGCAGATCCTTCGGAATCTCCTTCACAAATTGTGAAACTGTATTGTAGGTAGTATTTCCATATAATGTGCGTTCAAATGCAGCAGTCAGGTAAAGTCGTTCCTCCGCTCGGGTTATCCCTACATACATAAGCCGCCTTTCCTCTTCCATCTGCTTCTCCTCGAAGTACGACCGCTGGCTTGGGAATACACCTTCTTCCATGCCGGAGATGAACACAAAGGGGTATTCAAGGCCTTTGGCACTATGAAGAGTCATCATTATCAATGCGGATTTTCCATCATCTATTGTATCAATATCAGACATCAAAGCCATCTGCTCCAAGAAGCTCGGCAATGTTGCATCTTCATTTTTTTCCTCAAATTCAAGGGTGGCCGACAAAAGCTCCTTAACATTCTCGACTCTGGTCTGGGACTGCTCATCCCCATCCTTTTCAAGCTCCTCAATATAACCTATGCGATCCAGCACTTCCTTCAGAATCTTGGATACCCTTTCAGTCTCTGCTATGCTCATAAGATCACTCATTATCTTTACAAATTCCTTGATTCCCTTCTTAGCCTTTGTGCTGACTCCAGCAATATTATCAACCTCTAGAAGGGCACCGAACAGAGAGTCTCCGGTGGTTTTTGCATATTGGACTATAGCGTCCAAGGTAGTATTTCCTATGCCCCTCTTGGGTATATTTATTATTCTTTTAAGGCTTAAATCTTCATCCGGATTCTGTATAACCCTCAGATATCCGATTATATCCTTTACTTCCTTCCTGCCATAAAATTTGAGTCCTCCGACAATCCTGTAGGGTATTCCGTAATACATACAGGCTTCCTCAAGCACACGGGACTGGGCATTGGTACGGTACAATATTGCAAAATCCCCCATCTCCCTGTTTTCCTGAGCTATCATCCTTTCAACCTCTGACATGATGAAGTTTGCCTCTCCCCTTTCATCCATGGCATTGTGAAATATTATAGAGCGGCCTTCACCGTTTTCTGTCCACAGCTTCTTGTTCTTCCTTGAATAATTATTCTTAATTACTGAATTTGCCGCATCCAGTATGACCTGTGTTGAGCGGTAGTTCTGCTCCAGCTTTACAACCATTGCACCCGGGAAGTCCTTTTCAAAGTTGAGTATATTCCCAATATCCGCTCCGCGCCATGAATAGATAGACTGGTCATCGTCCCCTACGACACAAAGGTTCTTGTGCTGCTTTGCCAGAAGCCTTATAAGGGTATATTGGCAGAAGTTTGTATCCTGATATTCATCTACCATTATGTATTTGAATTTGTTCTGGTAGTACTGCAATATATCAGGATTCAACTCAAAAAGCTCCACTGTCTTATATAATATGTCGTCAAAATCCAGGGCATTGTTCTTCTGCAGCTTCTTCTGATATAGCTTGTATATATCCGCAAGCTTCCGCTTCCTCATGTCATGCATGTTCCTGTCATAGTATTTATCAGGTGTCATGAGCATATCCTTTGCGCTGGAAATTTCAGAAGATACCATCCTGAAGGGGAAGTTCTTCTCATTAAGGTTAAGCTCCTTCAGGCACTCCTTCACCAGGGCTTCCTGATCCTTTGAATCATATATGACAAAATTCTTCTTATAATCCTTAAGATTCTCTACATTTTTCCTCAATATCCTCACACAGGTAGAGTGAAAGGTGGAAATCCACATATTGTCGGTGCCGCCTATAAGGCTCTGCACCCTTGCCTTCATTTCCTTCGCAGCCTTGTTGGTAAAGGTTATTGCAAGTATATTTGAGGGGTATACGCTTTTCTCCTCTATCAAATAAGCGATTCTAAAGGTAAGCACTCTCGTCTTCCCACTGCCGGCCCCTGCAAGTATCAATAGCGGACCCTCAGTATGCAGCACCGCTTCCCTTTGCTCTTTGTTCAACTTATCAATGTAATCCATTGGTACCTCCGATAATTCTTTTGCTATGTATCTATTATAAATCATCCTTCCCATATTGAGAATAAAAAAAATATTGAACGCACAAAAGTATTCCTATTAAGTATAGTGCGAATTCAATAACAAATAAGGAAATCTTTTGCGAAATTTGAATGAAAAGTAAACTGTTTTTTCGCAAAAGACTTAGTATTTGAAATCTCATCAAAAAGTAGCATATAAGTATTTAGTTTCTAAAAATAATGTCTGAATACAAATATTAAAACCGCAAAAAATAAAGCTATAGTCCAAATATGTGTTAGTGAGGTGAAATGTAATGTCGCCAAAGATAGATGAAGAAATAAATGTCTTGACTCCTGCTGCAGAAGAGCCCATCAGCGACTTTGAGATGGTAATGGCCAAAATTGAACACGATGCTCATCAGGGTTTTAAAGGGGTGGAAAAAGCGGCTTTGAAAAATAAAGATGTGAAAAAGCAGGGTCCAAACGAGGTTGAACCATGAAGATAATTGACGATACCTATAATGGGAAAAAATACCCCATTATCGAAAGAGAATACAATGCATATTATTTCCCGGACAATTTTAATCCGGATGATGAAGAGTACCAAGCTGAAGGCTTGGTAGACTCTTATATGAATCATCATATGATTAAAGTTTATGAGAGAGCTGACCCAAAGTAGGGGGTGGTTTCCATGCCGCCCCGCATATGGAAAAAGGGCGAACAATGTTCGCCCCTACAGTTTATCAGCTTCTCCGTTGATTGCTATTCTTATTTTACTAAGTGGGATGTTCTTACCGGACATCTGCAGTGCCGTTTCGGCTGCTCTTACAATTCCTCCACAGCATGGAACCTCCATGAATGCCACTGTTACGCTGTTTATATTGTTATTCTTTAATATGCCTGTGAGCTTCTCAGTGTAATAGCCAATATCATCAAGCTTAGGACATCCTACTACGACTTTTTTGCCCTTTAATAAGTCCAGATGATAGTTAGGATATGCAAAGGGCACACAGTCAGCTGTAATCAAGAGATCGGAATTTTCAAAGTATGGTGCTCTTTCTGGCACAAGCATAAGCTGTACAGGCCACTGGGTCAGCTGTGGCTTGATTTTTACTTCTATATCCCCTGTGGATACAGCTGCTGCTTTTGCAGCGTTATCCTGCCTGTTAATCTCCATAGCCCTGCTTCCCGGGCATCCGCCGCCGCTATGGTGCTGATGTCCTTGCTCGTGATTCTGATGACACGGCTTCTCTTCTTCCTTGTGAAGATGCACATGTACAGCAGCTTCATCAAACTCATCCGCTTCTCTCTCAGTTATTGTAATTGCTCCTTGTGGACATTCTCCGAGACATGCTCCAAGACCGTCACAAAGATTTTCCGCTAAAAGCTTGGCTTTTCCGTCGATTATTTTTATAGCACCTTCAGCACAGTTTGGCGCGCAGAGTCCACAACCGTTGCACTTATCTTCATCAATATTAACAATTTTTCTTATTGCCATTTTATTTCCCTCCTACGTAATATTTTACGCTTAGAAATTCCCTTTTGCGGGTCCCTTTGCGGGAGCAACGGGATAGAGCAAAAGTTCATGGAATTTCTTAGTGGAAAACATTACAACTTTTTACTTTCTTATTATTTTTTTGTTCTCTTTCTTTTAATTTTATTATACTAATATTAATCCTTCCTGAATGTGATTTATATCACTGAAGATGATTTATTTAATCACAATTTTTTTTGATTCGAGGTTCGAGGCTCGGGGAATAAAAATAAAAAGCAAAGTCCCTTGCGGAACTTTACTTTTTACCTATGTCACTTCTGTAGTGAGCTTTTTCAAATTGTATGTCTCTGGCTGCTTTGTATGCCTTTTCTCTTGCCAGCTCAAAGCTTTTTTCCAGCGCACTTACCACAAGCACACGACCGCCTGCTGTGACAATCTTCCCAGAAGCTTCTTTTGTTCCTGCATGAAATACTGCAACGCCGCTATTTTCAGCCGCTTTATCAAGCCCTGTTATTTCAAAGCCTTTTTCATAATGCTCCGGATATCCTCCCGAGGCCATTACTACACAGACTGCCTGCTCATCTTCCCATTCAATCTCTTGAGCTTCAAGCCTTTCATCGATTACCGAATTCATTATCTCAACCAAATCAGACTTGAGCCTTAGAAGCACGACTTCTGTCTCGGGATCACCAAATCTGGCATTATATTCCAGCAGCTTTGGGCCTTCCTTGGTAAGCATGAGTCCAAAATACAAAACCCCTTTGTAGTAAATGCCCTCTGCCCTGAGTGCATCTACCGTCTTCTTAATGATATCTGTCTCAGCAGCTGCTGCTATTTTATCATCATAGTAAAATGCGGGGGATACTGCACCCATTCCGCCTGTATTAAGCCCTTCATCATTGTCCAAAGCCCTCTTGTAATCCTGTGCGCTTACCATAGGCACTGCGATTTTGCTGTCAACAAAAGCCAATATTGAAGCTTCCCTGCCGGAAAGAAACTCTTCAACAACAATCCTGCAGCCTGCCTCACCAAACTTTTTGGCGGTAAGAATGTCATCAATTGCAGTCAAGGCTTCCTCCCTGCTCTGGGCTATTATTACGCCTTTTCCTGCTGCAAGTCCGTCAGCCTTGATAACCACCGGATAGCCAAAGCTGTCGATCTCCTGTTTGGCCTTTTCAGGGTCATAGTATATCTTATAGGCAGCAGTAGGTATTTTGTTTCTAATCATGAAATCCTTTGAGAATGCCTTGCTGCTCTCAAGCATTGCGCCCTTTAGACAAGGGCCGAATATTCTAAGGCCATTTCTTTCAAAGCTATCAACTATGCCAAGGCTCAAAGGTACTTCCGGTCCCACTATCGTCAGGTCAATTCCCTTGTCCCCGGCAAAGCTCAAAAGCCCATCCAAGTCATCGGCCTCTATGTTCACACATTCAGCAAGCTCACCAATCCCGCCGTTCCCCGGTGCACAGTATATTTTGTCAACCTGCTTGCTTTGAGCTATTTTCCATACTATGGCATGCTCTCTTCCACCGCTTCCGATTACCAATACCTTCATAAAATCACCTACTCCCACATAGTATCTATATCCATCTGTTTAACACATTAGAGACAAGGAGTCCGAGGCGTGCAAGGTGAGATGCCCGGAGCGTACATGGAGTACGTGAGAACATCGAAACCGCAGCACAACGAAGGAATCCGCAGTCTATAATGCGTTAAACCTAATGCTTAAAGTGTCGCCTTCCAGTAAATATCATTGCAATTCCGGTTTTATTGCATTCTTCTATGGATTCTTGGTCTCTCAGTGACCCTCCAGGCTGGATTATTGCCGATATCCCTGTTTTTGCAGCCACTGTGACAACATCGCCAAAGGGAAAGAATGCATCGGAAGCTATCACTGCACCCTTTGCCTTTTCTCCGGAACGCTCAAGGCTCATATTGGCAGACCAAATCCTATTTGTCTGGCCAGGCCCTATCCCAAGGGTCATTCCGTCTTTAGCCACAACTATTGCATTGGACTTGACATGCTTCACGACCTTCCATGCAAAAAGCATATCCTGCATTTCCTTATCCGTAGGCTTCCTGTCGGTGACATTCTTTATGTCATCCATGTCAAAATCCTGCCAGTCCGCATCCTGTATCAGCAGCCCGCCTCCAACCTTCTTAATGTCTATATCTGTTACGGACTTATGGCATATATCCTCAAGCTGCATTATTCTTATGTTCTTTTTGCTCTTTAAAATCGCAAGGGCTTCCTCCGAATAGGATGGAGCTATCACAATCTCAACAAATATGTTGCTTATCTCTGACGCAGTACTTGCATCCACTTCCCTGTTCAAGGCTATTATACCGCCGAATATGGATATGGGGTCTCCCTCATAAGCTTTGGTATAGGCTTCATACAAGCTGTTTCCGACTCCTACTCCGCAGGGATTGGCATGCTTGACTGCAACTGCTGCAGGCTCATCAAATTCCTTCAAGGTTTCCAATGCTGCATTTGCATCATTTATATTATTAAAGGAGAGTTCCTTGCCATGAAGCTGTACTGCTGTGGCTATGCTCCCACTTACTGCTTTCATTTCTCTATAATATGCCGCAGCCTGATGTGGGTTTTCTCCATATCTCAGTTCCTGCACCTTTTCAAAGGTCATGGTCACAGTTTCCGGGTATTTTGGCAATCCGGCCTTCTCCCACAGATAACTGCCAATCAACGTATCATAGCTGGCTGTATGTGAAAAAACCTTGGCAGCAAGCTCAAACCTTGTTGCTTCAGTTGTATTTCCTTTAGCATTAATTTCTTCAAGCACCTTCTGATAATCAGAAGGGTTCACAATTACAGTTACATATTTGTAGTTCTTGGCTGCTGCCCGAAGCATTGAAGGGCCTCCGATATCGATGTTTTCTATAGCTTCGGAAAGCTCCACCCCTTCTTTTTCTATAGTTTTCCTGAAGGGATACAGATTGACTACAACTATGTCTATCGTTTCAATACCAAGCTCCCGAAGCTTGTTCATATGTACCTCGTTGTCCCGTACAGCAAGAAGTCCCCCGTGGATATTGGGGTGCAGTGTCTTCACCCTTCCATCAAGGCATTCGGGGTAACCTGTGATTTCAGATATTCCAATAACCTTTATACCCGCTTCTTCAAGGGCTTTTGCAGTACCTCCGGTTGAAATTATTTCAACTCCGAGCTTAACCAGCTCCTTGGCTAAGTCAACTATTCCGGTCTTGTCCGAAACGCTTATAAGTGCTCTCTTTATCATATCAGTCTCACACCTCTTCCAATAGTACTTTAACCTTTCTTCCTTCTATGCGGAGCCTTCCATCGCAGAATAACCTCACTGCTTCCGGGAATATCCTGTGCTCCGCCTCCAGCACCCTCGCCGCCAATGTCTCAGCTGTATCTTCAGCGAATACGGGCACTGGCTCCTGAAATATTATAGGACCGCTGTCCGTACCTTCATCCACAAAATGAACTGTAGCCCCGGAAACTTTCACACCGTACTCCACAGCAGCTTTATGAACCTTTTCTCCATAGAAGCCCTTGCCGCAAAAAGCCGGTATCAAGGAGGGATGTATATTTATGATTCGCCCCTCATAAGCTCTTACAATTTCCCTGTCAAGTATTGTAAGGTAGCCTGCAAGAACAACAAGCTCTATCCCCTTATCCTGAAGCTCCTGCATGAGCCTTTCAGCGCAGTGCTTTCTTTCAATATAAACAGCTTTTATGCCGTGTTCCCTCGCCCGCTCCAATGCAAAAGCATTTTCCCGGTCCGATATAACAACTGCTATTTCCCCATTGATATCGCCGGATGCTACAGAGTCTATGATTGTTTGCAGGTTGGTTCCGCCCCCTGATACAAGGACTGCTATCTTTACCTTCTGCAAAATTCTATTCCCCCTTCACCTTTAGCGACGCTTCCGATGATATAGGCTTTTTCCCCCAGTCCCTTCAGTGTCTCAAGAATATCCGACCCCGCTTCACTTCCAACTGCTAATACAAGTCCTATACCCATATTGAAGGTATTGAACATTTCCTTTTCCTCGATATTCCCGAGCTTCTGCATAAGCTTGAACACAGGAGGGATATCCCAGCTGTCATGATTAACTACAGCTTTAAGACCGGTAGGTATGGTACGCGGAATGTTTTCTATGAAGCCCCCCCCGGTAATATGAGCTATTCCATTTATCTGATGCTTTGCGATCAATGCTTGCACTGTCTTGACATATATTTTTGTTGGCTTTAATAGTTCTTCACCTAAAGTGCACTCCAACTCATCAAACCTGGTGTTTATGTCGAAGTTGTTGATACCAAAGAAGAGCTTTCTCACGAGGGAGAAGCCATTGCTGTGTATACCGCTGGAAGCAATGCCTATCAGTGTGTCCCCGATCTTTACTCCTGAGCCGTTTATTACATTGTCCTTATCCACTATTCCTACGGCAAAGCCGGCAAGGTCATATTCTCCGTCCTTATAAAAGCCCGGCATCTCTGCGGTTTCTCCTCCAATCAGAGCACAGCCTGCTTCAACACAGCCGTCACAGACACCCTTGACTATGTCAGCTGCCACTTTGGGTTCCAGCTTTCCAGTCCCTATGTAGTCCAGGAAAAACAGAGGCTTCGCTCCGTGGCAGGCCACATCGTTGACACACATTGCTACACAGTCAATACCTATGGTGTCATGCTTTCCAGTCATAAAAGCAATCTGAAGCTTGGTCCCTACGCCATCCGTCCCTGAAACCAGTATAGGGTTCTTGTAGTTTTCCTTGGCTATCTCGAAGAACCCTCCGAAGCTGCCCAGTTCCCCAAGCACTCCGGGTATCATGGTGCGTTTTGTTTGCTCCTTCATTAGTTTCACTGCTTCATAGCCAGCCTCAACATCTACTCCCGACGCTTTGTATGTCAATTTTTCATCCATTGGATTTCACACCTCTAATTCAAAATTTCTTTCTAGGGAATTTATCTTTTACCACAAGAATTCTTGCATGCTTCAGCAGGTACCTCCATAGGATACTTCCCGCAGAAGCATGCTGTACAGAAGCCTTCTCCGGTGCTGCCCACCGACTGGAGGAGTCCTTCATAGCTCAGGTAACCCAAGCTGTCAGCTCCGATTTTATCTTTAATAGCCTCTATAATGCTCGTAGCTCCTACAAGTTCCTTTCTCGTGGGTGTATCTATGCCGAAATAGCAGGAGTGTGTGATTACGGGGGAGCTTACCCTTACATGGACTTCCTTTGCTCCTGCTTCCTTGAGCGCCTGTACTATCTTCTTGCTGGTAGTCCCTCTGACTATGCTGTCATCAACCATTATCACACGCTTTCCTTCAATATTTGCCCTCAGGGGATTCAACTTCATCGATACTCCGATTTCCCTTGTCACCTGAGAAGGCTGTATGAAGGTTCTGCCTATATATCTATTCTTTATCAATCCAACTGCATATGGGATTCCTGACTGCTGAGAATAACCTATTGCCGCGGGAGTTCCTGAGTCAGGCACGCAAATGACTACATCAGCGACCGCAGGCTGCTCCTTTGCAAGAATTCTCCCAGCCGCTTCTCTGGCTTGATATACACTGATGCCGTCCATAACGCTGTCAGGTCTTGCAAAGTAAATATACTCAAAGGCGCAGGTAGATTGTTTTTCAACCGTTCTACACTGTATGCTCCTTATGCCGCTTTCCTCTATGATAATGATTTCTCCGGGTTTAACATCCCTTATGAAGCTTGCCCCTATAGTGTCAAGGGCGCAGGTTTCGGAAGCCAGCACATAACCGTTTCCTGTCCTGCCGATGACTAAAGGCCTCAAACCATGCTTATCCCTTACGCCGATGAGCTTGTCGTTGGTCATTATCACCAGTGCGTATGAACCTTTTATAATGTCCATAGTGTCCTGTATAGCATCCTCGATGCTGACCTTGTAGTTTCTGGCTATAAGGCTTGTAATAACTTCACTGTCAATGGTGGTGGTAAAAATCATACCTTGGTCCTCTAGCTGTTCCCTTACAGAAGCTGCATTTATCAGGTTCCCGTTATGAGCTACCGCAATGTTTCCCTTTTTGTATTTGACCAAAAGAGGCTGTGCATTTGTAACAAAGCTTTCTCCAGTTGTGGAATACCTTACATGTCCTACACTTATATCACCCTTCAGCAGGTTCAATATTTTGTCGTCAAAAACCTCAGATACAAGACCCATTTCCTTGTAGCAGGTTATTATCCCGTCTCTATTCACAGCTATTCCGGCACTTTCCTGGCCTCTGTGCTGCAAAGCCATAAGTCCGTAATAGGTAAGGCTTTCTATTTCCATGTTTCCTTTGTCGTATATACCTATAATTCCGCACTCTTCTTTGAGTTTATCCTCTTTTTCAAATATATCATTATACATGTCTTATCTCCTATATAATTAGTCTTAGGTAAGTTCTTTGCAGCTTGGTACGAGGTACGAGGTTCGGGGTTCGAGGGGTTTTTGCCTCACTCTTTGTGCTTCGTGCTTCCAGTATGCCTTCGAAGCTTTTCGGACGACCACTGGTCGCCCCTACTCCCCCCACCTCGCACCTCGAACCCCGTACCCGTTCTTAGCCTAATCTCTTCACTACTTCCATATAGCCTTCTTCTACCTTGCCCAAATCTCTTCTGAAGCGGTCCTTGTCAAGCTTTTCATGTGTTGTGGCGTCCCACAGCCTGCAGGTATCCGGAGATATTTCATCTGCAAGTATTATCTTTCCCTCCGGTGTCTTTCCGAATTCAAGCTTGAAATCCACAAGTATGATTTCTCTGGAAAGCATATATTCGCTCAATATTTCATTTATTTTGAAAGACATCCTGGTAATCTCCGCAACTTCCTGCTCGGTGGCAATTCCCATTGCTTTTATATGATAATCGTTAATCATCGGGTCTCCAAGAGCATCATCCTTGTAGCAGAATTCCAGCACTGTGGTATTAAGCTTCAAGCCTTCCTCAAGGCCCAATCTCTTTGAAAGCGAGCCGGCAGCGTAATTTCTGACCAGCACTTCCAACGGAACGATCTTTACCCTTTTTACAAGCACTTCCCTGTCACTCATCTTCTCAACCTGGTGAGTCTCCACGCCCTTCGCTTCAAGGACATTGAAGAGCTTTGCAGATATCTCATTGTTCATGACACCCTTATTTACTATTGTGCCTTTTTTGAGTCCGTTGAATGCTGTTGCATCATCCTTGTACTCAACTATATAAAACCTTTCATCCTCTGTGTTATAAACTTTTTTTGCCTTACCCTCATAAATCATTTCCAACTTTTTCATTAGAATACCTCCCTCTTAATTTTCTCATCTTTGCTTATTACATCCTGCTTCATTTTCTCTTTATGCGCTTTAAGCTTCTCTCTTAAAAAGTCGTATTTTATTGATAAAATCTGAACAGCAAGGAGGCCTGCGTTCTCTGCACCGTCCACAGCAACAGTTGCAACAGGAATTCCCGAGGGCATCTGTACAATTGACAGCAGCGAATCCAGTCCATCCATAGTTGATGACTTAATCGGTATTCCTATTACCGGAAGTGTTGTGAACGCTGCTAAAACTCCAGGGAGATGAGCCGCTTTACCCGCTGCTGCGATTATAACCTCGAAGCCGCTGCCTTCTGCGTTTTTTGCATATTCTGCAGCCCTATCCGGTGTTCTGTGAGCAGACATTATATTAACTTCAAAATCAACTTCAAAAGCCTTGAGGACCTCCACTGCCTTCCTGACTACAGGCAAATCCGAGTCACTGCCCATTATTACCGCAACCTTTGGTTTTTCATTAGACACAAGCATCTCTCCTTTTCATAGTCTTATCAATTATTTATTAGCTGAAATATTCCACTCCTGCTGCAAATATCTTCTGATCCTTATCCCCTGGAATATTCTTTGCTATATTTTCTCCAGTTCTTTCAGAGTGTGCCATCTTTCCGAAAATTCTTCCATCAGGACTTGTTATCCCCTCAATAGCCACTATCGAACCATTTGGGTTAAATACTCCATCATAAGCAGGATCATCCATGAGGTTCACATATTGTGTAGCAACCTGACCATTTTTTATAAGCTCCTCTACAACAGCCTTGCTAGCTGCGAATCTTCCCTCACCATGGGACACTGCTATGGTGTGTATGTCTCCCGTCTTTGACTTGTTGAACCAGGGAGAGAGTGTGGATACCACCTTAGTTCTCACCATACCCGATACGTGACGTCCAATTGTATTGTAGGTAAGAGTCGGTGAGCTTTCATCCATGTCCTTGATTTCGCCGTAGGGCAGGAGCCCAAGCTTGATAAGTGTCTGAAAACCGTTGCAAATCCCCAACACAAGTCCATCTCTTTCATACAAGAGCTTCATTACCGCTTCCTTTACGACCGGGTTCCTGAATACTGTAGCTATGAATTTCCCTGCGCCATCCGGTTCATCGCCGGCGCTGAAACCTCCAGGCAGTGCAATTATTTGACTGTTGTTAATTGACTTTACCATTCCTTCTATTGAAGCTTCGATATCTGAAGCTGTAATGTTCCTGAATACTAATTGCTCTGTGATGCTCCCGGCTTTTTCAAAGGCTTTGGCTGTATCATACTCGCTGTTGGTGCCGGGAAATACCGGTATGAATACTCTAGGTCTTGCAATCTTTACAGAAGAACTGACAATTTTTGCACTTTTGTAATATATATTCTTCGGCTTCTCTTCCATTTCCTTCATGCTTGCAGGGAATATCCTCTCAAGAGGAGACTTCCACGCCTTCAACGCTTCTTCAAGCACTATTTCAATTCCGGTAATGCTTATGGACTGTTCGCTTTTTGTACTGCCTATTATTTCATAAGCTGTATTGCCAAATAATTTTTTCAAGTCATGCGTCGATTCTAACTCCAGAATAATTGAGCCGTAGTCTGGTGTGAAAAGCCTTTTTTCTTCAATGCTTTTATCGAATGTGAAGCCTAGACTGTTGCCGAAGCACATTTTGCTGACAGCTGCCGCTAAACCTCCAAATTTTATAGCACCTGAAGAAAGTACCAAGCCTTTCTCTATAAGCTCACTTACTTTAGAATAAATACTATGAAGTCTTTCAAAATCCGGCAGTTCCTCATAATCCCTGTCTGCCTTAAGAAGAACTACAGTACTTCCTTCCTTTTTGAACTCCTGGGATACTACCTTGTCCGCCTCTGCCATATCAACCGCAAAAGCTACCAAGGTAGGAGGCACGTTTATATCCTTAAAGGTTCCTGACATACTGTCCTTGCCGCCTATAGCGGGAATCCCAAGCATCATCTGGGCATAAAAGGCGCCAAGAAGCGCACTCATTGGCTTGCCCCATTTCTCCGGGTCCTTGCCAAGCTTTTCGAAGTATTCCTGCAGGGTGAGCCTGATTTTCCTATAATCTCCCCCAAGTGCTGCAACCTTGGCAACCGCCTCTACGACTGCATAGACCGCTCCATGGAAAGGACTCCATTTTGCCAGCTTTGGATTGTAGCCATAGGTCATTAATGTTGCAGTATTCGTTTCCCCGGTCATCACCGGCAGCTTCATTGCCAGCCCTTCAGTCGGGGTCTCCTGATGCTTGCCTCCAAAGGGCATCAGTATTGTTCCGGCGCCTACTGTACTGTCAAACCTTTCAGCAAGTCCCTTCTGACTGCATATGTTGAGATCCTTCAAGCTCTCCAGCCATTCTTCCCTCAAACCTTTTCCATGGTTTCCGCTCGTTTGCAGCTTTTCAAAGAAGCTCTCAACCGATGGAGATTTGATTACCACCTGTGTACTCTGTCTGACACCATTGGTATTTAAAAAGTCACGGCTTATATCAACTATAGTTTGACCTCGCCACTGCATCCTGAGTCTGTTATTCTGAGTAACCCTTGCTACAACTACTGCTTCGAGGTTTTCCCCAGCAGCATGGGCAATGAGCTTCTGTGCATCTTCTGCCGCAACCAGGACAGCCATCCTTTCCTGTGATTCCGATATGGCTAGTTCTGTACCGTCAAGTCCTTCATACTTCTTCGGAACTACATCAAGGTCGATGAAAAGTCCGTCAGCCAGCTCACCGATTGCAACTGAAATGCCGCCTGCCCCAAAGTCATTGCACTTTTTGATCAGCCTGCTGACCGAGGGGTTCCTGAACAGCCTCTGGATTTTTCTTTCTGTAGGTGCGTTGCCCTTCTGTACTTCTGAGCCGCAGCTCTGTATTGATTCCTCGGTATGCTCCTTAGATGAGCCTGTTGCTCCGCCGCAGCCATCTCTTCCTGTTCTTCCTCCGAGGAGTATTATCAAATCACCCTCCACTGGGGCCTTCCTGACTACACTGCTTTTGGGAGCCGCACCTATGACAGCGCCAATCTCCATCCTTTTTGCTACAAAATCCTCATCATATATTTCTGTAACCTGCCCAGTTGCCAGACCTATCTGATTCCCATAGGAGCTGTAGCCTGCCGCTGCGCCTGTCGTGATCTTCCTCTGGGGAAGCTTGCCTGGCAGTGTCTCAGCTACACTTGTTCTTGGGTCTGCACTTCCAGTCACTCTCATAGCCCCATATACATAAGACCTTCCGGAAAGAGGGTCTCTTATAGCTCCTCCAAGACATGTGGCTGCTCCACCAAAAGGTTCAATTTCAGTAGGATGGTTGTGTGTTTCATTCTTGAACATTACAAGCCATTCCTCCTGCTTCCCGTCTATATCTGCATTTACAATAATACTGCAGGCATTGATTTCGTCAGAAACCTCCAGATCATCAAGAAGCCCTTTTTTCTTCAGCTCCTTCATTCCAATTACTGCTACATCCATGAGGTTTATATCCCTTTTTGACCCTTCGTACACATAATCCCTGGCTTCCAGATATCTTTTCAGAGCCCCTTCAATGGCTTCTGAATATTTACCCTTTTCTATTTCTATGCTTTCTATAGCTGTGTGGAAGGTTGTGTGGCGGCAATGATCCGACCAGTAAGTGTCTATGACTCTTAGCTCAGTTATGGTAGGGTTTCTTTTTTCTGTATTCTTGAAGTATTCCTGACAAAACTTCAGGTCCTCAAAATTCATTGCAAAGCCCATGTCCTCCATTAGCTTGGCAAGTTCCTCATCGGTAAGCTGCATAAATGCCCTTACCTCCCTTACATTCTCCGGCACCACCTGTACAACTTCCAGGCTTTCAGGCTTTTCAAGAGATGCTTCCCTGGATTCAAGGGGGTTGATGCAATAATTTTTTATTTTTTCAAATTCACCGTCGGAAATATTGCCTGAAATTACAATTAGTTTTGCCGTCGTTACCCACGGCCTTTCCTTCTGCGTCAAAATCTGCAGACACTGCGCAGCAGAATCCGCCCTCTGGTCATATTGTCCCGGAAGGTACTCTATTGCAAACAATCTGTCATTCTTATCAATTTCAATGTTTTCATCATAGGAATCATCTACTGTAGGTTCTGAGAAGATTGTGTTTTTTGCTGATGCGTATTCGTCATTGGTGATTCCTGAAACGTCATAACGGTTGATTATTCTAAGATTTGTAAGGTTCTTTATCCCAAGGTTTTCCCTGATATCGCTGAACAGGTCCTTTGCAGAAATGGCATAATCTCTTTTTTTCTCAACATAAATTCTTTGCACATTACCGTACATAAAATTTCACCTCGCTTATACTAATATCTCTTTTATGTCCCGCACTTATTCCATTACATAAATCTCAGAAAGCCTTTATAAGGACTAATTTAGATTTCTATGATATATACTACTTAAGTGTGAAAATACTTTTTCACACTCAGAATTATAAATCACGGAAAAGCTTTTATAATGACTGAATTAGTTTCCGTGATATACATTAAGGAAGCAGAAATGTGAAAATTCTTTTTCACATTTTGCTTTCTAAATCACGGAAAAGCTTTTTAATGGCTATTTTAGTTTCCGTGATATACATTAAGGAGGCAGAAATGTGAAAATTCTTTTTCACATTTTGCATACCTATTTACAATTAGATTTTAGCATAGTAAAATTAATAAAAATAATTAATATTTTTAATACTAATGATAAGGAGGGCTTATATATGGATATAAATTTTGAACTCTATAAGGTTTTTTACTATGTATCAAAATCTCTCAGCTTTTCCGCGGCATCAGAAGAGCTTTTCATCACACAATCAGCAGTAAGCCAATCTATCAAGCTTCTGGAGGAAAAACTCAAATGTCAGCTTTTTTTCAGGAGTACCAAGAGAGTTAAGCACACCAGAGAAGGGGCGATTTTGTTTGAACATATTGAGCAGGCCTTTAATTTCATAAGGTCCGGCGAAAGAACCCTGGAGGAAATGAACTCCCTGGGTCAGGGTGAAATCAGGATAGGTGCCAGTGATACTATATGCAAGTACTACCTTATGCCTTATATAAAGAGCTTTAACCACACTTATCCCAATATAAAGATTCACCTTACAAACAGGACATCGCCTAAGTGCATTGAGCTTCTAAGAAAAGGCAGCGTAGACTTAAGCGTGATAAACATTCCGGAAAAGTGCAGCTATAGCAAAATTATAGTAAAAAACACCAAAAGCGTAAGGGATGTATTCGTTGCCAACGACAATTTCAAGGAATTGAGGGGTAGGAAAGTATCTTTAAAGGAATTGGAAAAATACCCCCTTCTTATATTGGAAAAGAATACTACAACCAGAGAGTTTTTTGATAACCTGATGGAAAAACATGAAGTATCCATAAAACCTGAAATAGAGCTTGGCAGTGTGGATATTCTGATGGAAATGGCAAAAATCGGACTTGGAATAGCCTTTGTACCAGATGAATGCGTCAATCAGGAGCTGACAAAGGGTGAAATATTTGTGTTGGACATAAAAGAAGAAATCCCTGATAGAAATCTGGGATTCCTTATACATTCAAATATACCGCTGCCTCTTGCAGCGTCAAAATTTGTGGAGCTGCTGGAAGAAAAAAGTTAATCTTTTAACTCCACGTAAATTCTCTTATTTATCTTTCCCTTGCTCTTGTACTCTACTATTTTCATGACTCCGACCTCATTGGTATTAGCCACATGAGTGCCGCCGTCCGCCTGCAAATCAAGCCCTGCTATTTCTACCGTCCTAATATGGCTGATTCCTTCCGGCAGCAAATTTATTTTTGTGCGTATCAGGTCAGGTATCCGGAAGGCTTCCTCCCTGGGAAGTATCTTAACCCGCACATCCCTTGCAGCTTTCACTTCCTGTTTTACCTTTTCCTCTATCTCTTTAATAAGGCCTGCCTCAAGGCTTTCAAACTCGAAATCCATCCTCCCGGCTAAGGGTTCCATGTTGCCTCCTGTGACCTGGGCGTTATAGTCCCTCCACACCACCCCACATAAAATATGCATTGCAGTATGGGTACGCATAAGCTTAAATCTGTGTTCCCAATCCAACTGTCCTTTTACTTCAGTACCGGCAGCAGGAAGCACACCTTCTATGCAGTGCAGTATCCTGCCATCCTGTTTCTTCACCTTGCTGACCCTGAATGTTTTACTGCCTGAGTAAAGAAAGCCTGTGTCATTGGGCTGCCCCCCTCCCCCAGGGTAAAAAGCCGTCCTGTCCAGTATCACAGCATTTTCTGCATTGTCTGTTTCTATTACTGACCCATCGAAATCCTTGAGATAGCTGTCTGTCTGAAATAAAAGTTCAGTCATTTTGTATCCCTCCATCATTTGTATTATTTCTGGTTCGTGGTGCGGGGTCCGAGGTTCGAGGGGAACGGGTAACACTGAACACACGGAAATCCACGGAACACACGGCGGATTCTATTATACTAATCTCCATACTCAACAACTTGCTCAACTCTGGAGACTAGCGACTCGTGACTAGCTTGCCTATCTAAATTTATAGCTGTACAATTCTCTGAGCTCGCCTTTTAGCAGATATGTCACATTTTTCAGCTCTGTTATATCCTTTGCTCCCAGAAGCAGCATCATAACCTTGATTCCGTTTATGAGCTCCTCCACATACTTTTCAGCAGCTTCATAGCCCTTTTCAATCAGAATGCGCAGTATCGATCCTCCTAAAGCCACCATGTCTGCATCCATGCAAAGGGCTTTTATGGTTTCCTCAGGCTTTGAAATACCCCCTGAGCAAATCACAAACAAATCGCTATTGGCTTTTCTGCATTCCAGAAGACTAAGAGCAGTTGGTATTCCCCAGTTCTCCATTAAAGAGCAGTCCCGCTCTATATTCCGCAAGCTCTCGATGCTCACAAAATCAGTTCCGCCCCTGCCGCTTATGTCTACATACCTTACCCCTGCAGCATAGAGCTTCTCAGCAGTTTCAAAGGACATACCAAATCCGGTTTCTTTAACTATTACCGGAACCTCAGACAGTACCACTATTTGTTTTATATTATCCAATGCACCTTTGAAGCTGCGGTCACCTTCAGCCATGCACATCTCCTGTACAACATTCAAGTGAAGCTGGACAGCATCGGCCTCAATCATGTCTATTGCCTTATAAGCATCCTCAATTCCTAAATTTGCGCTTATATTGGCAATTACTATTCCATCCCTGTTTATCTCCCTGACCTTCTTAAAGGTATCTGCTGCCTTGGGATTGTCGAAGGCTATAGTCTGAGAACCAACAGCAATAGGGATATTGAATTTCACTGCAAGTCGTGCCAGCTTCCTGTTTATCTCACCGGAGAACTCTGTTCCCCCGGTCATTGCATTTATCATCAGCGGGCTGTCGATATATTTGTTCAAGAATACATATTCTGTGCTTATCTCTTCGAAGTCAACATCGGGAAGCGAGTTGTTCTGCAGTACTACATCTTCAAAGCCATTGTATCCGGTCGGCTTATTTGAAAGGAAATACTTAAGGTGTTCATCCTTACGCTCCTCACGGATCTTTTCAATGTTTTCCATTCTGCGCCACCCCCTATAAATGCTAATATTTACCTTTAATACATTAGTTATTCATATTCTATTATAGCTTTATGCATATAGCAAGAATTATTGCTTTTTTTGAAGGCACTTCTCCGATTCTAAAGCTATCAATACAATATATTAATTATTAAAGGCATATTCAATTCAAAAGAGCAAGTGATGAGATCACTTGCTCTTTTACTGCCTATCTTAAGTTTTCCATATCTCAATCAATTCAATAGTACTATAACCTGAATTTGCTGATTATTCCTTCCAAGCTGACTACTATGGAGCTTAGTTCATCTGAGGTATTGGTTATATCCTCCATTGCTGTCGTCTGATTCTCCAAGGAAGCCGAAACCTCCTGTGAAGCAGCTGCAGTAGTCTGGCATATTGATGTTATCTCCTCTATCAAGCTTACAACAGAATTCTTATTTTGATCCATTTTATCAATGCTGTCAGCAAGACTGCTTATCTGATCAACAGTGTTCTTAATTGCCTGCCCTATGATGCTGAAGGAAGTGCTCACATGCCCTAAGGCCTTATTTGACTCATTGATTGTTGCTGTAGTATTGTCAGCTCCTAACTTCGCACTGTTTATGTCTTCTTGCAGTGTATTGATTATTTCTTCTATCTCCTTGGCTGATTTGGAGGTCTGCTCTGCAAGCTTCCTTACCTCATCAGCAACTACGGCAAAGCCTCTGCCGTGATCTCCCGCTCTCGCAGCTTCTATAGCCGCATTTAATGCCAGCATATTTGTTTGTTCTGCTATTCCCTTTATTACATTTATAATGCGACTTATACTTTCTGACTTTTCAGATAGCTGATTTACACTGGAAGCAATTATAGCTGCAGCTTTGTTATTCTCCTCGAAGCTCTGTTCCAGTATCTGTATCGAGCCTTCTGCATTTTCCCGTGCTGTTTCTGTTTTGTTAATATTATCTTTCACTGATCCGGTACTTGCAACAGAACTCTCGATTTCACCGGCCAGAGATCCAAGCTCCTGAGAGCCTGTCTGTGATACTTGTGCTTGGGTGGATGCCCCTTGAGCCATATCTTCGGCAGCCTTCGCGACCTCATTTATCGACCCTGAAGCCAAGCCGGAAGAAGAGGCGATTGCCTTTGTAAACTCAGAGGTTTTAGCAGTATTGCTCTTTATGTCCTCTATCATTTGACGCAGACCCTTTCTCATATCTACAACAGCTCTTGCCATTACACCAGTCTCGTCTTTGTTTCTCAGCAGCTTATCATAGTTTCCGTCACTGGTCAAATCAAAGCCGGCTGTCTTGTTTATCAGCTCAGTAATCTGCACAATGGGCTTTGAAATCATACCTCCGACAAATAATGCAATTATTATTGCACCGACTACACCAATAGCTATCAGCTCAACTGTAATAACCATCAGCTTGTTTATATTTTTAAGTACTTGGTCTTTGGGTACATCAATTGTCATAATAAATCCATTGGCCAAGTGTGTATATCCAAATATCTTCTTCAATCCCTGATATGTATACTCGGTCATGCCTATTTGATTCTTGGCAATTTCATCTGTCAGGAATTTTAAAGCCCCGTTTTCCTCTGTAGCCAAGTTGCTCATCAGCTGACCGCTTGCCTGCGATACTGCATCGGCACTTTGCGCTGTAGCTGCACTGGTGGCCTCGGCTGCTCCTGCTTCATCTCCCTGTTTGAAGGATGGACGTATCAGGAAGTTATAGTCTTCATCCAGCAGTGCTAGATATCCTGTATCATATACCTTGGTATCGGTTATAATGCTGGTGAATTTGTCAAAATTGATATCCATTCCAGCAACTCCGATTAGTGTCTGATCTAAATACATTGGAACCACATATGAAATCATCATAATCTTCAAATCTACGTCTTCATAAGGCTTTAACCACACAGGCTTGCCTGCATTGACCGGCTCATAATACCATGCCATATCCTCATTGTCCGGAGTAAATTCGCTAATATCGCCTAATTCTAGTTTTTCAAGTACCCCACTATTATTAGCATCGGAGAACCATGCACCATACACGTCCCCTGTCAATTCAGGGTTAATGTACACATATGCTCCCATACCGCCTTCTGCCATTTCCCCGAAGCTCTTGGTTATATCCTCAAGTTCCGGCTGATGCTCTTTCATGTAATCAGGGTTTGTCTTCAAGCTTTCCACATCAAGCATTGCCTTTGAAGCGGTAGCCAATCCGCCGACAGAGGATTCCACCTCACTATAAATACTGTTTAACTCATTTGTCTTGCTTTCGGCCATTAGTAGAAGCTTTTCCTTTGCCTCAGTCTCTATGAACCCGCTGCTGCTGGAGATGCAAATACCACCGACCAGTACTGAGATTGCTATACAGCAAACAGCAATTGCACAAACAATTTTGCGTCCTATCCTGTTGCCGCCCATTCTTTTACTTCTCACTTGCTATCCCCCCCAATAGTAAAATTATGTGAATGCTTACTCATTTTTGCACAAAAAAAACACTTATAAATCTTAACCCCCCCCGGTAAAATCCGATGAATCAATTAAGTGATTTCAAAAGTGCAATATGAGCAAAATATTTTACTATATAGATAACTATATTCAATATTATTTTAACTGAAATGTCAGATAATATCAATAATTATTTCACAAACATCTACATTTTTTTACAATATTTGCGTATAAACGACAACAACTGGAATGTAATGGTTTTTACATTCCAGTTGTTGTTTTATATCTCTACTCCCACTCAATAGTTGCCGGTGGTTTGGAGGTTATATAATAAACTATCCTGTTTGAAATCCTCTCAAGCATATCATAGGGTATCCTTGCCCAGTCTGCAGTCATTGCATCAGAGCTTGTGACAGCACGGACTGCTACTGTATGGGAATAGGTGCATTCATCTCCCATTACGCCAATTGTTGTGATGTCAGGAAGGGCGGTGAAGTAGTGTCGGTTTTGATTTTTAAGTAAGTGACGGTTTTGATGTGTCAACTTGCTAAGTCTTATTATATCTAGTTTGTAGGCTAAAGACAATCTAAACGAGCTTATAGATAACACTAATAATTATCTTGCCTTAACTGGCTTCTCTATTAAATACTTCTTAAATGCTAAACCTAACACTACTCCAAAAACAGTCGCACCAAGAAATTCAGCAACATAGCCACTTACTGGTCTGTATGGAAAAGTTTTTCCTTCCAGTGTAACAGTTAAGACTAATTCTAAAAGTGCCCAAGCGAATAATGACCAAAACACACTTTTTAAGATGAGATAGTCAGAACCAACTTTGTTTATTGCATAATATAGGACAAGAGCAATAAAACCTGCAACAATAGAACTAGTAACAAATCCTAGCACAGGGACTGGTCTATTCCCTGTAATCACAAAACTATCCAATTGATAAAGAGTGTATTTAGATAATCCCAAATAATTCGTAACCATGGTAAATAATTGATAAGGTATTGTACAAATAACTCCTATCAAAATAGCAACTAAGGGTTTATCTGTATTCATTTGTGTAACACCTTCCTAAAATTAAATTTATAGCTGTTAAATTTCATTATTGCTTATTATTTGGATAGTATACGATAATTATGTGTTGTCAATAGGACTGATATTTTGAAGGTAACTGTTAATGGTAACACTCTTAACGTTTTTGCCCTTTAAATAGAGTATATATGCTTCTATAGTATTTAGTGTAATCTCCCTACAATTAGTATTAGCACCTAAAACCTCAATGAAATATCTACTGTGATATTTATAGGTTCTTATCGTGTCCTCAGACCGACCTTTGAATTTAGCAGATAAAATATATTCCTCATATGCTTCTACATAAGTTTTCTTTATCTCCTGACTGTTGTTTTTAAATAATTGTACTCCTTTTGATATACCTTTCTTCAACTTCAAAACTCCCCTCATATATATTAGAAAACATCAAAAAAGGTGGTTATGAGATATGCAAAATAGCAAAATATCATAATCACCTAAGTTTATTTAACTTTTCAGATATATCAAAGGTTTCAACCACTAAACCCTACTCCCACTCTATCGTTGCCGGTGGTTTGGAGGTTATATCATATACTATCCTGTTTACATGCTCAACTTCATTTACTATCCTGTTTGAAATCTTCTCAAGTACGTCATAGGGTATCCTCGCCCAGTCTGCTGTCATTGCATCAGAGCTTGTGACAGCACGGACTGCCACTGTATGGGAATATGTGCGCTCATCTCCCATTACACCAACAGTTGTGATGTCGGGCAGAGCGGTAAAATACTGCCATATGCTTCTTTCCAGCCCTGCTTTTTTAATCTCTTCTCTGAGAATAGCATCACTTTCCTTTACTATGTGGAGCTTCTCTTTTGTGATTTCACCCAGTACTCTTATGCCAAGACCCGGTCCTGGGAAAGGCTGTCTCCATACCAGGTCTTCAGGTATCCCAAGCTCAAGGCCTACCAGCCTTACCTCATCCTTAAAGAGGGTATTCAAAGGCTCAATAAGCTTGAACTGCATGTCTTCCGGAAGTCCGCCCACATTATGATGGGACTTTATGGTTGCGGCGGTTTTGGTTCCGCTTTCTATTATATCAGGGTAGATCGTTCCTTGAACCAGGAAGTCAATATCCCCAAGCCTGTTAGCCTCGACTTCAAAAACTCTTATAAACTCCTCACCAATGATTTTTCTCTTCCGTTCAGGGTCGGAAACACCTTCAAGCTTGCCAAGGAATCTATCCTCTGCATTCACTCTGATAAGGTTCATGTCAAAGCGCTTCCTGAATATTTCCTCCACTTGGTCTCCTTCGTTCTTTCGAAGCAATCCATGGTCTACGAATATGCAGGTCAGCTGGTTGCCTATTGCCTTATGCACCAATACTGCCGCAACAGAGGAATCCACTCCGCCGCTTAATGCACAGAGAACCTTTTTGCCGCCTGCCAGCTGTTTTATCTGGGCTACTTTTTCTTCAACGAAATTCCCCATTGTCCAGTCCCCTGACAGTTCGCATATATCATAGAGGAAGTTTTTCAATATCTGCTTTCCATGCTGCGTATGCTCCACCTCAGGATGGAATTGAACCCCGTATAGCCTTTTTGCTTTATTGCCCATGGCCGCTACCGGACATGTCTCTGTAGTTCCTGTAATATCAAAACCAGCTGGAGGCGTATCTACAAAACAGGTGTGGCTCATCCAGCAGACACTGTCCTGTGACACTTCCTTAAATAGGGCATCCTCTTTCAAGTTCACTTGTGCCTTGCCATATTCCCTCTTCTCAGCCCTTGCTACTTTTCCACCCATCATATGTGCCATTAACTGTGCTCCATAACAGATGCCCAGAATAGGCACTCCCAGCTCAAACAGTCCAGGGTCGCATTTAGGTGATCCTTCATCATATACGCTTGCCGGCCCTCCGGTGAATATTATACCCTTGGGGCTCTTCCTCTTTATTTCATCTAGGCTTATATCGTAGGGCACTACCTCGCAGTATACATTAACTTCTCTTACCCTGCGGGCAATAAGCTGATTATATTGGCCACCGAAGTCCAATATCAATACCAGTTCCTTGTTCGCCATTTTACACTCTCCATTCAATTGCTTTGTAGTTGGTTCGTACAGAGGAACGCATGCAATGCGTTCCCTACAGGCTATAGTTAGGCGATTCCTTCGTTATACTTACATCGTGGGGGTGGCTTTCCCTCAAACCTGCTGCTGTAATACGCATAAATTGGGTATTTATCCTAAGCTCCTGGATAGTTCCTGCTCCACAGTAACCCATACCGGAACGCAGACCTCCTACCAGCTGGTATATAGTCTCCGCCAAGGGTCCTTTATATGGTACCCTCCCTTCAACTCCCTCTGGCACAAGCTTCTTTGCATCCTCTTGGAAATACCGGTCTCTACTGCCGCACGCCATGGCGCCCAACGAGCCCATCCCTCTGTATACCTTGAAGCTTCTGCCTTGGTATATTTCCATCTCTCCGGGGCTTTCCTCAGTTCCTGCAAAAAGACTGCCAAGCATCACTACACTTGCCCCGGCAGCAATTGCCTTTACCACATCTCCGCTGTACTTTACCCCGCCGTCTGCTATTACCGGTATACCCTGTTTTTCAGCTTCCAATGCGCAGTCATACACTGCTGTAATCTGTGGCACGCCCACGCCTGTTACTATCCTTGTGGTACAGATAGAGCCAGGTCCTATCCCAACCTTTATCGCATCGGCTCCAGCCTCAATTAGCTCCTTTGTTGCTCCAGCCGTAGCCACGTTTCCGGCTATCAACTGCAAGCTCGGGAAGCGGCTTTTTATCTTCTGAACTGCTTCTGTTACACCCTTTGAATGTCCATGAGCGGTATCAATTACCACCACATCAACCTTTGATGCCACCAACGCTTCAACTCTCTCAAACATATCATTGGTTACGCCAACTGCAGCGCCCACAAGCAGCCTTCCGCCCTGATCCTTTGCTGAATTTGGATATTGTATGGCTTTCTCAATATCCTTTATTGTAATAAGTCCCTTAAGGTATCCCTTATTATCTACAAGAGGCAGCTTTTCTATCTTGTGCTTCTTTAGTATCTGCTCTGCCTGCATCAGGTTGGTACCTACCGCTGCAGTTATAAGGTTTTCCTTAGTCATTACCTCGTATATTTTCCTGGAAAACTCAGTTTCAAATCGCAGATCTCTATTTGTAAGAATTCCTACCAGCTTGCCCTTTTCATCAGTTATCGGAACACCTGAAATCCTGTATCTTTCCATAAGCTCCATTGCATCTGCTATTATATGATCCGGGGACAGATGGAAGGGGTCTACGATAACTCCATGCTCCGACCTTTTGACCTTATCAACCTCCATGGCTTGCTTCTCTATGGACATGTTCTTATGTATTATGCCTATACCGCCTTCTCTTGCTATTGCTATGGCAAGCTTGGATTCTGTAACTGTATCCATGCCTGCTGACATCAGCGGTATGTTGAGCTTTATTTTCCTGGTAAGGTATGTCGAGGTGTCCGTATTCTTCGGTAGAATCTCAGACTTCGCCGGAACCAGAAGTACATCATCAAAGGTCAGACCCTCTTTCAAAAACTTTTCCATTGGGCTATAACACTCTCCTTCCAAAATAATTTTATATCTAGTGCTTTTTAACACCACAGATTTCTTGCAATTCAAGTGTTAAAAAGGCACTTCATCTGTTTGGTGCCTCGCATGCTCTAGAAGTGATATACTTTACGAGGCACTAGTATATTTATCTTGAAAATACAAAGCCGGCAACAGTGAAAATTGCCGGACAACAAATTTCACTCATAGTAACATGATTAATGGTCATGTCGTAGAGACTTTCAGGCCATATCCCCGAAAATATATGAGTAACGATCTAAAAGTAATTTATTCCTGGTATTTTAAATAGTATATTTAAAGCGACAGCCTTTGTCAAATAGTTTATAAAAAAGTCTTTTATTGAAGTATTCTAACAGCCAAGGAAGCCTTTTATGAAACTCGCTTACGGGGCATGACAAATTTATGTGGATCAGATGCCCCTACTCGTTATTAATTTGCAGAATTTACTGCAAGTTTGTCCCTTACCTTGCTTATTGCCTCGTTATATATGTCTGCTATAGGCCTCCCATACTGCAGGGCGGCGGCTCTGCAATCCTCGTATTCAGGAGAATATTTAAGAATCTTTCCCTCCAGCTTCCCTATCTTACAGCGTATACTGCCGAACTCAGTATCAACTTCAACCGTCTCCCTGTCCAGTATGCTCCGCTCCATATGGGACAAGCGTACACCAAAGGTGCTGGTATGCTTCAATACGGCTTCAACGATGCCTTCCTTTTTATCAGGTTGGCATAAAATAGTAAGCTTTGTACCGGGTCTGTTCTTTTTCATGAATACAGGAGTGAAGAACACGTCAAGGGCACCCTCTGAAAATAGCATTTCCACCGCACTGCCCAATTGTTCAGCTGTCATATCGTCAATATTTGTCTCTATCTCTACAACGCTGTTTGCCTCAATCCCTACAACACTATTTTGAATTTTTTTTTTGGAATTAAAAAGCATCACCCTCAGTACATTGGGAATTTCGTATGTCTTCTTACCTAAGCCATAGCCTATTTTCTCTACTTCAAGCTCTCCAACCATCCCGAACTCGTCTGCAAGACCCTTTGCTATTGCTGCCCCGGTAGGAGTAACCAACTCGAAATTGATATCAGTATAATACACCGGAACATTCTTCAAAATCTCCAGTGTTGCAGGAGCCGGGAGAGGAAACACTCCATGCTGGCATTTTACAAAGCCTCTGGACAAGGGCAGGTTGGAAAATACTATCCTATCCACAGCCAGGTTGTCGATACATATTGCAGTACCAATTATATCCACTATTGAATCTACTGCTCCCACCTCGTGGAAATGCACTTCCCCAGCCGGTTTGCCATGTATCTTTCCCTCAGCCTCGGCAACCAGCCTGAATATGTCCATGCTTAGCTTCCTTACCCTCTCGTTAAGTCCGCTGTCATTGATTATTCTCTCTATATCACCCATGTTTCTATGCACATGCTCACTATTATGCTTGTGCACCTGTGCATGTGGATGCTCATGCTCATGACTATGGTGTTCATGGCTGTGTCCGTGGTCATGTTCATCATGATTATGATGTTCATGCTCCTCTTCATGGTCATGATGTTCTTCAAGTATCACAGAAAAGTCTGTACCGGATATGCCATTCTTCAGCTTCTTTTCTATATTTAGCTTGTAGCCGTCCACATTAAGCTGATCTAACCCATCCAAGAGTGCCTTCTCATCTGCACCTATGTCCAGCAGTGCACCTACAGTCATATCTCCGCTTATTCCTGAAAAGCAGTCAAAATATAAAGTCTTCATATTTTACCTCCATTTACACCATTTATCATACTAGCCAGATAGCCCGCTCCAAAACCATTATCAATATTCACTACCCCTATACCGCTGGCGCAGCTGTTTAACATCGTCAACAGGGCAGAAAGTCCGCCAAAATTCGCACCATAGCCAACACTTGTAGGAACTGCTACGACGGGGCAGCTTGAAAGTCCGCCTACCACACTGGCAAGAGCGCCTTCCATTCCTGCCACAGCAATTATGACGTTTGCCTCAAGAAGCTTGTTGGTATTCATTAGAAGCCTATGTATTCCTGCAACACCCACATCATAAAGCCTATCCACAGTATTGCCGAAAAACTCAGCAGTGACCGCTGCTTCTTCAGCAACAGGAATATCTGAAGTGCCTCCTGTAGCAATGAGAATGATGCCTTGTGACTTCTTTACCTCACTTCTTACTACAGTTATGGCTCTTGCCCTTTCATGGTATACTGCATCAGGTATTCTTGAGTTTACCTCCTTGAAGATGTCAATATCCGCTCTTGTGCCTAATACGTTGCTGTTGTATTGAAGCATCTTCTCAAATATAAGAGCAGTCTGCTCCGGAGTCTTGCCAGCGCAGTAAATGACTTCCCCCTGTCCTTTTCGGAGCTTTCTGTGATTGTCAATCTTAACAAAGTCAAAATCTTCATATGGCAGCTTGCGCAGAGTCCCAATTGCCTGCTCTACATCTACGACGCCGCTTTTCACATTGTTTAACAGTTCAGTTAGAAATTTCTCATCCATAGTTTCCCTCCTATGTTACATAATGGAGTCTCATGCCTTTCAGCTTTTAAAATCCTTATAGAGCCCCCAGAGCCTTGATATAGAACACTATTACTATAAGCCCCGCAAAAAAGACCTTTACAGTGCTTCCAAGAATGTAGCCGACGAACATAGCAAAGCCGGAAGTGAAGGATTCATTCATTTGTTTGCCGAAATAAAGCTCTCCCAATATCACGCCGGCAAGCTGTCCGATTATTAGACCGGGTATGCTCAAAATCACAAGCCCGAATATACCTCCAAGAACACCGCCAATAAGTCCGTACTTGGATGCGCCGTACTTCTTAGCTGTTATAATCCCTCCAATGTACTCCACTGCTGAAGATATCGCAGTCAGAACCGCAAATAATATAAGGTTTCCAATGGTTATAACCTGAAAACCTGTGCTCCACGCATAAAGCAAGGTCCCCGCGAAGACAAGGGGAACCCCCGGAAGAATAGGCAGAAATACTCCTGCAAGCCCTACAAGCATTATCGCTGTACTAAGCATTAAGAATAGTAAATTCAAAAACTTCACCTGCAATTTCCATATTGTCGAAACTTTAGAGTTTTTTATTATTTATACTATACCATATTGAATATGGAATAATACATAGGTTTGCTATATCCTCCCAATCCACGAGAAAAAAGCAAGAATCGCTTCCCGCTTATTTTCGTTTATATCTACTACTTTCATTAAAAAATGTAATGTCGGCATACCCGGCATAAATCCGGCCTGAGTGCTTCACACCGGCAGGAATATAATATCTGTCCCCCTTCGTATAAATCTTTTTCACACCATCAATCACCAATTCGAACTTACCTTCCAGAACAACTGCCCATTGGCCTTCATGGGAATGCTCAGGCAAATCAATATCTCTGTCAAACTCCATAAAAAGTATCTGATGGTCGTCACTTTGAGATAAATAAGCTGTCGCACCTTCTAATGGAATATCTGCCTCCCCTAAATCAAGTATTGGACCGGGAAAAATACTATTCATACAACTCACTCCTACATTAATAATTTTGTCCACTCAAGTATATAAAAAGGCTAATTTAGAATTAGCCTCTGCAAATTATCTATATGCTTTTTTTCTTACCGCCTTCTATTACCTGTATTTTAATATCATGCTTATCTATCTTTCCCTCTATTACTTCTAGCTTTCCTTTCATAGAAGTAATGTCTTTTCTCACCAGTGATACCTCATCTGACAAGATACCAAGCTTGTTGTGAAACTCATCCTCTAGCCGAATAATATGATTATTTGCGGATTTCACTTCTTTTTTTGTATCCTGAAGCTCAATATATACTTTTTCCAGTAGGTCAAGTACCTTATCCTCCAAAGAAATCACCTCCGGTTAATCATCATAGTTATTTTACCACATATTTGATAAAACTTGCTATACTTGGATACAAAAATCAAAATTAATGAATCATGCTAGAACTTTAGCTATGTAAGCTCATTATCCAATCTTCTGTTGACAATACCTTAGAGAACCTCATTGCCTGAGTGACCAGTATTGCTCTGTGAAGCTCTTCTGCTGTTATTGTTCCTGCATAGTTCGAAATCTGCAGAGTTCCCGTTGCATCGGATAAGAACTCAACCGAAAAGCCCAGGTGGACGGCTTGACGGGCTGTGGTATCACAGCACATCTGGGTCATATATCCCGCAATAACTAATGTGTTGATATCCCTCTCTCTTAGCCATGCCTCCAAATCAGTTCCGGTAAAACTGCCCGGCAGATTTTTCTCTATTAAATGGTCATAGCTTTCTCCCGCTATCTGTGGATGAAGCTTCCATTCCTCCGTCCCTTTTCTGAAGGTTTTCGAATTCTCCTGTGGTGAAGTATGCTGGATCATTACAACCGGTATATTATCTGCATGTGCAGCTTTAATTGCCCTTGTAATATTGTCCAGGCTGCCAAGGGGATAGGTAACAGGCCTTTGTCCTGTAAAATATTCATTTTGCACATCGATTACTAATAAAGCTCGTTTCATTAAATCTCCTCATTTCTTACAGATTTTTTGATTTCCCCCATAGACGGCTAAAACTGCTTACTTTGTTAGGCGGATAAAGTAGGTATCCTTGTTTTCAAAGCTTTCTACCACTCTAAAGCCAGCTTTCCTGCAAATGTCCGAATAATATTTCATGTCTTGTATTCTATCTGTCCATAAAACGCCGTAGCCTGTATCAACTATATAATCTTCCTTCACTTTCACCTGCAAAGGAATAGCATATATATCCTTCTCATCAGAATTCCGTTGAAACTTCTTCATTCCTTTAGTTTCCTCCTTAACTTACTGCGCTTCCCATCTAATATCATAACTACCTTTTGCATCTTTACCCAAAACAACAATCTCATATACTCCACTTTCATCTACTCTAATCTCTTTCTTGCCCTTCTGTGTATTGTTAAAAGCTACAATTTCCGATCCTTTAGGATTATTTAATGTCACTTTCAAATCTCCACTTTCAATTTTAATATTGTAAGTAATGACCAGAGTGGCATCCTTTTTGAGCTTAATTTCCTTAGTGTTTTCTCCTGATAGTAAAGCAAATGAACTAGACATATGCTTTTTTGCGGAACTATTTCCACTGCTTAGCCTAAGCCCATTATCAAATGAACAAGCTGAAAGCAAATATACCAGAAAAAACAGAGCTAAACTCACAGATAAAATCTTAGTAAACTGAAATCTCATTCTAACTCCCCCAAAAACATTTATACTCTATTTGTATGCAATACTTCAGATAACGAATTCCCCGTCCCCGAAAAATAATATATTTCCATACCCATAATTAAACTCCTTTCTTACCCATTTATAGACCAATAAACTTCAGAAATCTTGAGTTTTATCTGATAAAGTTGGAGACTATAAAAACCATAAACATAAATTTATCAAGGTGGTGATATAAGAATGTCCGTAAATGCCGAGCTTAGCGTAGATGGAATAAATGATGACAACCGCAAATCCGTTACAAAAAGCCTAACTGATCTTGATGGTGTTGAAAATGTTAATATAGATCTGGCATCTAAAGAAGTTATCGTAAGGTATGACGAAGTAAAGGTGACTTTAGTCGATATTAAACAGATACTTATGGAAAAAGGCTATAGTGTGATTGAAATCTAAACTGCGAACAAAAAAGAGACTGCATATCTTTAAAGTTTTCATATTATTGTTTGCCCCCTCACACATAAGGAAAAACCATGATGAAGAAAGTAACTCAACATTTTGATGTACCTTTCAAAGTGGTCTGCTTTGTAAGGGGGCAATTACATGTACAAAGACAAAGTTATGTAAAATACTAGACTAACTGTTAATACTATTTTGTTTCGTACTTATATAAAACACCTTTTGAAAACAGCCCTCTTTCTTCACCTTTTATACCATAAAAATCCCCGTAATAACTAATATCTATTTCAGCCGTACTTCCATTTTTATAGTGCAAAATACCGGCATAAGAACCTTTCCATGCGGTTGGTTCAATTGTTTTTATGCTCTTTATATAAATTTTTTTACCTGTCGAAGATATTTCTATATAGTCCACTGCTGAGGATATTTTCATGTCATTTGATATCCTTGCAGCTTTGCTAATTAAAAATGGACCGAGAGAAATCAGCAGCATAATAGAAAATATAATTATTAATGTTTGTTTTTTCACTATTCAATCCACTCCCAATAATACGTATGTTTTACTATGATTAATCTTCTTTTGCAATATTAATTGTTATCTCTTTTTTATCAGCATCCATACTTATCCTGACACCTATTGGCAACGTAAGCATCGGATGAGTATGACAACAATCAAAATCCGCAATAATTGGCAGCCTCTTATCTCCCAATACTTCTAACAATATTTCGTAAGGCTTTCTGCCGGTCTTCAAATCATTGAACAATTCATGCTTGCCCAGTAATATTCCCGATACCTTATCAAATACTCCATTGACTATAAGAAAGGAAAAGCTTCTTTCAATAGTGGCTGCATACTTTAGTGAATCATCATTCTCTTTTAGAAAATCCAAATTAATCACACTCCAATTCAGCTAAATAAAACAGCTGAGTAAATTCCCTATATCTTACGACAAATCAATAACGCATGCAAACTATATCCTAGTATTGATGGTTCTGCACATGTATTATGTAAATACCTGCGTATGTTCAAGTTATCAGAGTTCTTATACTGACTATCCAATAGTCTAACCTTATCAGTTAAATCTGTCTTTGTACACATCTCCTCAAATTTCATATGGATTTAACCATACTATAGGTCATAGGGCTGATAATCAGCCTTTTAGTAAGTATGGGTTTAATATCCACTATACAAAATCCTCCTTTGCGGTTTCATAAACTCTTCCCACATGCCTTTCAGCTAACGCCCAAAAAGCATGCCTTAGTGCACGCTTGCGCAAACCCATTGTTATAGCGGCAGCTTATACTTTAAATATAGCGTCTAACCTGACTCATGTAATTCTTATACTCTTCGCCAAATTTTTTTATACACCATCTTTCTTCAGATAAAATAAGGTAATGTACTGAAATTTGAAAAATAATAAGTATAAGCAATAATAGCCATGAGCCGGTTAACATACCACAACCCAGAAAATATAAAAAGAAAGCCATATACATAGGATTACGAGAAATTCTATATAAACCGCTCATATTTAATCCATTTTGATTTGGTTTAGCAAATTGTACAATTGAAATAGTATATAAAATCATACTAATAATATATATTCCCAACCCCATGAAACTTAAGATGTCATCTAATTTCGTTTTTACAAAAATTAAAATTATCATTAGCGATAACGTTGTTATTTGATAAACCCAATAAGCTACTTTTTCAATGCCTTCTGTCGGTGGAAAAAATGTAGTGCGTTTAGCTGCCTCTTTACCTAGAATGCTTACTATGCTATAACGTATAAAAATAATAGGTAATACTAATATAAAACCGTTCAAAATAACCCCCCCTTGAATGCAATGTTTGTTTTATATGCTATTTACCTTTCCGTGCAATCATTTCAATTTCTACTTGTGCCCCTAATGGAAGTGAAGCTACGCCTATTGTTGTTCTTGCCGGATAGGGTAAGGAAAACTGTTTTGAATATACCGAGTTCATCGCATTAAAGCTCTCCATGTCAGTTAAAAAAACGTTTACCTTAACCACATCATCGGTCGTCAAACCAGTTGCATTTAAGACATTGAATAAATTCTTAAAGCATTGTTCAGTTTGGGCTATAATGTCTCCCGCAACAAGTTTTCCTGTTTTAGAATCTATTGGGGTTTGACCTGAAAAGTAAATCAGTTCACCCGATTCAACTGCATGTGAATAAGGCCCAACAGAAACTGCCCCATCAGCGTTATAAGCTTTTCTCGACATTTTACAAACCTCCTCTTAATTTTCCATCTGACTTCTTGCCCTTTCCCTCCACGCCGCAGCTTGAGTGCATTGTTCGAAGCTTTATAATCTGCCTTATTCATTATCGCTATATCTCCGTACACCCGCTGTTCTTAGAATAGATATGCTATTCATAATACCTTTCGCCCCAAGTATTAGCCACAAACCAAGTAATGCTTGAATAATTTGACCGATTACTCTTGAAACATAGGTAATATAAATCGGATCCCCTTTGTGTATTATCTGTTGTGTTGTAAGCCAAATAACCTGGGTAATTAGATTAACAGCTTCTGGCAAGGCCTTAGCTGCTATGAGTACCCCTGCGAAAGAGAAAACAAGGTGAATCTGAGATAAGATACACCTTTTCAATAGCTCCGATAATTAATCCCTATGAGAATAGCAGCATAATATCCCATAATTCTCAACATTTGTAAATTGAGTAACTTATTCATTTGAATCCTGGAAGGAGCGACATGGAAACCGCCCCTATTCAACTATTTCGATTAAATCTCCCGCCTTGATGATTCCATCCTTAAGCACCTTTGTAAATATGCCCTCCGTAGGCATTACACAGCTGCCTATCTGTTGGAATATTGCGCACTTGGTGTGGCACTCCTTGCCTATCTGTGTTACCTCATGAAGTGTATCGCCTATTTTGAGCTTGGTGCCTACAGGAAGCTTATAAAGCTCTAGACCCTCTGTGGTCAGGTTCTCAGCGAACTTGCCCGTGCATAGGCCCTCAATGCCTAGGGCTTTCATCTTATTGATACTTTCTATGCCCAACAAGCTCACCTGTCTATGCCAATTTCCTGCATGGGCATCACCTACGAGACCATGATCAACCTTGAATTCTCCTTGTTCAATAGTTTTCTTTGGCACGCCCTTCTTCTCGCTTATATTTACAGCTACTATCTTGCCCTTCATATATATCCCCCTTTATTACCCACCTATTTTGTACATGTCACGCTCAATTGGCTTATTATATAAATCATTCAGCGTATGGTGCTTTGGTTTGGCCTGTATCGCTTCTGCCACCGCTTCCTGCAGCGCTGCATATTTGTCATCAGCCTGCCCATCCCTTAAAATTTCCCTTACATCGATTTCTTTGTCAGAGTGGAGACACGGCTTCAGCTTTCCATCTGCTGTAAGTCTTATCCTGTTGCAGTAGTCACAGAACTTATGACTTATAGGATTGATGAGTCCAATCCGTCCCTTTGCTCCAGGCAGCTTGTAGTACTTGGCAGGACTGCTTTTGTCAGCTGCCTCCACAGGTTCCAGCTCCTTAAAGCTGTCTAAAACAACCGAGTTTGGCAGATAATGCTCTGATGCCCAGCCTGCCGCTTGCCCCAAAGGCATAAGCTCTATGAATCTCACATCAATATTTTCATTAAGTGAAAGCTTTATAAAATCCCCTATCTCTTCTTCATTAAAGTCTTTGACCAGAACGGTGTTGATTTTTATAGGGACAAGTCCCACCCTTAATGCTTCCTCGATACCCTCCAGGACATTTTTAATATTGCCGCCCCTTGTCATGTGCTCATATTTTTTCTCATCCATGGTATCCAAACTTATGTTTATTCTTTTAAGCCCGGCTTCCCTTAAATCATGGGCAAGCTTCTTAAGAAGCACCCCATTGGTAGTCAGGGATATATCTTTTATGCTTTCGATAGCTGATATCTTCTCTATGAGACCTGTGAGTCCCTTTCTGACAAGCGGCTCTCCTCCGGTAATCCTTATCTTATCTGTACCCACCCCTGCACATACCTTTACTACCTCGAATATCTCCTCAAGGGTAAGCATTTCAATATGGTCCTTCTTCTCTATCCCTTCCTCAGGCATGCAGTAGCGGCATCTGAGGTTGCACCTGTCGGTGACGGATATTCTTAAATAATTGATGTTTCTTCCCAATCCATCCTTCATACGTAATCTCACCCTTTACAATAGCATTTCCCATATCTTCATATGAGTATTATCTTGCCGATTCCTTCTGTCCCATATCCGCCTAAATCCAACAGTATGTCCTTGAAGTCCTCTGATTTAATTATATTAAAAAATTGTTTAAACATGTCTGATTCCAAATATTTTTCCGGTACTGCAAAATCATACTCTTCCTCACCAATGGGTATGAAATCCAAACCCATGGCCTTCGCAGCTGAAAGTACTCCAACTCCGACATCAGCAGAATCTGAGCTGACTGCTGCAGCAACTGCCATATGAGTAGTCATCTCACGCTCATAGCCAAGTATCAAAGCCGGGTCTATCCCTTCCTTTTTCAGCATATAGTCAACAAGTATCCTGGTACCTGCTCCCTTCTGCCTGTTGACGAACTGCACATCCTCCCTGGTGAAATCCTTAAAACCTGTTATATCCTTTGGATTTCCACCCTTGACCATCATTCCCTGTACCCTCTTGACCCCTTTTACAAGGGCTATTTTCATACCTGGCAGAAGCTTTCTGATATAGCTTTCATTATATATACCTGTTTGCTCTTCAAGAAGATGTATCGGAGCCATATGGGCTTCACCTCTGCGAAGCGCAATCAGTCCTCCCATGCTGCCCACATGGGCGGAGGAAAGGCTTTTCCCGGAGTCCTTCCTGTGCATCAAGCTGCCTATCATGTCCATTATTAAATCATGGCTGCCGATTGAAACAATTGTGTTCCTTATATCATCAATGTTCTTGGTCAGTTCCACCTGAACTATTTCTCCCGCTTCAATACCTTCGCTGTTTTGTGGAATCACCAGTATCCCGTCTGCCCTGACCAGGGACATGGTAGCTCCGGCTCCCCTGGTTAGGGGTGTTGCAATTAATTTGTCATCCACCATTCCAAGCTTTATTCTTACATATTCCATATGCTTTAAGGATGAAACCATCCTTCGTGAAAGCACCGCTGACCTCTTGTTCTTCTGTGGCACCCCTTGTTTGAGATACCTGCGGATCAAAGGCTTTGCGAAGGTTTCAAAAACAAAATATGCGGATACCGGATATCCGGGTATGCCCAGTACAGGCTTTCCTTCTATTATTCCAAGAATAGCAGGTTTTCCGGGTTTCGTTGCTATTCCATGCACTAATACTTCTCCCAGCTCAGCTATAAGCTTTACAGTAAAGTCTTCACTTCCCGCAGAAGAGCCTGCATTAATTATTACTATATCGTTCTCTTTAACTGCTTCTGAAATTGTACGCTTCAAAAGCTCATAATCATCCGGCACCGGCTTGAATCTTACCGGTTCGCCGCCATATTCCCTTACCAGACCTTCAAACATCCTGGAGTTTGATTCTATTATCTTCCCAAGCACAAGGGGTTCATCCGGTTCGATGATTTCAGTACCTGTAGGTATTAGCCCGACTCTGGGCTTCTTTACCACCTCCAGCTCTGCAATACCACCTGAGAGCATGGCCGCAATATCTACCGGTCTTATTTCATGATTATCCGGAATTATCATTTCATTTGCCACAATATCCTCCCCGATAGGCCTAATATCCTGCCAGGGGGCTGCGGATTTGATTATTTCAACAGTGTCACTGTCAATCTCAACAACGTCTTCTATCATAATTACCGCATCGTAAGGATCAATTATGGGATCCCCGGTGTCTACATAAATAAAGTCTTCACCTTTTTGAAGCCTCATGGGATTTGCTTCAGAGGCACCAAAGGTTGATTTTGCAGTCACAGATATCCCGTCCATTGCTGAAGCATTGAAATTAGGAGAAGATACCCTGGCGAACACCGAGCTGGCAGATACCCTTCCCTGGGAAGCCACCACTTGAAGCCTTTCAATATCCGCATTTCCCAGATATGCTTCCACTCGATCCATCAAAAGCTTTTCCGCGACCTTGACATCCATATTTGAAAGGTATATGTTTCTTTCATGCTTGCTCACCCAACCCACTCTCCCTTCATCTATCTATTATTTGAACAGCTCCACCTTCACGGTATCACCTTTATTAATTCCTTCTTTATTCACCGGTATCCTTATAAAACCCTGGGCTCTTGAAAGCTGCGAAATGGCTGCAGATTTTGCATATATGGGCTTAGCTGTAAAGCCAAGCTCATTCTCTTCCAGCTCGACCATCTGGTATGTCTCCTTGCCTGGCGAAGAATGAATATTGGAGCAACAGACAGCATTTATGAACAGGTTTTGCTTGGTTCTGCCCTGCAGTCTTTCTATAAGCTCTTCAACAAATATTTTGAAGATTATTACTGCTGAGACAGGATGCCCTGGAAGTCCGAAAACCGCAGCGTTTCTTACCTTTCCAAGTATAGTAGGCTTTCCTGGTTTTACAGCCACACCATGTACGAATACTCCTGGTTCTCCAAAGGAGTCTATAACTTTCTCGGTATTGTCCTTCGCTCCAACCGAGCTGCCCCCTGATATTACAACAATTTCATTATCTTTAGTCGCCTCATCAACTGTATTTCGTATAAGATCAAAGTCATCCTTGACCACAATGGTCTTTGTTACCTCGCCGCCAGCTTCCTGAACCATAGCTGCAAGGGTATAGGTGTTAATATCCCTCACCTGCCCTAGCCTCACTTGTCCGAAGGGGTCTACTATCTCATCCCCTGTGGATACAACAGTCACTCTTGGACGCTTTGAGACTTTGACATGACTTATTCCTGCCGCACATAGCACCCCAATATCCTGGGACTTAATCACACGACCTTTAGACAGAACCTTTCCGCCCAAGCTTACATCGTCGCCCTTGAAAATAATATTCTCTCCGGGTGCTACCGGATTGTGAGCAGCAAGCAAGCCTTCATCAATGCATTCAGCATACTCAATCATCAGCATCCCGTCGGTTCCCTCGGGTATCATGCCTCCCGTAGGCACATAGACACATTGGCCTGCACCAGGTTTAAGTGAAGTCGTTTCACCCATTTCAACCTTCCCTATAATGTTCAGAAATGTAGGCATACTTTCACTTGCACCAAAGGTGTCCTTTGAGACCACTGCATAGCCATCAACGGTAGACCTGTTGAAATCCGGTATGTCAAGCTGTGAGAATACATCCTCAAAGGCTGTTCTGCCCAAAGCTTTGAACAGCTCTACTTCTTCATCTCCTACAATAATATCCCCAAAATTATTCTCCATCTTCTTTTTTACTTCATTTACTGTATCAACCATTAAAAGCTTCATGGGCAGACCTCCTTTCATTCTTTACTTCTTTGCATCGGGCATAAAGAGCTGCTGCCCGTTTTTCTTAAAATCCCCAATTATTTTCTGGCCTTCCTCTGATGTAATGAAATCTGTAAATGCCATTGCTGCTTTGTTGTGAATGTTGGGGTATTTTTCCGGATTTACAGCAATTACTCCGTATGGATTAAATAAGACAGGATCTCCTTTGACAACTATTTTCAAGTCGACCTTATCTTGGAAAGCATACCAGGTACCGCTGTCTGCAAGTGTGTATGCTCCCATCTCGCTTGCCATTGTCAGAGTATCTCCCATTCCCTGTCCAGCTTCTTTATACCATGCTTCTCCCTCGGGCTTTAAGCTGTATTTCTCCCATATGGCAAGCTCCTTCTTGTGTGTACCTGACTGATCCCCTCTTGAGAGAAATTCGGATCCGGACTCCGCTATCTTTTTCATTGCTGCTTCTGCATCCTTTGCTTCTGCGGCTCCTGCAGGGTCATCCTTTGGGCCTACCACAAAGAAGAAATTATACATTACATCCTTCCTGTTGATGCCATAGCCGCCGGCCACAAATTCATCCTCGGATTTTCTGGCGTGAACCAGCAGTACATCTGCATTTCCCTGCTTTCCCATTTCTAAAGCTTCACCTGTACCTACAGCTATTACTTTCGTAGCCACACCATACTTCTTGTCAAAGGCAGGCACAAGCACGTCCAAAAGACCGGTGTCTCTTGTGCTTGTAGTAGTAGCGAGAATCATCTCAGACTCAACCTCTGCTTTGATATCATTTGTATTTTCATTAGTAGTGTTATTTTGCACCGGGTCTTTCGCTGCACAGCCGAAGGTCAAAGCCGAGGCTGCAATAATCACCAGTATCAGCATAAAAACTGTCAATTTGCTTATCTTATAATTATTATTAAACATTTGAATCCACCTTAATAAATCATTCTTCCTTCAATAAAATCCAGTGTCCTGGCATCCTGTGGGCTGCTGAATATTTGAGCAGACTCACCGCTCTCGATGACATTTCCATTCAGCAGAAAAACCACATTATCCGCTAACCTCTTTGCTTGAAACATATTGTGAGTAACTAGTACTATTGATGTCTTGTACTCTATCTTTGCGTGCAATATAAGCTTTTCAATCATCGCCACATTTGCCGGGTCAAGGTTGGCTGTAGGCTCATCCAGCAAAAGCACCTTGGGCTTGTGAATAATAGCTCTTGCAAGTGAGAGTCTCTGGGCTTCCCCTCCGGAAAGCGTAACAGCCCTTTGCCTTAGTTTATCCTCGAGCCCTATAAAACTTGCAAGCTTAAGCACCTTGTCTTGTATCTCCATTTTGGGCAAGCCACGGAGCTTTAAGCTGTAAGCCATATTTTCATATACAGACGTATTGAAAACTATCGGCTTCTGGAATACCATGGACATCTGCCTTCTGGTTTCAATATCCGGCTCACTTTTCAGTTCCTTCCCGTCAAAGACAATTTTTCCGTTTGTGACTTTCTCCAACCCGTTAAGCATGTATAGAAGTGTGCTCTTTCCTGCTCCGCTGGGACCAATTATGCCTGTGATCTTCCCATCCTCCAGATTTAACTCCTCTATATCCAGAACTCTCTTATCACTGTATTCCTTTACAAGCTTCATTATGTTGAATATCTGTCCCATCAGTCAGCCATCCCCCTTCCGCTTCTGAGCATATCCAATGCGCTATTTATCAAAAGGGAGATAATGAGAAGGATTATTCCAAGGGCAAGAGCCAATTGGAATTCACCCATGCCCTTGTGCAGTGCTATTGAGGTTGTCATTACCCTGGTCTGGAACCTGACATTTCCGCCAACCATCATTACCGCACCGACCTCTGCAGTGAGACGTCCAAAGGCAGTAATAACAGCTGCACCTATTGCGTATCTCGCTTCCTTTATAATAAGCCATACTAGTTGAAAGCTGTTTGCTCCCAAACTCACTGCAGTCTTTTTTATCAGGGGGTCAACACCCTGAACTGCGACTATGGTAAGCCCTGCTACAATAGGTGTTGCCAGCAGCACTTGGGCTATTATCATGGCAGTAGGGGTGAAAAGCAGCCTCAAAGGTCCAAGGAGTCCTATCTGGTTTGAGAGCAGTATATACACCACAAGCCCGACAACTACCGGAGGCATTCCCATAAAAGTGTTTATCAGGTTTATCAATGCTGTTCTCCCCCAAAACCTATTGAGACCCACTAAGGCACCAAGGGGTAGTCCTATGATTGTGCTAATTAAAGTTGCAACCACAGATATCCTGATTGATAGAAAAATTATCCCATATAGCTCAGGGTCGAAGGACAGCATTAAAGTTATTGCTTTGTTAAAGGCTTCAACGAAATACTCCATATCATTTCTCCTTGTAGTATAGTGTCGCTATAACAAAAAAAACAATCCAAAAAAGGATTGTTTTATAGCAACATTTAACAAAACATTTTCCTTTCCTAACACGGGAGGCCTGGGAATTTCTTCCTAAACCCTTATGGGACTTGCCCATCGGTCATAGCTTCATAGATAGTGCTTTTTAACACAACAAATTTCTAGTTGTTCAGGTGTTAAAAATGCACTTCCTCTAGTTGGTGCCTCGCATGCTTTAGAAGTGATATACTTCACGAGGCACTATCCTTAGAAGCGATGACTCGGAAAACTTATATTGATTTTATTATATACTATTGTAATAGCTTTTGCATATTTTTTTCTAATATGATTTTGCCTTTTTTACTGAGCAGATATTGGAGCTTTCATATATGCCACATAGTAGAACAATGGAACGATAAGTGCTCCGCCTATTATGTTTCCTATTGTAACAGGCAGGAGATTATTCATCCATATCTGTTCCCAGGTAATTGGTGCGCCTAAGAACTTTCCCAGGGGCAAATAGTACATGTTCGCAACACTATGCTCGTATCCTGACAGTACAAAGAGCATAATGGGGAACCATATCGCAAATATCTTTCCTATTACGTCTCTTGCCCCAGTTGCCATCCAAATTGCGAGAACAACCAGTATATTACAAAGTATGCCTCGTATAATTGCAGGTCCTAGAGCTATCTCAACCTTTTTTGCCGCTATTGCAACAGCAAGGTCAGCAGCTGCTGTTCCTGCTGCCATCAGTCCTGAATTTGCAATAAGAAAGGCCAAAATTACTGAACCTATAAAGTTAGCAGTATATACATAGAACCAGTTTCTCAGAAGATCCGACCATTTGAATTTACAATTAAAGCATCCCAAGGTCATAAGATTGTTACCTGTAAAAAGTTCTGCGCCACAAATAATGACTAGCATGAGTCCTATAGGAAAAACTCCGGCAAATGCAAACTTCTGCATACCCGGATCAAGCTTTGTCAGCGACTGTCCTATTGTGATTGCTCCCTGCGCTCCAAAGCCTATGAATACGCCGGCGAATATCCCCAGTACAAGCATCTGTACAATTGAAAGCTTTGCTTTCGCTGAACCTGATTCAGCTATTGCATGTGCAATTTCTTGGGGAGTAAGTATTCTCTTCTCCATTCTGATAGACCCTCCGATTCGGACCTTGTAAGGAGGTGTATTACTGTAAAGTATGCGCAACTGCTTAAAATATAATTCTTCCAGGATTACTATATACATTCATCCTCTGTCCACGGGCAAAGCCGACTACGGCTATGCCAAGCTGTTCTGCCAGCTCCACTGCCAAGTCTGTAGGCGCCGACCTTGATATAACCACAGGTATCCTGCCTTTGGCAGCCTTTATCAGCATTTCGGAAGACACCCTGCCACTTGTAAGCACTAGCTTGTCAGACAGTTCGATATCCTTCAGAGAGGCTTCCCCTATTATCTTATCCATAGCATTATGGCGCCCCACATCCTCATGGAACAGTATAATGCCTGCATCAGCAGCAAGCGCTACGCTGTGAACCCCGCCTGTACTCAGAAATAGCTCTGACCTTTTATTAAATTCCCTCATAAGTTCAAGTATCACTTGCGCGCTTACCTCAATATTGCCGGACACTTTCTTGCAGTTTATGGAATCAACCGCATTATAAAAAGTAGAGCCCTTGCCACAGCCGGTGGTCATTGTCCTCTTGCCGTGCAGCCTCTTTGCTATGATACTGCTCTCAACTGTGCTGACTTCTACTATTCCTTTTTCTTCATCCATTCGGATTCTCGCTATATCATTCTTGCTTTTTATCACACTCTCAGAGAGGAGAAATCCTACAGCCAGGTAATCAAGGCTTAATGGCGTACAAAGCAAGGTTATGAATTCCTCTCCATCCAGCATTATAGTCAGTGCATACTCTTTGACTACCACGTCTATAACCGATGATATCGTACCATTCTCATACTTTATTATTGAGATGTCCTTAGTCAAATCCATACTGCACCTCCTATACATGCATTTTCCCCTCTATGCCTTCGAAAACCGCTCCACCAGGCCTTCATAGTCCTTAATGGTATTCACATTTGTAAACATCTCCCAGTCCGGGCTGAACTCCCTTGCCTTCGCCTCACTAATATAAAGCACATTGGAGTCCTTCAGCAGCAAGTTAATCTGCTTGTTGCCCTTTCCCATGTTCTCTTCCAGCTTTTGAAGCAAGCTTTTCGAGTAAAAAGCGTTGAAGGGTTCTATCCATTCACCCAGCCTGGTTATAACTCCATCAACCTTGCCCTCATGCTGATTGATAAGCGACCTCATGTAGTTAAGATATTTGATGTTAATAAAGGGCATATCACAGGCTACAATATAATTATGTAAGCTTCCGGAGCTTTTTAACCCCACATGTATCCCTGCCAAGGGTCCGAAGTCCTTTATTTCATCCTCTACCAGCTTGTATCCATATTTCACATACTCCTCAGGTCTGCCGGTGACTATAATAATCTCATTGAAAACCTTTTCCAGTGTCTCTGCCATCATTTCAATTATATACTTGTCACGAAGCTTGAGAAACTGCTTATCAAAGCCCATCCTGCTGCTTTTGCCCCCAGCAAGTATAATTGCGGTCTCCATATATGCCATATTAATACCTCAAATTAAGTGCCCATGACACTTGTTTTCACATTCGCAGCCTCTATATTGATGTATAGCTTAATCAAAGAATATTATTTCTCCCTTTATATCCTTGTCCACGTGCAAGAGACCCAGGGAGTACCTGGGTTCAAACCTTCTCGAGGTTGGGGAGCCGGGATTGAAGAACAATACTCCGTCAATCACCTCATTATGTGGCTTATGGCTATGTCCGTACACCACACAATCGACTTTATTCCCCTTGAATTCAGCATAAGCGTTCATATATGTGCGCCCTCTGCTGCTTCCATGGGTCAGGCCTATTCTTTTCCCGTTAACCTCTAATATCTTCTTTGTCCCGTATTTGTCCAGCATATCATATCCGTCATTGTTACCCGCTACCGTATAAACCGGAGCAATCGTCTCCAATTCAAGGATAACCTCATCTATGAGTATATCCCCGGCATGAAGTATCATATCTACTCCGTCAAATACCTCGTATATAATATTAGGAAGCAGCTTGGCGCTGCTTCTTATATGCGTATCTGAAATTACACCTATTTTCACCTGTCAAACCTCCATAGACTCATATTCAACAGAGTATTCTGCTGAATATGATAAACTATACCTGCTCCAAATCATTCCCTGCATCCAAATCTTTTACCTGATCCTTACAGCTTTTCACTGCCAGCACTACATACAAAATGGATATCCCCCAGTATATGAGCCAAAATCTTGGTATGGGATAGCCATATAGGTTGACAGCCAGCTGTAGCAGCATCGGAAGTGTCAGAGCAAATATGCTTATATTCAGCAGGTTATTGAATTTCAGACTGCTGCCCAGCATCGCATTCACAATCAATCCCAATATTGCCAGGATGACAGCATTGAGAAGCTTCCAGCCCAGTACAAAAATGAAACCAAAAGCAATAAATATTAACACAATCCAGCTGAGCTTCGGCAAGAATTCCAGCACATCTGATTTGGTCAGGGTGATGCCCTTAAGCTCGGTCAGACTGAATTCCCTGGTCTCTACCTCGTTATTTTTCATAAATACCTTGTCCTTGGTTATAAGTATTCCGCTTCTAACATCCTTCAATACACTTACATCCACCTGCCCTGTGGTGTCTATAACGAAGGCTTCACTGGTGCTGCTGCTGATAAAGTATGGCATCTGGCCTTCAAAGCTGAATTCACCATTCTCCAGTCTGAACTCCGGGATGTTGACATTCACATTTGTGATCAGCTCGTCTATGGCTATTCTGGTTGCGATAAAAGTCCTTGTTCCACTAATGAAATAAACTATAAGAAAAAGCAGCAGCAGATAAACAAAGCTTCTGCTGAACCTATTATTCTTAATACTTCTGTAGAATTTAAAATCAATTACGCTTTCCCTCACCTGCAGAAAAAAATTCATTTCCTCCTCCTCCTATATGTTTTGCGCAATACATATTACATTGAATTCACAATGTGCAAAACATTTTCCTTAATTCATATGTTGGGAAAAATACATTACTGATAGCACAAAAGCATATGCTTCTACTGCTTTTGTATATAATAAATCTTTTTCACAACATATATCATGATTGATGCACTTAAAATATTATACCAAACGTACAGCCCCCCAGTAAATATTTAAATCACGGAAACGATTTTACAAGGACTAATTATATTTCCGCGATGTACACTAAGGAAACCGAAGTGTGAAAATTCTTTTTCACATTCTGTATATTATATTCCTGTTATATCTATCAATTTGCCGCATTTGGAGCAGATACCGTCATCCAGGTGCTCTATGAAAATGCCTCCGCTTCTTTTAATAAGAAGTGCCTTGCAATTGGGGCAATATGTATTTGTATCCTCACTGTGGAGATTGCCTACATATACATATTCAAGATTATTGGCTGCTACCTTTTTAAGGTTCTTCAACGTCTCTACCGGGGTAGATTCCTCCTTCATCCTGTACATTGGGAAGTATCTGGATAGATGAAGAGGTATTGAAGTCTTAATTGATGCCAACCACTTCGATAGCTCATCCATCTCCTTTTCGCTGTCATTGCGGCCTGGAACAATGAGAGTTGTAATCTCCACGTGACACTTGGAGGCAGCAGCTTCGACTGTACGCTTCACATATTCAAGGCTCCCTCCGCAGATATCCCTGTAATACCCCTCTGTGAAGCCCTTTACATCAATGTTCATTGCATCAATATAAGGCAGCAGCTCAGATAGTGCTTTTTCGTTTATATACCCATTGGTCACAAGCACGTTTCTATAGCCCTTGCCCTTTATGTACCTGGCTATATCCAATACATACTCATACCAGACACTAGGCTCATTGTAAGTGTATGCTATCCCTACGCAATCTTCTTCCTGCCTGCACAAGCTGAGCAGATAGCCCTCCGAGGCTTCGTACAAGCTCCCCTGTTCGGCTTCCTCCACCGCACCACGCTGTGCAATGTGATAGTTCTGGCAAAAGCTGCATCTGAAGTTACACCCTACAGTCCCCAGGGACAGAATATATTTCCCGGGGAAGAAATGGTACAGCGGCTTTTTCTCCATAGGGTCCATTGCTACGGCAGAAATCTTTCCATAGTTATGGGTGTAAAGAGTACCTTCGATATTGTTCCTTACCCTGCATATTCCATATTTGCCCGGTGCAATGGTGCATTCGTGGGGGCACAGCCTGCATATCACATTCTGCCCGTCAAGCTTTTCATAATGCATTGCTTCCTTTAGTTCATCCATATAAAGTCACCCCGTAAAATTAATGGTGTCGTACTACTTCAAAACGTTCCATTACATAAAACTCGTCTCTGCTTATACCCGCTTTCTGGAGTGCGATATCCACCTGTTCCTCGACAGTATCTACTCCTTCCAGATTGGGAAGCAGTAAGCCGGATCGACCTCCACTTCTTACAATAACCCCATACTTCCTGACATCCAGCTCCTCTTTCGATTTGATAGGCTCCGGTTCCATTAGAACATCCACTGAGTAATCCAAATGTGCAAGCTCATCCTCCGCAACCGGCTTGAACCTAGGATCTCTGGTGCCAGAGCTTATGGCATTCTGTATTATTTCCATGGCAGTATTTATAGTTGTAGGTCCAATGGTGCCTATGCAGCCCCTCAGTTCTCCGAACTTTTTAAGTGATACAAATACTCCAGCCCTTCCAGTATTCATCTCCACAGGCAGACCATCCGGTATATGGATTTGCTCTCTTGTCCTTACGTAGGTCTCCAAAGTCTGTTTTGCCAGCCTCACATAGGGGTCATTTATCTCTCCCGGCTTCTTGACCTCACAATTCTCGGCGTGAAGCTGTGCTATGCAGTAACCCACTCCAAAGGGACCCTCGTAAGATATTATCTCGGCCTTTACATCGCAGCCATCAAGGCATCCCAGTAGAACTACCGTAGAATTATAACCGCATTCACCGGCAGACTCTAAAAGTTCAGAGGACATGGAAAGCAGACCCTTAACATCACCGGATTTTAGAAGCTTAATATATTTTTCATCAAACTCTGCACCTCTTGGGTCAAAGCCTGCTGGAGCTTCTTTTGTAAGCCTATGTGAAAGGTCACCGCTTGCGATTATTATCACATCCCTATCAAGCTCAGCTATAGCGTCCCTTATAGCAGTACCAAGCTTGTAGTGATGGTCTCTGGAAAGAAAGCTGTATGTAATATGAACCAGCTTAAAGTCCTTGTATTTCTTCTGTATGAAATAGAGAGGAACCGTTGCTCCGTGGTCAAGTCCTGGTTCAGCCCTGTAGGTCTTCTTAACGTCTTCATCCATTGGAACACAAAATGTCTTTTTCTTATCTGCCTGTGCGATAATTTTATCTACCAACTCCATATCATTGTCAAAACCCAGCTGGACTTCCGGTACTCCAAACCTTACCAGGCTTCCTTCCAATCTTTTATCAGAAGCAATTGCCATTGCATCCTTAATCAGCGTTCCATGAGGTGTGATTATGACAACAGTGTCCGGCTTCATGGCAGCTATACGTTCTGCAGCCTCCATAGCACCATTTACCGATTCCCTCACTTTTTCGGTCTCCTCTTTTCCCACTTCCTCTATCATTATCGGCGGATGGGGAAATATAAAAGCTCCTGCGATTCTGCCCATTTTCTCTACTCCTTCCAATACTTTAGGTATTTTCATATTGGTATGTTCCCCTGCTTGGCAGAGATTAATTCCTAAGCTTTATCCTGCCGGATAATACGTTATGATTCCCACTAATTCCATTATATAGGTTATATGATTATTTTTCCAATCTAAGTCATATTCAAAACTAATTATAAATAATTTTAAAAAACAATTGACTTAATCGTATTTTTACGATATATTTAAATCGTAATATTACGATTCCCGAAGAAACTTATGCAATTTTTTTGTATAAACATATCGTTAATTTACGTTATTAATGGAGGTAAGAAAATGTTTGAAATTTTAAATGAAACTTTAAGTTATGTAATCTCTACCCTGGTTCATAACGCCCCTTCCCTTGCTTTAGGCATACTTGTAGCATCAGCTATAAAAGTGTATGTGGCTCCTGAGACATTGAAAAATGCCCTTATGAGAAAGGCAGGAATATCTATTCCCGGCAGTGTGGCCTTCGGTGCTTTTACGCCCTTTTGTGCTTGCGGCACAATGGCTATCATAGTATCCATGCTTACGACTTCACTTCCTTGGGGTCCCATTATGGCTTTTATTGTATCTTCTCCACTGATGAGCCCCGACCAGTTCATACTTCTTTCCGGAGTAATAAGTACAAGATTTGCAGTGATGCTGGCAGCAGCGTCCATAATACTTGGACTCAGTGCAGGTTATATAACACACTTCATTGAAAGAAACACCAGATTTCTTGATAATCAGGCAAGGTTTCAGGAGGACTATATCAGCCCCTGCGGCTGCAGCCAAGTTAAAGAAAGCTGCTACAGCTATTCAATCGCACCAATGGTTGAGAACAGCAATATCTGCAGCTGCTCCGGCTCTTTAGCAGCCTGCTGCAGTAAAGAAAGTTCAATATTTTCAGGATTGAGCTTGAACGCTATTGCAGATAAGTACAAGCTTAAAGAGCTTATGAGTACAATTGTTAACATTGGGCTAAAAAAAGTACTCCTATACTTTTCAATATTCGCTGCTATAGGCTACTTCATCAATAAATTCGTGCCGGCAGAGCTTATTATGAGATATTTTAGTCCTGATAATATATTTGCAGTACCTTTGTCTGCAATAATTGGTCTTCCTCTTTATGTAAGTGGCTCTTCCTCTCTGCCTATAATAAAGGTTCTGTTAGAGGGCGGAGCAAGTGAAGGTGCGATGCTGGCATTCATTATTACCGGTCCTGCCACAAGTGCCGGAGTAATAGCCGGTATTGCGACCATCATGCGTAAGCGGGCCCTTGCCCTTTATTTAGGTTATATTTTGGCCGGCGGTATAATCCTAGGTTACTTATATGACATTCTTCTTAGATTCATATTATAGGAAGGCTCCTGTTGAAGTATGATTAACAAAAAAGGAAGCCGGGAGATTTATTCCTCCTAGCTTCCTTTTTTCCCTGTGATTTCTCCTATATCCAATCTTAGAACTCCAACTCCTTCATAAACGCTGTCGTTTTTCAGCAGCCTTGCTTTTACCGGCTCCGGCACTTCCTCCAGATGGTTAATCAATGTGACTAACGCATGCTTCTTCTCCTCAAGGTCTTCTACCATATACATGCTTCCCCAGAATACAACAGAAGCATATTTGTGCTCGCACTCCCCGGTCTGATAGCCTCCATCTACTATTACAGTAGCGCATACCTTAGGATTTTCATTTAAAAAGTCAATCTTCAGGCCAGCCTTGGCGCTGTGAAAATAAAGTGAGTTCCTATCCTCATCGTACCCATAACTCAATGTGACTATGTAAGGCTCATTATTCCTGCACATCGAAATGATTGCGTACTTACCGTCTTTTAGGATATTGAACAGCTCCACCTTATCGGTAATCTCTCGTTCGAACTTTTTCATATGATATTTTGTCATCTGCTTACACCTCTATCTTCATACTTTAAGCCTCTCACTAACATTATAGTATTGCTATATGTTTTTGAACAGCATTCAAATTCACATATATGAAATTTATCCCAAATCTTATACCTATTTCCTTTGACATTTTTCTCCTACATTAATATAATTCTGTAATGTATTGTAACTGTCATGCAAATAACAGCTCATTCGAATTGGTATTTCCATGCTGCATTAACCGGCTGCTCTGCTGTTTTAATATGACGTTTGTTATTTCTATAGACAAAAATGCGATTTTTTTAACACATAATCAGAAAACCTATCGCATTTGTGAAATATATATTATATAATAATAATGAATATTATTATATTAATATTTTTTTGTTCCTTAATTAATTTTAATATATACAAGGGGGTAGTATCTTGTCAGACTTGAAAAAAATAGTCATACTCGGCGCAGGCTATGCAGGAGTCGAGGCAGCAAAGGTTTTGAGCAAGAAGTTTAAGAAGGATCACAGCGTTGAGATCACATTAATTGATGCAAATCCTTACCACACTCTTCTCACAGAGCTGCATGAAATCGCAGGTCGTAGGACAGAAAAAGAAAGCGTAATGGTAGACCTTCACAATGTATTTAAGGCTACTAAGGTCAATGTTGTAAGAGATAAAATTGAAAGTATTGACTATGAAGCAAAAACTCTTACATCCGGCAAGGAAACATATAATTATGATTACCTTGTTCTTGGTTGTGGAGCTGAACCAGCGTTCTTCGGAGTTGAAGGCGTTAAAGAATATGGTTTTACCATATGGTCACTCAAAGATGCTTTAAAAATAAGAGAGCATATTGAAAACAGCTTTCAGCTTGCTAAAGATGAAAAAGACGCTGCCAAGAGAAAAGAACTTCTCACATTTGTTATTGCTGGAGCAGGCTTTACTGGAATTGAAGTTGTCGGAGAGTTGTTCGAATGGAAAAACATTTTATGCGAAAAACATGAAATCGATCCAAAAGAAGTCAACATCGTCAATGTAGAAGCACTTCCATCAATACTGCCAATATTGAGACCAAGCTTACAGAAAAAAGCTGCGGATTTCCTTACAAAGAAGGGCGTAAAAGTAATGACAAATGCGCCAATCGTAAAGGCAACTCCAAACAGCATAGTTCTTAAGGATGGACAGGTAATAAACACAGGAACTCTTATCTGGACTTGTGGTGTGCAGGGCTGCAGCTTCTCAGTATCAACAGGTCTTACTCAGGGTAAGAGGAACAGAATCCAGGTTAACGACTACATGCAGACCATGGACAAAGAAGAAGTATATGCTGTTGGAGACAACGCATACTACGAAATAGATGGAAAACCGATACCACAGATAGTTGAAACAGCTCTGCAGACAGGCGAATGTGCCGCTCACAACATTGCAGCTGCTATAACTAAAACTGAAAAGAAGAAATTCGTACTCAATACTCACGGTTTCATGGTTTCCATCGGAAGCCACTACTGTGTAGCAGAGCTTATGGGCACACCACTGTCAGGCTTCCTGGCTATGGCTTCCAAGCACATGGTTAACCTCCACTATCTGTGGGGTGTTGGCGGCTTAAGACTTGTATGGAACTACATGCTTCATGAATTCTTCCACATGAAGAACAACAGAGCATTCGTAGGCGGACACTTGGCACATAAAACACATACTTCCTGGGCAGTGCTTCTTCGTTTATTCGTAGGGGTAATGTGGCTCATCGAAGGTATTAAGAAGGTTCAGGAAGGTTGGTTGGATCCTGCTGTAATCAAGATAGTACAGGTTGCAGGAACTTCAGGAGCATCAGCAGCTGAGGGAGCCGAAGGTGCTGCAGCAGCAGCTCCGGCAGTGACACCAATACTTGCATCGCCTCCAGCATTCTATCAGTGGTTTACAGATGCAGTAGTAGCACCTAATGCACACTTATTTCAATTGGCAGTTACATTCACTGAAATCGGAATAGGCTTGGCACTCATTGCAGGACTCTTTGTGTTCTTTGCATCAATAGGTTCAATGTTCATGGTTGCAAACTTCGTACTGTCAGCTATGGCAGGTTATGATATACTTTGGTATCTATTCGCAGCAATCGCTCTTGCGGGTGGTGCTGGCGGAGCATTCGGCCTCGACTACTATGTACAGCCATGGATTAAGAAGTTCTGGAAGAAAACGAACTTCGCACGTGGAAGCTACTTATACTTTGATTAATAAATAATAATATAAAAAATTAAACACCAGAAATCTTTGGTGTTTAATTTTTTTTGTATTTAATTATGAATAATATGCCACCCATTTAAAAGACTAATGTATATATGCTTAGCTATAAAATAAATCAATATTTCATGGAGGCAATTATTATGGAAGCAGGGGTAAGAAACAAAGTAACCGGCGAGATTGAGGAGATAAGATCTGATGAAATCATGGCAGAAGTCAAAATGAGAGGTACCTGAAACGACAACACCATGAGATTCACGTCCGTGATGACGAGAGAAAGCCTTGAAGATGCAGGTTTCAAAAAAGGCGACAGAGTCGAAGCTTTAGTTAAAGCAATAAATGTGGTTTTCGTGAAACCATAATAATAGCCGGAGTTTAGAACCTCCGGCTATTATTATGAAGGATTTGGTAATTTTATATCTATCCTTCAATATGCTTATAAAGTTCTCTATTGATCTCCCTAATGATTGGAGTAAGCTCACTTTGATAATATATTATTAACCTATGCAATGCTCTAGTACAAAGGGTATATAAAAGCTTTCTGTCTCTTTCAGCATTATAATTCTCTTCATCAGCTCCATATACCAATACAGCATCAAACTCCAGACCCTTGCACAAATATGAAGGAAGAACATTCACACCCCTCTTGTACAAGTCATCGTCTTTGACAACCATGCCAAGTTCAATTTCTCCTTTAAGCAGCTTATATACCAAGCTGCATTCCTCTGAGGTCTTGCATAGTATTGCTATGGAATCCATGCCGCCCTCAAGCAGGTTTTTGATATTCCCCGTTAACAGCTTTTTAATATCACAGGCTTCTCTCAGCCTTACCACTTCCGGAAGCTTCCCTGCCCTGTTCAAGCCCTCTATTTCCTTATCAGACGGGAGCATTGCCTTTGTGAACTCAGTGATTTCTCTGGTGGAACGATAGGATTTGCTTAGTCTGAGTACAGCTGAGTCAGCTCTTCCGAACACATCGGCAATTGCATCAAAGCTGGCAGATTTTCTGTAAGGAATTATCAGCTGATTCATATCTCCAAGTATTGTAAAGCTGCTTCTGGGAAACAACTTTTTTAGAATCTCATACTGCAAAGGACTATAGTCCTGGGCTTCATCCACTACCACATGCTTGATGCCCGTTGTATCAGGCATTTCATCTATAATGCATTTCAGATATGCAAGCACAGCAGAATCCTCATTGTTCATGAACCTATTATTAAAATTGTCAATTGAATACCGTCTTATATCCTTAAGCTCATCCTCTGTCAGCCCAAAAGCCTTTCCTGCCTCAAAATAGAAACCGCTCACAAAAAAGCTCCGATAAGTGTCATATAGATCGACCTTGGTCATTCTGAATATTTCATCTTTTACTCCACTGAATTCCCTGCGAAGCTCCATTCTAACCAGTGCTGCCGCTTCCCTGGGGGTGCTATTGGAGTTATCGGCCTTCTTTTTCAGTTCTATCTTCTTTAACTCCTGGGTCCTCGCCAATAGATAAAGTGCTCTCTCCCTTACAGCAGCCAAGCGCTTATTTAGAGGAAGAGACTTATCGCATGCATTATAAACCTTCTTCAGTTCGCTTCCTTTAATTGCAATCTTCCCGCTATAATAGACATTGCCAAGATAATCCGCATTATCTGCCAGCTCTCCTGCGAACTGCCTTACAGCATCAAGGAATTCCCTGGAGCTCTTATACATATAGCCTTTTCTTCTAATCTCATCAAAGCGGCTGACCTTGTGTGAGAGGAGATATTCCATATGGTCATTCAGACTCTCAGTCCTGAACCCCCGCTTTATGAGCTTGGAGGTATATTCTCCGAAGGTTGTCTGTATGACATTGCTCTCCCCCAGCTCCGGCAGTACATTTGAGATATAATCATTGAAAATATGGCTTGGAGAAAATATTATTATATTGCTTGAACTAAGATTCCTGTCCTTATACAGCAGATATGCTATCCTGTGCAAGGCTATAGAGGTTTTTCCGCTTCCCGCCGCACCTTGTACAATAAGCATGCTCCCCTCGTCAAATCTTATTACTTTGTTCTGTTCCTTCTGTATGGTTGTTACAATGCTTTTCATTTTTTCACTTGCATTGCCGCTCAAGATCTCCTGTAGTATTTCATCATCAATCTTCACTGAACTGTCGAACATGGACAACAGCTTTGAGTCCTTTATTTTAAACTGCCTGTTTAAAGATACATCACCATGTACTGAGCCCTCATGAGTTTTGTACTCTGCCGCTCCATTCTCATACTCATAGAAAACACTCGATATGGGTGCCCTCCAGTCATGTATAACAACTTCCATTGTATCAGTGTTAATAAATGAATATAGACCAATATATATATTCTCAATGGACTTATTGCCATTCTCCTTGAAATCAATCCTGGCAAAGTACGGTGAGTACAATAGCCTTCTATATTTATCCAGCAGTACTTTTGTAAACCTGTAGCTGTTCTCTTCGTTTTTCATTGACGCTATGTACTGTGTTGCTTCAATCATAGCTTCAGTCTCATTGCTGCCGAACCCATGTCTTGCGTTCTCCCACATGTTTTTTCTAATAGACACTATCTCGCTTTTATAATTTTTTACCTCATTGTCCTTCTTGTCAATCTCTTCTTCCAGCAGTCTGCAAACCTCATTGAGGTGCATGTATTCATATCTGTAGTCCGGATGCTTTATGTCCATCAAATTCTCCCCCGTTATTTAAGTCATATGACAATAGTATATTATACTTTACTGCACAATAGTCAACTAAAAAAAGATACAAATAAAACAATGATAACATTTTCTTATTATCAACATATAATTATAATAATAAACCAGTTATATAAATCGCACAAAGAAGATTACATTGAATAGATGCGATTTATAACATCAATGAAAACGTTTCGCACTATTGAACTATTATTTAATGGATTTAGTGCGAAACATATTAAACCAGTGAATTGGCAGGTACTAGTATTGTACCGGGTCTATCAATAGACAATGGATGCAATCCATGGGGCAATTCTTCATAGAATGTTCTGTGGATTTTTATGTAGAAAGGGATGTTTATATGCAAGCCGGTAATTATAAAAGGATAAGAAAGATGCTCTGGTTCATACTGTTTGCGAATCTTGGCGTCGCAGCTATAAAAATAGTAATAGGCTATCTGATTAGCAGTAACAGCCTTGCAGCAGACGGCTTTCATTCGCTCACAGACAGCTCCTCCAATTTAGTAGGGATTATTGCCATACACTTCGCTTCAAAACCAATCGATGAAGATCATCCATACGGACATAGGAAATTCGAAACCCTGGCAGGCTTCCTTATCTCGGTGATGCTTTTTATACTTGCTGCAAGGGTCATTTCCAGTGCGTTCCTAAGCTTTGTAAGACCCGTAGCGCCTATTGTAACCTTTGAAAGTATAATCTCCATTACAGCTACATTGGCAGTGAATATCTTTGTATCCAAGTACGAATATCTTCAGGGCAAAAAACTAGACAGCACCATACTGGTTTCAGATTCTCTGCACACAAGAAGCGATGTATTTATATCCATAGGTGTACTATTTACCTTACTATGTATAAAGCTCGGAATCCCGCCAGTTATTGACTCAATTGCATCACTTGCAGTATCAGGCTTTGTAATCCATGCAGCTTGTGAGATCTTCAGGGATACCTGCGGTGATCTTCTAGACAAAGCGGCAGTAGACTCAGACAAGGTCAAGGAAATCATAATGTGCTTTGACCAAGTAAAAGATGTGCATAAAATAAGAAGTAGAGGCTGCAATAGCGAGGTATTTATAGACCTTCATATATTGGTTGACCCAGGCATAAGTATAGAGGAATCCCATAGGCTCATGCACGAAATAGAGAAAAAAGTATGCTTTGAACTTAGTACTCCACTACAAATGATCATTCATATTGAACCTTTTTATGAAACCAGAAAACATCTCACTGTATTATGAGATGCTTTCTGATTATGTTTATCAATCATAAATATCGGAGAACTCAATACTGATTTTCTCTGCATTTTGGCTGTAGTTCACGAATCCGTACTCTTCACAGCTGCTTCTGTACTTTGCCTGCACAGCAGGAATTTTGGCAATAAACTCGCTTCCCTCACCCAGCTTGCTTTTCACCGTTATGTGCCCTCCATGCATTTCTACCAATGATTTTGCTAGAGACAGACCAATGCCACTCCCTTCCCTGACTCTGGTGGACGTTTTGTCTACTTGTACAAACCTTTCAAAAATCAGCTTTTCCATTTCGTGGGGAATCCCTATTCCAGTATCCTTAACGCTTAGGGTGATTCCATCCTCACCGTCATATATATTAACAAATACTTGTCCCCCCTCCGGGGTAAACTTCACTGAATTGGATAACAGGTTCAGAACTATCCTTTCAATTTTATCCGGATCGCAGAGTATAACTTTCTCTTCTATTTCAGTATCAAAGGTCAGACTTATTCTTTTATCTTCTATGTAATCCGCTACTGATAAACTGATATCCTCCACAATCTTGATAATGTCACAGCTCTTAAGATTGAACTGCAGATATCCCGCATCTATCTTTGTGATATCAATCAGGTTCCCAATCAGCCTTATCAGCCTGTAGCAGTTCTGTCTCATTATATGCATGTATTGGTCGATTTCTCTCTGTTTTGTCTGCAGCGGCATAATCTTCAGTGTACGGTCAAGCATTTGTTCTGCTGAGTATATTATGTTGAGCGGAGTCCTTAGCTCGTGAGATATGTTGCTAAAGAAAGCGGCCCTTAACTTTTCCAATTCTATTGTCTGATTCAACTCCTCTGTGCGCTTCAACAGATTCTCTTCAGTAATTCTATAAAGGCGGTCAAGCTCTTTATTATTTTCCTCTATGGTTTTTCTATTTAAATAATTATGCACATATGCTGAATAGTTAATACTTGATATAATCAATGACAATACCATAAGCAGCGTTACGAAAATAAAGTTCTGGATTATGATTCTTGGGTCACTGACTAAAACCAGCAGTCCTATTTGATACATAGTCCAGGAAGGGATATAAATCCACATTCTCTCATGAGCCGGCATTAACACCAAAGATCCTATACAAAACATTGCGATAATATATGAAAAAGGTCTTTGATCTGCTAACTCATTGTTAACTGCAATCACCGAGCATAAAAACAGCACAGAACTATTTAATAATATATGTGTCAGTCTTAGAGTTGAAATATTCCTAACTTTAGCACCTACAAAACTTGGAATAAATAGCAAAAAAACCATAGAAACCAGCAGAAGCAACATATGGAGCCGATACGAAGCAAATGAAACATACATGGATTCCATTTGCGTATCCAAGCTCAGCAGTCTTACAGTGAGTATCGTACCCACCATAACAATTAATGCACATGACAGGAATATTTCCCGTGTTATATTCACTTTTATTAATTCCTTAACAAGTTCCTCCCTGTACTGCGCAGGAATTACCGATTCTCTCCCCGTTCTGACTTTTTTGGTTATTAGGGGAATACCGCCCATGTTAAGCTTACCACCCTTCCAAAAAATTACTTTCCGATAATCTCTAGTTCGTAATTAAGCGCGCATTTTTGAATATTTCTACATACTTTTTATTAATTCCTGCATATTTTTACTTTAATGTAAATTAATCCTATAATTTTTTAGCATCTATAGGTAATATTGTCAAAAGGACAAAAGCACAGGTGATATAAAGTATCACCTGTGCTTAAATGCAAACAACGAGTTTTATAATATTATTTTCTTTTTCATATTTATTATTGCTGACAATGCTTACTCAGCAATAATAACTTTCTAAAACTGCTTTATGTTCACTTGTGAATTTCCAATTTTTTCGTTGATTTGACATAGTCCTCGATATGCTATATAATATGCATTATGTAAACACAGTCATTTGCTGAATCCCGGTTTTACCGGGTACGGAGGAACCAATTCTGGGGTTAATCCATGGGCTATATCGAATAGGTTTAAAGCAAAGCTTAAACCTACTTCGATTTCCTTAGTTTAATTTGCGTCAGCTATTCTACATTAATGTTACTCTGACGCAAACTATAATCCATGGTAGGGAGCCTTCTGTCCCGAACCCGACAGCTAACTTCGGAGGCCAAGTTATGGAAGGAGTGTATTGTGTATGAAAAAGAATGTTAAGACTATTATCTGTGTTGCTATTATTTCGTTGCTTCTTATTGGACAAACTATAGGTGTTTTTGCAGATACCTACTATGGTTTGCTAAAATACGGAAGCAGAGGTACAGCTGTTGTAAAGCTGCAGCAGGCCTTGAAAGCAAAAGGATATTCACCAGGGTCTGCTGATGGTATTTACGGCGGAATGACAAAAAGTGCAGTGATAAAATTCCAACAGGCAAACCGTTTGCAGGTTGATGGTATTGCAGGCAGAATAACTCAGTCAAAGCTTTTCGCTACCACTGTTGCTGCAAGAGGGACAAGTTATACGGCAACTGATTTGTATTGGATGTCAAGAATAATTCATGCAGAAGCAGAAGCTGAGCCTTATACAGGCAAGGTTGCAGTAGGTAATGTAATAATGAATAGAGTTAGATCAAGTCTGTTCCCAAGTACAATTAAAGGCGTGATATTCGAGTATTATAAAGGTATTCCTCAGTTCAGCCCAGTTGCAGATGGTACTATTTATAATACCCCGAATGCAGATAGTATAACAGCGGCAAAATCCGCTATGAGCGGTACAAGCGTCGTTGGTAGCGCAACTTATTTCTTCAATCCTGACAAGTCAGAAGGTACGTGGATTGTTGAAAATAAAACTTTAGTAAAAAGAATTGGTGATCATGTGTTTTACAGATAAATAAAAAAACACGAAAGATTTTTAATCTTTCGTGTTTTTTATTAAATATTTACTCTCTTCCAGAAAGAAGGTACTCCAAGAAGCAAAATCGGATATATCTCCAATCGCCCGATAATCATACACATAGACAGCACTATTTTGCTGAAATCCGACATTGTAGAGTAATTGCCTACAGCACCGACTATTCCGAAACCAGGTCCTACATTACCTATTGTTGCAGCTACAGAACTTATTGTCGTTGCCCAGTCCAGATTATCAAGGGAAACAGCAAGCACAGCCGCAATGAATACTATTATATACATGAAAAAGAATCCCAATACCTCAGATAATGTCCTCTCATCCACAGCTCTTCTGCCAAGCCTGACAGAATATACTGCCTTCGGATGTATTATTTGCAGCAGCTCTCTTTTCATAACCTTGAAGAGCAGCAGGAATCTGATATTTTTTATAGCGCCGCCAGTGGAGCCTGCGCAGCCACCTACGAACATAAGCATGAAAAGAATTATCTTGCTGAACATTCCCCATTTTTCAAAATCTGTAGTCACAAAGCCGGTAGTACTTATTATTGATACAACCTGGAAGGAAGAGTGACGCAAAGATTCCCATATTGAGTTGAATACATTACCGTAAAGATTCCAGGTTATCAATACTATCGATACCAATACTACTCCAAAATAAAAACGGAATTCCTCATCTTTAAAGGGAGCTTTGAGATTGCCTTTAATCATTAGGTAATATAAAGTAAAATTTGCTCCGCATATAAACATAAATACCGTAATAATAATCTCTGCATATATATTATTATATGCTCCCACACTGGCATTCATATTGGAAAATCCCCCGGTACCAACAGTGCCGAAGGTATGAATAGCCGCATCAAAAAGAGGCAGTCCCGCAATTCTCAGTAGTATGATTTCCGCAATAGTGATTATACCATATATGCTATACAGAATTTTTGCAGTTTCAGCCACTCTCGGAACAATCTTCCCTGGAGTTGGTCCAGGGCTTTCAGCCTTCATCATTTGTACCGCACCGGCACCGACTGATGGTAGAATGGCCAAGGTCAACAATATAACACCCATGCCCCCAACCCAGTGAGTAAAGCTTCTCCAAAAAAGTATTCCCTTTGGTAGTCCCTCTATCTGAGTCAGAATACTTGCACCGGTGGTTGTAAACCCGGAGCTTGACTCAAAAAAACTGTCAATAAAGGAAGGTATAGCTCCGCTTATTACAAAAGGAAGTGAACCGAAGAAGGAAAGTAGTATCCACCCCAATGCAACAATGGCAAAACCATCACGGGCATACATTCTCCTTTTCCCTGTTTTTAGAAAAGTCAACGGCACACCGGCCAAGCCTATTATCAGAATACTAAGGGCAAAAGCTGTGATATCTGTCCCCTGATAATACACTGCTACTGCCAGTGAAGGCATCATCAACAGAGCTTCACAGACCAGTAACATACCAAGGATTCTTGCTACTACTCTAAAGTTCACTCTATATTCCTCCTGCAGAGTTAGCTGCTACCTCGTTCAAGCTAGAAATGTTCTTATTCTTCGAAATTACAATAACCCTGTCTCCCTCTCTGATAACATCATTACCATGAGGTATAACAACTTCCTTTTTCCTGACAATTGTCGCAATAATAACATCCTTCGGCAGTCCAAGCTTTTTGATTTTGGTATTCAGTATCGTGCTGGAGCTGTCTGCAATTATCTCTGTGATTTCAGCCTGTCCCTCAATAATCCTATATAAGGATTCAATGTTATTGCCTCGGACAAATTTCAATATATGATTGGTCGTAATCAGCTTTGGACTTATTACACTGTCAATACCCAAGCTTTTTATTATGTTAACATAGTTTACCCTGCTGACTTTTGCAATTACTTTTTTTACACCATTCTGCTTTGCTAAAAGTGCTGACATGAGGTTTTCCTCGTCCATGCCTGTCATAGCTATGAACCCATCCATGTCACTGATATTCTCTGATTTCAGTAATTCTTCATCAGTTCCATCCCCATGTATTACAAGTACCTCAGGAAGCAGTTCTGACAGCTGTACGCATTTTTCCCTGTCAAATTCGATCAGCTTTACCTTAATATCCATTTCCGTTAAAATCTTTGCCAGATAAATAGCAATTCGTCCGCCTCCTGCAATCATAACGTTTCTTATCTTCTGCGGACATTTGTCTGACAGCTTGCAGAAGTTGTACAGATTGGACGGCTTGCCTATTACATATATACTGTCATTTTCCTCAATTATAAAATCTCCGTTAGGGACTATAACCTCTTCATTTCTTATCACGACCCCAATCAGAATTGAGGAAATAAGCTTGTTGTTGATACCCTTCAATGGTTCGCCAATTATCCCCATTTCCTTTGTGGCTTTTATTTCAACCATTTTTACTCTTCCCTTGGCAAAGTTCTCCACATTGATAGCGATAGGGAAGTTAAGCACATTTGCAATTTCTTCAGCGGCTGCCTGCTCCGGGTTAATAATAAGGTCCAAATCAAGCTCCTCTTTCAGAAGAGAAAGCTCCTGTGCATATTCAGGATCTCTTATCCTTGCTATTGTTTGTTTAACCCCAAGCTTTTTGGCTGTAAGACAGCAGACCATATTAACCTCGTCACTGCTTGTAACAGCAATTAGCAAGTCGGTAGTGTCTATTCCGGCTTCCATAAGAATATTTGTACTGACGCCGCTTCCTCTTATGCAAAGCACCTCAAGATTCTCTTCTGCTTTGCTCAAAGCAACATGATTCTTGTCAATGATTATCACATCATGATTGCTCTTTGACAAGCTTTCGGCCAGGTTGTACCCGACTTTCCCTGCGCCTATTATGATTATTTTCATACCTCAAGCCCCCATATAAGTTTTGCACTAAATCAATTAATAATAGTTCAATAGTGCAAAACATTTTCATTGATGTTATAAATCTCAGCTATTCAATTTTATCCTTTAATGCGATTTATATTATTACATTCTAAAAAGAACACTGTTTTCAAAAGTATTATTAAGCTGCGATTTAAGTCCGGTGACAATCTCTTCATCATCAGTCATAACTGCACATTCAAAGTTGATATTTAACATATTCAAGCTGTTCAGCCTGCTTGAGAATGAAAGTATAAAAGCATATCCATCTATTAATAGGAGGTTGTTTGTTATTGAATTGTTGACGCGCACCTGTCCATCTGCTTTACAAATATTTCTCAACAGCGTCAAGGATATATCGCCTTTAAAAAGCAATTTTGGTATAATAACTTTACAAGAACTGCAGCATTGCTTATCAATAATTAACGTAATCATGTCTTCATGTAGAGATCTAGCCCATATTCCTGAAATCATAATATCCGGTTCTGAGCTGAAACCAAGCAAAGCTTCCACAGTGTCTAACAGCTGCTGTTTAGTTGCCATATAGCGAACTGAACTACTCATTATCACACCTCCTAAATATTATAATGACGAAGATATAGTTATACTATATTACCATTCTACAGGATAACAGTCATTGTTAGCAAGTTTAATCAATTAGAAGGTTCTTGCAATTAGGCTTTCCTGCTTGAATATCTACAGAAATCTTCATATTGTCTTCATATTTCTGTCTTATGATTAAAATAACTATAATAGTGACTTTTTTCTTAAAGGAGGTTGTACCATATGTATAATGACACTGTATTGGACCATTTCTCAGACCCTAGAAATGTCGGAACAATACCTGACGCAGATGGAACAGGCAGCTTTGGCAATGCTTTAGACGGGGATATAATAACAATTTATATAAAAGTGCAGCATTCTACACTTATTGACGTGAAATGCAAGGTCTTTGGCTGTGCGGCTGCAATAGCTGCAGGCAGTATGGTTACGCTGCTGGCAATAGGCAAAGAGCTGGAGGAAGCTCTTGAGATATCAAATGATGATGTAGCACAAGCCTTGGGCGGCTTGCCTGAAAAGAAGCTTCTGTGTTCAAATATTGCAGCAACTGCTCTGCATATTGCAATATCTGATTATAAAGAAAAAATCTAAAAGTAGTATCCTATATGTTAAGGAGGTATGACGGTTGATACTTACGAAGGACCAGATAAACAGGTATATGAGACATATTTCAATGCCGGAGATAAGCGGTCAAGGGCAGAAAAGAATCCTTGATTCCTCGGTGATTTTCTTCAGCGAAGACTGCAACAAAGCATCCCTTGCATTATATTATCTTGCAGCCTCAGGAGTGGGGCAAGTCTCCTGCCTCTTCACTGATGCGACCTGCTGGGAAAAGCTTTCTAACAACCTCTCGGATTTAAATAGTGATGTCAGAATCCGGCTCCTGACTGAGGAAGCTTTAGAAAACCCAGAGAACCAATCCTTGACTGGTATTATTGTCGGCAGACCGGATTTTGTTGAAAAAAACTTGAAGGATATTATAAAATCAGACTATGATAAGAATCCTATACCATTAACAGTAGCCATGCATAATGGGTGGAGGGGAGTTGTAAGAACTCTTGCCACGCGGATTGATATTGAAGAATTCATATCAGATATGGCAGGGTATGAAGATCATAGCAGCCACATTGATAATTGTGACTTCTCTGATAATCTGTCAGCCTATTTCTCAAGCCTGATGGCTGTTATCGAGCACCTCAAGCTGACTCTATCCCTTGGAAAACCGCTTTTAAAGGCACTGTACTATGACCTTTCCGCGGTGGAATTTGATTTTAGCAGCAGTTTGGCTGATATGCTTCATAAGCTGCTGAGCCCTGGGGAAGCAGAAAAAGGCTATACCGCTCTTGCTGATGCGAAGGTATTAATAGTCGGCTGCGGTGGATTAGGCTCTCCAGCTGCATTTGCACTTGCATCCTCAGGCATAGGCGGCTTAGGGCTTGTCGATTTTGATACGGTTGAAATAAGCAATCTTAACCGGCAGATTATGCACTCCACCTCGAGGATCGGCATGCCAAAGGTGCAATCAGCAGAAATATTCCTCAGGCAAATAAATCCCAATGTCAGGCTGGAAGCATATAATACAAGGATCAGTAAAGGAAATGTGCGGGATATTATAAGCTCCTACGATATAATAATCGGAGGCCTTGATAATCTGCCTGCCAGATATATACTGAATGATGCCTGCTATGCTGCAAAAAAAACCTTGATTGAAGCCGGCGCCCTTGATATTTCCGGTCTTGCAACAACTATTGTTCCTGATGTAGGACACTGCTACAGATGCATCTTCCCGGAGACCGACGATAATAATTCCTTGCCTTCCTGTTCCGAAACAGGCGTGCTGGGTCCTTTACCAGGAATAATGGGAATCATACAAGCAGCGGAGGCAATAAAGCTTTTGACAGGTACCGGAGAGTCACTTAAAAACAGAATACTTCTTTTTGATGTATTTGATACCGACATATATGTTCCCACTCATGGGAAGAACAAATATTGTGATTTATGCGGTAATAATTAAAAAATGAGTCACAAAAAAAGGATACGAGAACCACTGAAGACACTGAAATCCACTGAATTCACGGCTGAATAATATAAGACCCTCCGTGTAATTCCGTGGGAAATCCGTGTGATCAGTGGTTTTCGTTCCTTTACCCCTAAGGAATGCTCGGGCTTTTCAGTCCCTTCGTTCCCTTATTATGTTTTTTTAATCATACAGTCTGAAATAGAACTGTAGAAAGGTAGCGTTCTCCAGTATCCGGCAGGAGCACTACAATGCTTTTCCCAGAATTTTCAGGTCTCTTGGCAACCTCTGTTGCTGCATGCAGCGCCGCTCCCGATGAAATACCAACCAGCAAGCCTTCTGTGCCTGCAAGCTTTCTGGCTGCTGCAAAAGCTTCTTCATTTTTCACTCTCAAAATCTCATCAATAACTTCTTTATTCAGTATGTCAGGAACAAAACCTGCCCCTATGCCCTGAATCTTATGAGGGCCTGGATTACCTCCGGATAATACAGGAGAGTCATCCGGTTCCACTGCAATAATCTTTATATCCGGGTTCTTAGCTTTAAGTGCTTCGCCAACGCCTGTGACAGTTCCACCGGTACCAACCCCGGCAATGAATATATCCACCTGGCCATCTGTATCTCTCCAGATTTCTTCTGCTGTGGTACTTCTATGAATCTCAGGATTTGCCGGATTCTTAAACTGCTGTGGCATAAAAGCGTTAGGGGTTTCTGCAACAAGTTCTTCAGCTTTCTTTATTGCCCCTTTCATTCCTTCAGCGCCGGGAGTAAGAACCAGTTCTGCTCCAAGTGCTGCAAGCAGGTTCCTTCTTTCAATGCTCATAGTATCGGGCATAGTAAGAATAAGCTTATACCCCTTCGCTGCCGCAACAAATGCCAGAGCTATTCCGGTATTGCCGCTTGTAGGCTCTATTATTACAGTATCCTTATTGATAAGCCCCTTGTCTTCAGCGTCCTTAACCATTGCATGGCCTATTCTGTCCTTGACGCTTCCTCCCGGATTAAAATATTCAAGCTTGGTAATAATTTTTCCATTGATGCCATTTTGCCTATTGTAATTCACAATTTCCAGAAGCGGTGTATTCCCAATAAGTTCAGTAATATTCTTTGATATTTTTTTCATGATTATTTACCTCCAAAATAAATATTATTTTTCCTATTTGAATAGTAGGTTTTAGGTTAAAAAATTTATATGTAATACATATCAGCTTGTTTGTTTGCCATCTTTTTATATTCATTCATCAAATCATCCAAATTGATGTCGTCTACCATGTCGTTGATATTAGCATTTATTGCGCTCCAAACCTTTTCCCTTATACAGTCCTCAATTTTATCGTTGGTTTTTTCCTCCAAGCTTTTCTCATCTATTACAGAAAGATTCCCCTCCAGAGCTCTTAACACTGCCCCAACTGTTATGCGTTCAGGCTTATCCGCTAAAGCATATCCGCCCTGAGCTCCTTTAATGCTGTTGATTAATCCTGCTTTCCTCAGTGTGGAGAAAACCTGCTCGAGATAGCCTTCAGATATATTCTGCCTTTCAGCTATGCTCTTCAAGGAAATATGATCTCCGGCCGAATATACAGCCAGGTCAACCATTGCTCTCAATCCATATCTGCCTTTTGTAGAAATCTTCATGGGCATCTCCTACTATTCCAATGTGTTTTGTTATAATATATTGTATCATCCTGATTTATCTTTTGCAAGCACTGTATCATAAACTTATTTTTTTATTTCTCTATAGAATCTCCATAACCAATATGTACTATAATTCCAGTTCTAATTATTTTTCATTTTTTATGAAAATATTTGGCAATATTTATATTTCCTTCAAACTTTCTTCACATTATCCTGCTATGATATGAACATAGAAATTACAAGGAGGTTATACATATGAAAAGAATAGTAGCATTAGTTACTGTAATAACTGTCATGTCACTTATGCTTGCAATGTTTGTCTATGCTGATGACAATGCAAATCTGCCACAATGGTTTAAGGATATGATATCCTGGAAAAAGACACAAATCGAACTGGCCGAAAAAGACGGTACACTAACAAAAGAGCAGGCTGCACTTTATAAAGACCGTATTGACCAGATGGAAAAGTTCCATTCGGAAAATGGCTTTACAAATGGCATGGGCTTTGGAGCCTGCGGTGGAAGCCCCAGTGGCAATAATGCAGGATATGGGTTTGGACGTGGAATGATGGGCGTAGGAAATGGCTACAATATGATGAATGGTTTTAGTTATCCCGTTCAATAAATCAGCAGTACATCTATTAATCCCCTCTCTATTTGGATGTATTGATGATATATAAGTTTAACATTTTTATTGTTGAATAAGGAAGGTTCGATTTCAGAACCTTCTTTATTCATTTTTGTCACTGAACAGTACCAATCTGGCTGAGTTTCCAACTACAAAAACTGAGCCTGCATTATGCACCAGGGCGCCTGCAACCGGTCCAAGCAGACCACCAGCCGCCATCAATACAGCAGTGAGGTTTATCATTACTGATAGCATCAGATTTACGTTGATAGTTCTCACTGTCTTTCTGCTTAAGGCAAACAAGTATGGGAGCCTACCTAAATCATCCTTTAGAAGGACTACATTTGCCGCTTCAATGGCAGCATCTATACCCTTCTGTCCCATGGCAACCCCTACATCTGCACTCACTAATGCCGGTGCATCATTTACGCCATCCCCTACCATAAGAACCTTATTGCCATTCTGCTTCAAACCATTGATCTTATCCAGTTTTTGACCCGGAAGAAGTTCATAATAGTAATCCTCAATAAGTACTTTGGAAGCAATATTTTCAGCTATCTCTTTATTGTCACCTGTCAAAAGCAGTATCTGCTTGACATATTGATGAAGCTTTCCAACGGTCTGGACAGCATTTTCCCTTATTGCATCCGATACCTGTATAATACCGATAATCTCGTCTTTGAAATATATATAGCTATTATTTGCCGCTTCAAGTCCAGGCAGGTCGAAGCTTTTATTACCTGAGACCTGTCGTATAAAGCCCATATTGCCTGCATAGACCCTATCCATATTTATTAGCCCTTCAACACCTAATCCACGATGATATGAGAACTCGCTTACTTCAAACAATGAGATTTTTCCTGTCTTTGCTTTCTTCACAATTGCATCAGATACCGGATGGGATGAATGCACCTCAAGGCTTGCAGCCAGTTGTAACACTTCCTCATCTGTATATGTGGCAAGTGCAAATATTTTATCAACCTGCAATGCTCCCCTGGTAATAGTACCTGTCTTATCAAAAGCTATGGTATCGGTTTTATTTACCTTCTCAAAGACATCTGCATCCTTGATAAGTATACCTTGTCTTGCTGCATTGCCTATAGCTGCAACAATGGCTGTAGGCGTCGCCAATACAAGTGCGCAGGGGCAGAATACAATCAGTATCGTTACTGCTCTGATAATGTCTCCAGTCATAAGGTAAGTTAAAATTGCAAAGGTCAAGCTGCTCGGCACAAGCCAGTTAGCCCATTTATCTGTTATCCTGACAATAGGTGACTTGCCAGTTTCAGCCTGCTGGACCAGATGTATGATCTTTGAAATAAGACTATCCTCTGAGGCCTTCGAAACTCTTATCTCCAAGGAGCCATTCTGGTTCATGGTGCTTGTATATACTTCATCTCCAGCTTCTTTATCCACAGGCACAGATTCTCCTGTTATGGCCGACTGATCCACTGATGAGCTGCCGTTTACCACTACCCCGTCAGCAGGAATACTCTCCCCCGGTCTTACAAAGACTATATCTCCTATAGCTATTTCCTCAAGAGGCTTGCTGATATACTCATCCTTTATTTTAACCGTTGCTGTGTCCGGTATAAGCCTTCGGAGCTTTGCCACTGCATTTCTTGATTTCGCCACCGTCCAATTTTCCAATAATTCACCCAGCATCATTATAAAAACAACTTCACCGGCTGCAAAATATTCTCCAATTGCCAGAGACGCAATTAATGCGATGCTGACTAGAAAACCAACCTTCATATCTCGACCCTTGACAAAAGCTATAAAGGCATTTTTTATAATAGGATATCCCCCAAGCACTGCAGCGATGATTGCCACATCGAATTTCACCAATTCCTTGAACCAGCCAAACCAGCTTGCAATAACAAAGAACCCACACACTGCCGTTAAGTAATGCTCCTTATATCTTTTCAGATGTTTCATAGTATCTCCCCCTACTCTAGAAAGGCATTCAATGCCTTCTTAAAGCTGAGCAATTCTTCTGCCTGCCCAGCTCTATTACAATAATAATATCATACCTGAACAATATGCGAAAGAAAGTGGTAAGTCTTCATAATATCTCCATAATATTATGGTAGCCTTAATGGCATTAGACGTAAGAAGGGTGGGGCAGTCCTTTATGATTTTCAATATAAATGAATTCCTTACAGCTGTATCCTTTGCTCTTGATTTTGTTGAAATGGACATCCTCGGGGTTGCATCCAATCACTCAAAAAGAGTCGCCTGCATTTCATCGAAAATAGCAGAAAAGCTTAAGTTATCCAAAGAAGAGATTTTTGATCTTGTATCCCTTGCGCTGCTGCATGATAATGGAGCAAGTGAAAAAGTGCTTCATTCCAGGCTGAGCGGTTTTCGTACGGATACGCTCCATTCCATCGAAAATGTACGGGGACACTGTATAGTCGGCGAAAAGAATATAAAGGATTATCCATTCCTTACACCGGTTAACAATGTGATTTACTATCACCATGAGAATTTTGACGGCACTGGGTTCTTCGGCAAAAAAGGTGAAGATATACCACTAATGTCCCAGATTATCAGGCTGGCTGATGCAGTGGAATTGAGCTTTAATTTGAAGGATATACTCACAAATAACAAGCAGATCTTGGCTGACTTTGTTGCAAATCAAACCGGCAGTCTTTTTTCTCCAAGAGTAGCAGATGCTTTTCTGGAGGTCTCCCGCCCCCCTGGATTTTGGCTGGAATTGAAGGATGAATACATTAACAGCTCCTTAAGAGGCAGCATTCCTATATTCAAAAGAGAAATGTCCTATAGTTCAATACATTATATTACAGGAGTCTTCACAAGAATCATTGACTCAAAGTCTGAGTATACCAGAACTCACTCAAGCGAACTGTCGCATAGGGTAAGGAAAATGGCAGAATACTATAAAAAGCCGGAGGATGAAATGTATAAGCTTATGATTGCAGCTGACTTGCATGATATCGGTAAGCTTGCAGTAAGCAATTCCATATTGGATAAGCCCGGCAAGCTTGATATATATGAATTCGAGTCAGTGATAAAGCATCCTTTTTATACTCGTGTAAGCTTGCAGAAAATAAAAGGTTTTGAAGATATTACCGAGTGGGCATCCAACCACCATGAAAAGCTGAACGGAACCGGATACCCCTATATGAAGACTGGAGCAGAGCTGGACTTTAATTCCAGATTGATTGCATGCCTTGATATATACCAGGCGCTTAAAGAAGAGCGTCCTTATCGTAAAGCAATGCCACATTCACAGGCATACTCTATCCTTGAGGAAATGGCAGCTAAGAGCGAGTTGGATTTAAAAATTATAAAGGATATAAACAAGGTGTTCTCCTGACTATGGTGCAATAAAAAATAACCATCCGTGGATGGTTATTTTTTATTGCATTTATTTAGTTTTATTCGTTGCACTCCACCATTTTAGCGCATTCAGAAACGCCTTTATCCATCTCTTTTGCACAAGCAGCCACGGCCTTGCCGCCTTTTTCCGTTGCCATAACAGATACTGCATTATCAGCAAATACTGATACTGAGGTAGCAAGCATAATCATACCTGCCAGGGATATTGCAATCAGCTTCTTCATAGTTAATACCTCCAATATATTGTGTTTATTCTATTTCCTAAATATCTATGTTAAATGGAGGGAACCATTTATCATAGATTCATTATAATCTATAGATGTGGAGGTTTTATGAAGAAAACATCATATTTTTCTTATAATAGTACCTGATATTGCGAGAATCTAAAACTTATCTATGTCAATTTTTGACCCGATAACTACCAAAATGTCATTGCTATTAACAATATAATCAGCAGTAGGTGACACGTTTATCTTTGTTCCGTTTTTTATTGCAATGATATTAATGCCATGCTTCGCTCTAACATTCAATTCCTTTAATGTCTTACCCTCCCAACGCTTAGGCGGATTTATTTCAATAATTGTATAATCCGGCGATAACTCAATATAGTCTATTATATTGGTAGAAACCAGATTATGCGCAGCTCTTACACCCATATCCTGCTCAGGGAATATTACCCGATCAGCTCCCAGCTTAGTCAATACTCTTGCATGAAGTTCATTCTGAGCTTTGACAAGTATATACCTTATTCCCATCTCTTTCAGCATTTGTGTCACAAGAATACTAGACTCCAAATTTTTGCCGGTAGAAACGACTGCTGCATCAAAGTTTTTTATTCCCACTGATTTTAAGACGTTTTCATCAGTCACATTTCCAACCATTGCATATGTTATATGGTTGGATATGCTTTGTATCAAGCCCTCATTTTCGTCTATCGCCAATACTTCATGACCTAGCTCGTATAGGGTCTTTGCCACACTTTGTCCAAACCTGCCAAGGCCTAATATTACAAATGACTTCATCGAAATCCTCCTGTTTATCCTACTAATACTTTTGCTTCGGGGTATTTAAGCTTTGCTTCTGATTTTTGCATTCTTACGGTAATTGCCATACCCATGGTAAGGACCCCAATTCTGCCCAGAAACATGGTAATGATTAGTATCACTTTACCTACACTGCCCAGCATTGGTGTAATCCCCAGGGATAACCCTACCGTACCAAATGCTGAAGTTGATTCAAACAAGCACTCTAATAATGGCGCATTCTCAAAAATGGATAATACAACCGTTGTACTTGTAATAACAATTAAGCTCAATACGAAAATAGCCAGAGACCTAAATATGACTTCAATTTCCAACCTCTTTTTGAACATATTAACATCCTTGCATCCTCGCAGAACTGAAATCACTGAAAACAAAAGCACACCTGCCGTAGCAGTCTTAATGCCTCCGGCTGTTGATCCCGGTGATCCGCCAATAAACATGAGGACCATAGTTATAAGCTTTGAAGCATTTGTCAGATCAGGCAGTGATAAAGTGTTAAACCCTGCTGTCCTTGGGGTAACCGACTGAAACATAGACGCCAGAATTTTCCCTTTAAAGCTCAGAGGCTGCAAGGTTTTAACATTTGAATACTCCAGAGCCAGAAAAAATACAAATCCGAAGATTAGCAAAATAGTTGTCACCACGAGAACCAATTTAGTATGCAGTCTCAGCTCGTTAAAGTTCCTCGTTTTGTAAACGTCCTCCCATACAGCAAAGCCTAATCCACCAATAATAATTAATGACATGATTGTAAGGTTTACCACAGGATCCTCTACGTAGGATGTAAGACTGGAGTAACCTCCCATAATGTCGAAACCTGCATTACAGAATGCTGATACAGAATGAAATATTCCTTTATAAATACCTTCTTTTATTCCAAATTGGCCTACAAACCTTATGGACAGGATAATCGCCCCAAGGCCCTCAAAAAGAAGAGTGCCCAAAAGAATATCCTTAATGAGCTTAACCATCCCCTGGGGACTAAACTGGTTTAAAGATTCCGCAATAAGCAATCTCTCTTTGAAAGAAATTCTGCGCCCCAGTGCCAATGAAAACAATGTCGCCAATGTCATAAAGCCCAAACCGCCAACTTGTATAAGCAACAGAATAATAATCTGTCCAAAGACAGTCCAGTGTGTAAAGGTATCCGTAATAACCAGTCCTGTAACACATACTGCCGAGGTTGCAGTAAAAAGTGCATTTATAAAGCCTATACTTTGTCCATCTCTTGATGAAATGGGTAGGTTCAGTATTATGCTTCCAACAATAATAATTGCAGCAAATGCGATAACAATTGCCTGTGTTTGATTTATCTTAAAAAGTCTCATTTCTTTTTCCTATCCAAGTTAATTATTTCAGGACCAACAAGTGCACTATTAAAAGCAATATCTATTCCAACCTGCTCAAACTTTTTGGCATATTTAGGGTTATTGACCTTTGTTATTGTTCTTTTACTGCCAAAATTATTTTTAATATATAAACATGTTTCAAGGTTATCCAGGTCATTATCCATAAGAGCTATAAACACATCCGATTCTGAAACACAGGGCTGCGAAAGGATATCTACATCCAAACCTGCACCGGAGATTGTATTTACTCCGAGTTCATTTAAATTATGCATACTCGCTTCACTTTCCTGCCTTATAATATTGACTCTATGATTGAATAACAGGAGAATTCTTGCTATCGTAAAGCCTAGTTCGCCCCCTTCAATAATTGTTACCACCATCTGCAGTTCCCCCCCACCATTTAACTATTGAATATCAGATAAGTCTTATAAAACCTGTCTGAGCTTTCCTTATTCCCCATACCTTGATATGCCATGCTGATAAGATAGTAAACCTCAGGATTTTCAATTTCTTTTGCAATAACCGCTTTGAGCATACCAAGGGCATCAGTAAAAGCACCTGTGCGTATTAATTCTCTCGACTGTTTCAGTATGCTTTCTGTTTGCCCCAATGAACTGTTATCCTCAGGCCGGCTCGTTAATTCACTCAATACTGCTCTGATTTTCTCAGCTGTAAACGGCTTTTGAATATAAGTAACCGCTCCCAGCTTTGTACATTCTACAGCGTTCTTAACAGTTGCATATGCAGTTATAATAATGACAGGCGTTTCTATCCCCATTTCTCTGATGCTTTTTAGAACCTCCGTCCCGCTCAGCCTTGACATCTTTATATCCAGAAACGCAAGGTCATACTTGCTCTTCCCAAACATATCCAGAGCCTCCTGTCCATCACTGGCGGTTTCCACCTGGTAACCTTCATGCTCCAGGCACTTTGTTAAGAGCAGTCGAATATTTTTTGTATCATCAATAACCAGAATTCTTTTCACCTGGCACCTCCGAAAAACTTAATTGGAGGGTGAATGTAAATGTGCTGCCGGTATCCAATTTACTTTCACACCATATTTCTCCTCCATGAGTATTGATTATCTCTTTAACAACAGCCAACCCCAGACCTGTCCCCCGAGCTTCCAGATCCTGCTCCTTTACCTGGACATACTTATCAAAGATTTTCTCCTGGAACTCTTCAGGAATGCCTATCCCAGTGTCTGCTACCGAGACATGCATTTTTTCATTTTTTATATAAGCAGTAATAAGTATTTTATCGCCAGAGTCGGTATATTTTAGCGCATTACTTATAAGATTATTGAAAACCCATGTAATCTTCTCATAATCCGCAATAACCTTCGGCATATTCTCCTCAATTCTAGTATTGATATCCACACTTTTATGTGCTGCGGGTATAGCAAACTGCTTCACGGAATTGTTGATAATAGTATCGATTGAGTGGGGCTCCATATCAAAAACTGAACTGCCTGACTCAATCCTGGACAATTCAAGAAGATCGTTGACAAGCTTTGTAAGCCGTTCACCATCTTCCTTTATGGTATTTAATACATCTTGCTGATCCTCATTTAAAGTACCCATACTCCCGTCAAGGATCATGCTTGTTCCCATCATGATTGAAGTCAGTGGCGTTTTAAACTCGTGGGATATAGTTGAAACAAAGTCTGTTCTGGCTTTTTCCAGCTGTTTTAACTGCGTTACATCCTTCAGCAGAATAATAAGCCCCGTAACCTTAGACTCAGTGCCCTTTATCATAGTAACTATTACATTAAAATAGAATTCTTCTTTTTGCTCTACTTTAATAATCTTGTCATTCATTTCCACCTGGTCCTCAAAGGCATTTGATATTATCGCGAAAATTTCTTCATTCCGTATTGCTTCAAGGAAATGCTTCTTAAGTACCTTTTCTTCTTCAATCCCAAAAAACATTTCACAGGTATCGTTCAATAGCATAATCCTGTAAGTCGTATCAAGTACAATTAATGGATCCGGTATGCTTTTAACTATCGCCAAGGACTTGTTTTTTTCTGTCATAAGCTTACCTAGCGCACTCTGCTCATACTGATGAAGCCTTTTTGTCATTTTGTTGAATTCTATGGAAAGGTCTCCAATCTCGTCCTTGGTAACGATATTGATTTGTTGATTCCAATTTCCCACCTTCACTGATTTTACTATTTTAGTTAATGTATCCAAGGGCTCCATAGATCTATTGGTGAAATGTATTGATAATATGAGTCCTCCTACAACAGCCAAGCTTGAAAGGGCGAGTATTATATACATTGACTCATGTGTGCTTTTGGTAGCGTCATCCTTCGAATTAAACATGCCTACCTCATTTAGATGTATAAGTTTGCGCAGTTCACTCTTAACTTCTACAAACTTTGGCAGCATTTCAGTATCATAAAAGTAGGCGGCCTTATCCGCTCCATCTTTATTCCTGATTTCTTGTAGTTTGGAGAAGAGCATGGAATAATCCACGTAATCCTTGTTAACATCATCCAATAACTCTTTTTCCCCTGACTCGGTTATATTATTACTTGCTGCAACGTACTGCTTCATAAACTCATTACTGTTTTGAGTAAACAACCCAATACCTTTTTCTATATCAACATTAATATAGATCAAAGCAGCACTGTCTTGACGTTCGAAAGCCTCCAGCATATAGGATATTGCATTTATACTTTTGTAGTTGTCTACCATTAATCCGTCAATAGACTTACTCAACCTGTATAAATTCAACACAGATGCTGACCCGATTACAGCTATCATTATCACAAGGCAGATATAGACCAATGTAATTTTCCCTTTAAGTGTTTTTAACATATATGCCCTACCTCTAGATTAAATATTGATTCATAATAAGTATAGGCCAGTGGCCTCTGAAAATCAAAGTTCTGCACTGATAGAAAGTAATAAAAACAGGAGATAATCCTACGAGAATAAAAGATAATCTATTCCCATGCTTGCTGGTACATCTGTTAATGGTTAATGCGCAATTTCTTAAATCTTTACTATTATTAGCATCTTTATGCATCTGTTATATGTTCGATATAACTAAGCCTCCATAAAAAAAAACACCTCACAAGCAATATAGTTATACTATACGGCATATAAGGTGTCTTTCTTACTTAGTATTTGATAGAATTACCTAAATTGTATCACTACTATGTGTTTTACAAATAGGCAAAAAATAGCTTTGACACCCGGTTTATGGATGTCAAAGCTATTTTTGCTAAAATAAATTATTTAACTCCAGCTTTAATAATGCTGTCAGCTAATTTCAAATATTTGCCTACGTCAACGGAGCAGCTTGTGATAGCGTCAACTTTTGCAGCTGCTGATCTTTCTGCGCCTTTAAGCTTTGCTGTATCAATTGCTCCATTTGTTTCGCTTACTGTATAAGCCTTATACTTACCATCAAGCATCTTATTGAAGTCAAGAACAGATGGGTGGTTTGCGTCTCTCTGTGAAGTCGGGAATTGGCTTATATCAAAACCAGATTTTATATATGCAGCAATCAAAGTTGATATTTGTTTATCCCAAGCAAGAATTGTATCTGCCGGTCTGTCATCAGAAGGTTTTACCATAACATACTGGCCTGCTTTTGAATAAGCAACCTTACCAAAGTTTCCTTGTCCGCCTGAAGATAAAATACCTGGTTTCATGAAGTAAGCAGGCCCCATAACATCTATCGAAACATTATGAGCTTTGCCATCTTTGAAGGTAACAGCTGCTTTCATCATGTCGCCTTTTGTAGGAGCTGCATCGTACTTAGCGTAGTTTGTAATAGTCTGTGGTTTCATATTACTTGCAAGCTTCTGTCCAGCTACAAGAACATCACCTTTGATTACAACGTCATTGAACTTTGAAGAAGCATATTGCTCCTGTGTAGCAAAGCTCAAGCTGCCTGTGATAGTTGCATATGTAAGATTAAAGCCCTTAGCTTCTACCTTTACATTGCCATCAAGTACTCCATAAGCAATGTTTGCGTTTTCAGCGTTAACAATCAAATTAGGCACTTTTAATATGAAGATCTGTTCCCCACCAATATTTGGTGATGAGTGATAGTATATACCGAGTTTTCTTCCCGGTGTTTTACCACCCTCTTTTCTAATGTCCCCTGTCCATACAAGATCATTTTCAACAACAGTATTGGCGGCAATTGTTGTAATCCAGGTTCCATTTGCTCCTAGGGAGTTCTGTAATTCCTTTTCGCTTGTAAGATTTACAGAAGCAGTAGATACAACGTCAGGATAAATGCCTTGTGGTCTTGCTTCAACAACCGGTGCTGTTTGCACTGGTGCTGCCACTGCCGGAACCAACAGAGCAAAGGTTGTTGGTCCTGCAAGTCCGTCAGCCTTAAGGCCATTCTTTTTCTGGAAATCTTCTACTGCGGCCTTTGTATTCTTTCCGTAGAAACCATCCGCCTTCAAAGCATATCCTTTTGTATTAAGCACGGTCTGCAGGTATACTACATTGGGGCCAAAGGAGCCTTCTACAAGTATGCTGCCTGCTGAGGAAGCCTTAGCGCCTGCCGGTGCTGCCGCATCTCCTGTAGCTGCTGAAACAGCGTCTGCACCGTATGGTCCTATCTGCGGACCAGCTACTAAGACTGAGAGTAATAGTACTGCTACTAATACATAAGCTACTGATTTTTTCATTAAATACCCTCCTTGTATATATTTTATAGATTCCATTTCTACAAAATAAAACACCATTCGTCAGTTTGATAATTATTAGGCTAGCCTGATAAATATCAAACTATGAAAAAGATTATTATTGTGTAGAAATATTAACAATTATATTATATCAAGATAGCAATGAAAAGTACATGTGTAATTAAGAATTTTTTTCTATATTTAGATAAGAAAGCAACCAAAAATCGGCTGCTTTCCAGAAATTACTATAATTCTATAATTTGTTGATCATCATGTGTAATATCTATAGAATACTTCTCTCCTTTTACAGTCACTTTAAATGCAAGCCTGCTCCACTTTTTAGGCAGCTTAGGCCTGACAGTAATTTTGCCATCCTGCACATTTAGTCCTGCAAAGCCTAAAATTGCTGCCATCCAAGCTCCTCCATTAGCTGCAGGATGTGTACCGCCTATATATATTGAACCTGCAAACTGTTTGGATTCTCCAGTCAAATCAATATTTGCGCTCTTCACGAAAAATGGATATGCCCACTCGCCCTTTCCTGTTTCGCAGGAAAGCAGTGAGTATATACAGGGGCTAAGACTGGAACCATGCTCTGTCCTTGGTTCATAGTAGGTCCAATTAGCCTTCAGGACTTCTTTTGAATACTCATTTCTAAATAGATAGAGCATAAACACTACATCTGCCTGCTTGATAATTTTAGTGTTTGCTGCAACTCCATGTCCACCACCCCAATACTCCTTAGGGTCAAGTATTCTGCTCTTAACTTCTGCCAGGGAGCAATCCTCCAGTCTGTTATAACCATCAAACTGTTCTATTATAAGTGTTTTTTCATCAGGCTCCACTAAGTATAGCTTTCTTTTAAACTTAATGATATTTGCAATTTCTTTGCTATAGTCAAGCTTCGAAATAAGCTCTTCATACTCCTTGGGATATTCACCTTCCAGTAATTCTAAAGCTTGTAAAGCAACATCCAATGTATGATAAACCATTTTATTTGTATACGCATTGTTATTTACTCTTTCATGATACTCATCCGGACCAATGACATCCAAAATTTCATATCTATCTTTATCTTCCTTGTAGTAAGCATATGAGTAAAAGAATCTTGCACATTCAAGGATTACCTCAGCGCCACCATTTATGAGTATGCTTATATCCCCGGTAAATTCATAGACTTCCCATATTGCATAGGCTACAGCAGCACTTATGTGGATTTGTTTATCCTTGAAATAAGTTTTTACAGGGCGTCCGGTGAAAACATCCGTTACATTAAAATCACTGCAGGCATCTTCACCGTTTTCTTGGCTTTCCCACGCATAAAAGGCTCCTCTATAGCCATAATAGGCTGCCTTTTTTCTAGCTCCATCTAATGTTTCTATTCGATAATTTATTAAATGCTTGGCTACCTCTGGAGCAGTATGAAGAAAGAAGGGAAGCATAAACATCTCAGTATCCCAAAATATTGCACCTTTATATGTTTGCCCTGAAAGCCCTCTGGCTGGTATTGATTGTCTTTCTGAATGTTCGGGTGCTATAATTTGAAGATGATAAATGCTATATCGAAGGGCTAATTGATCCTTCTCATTCCCCTCAATAATTACATCGGTCGCTTCCCATCTAGCCTTCCACTTTACTTTATGCTCATAATAAACTTTATCATAACTCGTTGCAGCAGCCTTTAAAGCTGCAGCTGCACAGTCCTCCTGGATATTGGAGATTTCATCATTCCCAGTATAAACTGAAACATATTTATAAATGGCATATTCTACTTTAGGCTCTGCATTAATTCTTATGTTGTGGAAAATACCCTTTTCGCTCTTTTCAATGACTTCCTCTGCTTCAAAGCTCTTTATACAAGTCTCTGCTACTACTACAGGAACCTTTAATTCCTGAGTTCTGGCGGAGACTCTTATGAAGCCTTCTCCCGCTTCTAAAATATAATTTTCCAGATGAGGGCCATTTATATCCCATACATCTCCATCTATACCTGTCTTAATGATTAATTCGCAACCCTTTTCTACAGATACGGCATACTTAAGGCACATCATATGAACCTCAGCTAGGCTGACAAACCGCTCTGCCTTAACATTTACTTTGCCGTATTCTGTATCCCAGACTGTATTTCTTCTATGAAGTCCTTCTTTAATGTCAAGTATTTGTATATGCTCTACCGGTTCCTGTTGTGGAAGTCCAATTTCTTTGCCCTCAACAGTTAACGCAGCGAAAAAACCATTTGGGGCATTGATTGGCTCACGCCAATTATCACCCTGTTTGTCATATAAGCCGGAGATATTGCATGCGACAAGCTCCTTATTAGTATATTCCTCCATTGTTCCACGGAAGCCCATATATCCATTGCCAGTAATAAATTTGTTTCCATTACCAACTATATTATATCTGTTAAACCCTTCTTCATAAACAGTCCATGCCATACTATCCCCTCCAGCAATCCGGTATCGCAATAGTCAATCCTTGAGAGTCAATATCATATTTTTCATCATATATCTCTACTGCTACAGATTTTTCATTCATAACCCTAAAACTCAAATTTTCCTTATTAACTTTTATAGAAAGTACTGCATCTTTATATACAATTCCAAAACTATAGCTGTTCCACGCCTTAGGAATAGATGGATTAAATTTAAGCAATCCACCATCACTCCTCATTCCGCCAAAGCCATAAACAATGTTGATCCAGGCTCCGGCCAGGCTTGTTGTGTGCAGACCTTCTCTAGTATTTCTATTATAATTGTCCAGGTCCAAACGAGTTGCAAAGCCGAAGAAATCGAAGGCTTCTTCATGTCTTTGAAGCTCTGATGCAAAAATCGAATGAACGGATGGGGAAAGTGAGGACTCATGAATAGTCCTGGGTTCGTAGTATTCATAGTTAGCCTTTTTACATTCTAAACTAAACTCCTGATTATATAAAAACATAAACATCAAAACGTCAGGCTGCTTTATCATATCGGAACGATATATCCTGTCATAGGACCAATTATGGTAGAGAGGAAACTCCTCAACAGGTACAGAATCTACGTCGATATGAGGTAAATTGAAATATCCTTCATGCTGCTCATAAATACCGGTAGCTTCATCCAACAATATGAGCATATTATCTGAACAATCCTTAAAGCTTTGAAGCTCTTCCCTGGTAAATCCTGTTTTCTTTTGCAATTCATCATACTCAAGTACTGAGTTTTCTTTCATTTCTTTTAAAACCTCTAATGTATAATCAAAGGTTTTTTTAGCCATATAGTTGGTGTAGCTATTATTATTAACCATCATATGAAACTCGTCAGGCCCCATAACAGAGAAGAATCCAAATTTATTGCTGATCTGGCCCCATGCCCCGCGGGACTTCAGGAATCTACTTATTTGAAGCAGCATCTCTGCCCCGTGACTAAATAAAAACTCCTTATCATTGCTTATATTCGCATAATGCCAGATACCATAAGCAACACCAGTACTAGGTTGAAATTGAATGCTGGCATGCTGCCAGAGATCACAAGCTTCCTCCCCATTTAAGGTTGCAACCGGATAGCAAGCCCCTTCCCCATCTAATGTCTTTGCACGTTCCATAGCCTTGGCTAGATTGCTATATCTGAATTCCAACAAGTTTTTTGCAGCTTTTAAATTGTTGAATATATAAAAAGGCAGACAATATGTCTCTGTATCCCAAAATGCATGCCCGTTATATGCCTCTCCGGTTAATCCTTTGGCACCTATATTATTAGCAGGATTTTGTCCATGATAAGTTTGCTGCATTTGAAAAATGCAAAAACGGATACCTTGCTGGTTCTTCTCATCACCATCAATTTGAATATCAAACCTATCCCAAATGTTATTCCAAAGCATCTTGTTGTCTTTTAGAGCTAAATCCAAACCCTTGTTTGACTGTTTCCTAACTGTGCTAATGCCAGTGCTCCAAAGATATTCATTATCTACTGACGGATCTTTTAGGACAACATTTGATACAAGCTTATCTACCTTGCTTTCTTCACCTTGTATAAGTGTCAAAGAAAACTTATAACCAATAGCTTTATCCCTTTCATAAATTCTCTTGTTAGTGATATTATCAGCTGCAAGCTTGAAGCCTGAAAAAACCCTTTGATTTGAAGTAGGAGTTTTCCCAATAATTGCAGCAATGTCATCAGCTGCTTCTTTTTTAATTATATCCCAAAAATTCTTCTGTTTGGAAGCGTGAAGGGTGCCAAAATCCAACCCCATTACGAGCTCAACACTTCCAGAAAAATTAATAGGTTCAAATATAATCCTTTGAAATCCTTCGTTAGTTGTATCCATGTTTAAAAACCTTAAGAATTTGATTTTTAAACTTTTACCGCTTCGGGTATTCCAGACAAATTCACGTGTAAGTGTACCTTCTCTAAGATCTAGTACCCTTACAAAACTATCAAAATTTGCAGTTTTTAAATCCAGCTCCTCTTCATCTATCAATATTCTGGTATAAAGCCAGTCTACTGAATTGACCATAAAATGTGTATAACCTATAATCCCCTTATAGGCAGATTTATTTATATCATTTGAATATTCGTATACTCCATTAAAATAACTTCCAAGAAGACTGTCGCAGGATGAACCCTCTTCAAAATATCCCCTTACTCCCATGTACTCATTTCCTAATGAGAATATTGATTCAGATACCATGTTTCGACTTGAATCAAAGCCCTCCTCTATGATTTTCCATGGATCAAGTTTATAATAAACATCTGCAATTTTTGCCATAGTAACCCCCGCTTTACTGTAAAGTTTGAGTGTTCTCTTTAGCCCTTAATTCCTGAATGAGTGCTGCTTTGGGTAATTTGTTTTGTGAAGGCTATAAATAGAATAATTGGTGGAATAATTGCAAATACAATAGCTCTCAGTATATCAACATCCGCTGTCTTACCATTTCTGAATTCAAATAAACGTACCATTACCGTCTCCAGTCCTGAATTATTAAGCACCAGATATGGAAGTAAGAAATCTGACCAGGCATAATTAACAGCATACATTGCAACTACCATTGTGATTGGCTTGCTTAGGGGCATAACAATCCTGGTGAATATCTGGAGATTGCTGCAGCCATCTATCCTTGCTGCTTCTATAATTGATTTTGGAAGTGTATCGAAAAACTGCTTATATAAAACCACATAAAATGCATTGGCTCCGATTGAAAACCACAGTGGGTAGAAGGTCCCACTCAAGCCCAATTTGTTAATATTCATAAATAAAGGAACTATGCTTGTAGTTGCCGGAACCATAAGGCTTCCCAGTACAAGCGCATAAACAAATTTCGATCCCTTTGGCTTGAGAATAGAAAGTGCAAATGCCAGCAGACCATTGAATACTATTGCACATACAACACTGCCGGCTACAGAGTAAAATGAGTTTACGTAATACTTGAAGAACTTAAGGTTATTCCATGTTTTAATGAACTTATTGAAATCAAACTCTTTTGGAAGTATGGTTGGCTCTATTGTAAATTCCTTGATATCCTTAAAGCTGGAAAGAAGCACCCATATAGGAGGAGCAATTGAAATAATGGTTATAATTAAACAGATAACAAACAAAATATAGTAAATAATTTTAACTCGAGGACTTTTCAAATCTGACCGGGTAATTATGCCATTATCTTTATCTTGTAATCTTGACAAAAAACTCACTCCTTCCTACACGTCCTGCACTTTATTGAATTTGTTATAAACTGCAGTCAATGTGATTAAAAATATGCTGATAATAACTGATACTGCGGCAGCCTTTGGATAATCAAATTTCTCAAATGCATATTTGAAAACCAGTTGCATTATGGAAATAGATGCATTATTAGGACCTCCATTAGTCAAGACTAATGGTTCATACAGAATCTGGAATACAGAGATAACTTGCAAAATCAGAAGAGTACGGGCTAGATTTCGAAGACTGGGTATGGTTACATGTCTGATTCTATCCCATATGCCGGCTCCATCTATAATGGCAGCTTCATATAGTTCAGGGTTTATACTTTGAAGTGACGCCAAATATATGAGTGCAGTGGCCCCTGCAGCTTTCCACGTCATAGTAATAACAATGAGCGGTATTGTAAGCTTAGGGTTGCTAAGCCAAACCATCGGCTCCATACCTAACTGACCTAAAATAATATTAAGCACACCGGTCTTACCAGGCCTGAAAATGAAGCCCCACATTAAAACAGTTGCCAAGCCCGGTACAATATTCGGGAAATAAGTCCCCACCCTGAAAAGCGATTTAGCATGTACCATTTCGTTGATTATTATGGCGATAATGATCGGTACTAAAAAACCGATAATCAAGGACCATATGGTATAGGAAAATGTATTTCTTATAGCAGGTAGAAAATCGGGATGATGAAATACATCAATATAATTTTTAAGACCTACAAATTCTATAATCCTAATGCCTTTAGCACTATAAAGTGAAAGGCGTATGCTTTCCATTAATGGTTCCCAAACGAAAAAAGCAAATAAAATAAGGGTAGGTGCCATGATCATCCATCCGGATATGTTTTGTTTAACGGCATCCGACACTTTATAATTTATATTCCATTTTTTTCTGACTTCAGGCATTCGACTAAGCAACCGTATCCCCCCCCTCACCTTGTATAATAAGCTAAAAATTTTGTTACTTAGATTATACACCGTGAAAGTATAGGGTCTCCCTTCCTTTCACGGTGTATAAATTAGTGCTTTTTAACACAACAGATGCAAGGTTATTCAAGTGTCAAAATGCACATCATTGATGTTGTGCCTCTACAGGATTAGAAGCTCATTCTTTTAAGAGGCACATTTACTATAATTTATATGTTTATTTGTTTACTTGACTGTCTAACAGGGCTTGGAGGTTAGTATTTGCAGTATCAAGAAGCTTCTTAACATCTGCATTTTTGTCTGTAACGACAGCTTGGAGCACCTTGGTTAATTCTGCATACATATCCTGGGTGAGCTTTGGCTCTTCAAGGTGTAAGTTACCTTGTTTCTTTAACATGCTATAGTAGTCGTTGTATAATGCCATGTCAACATTTGAGTTCTTTGCAATAACTTCCTCTTTAGCTTTTACGAAATCCGGTGCAATCCATGCCGGGAAGTCAGGAATAACAGGACATCCCGCAGCAACTTTATTTTTTGCATCTGCTTCAATACCGGCTAAAGATTCTGGTGTTGTTACCGGAGCCTTTCCCATAACTTCCAAGTATCTAAGTCCTGCTTTAACTTCTTCAGAAGTAGCTTTAGCGGAGAACATATACGGTGTACCGCCCATTAATGAATATTGTCCGCCCGGTCCGGCTGGCAGCGGTACAAGAGCAAGCTTCTTTTCATCCAGTCCGTTAACCTGGGTCGGTTGGTTTACAGCATCATTTGCTCCCATATACATTGCAGCTGCGCCTGTTCCAAGTTGCTTGTGGCCTGTACCCCAATCTTCATTAGTCGGGTCAGCTGTCAAAACATCATATTTCCATTTCAAATCTTTTACAAAGCTCATTGCGGCAATATTTTCAGGTGAGTTAAGCTGTGCAACCCATTTTCCATCCTTTTCAACTTCCATTTTTGCGCCAAAAGCCCAGGCTAAACTGGAGTAATGCCATCCTCCGGCATTGTCTTTGGCTAATAAACATATACCGGCACTTCCGGTTTTATCTTTTATTATTTTTGCAGTTTGTGCAAGTTCATCCCAGGTCTTCGGATATTTAGGAACACCATTGGCTTCCATTAATCCGGCTTGTTCAAATAATTCAACATTTATCATTAGTCCTAATGCATATCCGTCTCGTGGAATACCATAAATCTTGCCATCCTTTGACAGTAAGTCTTTTATAGTGGGGTTCATGGCATTATCCCATCCAAGTTCTTTAAGCTCAGCAGTAATGTCTTTCACAAATCCGCCTTCAATAAGCTTTTGCGGTTCTGTATACCAGGTTTCAAATAAAACAGGGAGATTGCCTGATTCAGCTAAGGAAACAAAAGTATCTACGTTATACTTGTAGTATGCAGGCACAACTTCAACATTAGGATACTTTGCGTTGAAAGTCTCTACCCATTTTTCATGCATCTTAATATCATCTGTCAATGTATCTTCCGGCCAAATACCAAGCTCAAGTGTTATTTTTTCCGGTGTTGGCGCTGCAGCATCTGCCGGTGTGCTGACCTCTGTGTTAGGCTTTGCACAACCTGCCAAGGTCAGCATTGTCAATATTAAACCCAAGGAAATAAGTCTTTGAATGCTCTTTTTCATTTACTTTCCCCCTAAAATAATATTTGGTGCAAGGTTTAACGTTCAACCTAATTTTACTATAATCATTTTTATATTTTTTGTCAATATAGAATCATCAGATTTTTTTGACAATTTACGCATAAAAAAGCTAAGCATCTTTCAAAAAATATATGCTTAGCTTTAATTATCCGCTTTCTACTAATTTTCTTCTAAAATACATTTGAAATATCTTTCACGCTGTGCCTTTCTACTAATGTAACCGGCAGAATTATATTATTATTTTCAATTGGATTTCCTTCAATAACTCTAATCAATGACTCTGCTGCAACCTTGCCTTTTTCTTGTGTATCTTGGTGTATTGTAGTTAATCTTGGCGCTGTTAGCGAACTGATATACAGGTCATCAAAGCCTATCACCGAAAAGTCATCCGGAACCCTTTTCCCTTGTTCATTAAGACCGGATATAATGCCTGCGGCTAATATATCGGCAGTAGCAAATATTGCAGACACATCAGTTCTATAGGCCAATTTATGCCCCAGTTCTATACCCTCTGTAATAGTAATTTCCTGCTGGTATACATTTTTCTTTTCAAATGGAATATTCGCTTCTTTAAGCGCCAGCTTATATCCTTTAAAACGTTCTTCAACAACACCATTTTGCTTAATTACGGGTGATGCAAAAACTATATTCCTATGTCCTTTATCAATCAGATATTTTGTAGCCATATAGCCTCCATTACAGTCCTCAAGCCCAATATTTAGCACCTTATGGTTATCTATATAACTATCAACCAATACAAAGGGTACCCCAGCATCCATCAGCTTTTCTGAAAAATCATCCTGAAACAAGCCAATTAAAATCAAACCATCCATATTCCAGTTACGAAGTAATGAAAATAATTCATCTTCATTATAAACGGTTCGTATCATTAAATAGTAACCTTTTTCACGGAGTTTACCTTCAATTCCTTCAATAACAACACTATGAAATGGATCAGAAATAAAGTTCCCACTCTTTTCAGGTACTACATGATTAATTACGCCAATAATTTTTGATAACTTATTAACTAAAGATCTGGCAGTCATATTTGGAACGTAATGACTTTTTTCAATTATCATTTTAATTTTCTCAACCGTTTCTTGTGCAACACGCTTGTGATTCCCATGTATGACATTTGACACAGTAGTAACACTAACATTTGCTTCTTTAGCAATGTCTTTTAAAGTAGCCATGTAATTCCTCCAAAAACTCCCTATTTATATAATCAACATTTTTAGATTATTTCCAAGAATAGTCTATATCAATATTTTTGATAAATCAATAAATAAATGATACATTTAGAAATTTATAATAAATTCCTTATCCCACATTATACCATAATCGAGTATATCAAGCATATCACTAGATATTTATGCATAACTTCGATAAACAAATAAAGCAGGATGCAGATAAATATCTACATCCTGCTAATCATTGATATACTAATTTACTGCCTTCTTTTCCTCCTCCAAGTACTTAACTATCCCCACAAAGATACTCCAAGCGACCTTTTCCTGATAGTGTTCATCGTCCAAAAGGCGTTCCTCTTCATGATTCGAGAGGAAGCCGCATTCTATAAGGGCTCCCGGCATATTGTTGTTTTTCAGTATATATACACTGTCAGTCGACTTTGCCTCTCTGTCGTTTCCTCTGTCCAGCACCTTTATAAGCTCTTTCTGGATACCTTCTGCCAGCTTCCTGGACTTATCGTCATTCTTCAGATAGAAGGTCTGGGCTCCATAATACTGGGATTGTGGAAAGCTGTTTAAATGAATGCTTATTAGAATATCAGCACCGCAGCTGTTAATCAAGGCATGCCGGTTCCTAAGATCCTCGCTCTTTCTTGTTTCCCTTCCATTTCCACCCTCGGTATAGAGACCTGAGTCGTCTTCTCTTATCATAATTGCCATGCCTCCACCCTGCTCTACCAGTCTTCTAAGCTTTAGGGCAATCTTAAGGTTAACTTCCTCTTCAGTAATTCCGCTATCCCCTGATGTCCCCGGGTCCCTCCCTCCATGACCCGGGTCAATGACCACAACTGCACTTCTTATGGGAAGGGAAAATGCCGCTGTGGTACTTTTACTTATAAAGCCTATACTAATTAGCAATGCCAGCACCCACATGAACTTAAAAATATACCTGCCGGCTTTGCTTCTATCAATTATGTAGAGTCTCAACCCTCACACCTCCGTACATGCTAACTTAACTGCATTAAATCGCCGCTTATTTTATGATATTCACCCGGCTTTTTTAAAAGAACAGGGATTCTTGCCAGGCTGCTTAATATAATACCGGAAAATTGTCTGATTCAGTCCCACCTTTCATATGCAGTTAATATGAATTATATACGAGAGCCTTCCACCACTTTTATAGGTGAAAGGCTCTCGTCTTTGTAACTGCTATAACTGAAAATTATTTTTGTGACTAACGACTATACTCAATATAAACGACATATTGAATGCTTACTAATGAATATGATATTATAGCTTTAAAAGAGGGACTATATTGAGATATGGGTGGTAAGAAATGATCATAGTCGTGAAAGGATATAAGAATTATGACCAAAAGAAAAATTAGGTTCTTTTCTATCAGTTTAATAGTGCTTCTTATTCTTTGTTCTTCATACATAATGCTCCCGTCGGAGAATTTTAAAACAATTATCGGAATAATACTAATCGATATCACCAATAAAAATGTAGTTATGCATCCTATCTATAAAAATACATTTATAGTAAAAGCAGTTGATGGATCCGAAAATGGATTTGATATTTTTGTGGAGCACATGCGAAAAAAAGGTTATATACTTGAAGAGAGGCTTGGATCTATATGGATTTTCTATAATAATGGAGAAAAGCTTATATTGGTATCATCATATAAGAATTCAAAATTTCTTGACAATAGACCGGTTATACTTTTCAATCCATAGCTGTCTACCTTGTGATTTATGTTATAGACTTGATGCGGCTTTTCCTATACTAAGTGGTTAGCTCTAATGCTGATGTAGAGCTAACCTTTATATTTTTACGTACTTTCCCCTTAGCTTCAAGTTCTAATTACCATTTTATGTGTTATAATTAATTCGTAATATATTCAAATTAAGTCGTGGAGGTTGTGTGAATTGGTTGATGAAAGGCTTAATAAAATGGCCAAGGTGCTGGTGGATTACTCCCTTTCCATTAAAGCGGGAGACAGCTTTCTCATCCAGGGACATGAGATAACGATACCTCTTATTAAGGAAGTATATAAGGAAGCACTTCTTCGAGATGCAAATCCTGATGTACGAGTGCTTGTGGAGGAGCTTCAGGAGATACTTTACAAATACGGAAGTGTAGAACAGATAAAATATGTTTCTCCCGTGATACAATGCAGTGCGGAGAAGTATAATGCGACTTTAAGGATTGGTGGCAGCTATCACAGCAAACCGCTTCTCAATATTGACCCCGCAAAGATAAGAAGCTTAGAGGCTTCCCGCAGGAAGCTCGGTGCTGCCGAGCAAAGAAGAACACTGGAAGGCAACCTGCGCTGGAGCTTAACATATATCCCCACTGCTGCGGGCGCAATGGAAGCGAATATGTCGCTTTCCGAATATGAGGACTTTGTATTCTCAGCTTGCTTTGTAGACAAAGAGGATCCGATAGCAGAGTGGAGAAAGCTTAAAGCGGATCAGCAGAGAATTGTAGATTTCCTGATGAAAAAAGATCATATCAGAATAGTTGCCAAGGATACTGACCTTTCTTTAAAGGTTGGGGGCAGAACCTGGATAAATAGCTGCGGCACTACAAACCTGCCCAGTGGAGAGGTTTTTACCGGTCCTGTTGAGAATTCGCTGAACGGACATATCCGCTATTCCTTTCCTGCAATTAAATCGGGAACTCAGGTTGAGGATGTCCGACTAACCTTTGAGAATGGCAGGGTTGTTAAGGCTGAAGCAAAGCAGGGTGAGGATTTCCTAAATACAATGGTAAATATGGATGAAGGCTCATGTTATGCAGGAGAGTTTGCCTTTGGAACAAACTACGGAATAAAACGCTTTACCAATAATATGCTATATGATGAAAAAATCGGCGGCACTATACATATTGCTCTAGGTGCTGCATATCCTTCAACAGGCTCCAAAAATGAATCAGGGCTGCATTGGGATATGCTTTGTGACATGCGAGATGGAGGAGAGGTTTACGCCGATGATGAGCTTATATATAAGAATGGGAAATTTATTTTTTAGAGGGGAGACGATAGTATGGTAGATGCAAGACTTATCAAGCTTGCAAAGGTACTTGTACACTACAGCTTGAAGCTTAAGAAAGGGGATCTGTTCGTAATAGAGGGCAATACTCAATGCGAACCTCTTGCTCTTGAAGTTTACAAGGAAGCTCTTGTAGCAGGGGCCAACCCGATCCTGGTGCCTGTCTTTGAGGCATATAAGGAAATACTGCTTAGGAATGGCAGTGAAGAGCAAATAACATATTTCAACCCATTTGCTCTTGAAATGATGAAAAGAGCCGATGCCATACTCACCATATGGGCGGAAATAAACACAAAATCCCTTACCTCCATTGACCCAATCAGACTTAACCTTATGGCAAAGGGCAGAAAACAGATAATGGAAATATTCCATGAACGTTTGGAAAAAGGCGAAATGCGGTGGTGCGGCACCCAGTATCCGACCTATGCATCAGCTATGGATGCAAACATGTCTCTGGCTGAATATGAGGAATTTGTATTCGGTTCCGGCTATATGGATTCACCGGACCCGACAAAAGAATGGCTGAGAATCCATGATGAACAGCAGAGGTTAGTAGATTACCTGAATACCAAGAAAAAAATAGAGGTGAAGTCCAAGGATACCCACCTGACCTTCAATTCAGAGGGCAGAAAATGGGTGAACTGCGACGGTACGGTTAACTTCCCAGATGGTGAGATATTCACCAGCCCTGTAGAGGACTCAATGAGCGGCCATGTCAGGTTCTCCTATCCTGCAATTTACATGAACAGAGAAGTGGAAGATGTGGAGCTTACCTTTGAGAACGGAAGGGTTGTATCAGCCAAAGCCAAAAAAGATGAAGCCTTCCTTAATGAAATACTTAAAACGGATGATGGTGCCAAAAGCGTAGGCGAATTTGCCATAGGAACCAACTATAATATACAGCAGTTTACTAAGAATACCCTGTTTGATGAAAAAATTGGTGGAACCATACATATTGCTGTAGGAGCCAGTGTCGGCGAAACGGGAGGCAAAAACAAGTCAGCCATCCATTGGGATATGATATGTGACATGAGTGAAGGCGAAATATTCGCTGATGGTATACTTTTCTATAAAGATGGTAAGTGGATAATATAGTGCTTTTTAACACAACAAATTAATAGTCATTCAAGTGTTAAAAATGCACTTCTTTAATGTTGTGCCTCTACAGGATTAGCAATTCTTTCTGTAAAGAGGCACATATCGCATGTTGAAATTAAAAACGCTGTATGGTTAATCATCCGTACGGCGTTTTTTGTTGAGTTCATGTATGTACTTATATTCCTCATCTTGGGACTCAGGTGCGCAGCCCTCTGCAAAGCTTCTTATATATTCGGCATTGTCACAGATTAGCTGCTCTCCCTCCAAACCTATATGCCCGCCAATTACTATGTTGAAATCCATGTTCTGATAGCTTTGGAGCGTTTTTAAATATGTGTCCAGACTTCTTGCCATAAGATAAGGTATCGGTCTTTCCAGGTTATCTCCTACAATCAGCACCTTGTCCTGCTCATCATATATTGATATTGAATCCTCTGTATGACCGGGGCTATGAAATAGCATCACCCGGTCCTCCTCAAACATGAGTTTTTCAGTAAAGATCAGGTTGGGTAATGTTATTTCCACCTTCCCCTTTGCATATTCCCCATGTTTTTTTAGATCTTCCTCTCCGTTTGCAGCCAGAAACTCCAGGCACTTTTCATGGGCAACTATCGGGTATGCCTTATAAATGCAGTTCCCCCACACATGATCCCAATGATAGTGTGTGTTAACTACAATTACCGGCTTTTCCCCCAGGTTTCTGCCTACTATATAGCTGTTCACCTGCTCCATAGCTTCTGGCCCTATGAATGTATCTATAATGAATATGTGCTTGGTTCCGTTTATCACATATACATTGGTAGCCCCTCCGATTTCATCAAAGGAAAACAGCGCTCCCCTGCTTCCTACTTGTTTTATATCCAATTACAACCCTCCCTAGGTGAATTGAAGTTAGATACTCTATAAGCTTTTTATGACTTCTGAAAAGTCAGGACATTCTTCTCTCATTATCGAAAGCAAATCCAGGTCATAATACTTGCCTTTGCAGAATACTGCCTTTCTCATTGTGCCTTCATACTTGAAGCCGCATTTTTCCGCTGTCCTGCGGCTTGCTATGTTCTCACTGAAGCAATTGACCTGAAGTCTTGCAATTGGTTTTATTGAAAACATATAAGCCGAAAAGAGTTTCAGAGCTTCTGTCATATAACCCTTTCCTCTGTTTTCCTTCCTGAAGAGCCTATATCCTATTTCGTAGCCCTCGCAATATTTAAGCCCTTTAAAGTATGTAATATCCCCTAGAAGCTTTCCTTCTTTGTCTGTTATCAGCATTGCACCGAAGTCTTCAGACCATAACCCGTTTTCTTTGAATCTGCTTTTAAAAGTAGGTTCTGAAGGCATTGAAAGAGCATCATAATCTCCACGTTCTGAAATATCTGAGTTTAATACTAATAACTCGTCCAGGTCACATTCTCTGATAACTCTCAAATTAATATTCTTACCCACAATCATTGCATTAACCCCCTAAATATTTATTACTTGAAGCTTTCTCTCAATTGTCGCCCAACCTCAAAGGCTTCCAACTGTATGTCGATCCTGTCCTTTACATGCTCATCATCCACATTAGAGACAAGCAAGCTCCCAATAAGCTCTGTATTTATACACTTATAGAATATCTCAAAGACCTTGATTGTACAACCAAAATAGCTTCTTTCCTCAGGTTCCCCCGCAGTACATACAATATAACCGACCCTATGCTTTTTAGATATTAAGCTGCTGTCCGTCTTATACTTGCTGGCCCAGACAGCTTGACACCTGTCAATAAGCTTCTTCATATCAGAGGTTACTGTATAAAAATATACCGGCGATGATGATATAACAATATCTGCCTTATCAATAGCCTGATACACTTGCTGCATTTCATCCTTAATAACGCATCTTCCCAGCATGTAACAGCCCTCGCAAGCTGTACAGCTCTTTATACCCTGCGAGGAAGCATATATCTTCTCTACGCTTACCCCATCGCTTCCTATGCCCTCAAGCATCTTACCAACCAGCATATCGCTGTTCTTCCCACGCCGATGACTTCCATAAATCGCTAATACATTCAACATTAGATGCTATACCTTCTTTCGCAAATATCTTCAGTTGTGCTTACCAGATTTTTTGCCTCGTGCCACGTGCCACGTGCTACGTGCGTTAAGTTGAGTCTTCGAAGTCTGTTCGGACGACCACTGGTCGCCCCTAGTACAATGTAGTTGTGGTAAATTCACATCTACATTTTCTTTTTTATTACTATATCTTAGTTGTTAACATAAGAATTTAATACTTTCAATTAAATGTACATTTCTATAGGCTTCCTATCTTAGCCTTTTCCAGCTTCTGCCTGGTCTGAACCTTGTCAATCATATATAATTACTACCAGACTAGGAAAGTTGTCGTGGTCGCCCCTGGGACCTCACCTTGAGATGAGGATTACCCGCAGTGTAGACTGATAATCCATTCCGGTAAGTTTATATGATTTGGCTGGTTGAGGCCAGCTCACAGCTGGTTCCTCGTGTCACATGCTAGGATGCGTACTTACAGGAAAAGAATGGATGACCCTAAGTCTAATAATATTTAAAGGAGGATCATTATGAAACTTTTACCTGTTGCCGGAATAGACGTCGGTAAGAACTTCAGTGAAATGGCTATTCTTACCCCAACCAATGAAGTTTATGCCAGAATGAAAATCCGACATGACTCCTGCCATGATATCGATAAGGCCGTTCAACTGCTTCAAAATGTAGAAAAGGATTTCGGAGCAAAGCCTGTCATCATCATGGAATCAACAGGACACTACCACAAAATCCTTTTCTATTTCCTCAATAAACTTGGATATGAGGTATCTGCGACGAACCCTATCCAAACTAATTCTATCAAAAATGTGGGAATAAGAAAAGTAAAAAATGACAAGGTAGATGCCCGTAAAATCGCCCTGCTTTACAGACTCGGAGAAATCAGTTTCACAAAAATCCCTGATGCTAAGCTTGATTGTCTTAAGAGCCTTTGCCGCCAGTACTATAATCTTTCTGACGAACTTACTGCCTACAAGAACAGGCTTACCGCTGTAGTAGACCAGTTGATGCTCAACTTCAACCATGTATTTAAAGATAACTGCTCTTTGACGGCTCTAGCTGTACTTGAAAAGTACCCATCTCCAAAACACATTCTTGAAGCTAACCAAGAGGAGTTGATTACTCTTATACAGAAAACCTCCAGGAAGAGCTCGAAATGGGCCAAGGACAAGTATGAGCTGCTTTGTTCAAAAGCTAAGGATTTTGAACCGTTAAGCATAGATAGCACTGCGAATCTGACAATGCTTAAAATCAATATTATAATGATCCGGACATTGTCCGGTTCACTTAAAAGCACCATTGATGCCATCCATCAGCTTTTAAAGGAGGATGTAGCCAAGAATGCATCTGCCATGGCTCCAATAATTGAACTCCTTTGTACTATCCCAGGTATAGGAGTATTAACTGCAGCCACTATTCTATCTGAGATTAGAGACTTTTCTCTTTTTTCAAAACCAGACAAGCTTGCTGCTTTCTTCGGCATTGACCCTTCCGTAACTCAGTCAGGAAACTTCGAGGGAACCAGAAACAAGATGTCAAAGCGAGGAGCGAAGCTTCTGAGAAGAGTCCTCTTTACAGTAGCTCTTGCGAATATTGGCAAAAAGTCTAATGGTAAGTTAAGCAACCCAGTTCTTCATGAGTTTTATCAGAAAAAATGCATGTCTAAACCTAAAATGGTTGCAATAGGTGCTGTAATGCATAAGCTAGTTTTCATCATTTTTGCTGTCTTTAGAGACAGAAAACCTTTTGAGCTTAGAACACCTGAAGAGCATGCAATCAGGCTTAAAACAAAGGCTTCAGCTGCTTAGTAGAAACCTATATTATGTCATTTTCAAAGTTCAATTTATTTAGCTATTTTATGTTAATTTCACATAGATGGCCTTATTGTTATGCCTTTTTTTATCACTTATTAATTCTTGTAAAACCATAAAATCTTATTCAAATACTATTGACAACACTTAGCTGGTCTACACCCCGCAACCTCGTACCAATACTCCATGGCCCGTCTAAATGCACGTGGCACGCGGCTCGAAGCACGTGGCAAGTCCCCAGAGTTCATCCCTCTATCCTTTTATATACCCTTTCTTTATTAGCTTCTCAATGTGACTGGCAACCTTACCCTGAATATCTATTGAGTAGCTTTCTTCCAATACAAACATCATGGAAATCGCTACTTGTGCCACGTCGAGCAGTTCTTCGGCTATTCTGTCAACCGCCTGCTTTTCTTCCATTTTGCAATTCTCTCCGTTTAGCCCCCTGTACTTTCCAATCAGCTGTGCCAGTTCTCCTGCTTCCTCCATCAGCTTCAGGGCTGTAGACTCTATGTTAGGTTTAAGATTGTTAAGCCTAGGCAAACTTATACTTTTGAACTCTGTACCTCCGAATTTATCCACAAATAATTCCCCCATTACTTGATTTATTTCTTTATTAGTTATTACAAATAGAATGCCGTTTCCCCTTCCCCAAAGCCCTGCTTTAAGCACGAGGCACGTGGCACGAAGCACGTGGCAATCCTACTTAAATATATTCTCGTAAAGTTCTTTCCTCTTCTTCTTAAGCTGCTCCTTAAAAGCAAACATCGATATTGTTTTGATATTCTCGACACTCATGTTTATAAACTCACAGCCCATTTCATATCTTTTCTCATTAGGCACTTCACTAACTCTTCTTACTCTCGCTATGCAATCTATGAAGTAATTGGCCTTGAGCTTGAAGCTGAAAACCGTGCCCCTTGGGAGGCACAGATTTGTCTCTGCCAGTACGCCCCCTGCACTAATATTCCTTATCGTCCCTACAAATGTCTTTCCTGATTTTGCTACTGAAACATTATTTATAATCATTGGTCTTGCAACAAAACCGATTTCACAATCTACCCTGCTGAATCTTCTTTTTTCTATTGAAGTCAACCCATTTTCAACAGGCATTTCTATCATCACATTATTTCCGTCCAGAAATTCCACCTTGCTATAAAATTCATATATATCCATATCATCAATAACAATGCATAATATATCCCAGCCTTCCTTCAAAAGTCCGGCTGTTTTAATAGTCAGCGTCAGAGACCTGTCTTTCATTAATTTAATATTTCCGTATACTTCAACCTCTGTAAATGGTGATAGTATAACGACAAGCTGTCCCAGCTTAAACTCCATCATATGCTTCTCCTCATGGTACAGACCTTTCTACAATGAGCATTTGTTACCATTATATCAAATAGTATTGTTAGTCGACATCATATTTATTATAATATGTCGTTATTAGTATGTATACGGTTATTTAGAACAGTATAGACCACCACTGGTCGCCCATACTGTTGAACGCATACAATGCGTTCCCTACTATCACCTCGACACCAATCAGCAACACTTCAGTGCCTTGCTCAACTCTCGAATCTAAAGTATACAAAAAAGAGAAGGCATAATACCTTCTCTTGTCTTCTGTATAGTAAATCCTAACGTTTTGAGAACTGAGGAGCTCTTCTTGCTTTTTTGAGTCCGTACTTCTTTCTTTCCTTCATTCTTGGATCTCTTGTAAGGAATCCTGCCTTCTTAAGCATAGGTCTAAGTTCCTTATCAGCTTCCAAAAGTGCTCTGGAAATACCATGTCTTATTGCGCCTGCCTGGCCTGTGAAACCACCACCAACAACATTTACCAATACATTAAACCTTGAAAGTGTTTCTGTAAGAACCAGAGGCTGCCTAACAATAAGCTTCAATGTCTCCAACCCAAAATAGTTATCTATCTCTCTATTATTAATTACAATTTTACCTTCTCCAGGAACCAATCTAACTCTCGCAACGGAGTGCTTTCTTCTTCCTGTTCCAAAATACTGAACCTTCTTAGCCACAGTTACTTCCTCCTTTCAAACCTATATGTCAAGTTCAAGAGCTTCTGGCATCTGAGCAGCGTTCTCATGTTCAGCGCCTTTGTAAACTCTTAACTTTTTAAGCATTTTTCTGCCCAAGCTGTTTTTAGGAAGCATACCTTTTACTGCTTCATATACGGCTTTGTCAGAGCGTTCAGCCATGAACTTTCTGTATGGAGTCTCCTTCATGCTGCCAGGACGAGTTGTTACTGTCCTGTACATCTTCTGGTCAAGCTTCTTGCCGGTAAGTACAACTTTGTCGCAATTTACAATTATTACATGATCACCTGTATCGATATGAGGTGTATATATCGGTTTGTTCTTACCTCTTAATATCTTTGCAACTTCACTTGCAAGTCGTCCGAGAACCTTGTCAGTTCCGTCGACTACATACCATTTTCTCTGTATTTCTTCAACATTTGGTATATAAGACTTCATTTTCTTCACTCCTTGTCAAAATATTTCGCGAAATACATTTTACATTATTAATTCAAATTTCGCGTAAATGTTACCTTGTTTGTTATTGAATTCGCACTATACCCAACATGAATGCTTTTGTGCGTTCAATATAGTATTTATGATAGATAATAATTTTGCATGCACTACACCATTTTAATGCTGAATTTACTGCTGGCATTTGAGTCCCACATTCTCAAAAGCAAGCCGCTCTTTCGCATAAAAGGAGTATGCTATATATTTCAACGTTCTGCATGTTGTCAATTCTATTCATATTAAACATGCCGCAAGTGATTCGGGGCTATGAATCACAGTTCGCAACATATAATATTGTAATACATTGAACCACGTGTGTCAAGACAAATACCTTCAATTTCTTCATATTTGCCAAATCATATTAAGATTTTCAATGATAATCGAATCAAACCATCGGTGCGAGGTACGAGGTGCGAGGTGCGAGGATTAAGCTAAATCTTCGAAGGACTTCCTGATACCCCCCGAACCCCGAACCACGTACCCCGGACCAAACATTCATACTACCCTAAAGCTAGTAATATACCTCTTCCAAATACAAACCACATGCCGGGGCAGTTATTCCGGCTCTGTCCCTATCTTTCGACATTATTATATCTTTAATCTCATTTGGATCAATTTTGCCAATTCCAGCATACAAAAGAGTACCTGTAATTATACGAACCATATTATATAAGAAACCACTGCCTTTATATATAAAGCGAATCAAATCCTTTTCTTTTTCTGTAGAAAGCTCATATATTGTCCTTACAGTACTGGAAACCACGCTGCCAGTGGCCATAAATCCTGAAAAATCATAAGTGCCTATAAAAGCTTCTGCCGCTTTCTCAACCCTGTCTATATCTAATCTTTCACAATACTTTACATGATATGCATAATTCCTAAGCAGCGCAGAAGGAAATTTACTATTATTGATAAGGTAGCTATATCTTTTCGCGATTGCGCTGTGCCTCGCATGAAAATCAAGAGGCACTTCTCTTGAATCCTTTATTACAATATCCCCTGGAAGTTGGCCATTCAAAGCATATATGAACCTTTCCGGGGGTATTGAGCTGACTGTAATGAAATTTGCTACCTGTCCTCTGGCATGTACTCCTTTATCAGTCCTGCCCGCACCGTTTATTCTGATTTTTTCACCCGTAATAGCAAGCAGAGTTTTTTCCAATGACCCCTGTATTGAAGGCCCATTCTCCTGTATCTGCCACCCGCTGTAATTCGTCCCGTCGTATTCGATGATTAACTTTATGTTACGCATATTCATATACCTACTATACACAAATTCTCCAAAGTCACACGGACGACCACTGGTCGTCCCTAGTACAATGTAGTTGTGGTAAATTCACATCTACATTTTCTTTTTTATTACTATATCTTAGTTGTTAACATAAGAATTTAATACTTTCAATTAAATGTACATTTCTATAGGCTTCCTATCTTAGCCTTTTCCAGCTTCTGCCTGGTCTGAACCTTGTCAATCATATATAATTACTACCAGACTAGGAAAGTTGTCGTGGTCGCCCCTGGGACCTCACCTTGAGATGAGGATTACCCGCAGTGTAGACTGATAATCCATTCCGGTAAGTTTATATGATTTGGCTGGTTGAGGCCAGCTCACAGCTGGTTCCTCGTGTCACATGCTAGGATGCGTACTTACAGGAAAAGAATGGATGACCCTAAGTCTAATAATATTTAAAGGAGGATCATTATGAAACTTTTACCTGTTGCCGGAATAGACGTCGGTAAGAACTTCAGTGAAATGGCTATTCTTACCCCAACCAATGAAGTTTATGCCAGAATGAAAATCCGACATGACTCCTGCCATGATATCGATAAGGCCGTTCAACTGCTTCAAAATGTAGAAAAGGATTTCGGAGCAAAGCCTGTCATCATCATGGAATCAACAGGACACTACCACAAAATCCTTTTCTATTTCCTCAATAAACTTGGATATGAGGTATCTGCGACGAACCCTATCCAAACTAATTCTATCAAAAATGTGGGAATAAGAAAAGTAAAAAATGACAAGGTAGATGCCCGTAAAATCGCCCTGCTTTACAGACTCGGAGAAATCAGTTTCACAAAAATCCCTGATGCTAAGCTTGATTGTCTTAAGAGCCTTTGCCGCCAGTACTATAATCTTTCTGACGAACTTACTGCCTACAAGAACAGGCTTACCGCTGTAGTAGACCAGTTGATGCTCAACTTCAACCATGTATTTAAAGATAACTGCTCTTTGACGGCTCTAGCTGTACTTGAAAAGTACCCATCTCCAAAACACATTCTTGAAGCTAACCAAGAGGAGTTGATTACTCTTATACAGAAAACCTCCAGGAAGAGCTCGAAATGGGCCAAGGACAAGTATGAGCTGCTTTGTTCAAAAGCTAAGGATTTTGAACCGTTAAGCATAGATAGCACTGCGAATCTGACAATGCTTAAAATCAATATTATAATGATCCGGACATTGTCCGGTTCACTTAAAAGCACCATTGATGCCATCCATCAGCTTTTAAAGGAGGATGTAGCCAAGAATGCATCTGCCATGGCTCCAATAATTGAACTCCTTTGTACTATCCCAGGTATAGGAGTATTAACTGCAGCCACTATTCTATCTGAGATTAGAGACTTTTCTCTTTTTTCAAAACCAGACAAGCTTGCTGCTTTCTTCGGCATTGACCCTTCCGTAACTCAGTCAGGAAACTTCGAGGGAACCAGAAACAAGATGTCAAAGCGAGGAGCGAAGCTTCTGAGAAGAGTCCTCTTTACAGTAGCTCTTGCGAATATTGGCAAAAAGTCTAATGGTAAGTTAAGCAACCCAGTTCTTCATGAGTTTTATCAGAAAAAATGCATGTCTAAACCTAAAATGGTTGCAATAGGTGCTGTAATGCATAAGCTAGTTTTCATCATTTTTGCTGTCTTTAGAGACAGAAAACCTTTTGAGCTTAGAACACCTGAAGAGCATGCAATCAGGCTTAAAACAAAGGCTTCAGCTGCTTAGTAGAAACCTATATTATGTCATTTTCAAAGTTCAATTTATTTAGCTATTTTATGTTAATTTCACATAGATGGCCTTATTGTTATGCCTTTTTTTATCACTTATTAATTCTTGTAAAACCATAAAATCTTATTCAAATACTATTGACAACACTTAGCTGGTCTACATTCCTCGTACCCCGCACCTCGAACCTCGTACCAATACCCTATACTACTTCTTAATATTCAGTATCTTTCTTGCTTCCTCGGGTGTTGCCACTTCTCTGCCGCATTCCTTCGCTATCCTTGCTATTCTCTCAACAAGCTGGGCATTGGACTCTGCAACTACACCCTTTGAATAGAATATGTTGTCCTCGAAGCCTACCCTTACATGTCCTCCCATTACGATTGCCATTACCGCCAGCGGAAGCTCCGCTCTACCTATGCCCGCCACCGTCCAGGTGCAGCCGGCAGGTATGCTGCCTACAAGATACACGAGATCTCTGGGCTCTCCGGAAATTGCTCCGGTCACCCCCATTACAAAATCAAAGTGTATAGGCATTGAAAGAAGCCCTTTTTTTACCAGCTTCATAGCATTATCAATCATGCCTTTTTCGAATATCTCTATTTCAGGCTTTACACCATTTTCCAGCATAGTTCTTGCAAAGGTTTCCATATATTCTTCAGTATTCATGAACACATCAGGGCCGAAATTGCATGTGCCTGTGCTAAGGGAAGCCATTTCAGGCTTCAAGTGAACCGGCTGAATTCTTTCTTCCTTGGAGTGCCATACCGCTCCACCTGTAGAAGGCTGGAAAATCACATCACATTTCCGTGCAATTTTCTCTTTTATTTCCCTATATGTTTCGATATCCTGAGTTGGCGTGCCGTCAGCCTTTCTAGCATGAACATGTACTATTGAAGCCCCTGCCTTCCATGCCTGATATGCTGCTTCAGCTATTTCATCAGGGCTGATCGGAAGATTAGGCTGTTGTTCCCTGGTTACTTCTGCCCCTGTAAGACAAGCAGTTATAATTAATTTATCCACGATTTTACCTCCTGGTCATGTCTATTTTGCCTCGTGCTACGTGCCTCGTGGCTCGTGCAAGCTTAGGTATTCCTAATGGGTCAAGCAATAAATTACCGGTAACACCGAACACACTGAAAACCACTGAACACACGGCTGGTTAATATTTATTTTCCGTGTTATTCCGTGGAACATCCGTGCAAATCCGTGTTATCCGTTCCCCCGAAACCTCGTGTCTGTCAGCGACTATAGTCGCTGCTTATCCTTAGGTACTACACAGGTTCCGCTTGCTCTGCATACTACTACAGGTGTTTCCAGCACCTCAGCAGCAGAATCATTGATATCAGTTCTTGCCTGTATCACCTTTCTGGCTTCAAACTGCATCTTCCTTGATGTGTTCCCTAGCTTTGTTATTTCACCTATAGCTTCGATATAGTCTCCTGCAAATACAGGTGCAAGAAACTCAACATTATCATAAGCGCAGAATAGACCTTCATCTCCATCGTTTCTTATAAGAAGCTCTGTTGCAACATCTCCGAAAAGCCCCAGCATCCTTGCCCCGTCCACCAGGTGTCCGCCGTAATGTGCATCATGTGCGCTCATTCTCAATCTAATAGTTACCTTATCCATTTTTCTTCCTCCCTGTTATGTCTTTTTTGCTTCGTGCTGTGTGTTACGCGTGTTCCGTGTTACACGTTACTTTTATCTTATTTTATAATATTACTTTTGTATTTAATAAGTTGTTCATTGACCACACAGACAATCTGCTCAACATCAAAAGGTTTTTCAAGGCAGTACACAGCGCCACTTCTTATTGCCTTATTAAGCTTGTCAGGCTCACTATGGGCAGTTATAACTATAGGTACCAGTTCAGGGATATGCCGCTTCAGCTCCTTGACAATATCTCCTCCGTCGTAGCCTGTATTGTTCCCCAGTCTCATGTCCACCAGTGCAATATCAGGTGCAAATGCTTTGGCAACAACTATCGCTTCTTCATAATTGCTTGCTTCCGCAACAACGAAACCTTCTTCTTGGAATATCTCACTAATAAGAAATCTAACGCCCTGTTGATCATCGACAACAAGCAGTTTCTTGCTTGTCATAGTTCTTACCCCCCTTGATATTACCTTATAATCTGCAGTAGTATATATTCCATATTGATTTAATATTTCCTTCTTTTTTTATCGATTTAGCCTCAACATATACCCTAGCAGTAATTATTTCAAGCAGTAGGGCACAACACCAAGGGAGTGCATTTTAACACTCTGAATTAACTAGAAATCTGTTGTGTTAATATGCACTAAAGCTTCAACTTTTTCTCTAAGCCCTGCCATTTTAGTATCAGCATCCTCATCGTTTTCCCCTATTATGGAAAAATATATCTTCAATTTTGGTTCAGTCCCTGAAGGCCTTATACAAAACCAGGATTTATCCTCCAGCACAAATTGAAGAACATTCTCCTTGGGCAGCTTGATTGGTCCTTTGTAGTCCAAATAGTCCCTTATTTCAACCACCTTCAGACTATTAACCTCTTGGGGCGGATTATTCCTTAAGGTGTTTATAAGCTTAACCATCTCCTCCATGCCTTCCTTGCCCTTGAAGGTTATTGAGGTAAGACTCTCCTTGTAATAGCCGTATTTGCGATAGAGCTCCAAAAGTCCTTCATACAGCGTCATACCTTTTTTCTTATAGCAGGCAGCCATTTCGCAAATTAGCATGGAAGTCATTACTGCATCCTTATCCCTTACAAAGGTTCCTGCGAGATATCCGTAGCTTTCTTCATATCCGAATACGAATTCTCTTCCACTGCTCTCAAATTCCTTAATCTTCTCCGCTATGTATTTAAAGCCTGTAAGTACCGATATTGTCGCCACATTATAGCTTTCAGCTATTTTTTCCCCCAGCTTGCCTGTAACTATAGTGTTTATTATTGTGCTTTTTTCATTCAACCTGCCCTGCTTATGAAGGGAGCCCAATATATAGTCTATAAGCAACGCACCTGTCTGATTCCCCGTAAGAACTACATATTCTCCCTGGGTGTTTTTCACTACCACACCCACCCTGTCACAGTCCGGGTCAGTTCCGATTATAATATCAGCAGCTTGCTTCCCGGCAAGCTCAATAGCAAGGGTAAAGGCTTCATGCTCCTCGGGATTAGGATATTTTACCGTAGGGAAGTCTTGATCCGGATGCTCCTGCTCAGGTACTACCGTAACACTGCTAAACCCTGTTTCCTTCAAAGCTCTCCTGACAGGAAGGTTGCCTGCACCGTGCAAAGGAGTGTAGACTATCCTGAAGTTGTCTCCTACTTCCTTCACTACATCAGCGTTCAGTGCAAGGGATTTGACTCTCTCAATGTACCTGTCATCCATGGAAGCACCTAAAAATCTGAGCAGCCCTTTTTCCTTTATATCGCATTCGTCCATGCACTTTATTTCAGAAAAGTCCTGTATGGAGTTCGCTTCTGCAATAAGCTCCTCAGCTATTGGATAAACCACCTGCCCCCCATCACTCCAATACACCTTGTAGCCGTTGTATTGAGGCGGGTTGTGGCTTGCTGTTATAACTATTCCTGCAGTGGCCTTAAGCTCCCTGACTGCAAAAGAAAGCTCAGGGGTCGGTCTTAGCTCGCTGAATACATAAGCGGCAATACCATTGGCATTTAATACCCTTGCTGCCTCTAGAGCGAATTCATAGGAGAAGCGCCTGGAGTCATAAGCTATAACAACACTTGGAGCTTCTACCTTCTTTTTTAGAATATAGTTTGCCAAACCTTGAGTCGCTCTGCCAACTGTGTATTTGTTCATCCTGTTGGTACCGGCTCCGATTACACCTCTAAGTCCACCTGTCCCGAACTCCAGGTCCTTGTAGAACCTATCCTCTATATCCTTTTCATCATCTTTAATTGCCATAAGTTCTTCCTTGGTTTCCTCGTCAAAGGCGGCATCAGTCATCCATCTATTATACCTTTCATAAAAGCTCATAAAAAACCTCCGTAATCATTTTGGGTATGCGCAGCGGGCTTGGTTGCGCGTTTCGTGTTACGAGTTGCGCGTGGTTCGTGCCATGGGGTAGGAACGAAAACCACTGAAAACACTGAAATCCACTGAAGTCACGGCTGAATAATATATTCCCATCGTTGGAATTCCGTGGGTTCCCGTGTGTTCGGTGGTACCGTTCCCTGTAACCTAAATATCTATAGTTTTCAGATACTCTCTGAACTCGTCTTTCAATTCTTCCCGCTGAAGGGCGAATTCTATTGTTGCCTGAAGGAAGCCAAGCTTTGAGCCTATATCGTATCTTTTGCCCTCGAAGTTATATGCATACATTTCCTGGGTTCTGCCCAATGCCTTCAGTGCGTCTGTCAGCTGTATCTCCCCACCTGAGCCGGGTTCTGTGTGCTCCAATATATTGAATATCTCAGGTGTTATTATATATCTTCCAAGTATTGCAACATTGGAAGGAGCGTTCTCTTTGGCCGGCTTTTCAACAAGGTCCTTAACCTTGTACAGCCTATCATTAATCCTATCATAGTCAACTATTCCATATTTATTCACATCCTCAGGGCTAACCTCCTGAACACCAAGTACTGTACCGGAATGACGGTTGAATACGTCAATCAGCTGCTTCATGCATGGAACTGAGGAGTCCACCACATCATCACCAAGCATTACAGCGAAGGGTTCATTACCTACAAAAGCCCTGGCGCAGTAAATAGCATGCCCCAGTCCCCTTGCCTCCTTCTGTCTCACATAGTGTATATCCACCAGGTTGGAAATATCCTGTACCTGTTTTAGAAGTTCATTATTCCCCTTATTTTTAAGCTCCAGCTCCAGCTCAACCGATCTGTCAAAATGATCCTCTATCGCCCTTTTATTTCTTCCTGTCACAATCAATATTTCTTCTATTCCTGAGTTGATTGCCTCTTCTACGATATACTGTATTGTCGGTTTGTCCACTATGGGCAGCATTTCTTTCGGTTGTGCCTTGGTGGCAGGTAGGAATCGTGTCCCCAACCCTGCAGCAGGTATTATCGCTTTTCTAACTTTCATGGTTTTATCCTCCGTATTCCTTTTGGGTATTTGTTACGCGTTGCGCGTTACGAGTTACGCGTGGTTTTAGAAAAGCCTTCGAAGTCATATATAGACCTATGTCTTATTGCCATGCTTCAGAGCTTGACACAAGATAATACGCGAAACGCGAAACTCGAAGCGCGTAACCAGTTATCCCCTTTTAATATTTTCTTTTATCTTGTATTATATTAATGTAAGATTACATTATTTTCAGGAGGCTGTTTTAATGTTAGGGGACATAATATTTATCATTAAATGGTGGTTATATATTCTACTTATAGGTATATTATTCCTGCCGATTACTCAAAAATACTTCCGTCACTTCTTTGATAAAGGCTATGGTTTTTCAAAGGTTGTAGGCATTTTAGTTTTATCTTATTCCTCATGGCTTTTGTCTTCTTTTGGCATCATCGGCTCTGAGAGGATATACTCTGTTTTACTACTTTTGGCCTTGATACCTCTTGCAATTTTTATTTGTAAAGGCTCTAATATTCTGGAAGATATCAGGGAAAACAGCCTTATAATACTTTTTGAAGAGCTGCTGTTTATTGTCATGCTCCTTTTATGGTGCTATGTAAGGGGGCTTCAGCCTGATATATATGGGCTTGAGAAGTACATGGACTTCGGTTTTGTCAATGCCATTCTCAGGGCTGACAGCATGCCTCCCGCTGATATCTGGTTTGCCGGAAAGGGAATCAATTACTATTATTTCGGTCACTACATCTGTGCATATCTTATAAAGCTCACAGGCATTGAGCCCGCATTTGCATATAATCTGATGATTGCAACCCTTTTCTCCTTATCCTTCCTGCTTACCTTTTCTTTAGCATCCAATTTGCTGCACCTGATGAAAAGGTTCAATGTCAAAAAACTTGTGATAGCAGGTCTCATAGCCGCATCCCTTCTCACTTTCGGCGGCAACCTGCACAGCTTTATTTATGGCTATGGGATTCCCTTTTATCATCGAATGACCTGGACACAAGCGGAAAGCGTCAAGTACTATTATCCGGATTCCACCAGATATATAGGCTATAATCCGTCTACCGATGACAAGACTATTCATGAGTTTCCCTCATATTCCTTCATAGTGTCAGACCTTCACGGCCATGTTTCAGATATCCCGACTGTACTGACCTTTATGGCGGTTTTACTGGGCTGTTTTGCTGCAGGTGAGGGAATTGGACAGCTTGGCTTCGGCAAGGTTGTACTGCTGGGCTTTCTCCTTTCAACTATATATATGACTAACACCTGGGATTATCCTATATATATTACAGTACTTGCAATAACGATGCTGTACAGGCATACTCACAGCTATTTCAATACTATTAAGCCCGCAAACCCTGTTATTAAAACTTTAGCAGTTGTGCTTGCTGCAACAGCTCTTTCGCAGATATTTGCCCTGCCTTACTCATTAAGGTTTGAAGGAATCTCTGCTGGTGTGGGCCTTGTGCATTATCGTACACCCTTTTATCAGCTGGCCATATTGTGGGGTTATCAGCTCTTTTATGTGCTATGCTTCGCTGTTTTCCTTATAGTTTCCACTCGAGAGAGAATGAGCGTACGTCATAAAGCTGGCTCACCCCTTAGCTCAAAGGAAAGCTGGCTTGGAAGGCTTGTGAAGAATATTGCTGTCCCGGATATGCTTTGCCTGATCATATGCTGCTGTGGATTAGGACTACTTCTTATACCCGAAATAGTATATGTAAGTGATATATACTCTAATGGCTACCACAGGGCGAACACCATGTTCAAGCTTACATATCAGGCTTTTATCATGTTCTGCATAGCTGCAGGCTATATAACCGTAAGGTTACCTTCAGCGCTTCGGAACAGAAGTGCCAAAGTACTCACCGCAATAATTCTGCTAGTTGTATATATGCTGCCCATGTCCTATTTCCCACTGGCTTTTAAAGGGTATTACAATACCTGGAAACCCTCTAACTACAAAGGAATAGATGGTTTGCAGTTCGTAGAGTCAAAATATCCTGAGGACTATGGAGTTATAGAGTGGCTGAACGCCAATGTCAAAGGGCAGCCAACCATACTCGAAGCCCATGGAGACAGCTATACCAACTACGGCAGGATTTCCATGGCTACCGGTCTTCCCACTGTGCAGGGGTGGTTCGTACATGAATGGCTGTGGAGAAATGACAGAAACGAGCCTTTGAACAGGGGCAAGGAAGTAGAAACGATATATGAATCTCAGGATATTGCCGCTACTTGGGATATTATAAAGAAATATGATGTTCAGTATATTATCATAGGTGATTTGGAAAGAGAGAAGTTTGTGAAGCTGAATGAAGGGAAGCTGCTGTCCCTGGGCGAAGTGGTATTTGAGAGTGGGGATACGAAGATAATACATGTAGGGAACGACGCCCCCGTCGTTCCGTAGACGCCCCCGTCGTCCCTCGTTGACACAGGCAGAACGGTAAGGGCACCGTTCCCTACCTATAATACTTATCTAATTCCCACTTTAATGGATTATTGTTGATATATTCTCTAATATTCTGCAATTCTCTTTCATCACGAATTATATGTTCATAGTAGGATTTTTCCCATAATGTGTTCTTTAGGGATTCATCAACCATTTTGTTGTGATATCTTGTAGTTACTGATTTAAAATCTTTCATAATACCTTGTAGGGAACGACGCCCCCGTCGTTCCGCTATCTCAAAACCATATATCTTTTCTATTTCAATATCCTCAAATTCATTCTCTATAACAATTATTCCATGAATATGATTAGGCATAAGACAAAATAAATCCGTCTTTATATTTTCATTTAGTACAGAAATATTATTCCAGCAAATCAATATCTTCTCACCTATAGGTGATGGAACGACGAGGGCGTCGTTCCCTACGATTCCACATAACAGATTTTTTCCATCTTGTACACAAATCGTCACAAAATAATAACCTGCTTGCGAATAATCATAATCCTTTAACCTTAATGATTTTCTTTGAGGTAAATTATTCATTTAATCCACTCTCCCAATAGTTTACGGAACGATGAGGGCGTCTACGGAACGACGAGGGCGTCGTTCCCTACGAGCTCCGCTACCTCTCTTCCGTCTCTCACGGCGTAGTTTACTCCTCTGTCTTCCGGGTAGATGTTGCACATGCCGGCTGTGTAGAGTCCCTTCACGGTCGTCTCAAATTCCGGTTTCATTTTGGAATAACCACATTTTATAATAGGTTGTGCATATTCATCTCTAAAGGTATAAACCCCCTCAACCCAGCTCTCATCAAACTGCGGATTTATCTTCTTCAAGTGGGGAACATACTCCTGCAAGAGCTGTTCACTGCTCATTCCATAGAGTTTACTGGTTTTATACAGATAATTGGATATATATAATACATTTTTATTATTATAGAGGCTCTTATCCAAAAGGTTGGTATGCTCAATAAGCCCTCCGAAGGGAATCCCGACCTCTCCGATGTTCAGCCAATAAAAGGGGCTGAAGGGCTTCTTAAGCATAAGCACCATACATACTACTGATGTATGTTCTACGGCAGAGATTTTATTGATATAATCCGACCTCAGTATGCTTGCTGCCAATTCTCCAAATACCGGCAGGGGTACGGCGGCTATGATCCTATCAAAGCTGTGACTTACTTTATTTGCCTCAAGGATAAAGCCTTCCCCATCCTTTTTTATTGATTCAACTCTGCAGTTCAGATTTATTTTTGCTCCATTGCTCTTAAGCTTTTCTTCCAGCCTTTTAAAAAGCATAGTGGTGCTCCCATTGATATAGCCAAGTACCTCTCGCCCATTTTCCTTCGAAGTGCCCCTGAGCCTGATTTTTCCCCAAAACCATGCCATTGAGATGCTATCATATTGCTCACCGAATTTCGTTACCAGGAGAGGCTTCCACACCTTTTCAAAGGCATTTAACCCAGCATTCTCCACCAGCCATTCCTTTGCAGTCACCTGCTCCAACGGTCGCCAGTCTTTTATCCCCATAAGCCTCAAAACTGACATGCCAAACTTAAGCTTATCCCCCATTGGCAAGGGTTTGAATTTCAATAGTGACAGCGGTGTACCAAACTCATACGCCATATTGTCGGTGTAATATCCCATCCTGCTTTCCTGCCATAAAAGCTCGCTTCCTATACCCAGCTCCTCCAGAAGTGATATTATATGCTTATCTGATTTAAAAAAATGGTGATAGTACTTTTCAAGATAGAATCCATCCATTTGCACAGCTTCTGCTATGCCTCCCACAGCTGCAGCCGCTTCAAAAAGCTCCACCTCATGCCCTTTTTTCGCCAGCTCATGTGCAGCTATCAAACCTGTTATCCCGCATCCTATTATGCCAATCCTCATTTTCCATCTACCCTTTCTTGCTGTATTGCCGATATGCTTATATTTTCCTTAAGCAGTGCATATATCCCAAGTAAAATCGTATAGAAATTCATTATGAAATGATTGACCGTAGACACAATCACTCCAGTCTTGGCATCCAATCCAAAGAGCGACAGCATGAGCACCATGGTACCCTCAAATACTCCGATACCTCCGGGTGTGATTGGAACAACCTTTGTAAGAATGGCTATCATAGTTGCGAATATAATAATGAAAGGATTCAAATATTGTCCCATAGAAATGAATATGAAATAAGAAAACACTCCCTCACACAGCCAGATGACCACTGAGCAGGCGAGAAGCAGTATAAAATTACCCTTATCCTTGAAGGAGCTAGAAAAGGCTTCTAATAAAGAGTGCACCAAGCTTTTCAGCTTTTCATTTTTAACGCGCTCTACAATGTCCTTCCTTCTTAAAAGTATTTCCATAGCAGCCACTGTGACAATAAGCGCTGCAATTCCTGCTGCAAAGGTATAATAGAGCCAGGTGGTCAGCTTTGTTCCCGTTATTATGTATATACCGCAAAAAAACAAAACCACGTATACCCCCAGCACATCAAACACCCTATCCAAAAATGTAGCCGGCAGCGTCCGTGAGTATCCTAAAGAAAACTTTTTCTTTAGATAATATGATCTTGCGATGTCTCCCATTTTTGCGGGAATGATTATATTGAGGCTGTTTCCCAGATTATATGCAAGGAATGAATCCCAGATGCTTATATGAATGTCATTGCCTTTTAGTACAAGCTTCCACCTGAACGCTCTTACTACCATGTCAAAAGTGTATAACGCCATGGCTAAAAGCACCCATCTGTAATCAAGCAGCCTTAAGCTTTTTACAATTAAACCAAAACCTGCTTTTGAAAGCAGATAGTACATAAGCGCCACCGCAAGAGCTATACTCACCGCAGTGGTCAGAAGTTTTTTACGGCTCCTCATCATAAATATTGATTTCCTTTTCTATAATATATAACGGTCTGCCCTTGCTCTCTTCATACATCCTGCCTATATATTCCCCAAGTATGCCAATGGAGATAAGCTGCACTCCTCCGAGGAAGGCAACGGTAGTCATAATTGATGCCCAGCCCGATACAAGGTTTTTTCCCCCAACCAGCCTATAGGCAAAGGAATATATAAAAATCACCATAGCACAAATAACTGCAAAAAAGCCCAAGTACTGTGACAGCTTGAGAGGTTTGGAGGAAAAGGAAATGATACCGTCCAATGCAAGCTTTATCATTTTCTTCAGAGGATACTTGGTTTCTCCTGCAAATCTTTCTTCTCTTTCATATTCAATAGGTGTCTGTTTGAAGCCAATCCAACTGACCATGCCCCGCAGGAACCTGTTTTTCTCCCGCATTCTTCTAAGCTCATCTGCTACTTTTGCATCAATAAGCCTGAAATCCCCTGTATCAAGAGGTATCCTGGTATCTGACAGCTTATCAAGCAGTCTGTAAAATAGCCTGGCTGTAGCACGTTTGAATATGCTTTCGCCTTTTCTCCTTTTCCTTTTGGCATAGACCACTTCATAACCCTGCTCCCAGAGCTTGAGCATTTCGGGTATTAGCTCGGGAGGGTCTTGCAGATCTGCATCTATTATAATGATAGCATTGCCCCTGGCTCTATCTATTCCTGCAGTGACAGCCAATTGATGTCCGAAATTCCTTGAAAAGCTAAGCACTTTTACATTTCTGTCCTTACCTGCTACCCTCTCAAGTATGTCCAGAGTTCCGTCCCTGCTGCCATCATTTACAAATACCAGCTCATATTCATAATCGCAGCTGTCCATCACGCTTTTTAGTCGCTTATAGCACTCTTCTGCGACCTTTTCTTCATAATACATAGGGATGACAATGGAAATTAACTTGTTACCCATTTTGCTCCTCCTGTATCACGGAACGACGAGGGCGTCGTTCCCTACGAATAAAGGGCGAATACTGTTCGCCCCTACTGCTTATTTTATCTGTATCACCTTCGCATAGATTCCTTCTGTGCTCCCGGTGCCCCTTACATCTACAAACTGGCCTACCTTAAGGTTTCCTACACTCAGGATATTGAGGTATGCATCACCTATCCTAGTTTCATTTTCCAAGAAGACTCTCTTTTCAATATAATTATTTAGAGCCTTATCATGTACCTCCAGTACAATTAACTTTGCCGCTGCATCTATCTTTTTTATTTGTCCGTACACCACTACTTCTATTGTTGCAGTTTCACTCATTACATTAATTACTTCTATTTTGCTTATCTCATCATCTACCAGGCTTACATTTACCTGCATGCCAGGCCTTAAGGAATATGCATCACTGCCTGCCCCAATTACCTCCATGCTCTTATTTGAATAATATGTATTCTGACTTCCATCCAGTGCTGTTATTACAACCTTTGGCGGAGCCATTCTACTATACACTACTGACTCAATCACACCCTTATCGGCGCTCTTCACTCCGTCTGCATTTATTTCTAAAAGCTCATCGTAGGAGGTGGTAATTACCAGGGTATTACCTTCTTTGAGCTCCTGCCACAATGCACTCTTTCCGTCTTTTATTACTATGGTCTTTGCAGTTATATTATAATTTTTAGTTCCACCGGTAAGTACCTCTATTTTGAGAGTGGTCTTATCTGCGGACTGTATGCCCACAAGTTTTCCAACTGTCTTTCTTATTTTACTTTCACCAAGGATTTTTATTACCTTATCATCTGCCAAGTAGAGCTTTACCATGTCGCTCTTCTTGAGCTTCCAATATCCGCTTGAAACTTCATCTATTGTACATGTTGCATTATCAGCTACTTTGTATATCCTTCTCTCTGTTCCAACAAACACCGCCAGATTACCATACTCGGCAATCACCTCATCAACATAAGCAGTTACATCTGCCTTTGCACCATCTTCAATTATGACGGGAGTGGTCGAAACAGTTGTGTCAGGCCATGTGACTTCCGAGCCTGTATTAGTATCAGGTACTGTTGTATCGCCGGTACTATTGTTTGTAGCAGTTGTGTCCAGCCCAAGCTTTTCCTTTTCATACACAGAGTTGGAAATATCCAACATCTTCGCAAAGGCTGCCCTGTCCACAAAGTCGTTAGGACTAAACTTGCCATAAACATCACCATTACCATTTATAACGCCCTTATCAATCAGAAATTTTATGTAGGGCTTATATGAATTATGAATCATTAATGTATCCTTGAATCCCAGCACAACCGGGGGTGCATTGATTTCCACCACTACGCCGAGAGCTTTACCCATATATTTGCTTATATCCTTTTTTAAGGCATAAGGATACTTAGAAAAAGTCTCTATTTCAAAATCAGCAATTATGCCACTGTCCAAGCATACAAGAATGCCTTCCCTGGCATATTCCGGCACGTTATATTTGTCCAGCACATCTGCTTGGTACGTTTCCTCCAATTGTTCCAAATTTATATCATTTCCCCGATTAATCATACGTGATATACTTACTAATGCGTCATAGTTCTTGATGTGATCACCCGGCTTGAACTGGGTTGCTGTAGAGCCTCCCATCAAACCCTTACTGCATACGTTTATGATATGCTGTTTAGCCCAACTATTATCTATATCGGTAAACTTTGAAGTATTGTTATCTGCATAAGCAACACCGGTAACTGCAAATAGTAGTGCGAACAAAACAACTGCTGCTTTTATTATTTTAAATTTCTTCATCTGTATCCTCCTTTTATTTTACACTTTAATATAGAATATATTCTGTGGAAGTTGCACAAATCCTGCTTAAAAAGGAAATTGCAGCAAAAAAAATGTCATCCTGAACGTAGTGAAGGATCTAAGATTCTTCGCAAACTCAGAATGACACAGGTAATGTAAAGGAGAACTGATTAAGGCAACAGCTATTGTTCAGTAATGGGAGATGTGCCTCTTGACAGAAAGAACTTCTAATCCTGTAGAGGCACAACATCAAGGAAGTGCATTTTCAACACTTAATTAAATAAAAATGTGTTGTGTTGAAAAGCACGACCTCTGTTACAAAACTGTAATGAAACATCTTGGTTGATTCATACGTCAAATAGGTGCAGTAAGACAGAAAAGAAATGACGTATTATTTTAAACTCAATGGTTGACATAATCATATTACATAATTCTTATTGCAGCTTTGCTAGCACTTCTGTTACACGTATATTACACTTGATTACAATACTGTTACACAAGAAGGAAAAGCGAAAACAATATAGAATTATGTTAACCATGAGATGATTTCAATCAATTTTTCCTACAGCCTGGAAAGGGGGTGCATAGTATAGGTTCGAGTAGAATAGTTGATCAAAGACAAACTGGTACATGCACAAGCAACTATAACAAAACTAAAAAGATTTATAAGGAGGAAACTACACGCATGAATAATAAGAAGATACTTGCTCTTCTGTTGGCGTTTGCGATGATGTTCTCATCAATCACAGTAGCATTCGCTGATGCAACAACAACAATCGGCACAGATGCCGCAGCACTCAAGACTATGGGTGTTCTTCAGGGTGATGATGGTGGAGTTACACCAACATACCTCGCAAAAGAAACAACAAGAATGCAGGCAGCTATAATGTTCTTGAGACTTAAGGGTCTTGAAGACGAAGCTAAGGCATTCACAGGAACTACAAACTTCGCAGATGCTGGCACAATGACATGGTCAGAAGGTAAAGCTATGATGGCTTACCTCAAAGCTAATCCACAGCTCGGCTGGATTGGTACAGATGGCGGAAAGTTCGAACCATTAGCAAAAATCTCAGTTAACCAGTACTACAAGGTAATGCTCGAAGCTCTCGGTTACAAGCAGACATCTGCTGAAGTAGTTGGAGACTTCGCATGGACAGAAGTTATGACATTTGCAGCTTCAAAGGGTCTTGTAAAGCTTGCCGGAAACACTAGCTTCACAAACAACGACGTAGCAATAGCTACAATTGAAGCTTTAAAAACAAACGTAAAAGCAACAACAACAACTCTTGCAACTGTAATGGTTGATGCAGGAATGATAAACAAGGCAGCAGCTGTAGCAGCTGGGGTATATGTAGAAACACCAGCAATGACAGCAGTAGTAAAATCAGCTAAAGCTATTGGTAACACAGCAGTTGAAGTTGAATTCACTACAGCAGTTAATGCAAGCGCAGCAAATGCAGCTTTATACACAATCGCAGGTCTTGAAGTTAAATCAGCTGTAGTAGCTGATACAAAAATAGTAGTACTCACAACAGCAGCTCAGACAACAGGTAAGCTTTACACAATGACAGTTGGTGAGAAGAGTGTTACATTCACAGGTATTGCAAAGGTATCAGACGGTCCTCAATTGACAAATGCAGCAAGTAACGACGTTGAGGAAGTTGTTTTAACATTTGACAGAAACCTTGACTTTGCAGCAGCTACAAACGTTGCTAACTACACTATAGCTGGAGTAGCAGTAGAAAAAGCTGAAGTTGATGAAAATAAAGTTACATTGACTACAGTAGGTCTTAAGAATAAAACCAATTATACTGTAAAGGCAACAAACCTTAAGTCAGTTGATGGTGTAGCACGTAAGTCTACTTCAAATACTTTCAGATCAAACTATGATACAGCTTATCCAAGAATAGACACAACAAATACAGCAGTACAGACAAACCAGAGAATATTACTTCACTTTAACGAAGATGTGACAGCAGCATCAGCAGAAGATATTGCTAACTACTCAATCAAAGTAAATGAGACAGATGGCGCAGAGCTTGAAATAATATCTGCAACTCAGGATGCAGACGATGAATTCGTAGTAGAAATAGTTACAGCACCTATGGAAAAGAACGAAAACTATAAGCTTTCAGTAAGCAACATAGCTGACCAGAGAAAGGTAGCTAATGTAATGACAAGACCAGCTACACTTCTTTTCAAAGGTATAGCAGAAGATGATGACGCTCCAACATTAGTAGATGTTAAAGTAATTTCAAAAAATCTTCTTCTTGTAGAATTTGCAGATGACAGCAGAATTGACGAAGCTAGTGCAACAGATGTTAACAACTATACCTTTACACAGGGTTCAGATTCTTTGAATGTTGAAAGCATAGAAACATTGACAAATGAAAACGGAACATTCAAAGCCCTTGTTACAGTAGATGAAATGTTAACAACTAAGAACTATGATTTAGAAGTTGTTGATATCCTTGATGAATTTGGCAATGCAATGAAAACAGATTCAGACGATGTTAATCCAACAATAGCAGACTTTGCTTCCGCAAACTTAACTGGCGTTGCAGTAAACAGCAAAAATATGCTTACTTTGACTTTTGACAAGGAATTGAAGGAAGCATCAGCTGAAAACATCGCTAACTACAGCATAGACGGCGGAGTTGGTACACCAACAAAAGCAACTTATAATGATGCAGCTAAAACAGTTGTGTTGAATATCAACGAACTCACAAATGGTGTAAAATACGATGTAACTATTGACGGCGTAGAAGACTTAGCAGGAAACACATTGAAGTTCACTAAGAAAGACATCGTTGCTACAGCTGGAACTCAGTGGGATACAGAAGCACCAGAATTAGAAGAAGCATACGCAGAAAACAAATATGTAGCAGCACTCCAGTTTAGTGAAGAAGTTAAATTTGAAGCTGGTACACAACTGATACTGAAAGATGAACTTAACAACACTATAACATTAGATGCTAAAGCACTTACAGAAGACAACACAGTAGTAGAATTCTCATTGTTTGCTAATGGAGCATGGGTTGAGTTAGATGAAACAGTTAATTACACTGTATACCAAGTTGTATATAATGGTAATGACTTAGGTGGAGTAAAAGACTTAATCGGCAACAGATTCATGACATCTGATGATGAATTCACATTTGATGGTTCACTTTCCACACCAGATTATGCAGAAGTTGATTCATATGACCAGATCAACGGTGGTACTTTCGACGTAACAATGTCTAAGAACGTAATATTCAAGAATGCTTCAGACGTTTTAGCAGAAAAGGCAACTGTAAATGGCTTTGATATCACAATAGATGACAATGTAGTAACATTTGTTCGTAATGCTGGTGGCCTTACAGAAGATGCAGAGTATGATTTTGACTTAACAGCAATCATAGTAGACGAACACGGAATGAATGTTGTCAACAGTGACGATACTAAGACAATCTTAGTTGGAGAAGAAACAGACACAGAAGCACCATATATAACAGGTGTTGAAGCAACAAACAGACTTACTGTTGAAATAGAGTACAGCGAAGACATTAAAGCAGCAGTAGGCGGAAACTTCAGAATCAAGAACGTAGATACAGATAAGAATGTTACAATAGCTTCAGTATCAAAGATAAGTGGTAACGTAGTAACATTAACTCTTACAACTCCACTTGAAGGAAGATACGAATATGAATTAACAATGACAGCTGGTGTAGTAGCAGATTTCGCTAGCAACGAAGCAGATGCAGATGTATACAACTTCGACGGTTCAGACTTAGCAAAATAAACCACTATAATAAATAAAGGATGAGCATTTGCTCATCCTTTATTTATTATCATTATTTAACAATAGTAATTATAAACCCATCAATTTTTACCTCTTCGCCGGAATCAGTCCTGAAGCTCATCGTCAAGCCGTCTGCATTTTCAGGTATTGGAACATCGACACTAAATTGTTTCCATTTATATTCAAGTTGAAACCTTTTCGGTGTATTCTTTATATCCTTTCCTAATTTGGTTCTTATGCTGACATTCAAGCCTGCATTGGCAGTAATTTTCCTTGCATAAAACTTAATGCCTATGGTTTTGCCTTTCAACTTCTTGTCATTTATCAAGGAAGATAAGTCTGCCCATATTCCTGCTCTTCTACCAGAGTTATTCTTTATATATAAGGCGCCTTGCGCATCAATAAAATCCTTGTCCATGACTACTGTTTCAATATCATCCTTACCCCATAGAGCATTGAATCTATCAACATACCCATTTTCGCTGATACGGAAATTCTTTTCAAAAACCTGCTCATACACTGCGTACTCATAATACTTACATTTTTCATTTGAGGGATTTATAATCGGCTTAGTATTGCTTGAATACATACCGCTGCTGCTTTTAATATCAGCATAGCTCTTTGCTTGTTTATTAGTATTATAGTTAATATCAAGGTATACAAAATAGTTACTTCCCCCAACAAGGGAAAGCGAAAATTCATCCTTTTTACCTGTGTAGACTGTCTTTCCACCGCTTGCTACAGTCCACTGAAGGGAGTCAATGAGATTGTATGGATCTGACTTTTCCCGGTCATAAGAACAATAGAGTCTTTCTATACCATTTTCTTTCTGTACACGCCACTTGAAATTTCTATCCTTAATATCCATATCAGCATCATCAATAATGAATACTTCTCTTGTTTCCCTTAGTCTGAGCGCAATCACCAGCTCCTTGGATATTTCTTCAGCATTGCTCAAATTCGTCAGCAGCTTCATAACTTTATTTTTGATTCGGACAGGGTCAATACGGTCATCTCTGGTTAAATTTTCTTCTCCTCGGACAACTGCTGTAAAATATTTAGCCGACTCCATATATCTGCCTGATGCCTCATATATCCTGGCTAAATTATAATGATACTCAATAACCGAAAGACTTCCAATAGCTTTTCTCTGAAGCTTTTCAGCCTCCGCCAGCTCATTTAAGTAGAAGGAGCTTACTGCCGCATTATTATATGCCACCGGGTCATTGGTATTATATTCAGCAGATTTCAGAAAGCTGTCTCTGGCTATGTCATATTTTTCGAGTCTGTAGTTGCATAGACCCAGCTTAAAATGAACTGTAGCCTTCTGCTGCTGACTTAAATCCGGCATGCTGGTCAGCCTGAGGTACTCGCTCTGCGCTTCCTTATACATGTCTTGCGCTTCCTTATACATGTCCTGCTCTTCCTTATACATGCCCTGCTTATACAGCTGGTCAGCCTTTAAAAGTATTACAGGAAAGCTGAGATTGGGAGCAACGCTGGTGTGTACCTCATTTTGAGCTCTACGATCGAAATACATACTAAAAAACTGGCTGTAAATATTAGCCGTAGAAATACACAAAATCAATATCAGCACAAATATTGCCGTCTTTTCAAAGTTCAGTTTAAACAATATGTCACCCCCTATACGTTTTGCGAAATATCCTTAGCACTGTTCATTCAGATTTCGCAAAAAGTTTCCATAAATATTCTTGAATTCGCATTATCCCCAGTGTAATTTCTTATGTGCGTTTATTATTACTGCTTTAATAATTCTATTTTATATCAATATCCAAAAACATGCAATTCAGATTTACATAATGTGTCTTGTATGTTATCTAATAAAAATATATAATTGAAAAACCAGGCAAAAAATAAAACTTTTTTAGTTTTTATCCGTATAAAATATGTGTAGAGAGAAAAGGAATCGAAGGGAGAATGAAGATGAAGGACAGAAAAAAATTGATTATCATAGCATCTATAGTACTTATTGTAATAGTGCTGGGTGCTGTAAGGATAATAACTTCAGGTAAAGATAAGGTTAAAGAGGTAGATATCGGCAAAGCAGAAACAAAAAATCTTTCTCAGACAATCTCTGTAACAGGCAACATCGAGGCTGCCGGCAAAGAAGAAATTTCACTGCCAACCCAGCAAAAAGTTCTTGATATATTTGTGCAAGAAGGCCAGGAGGTAAAATCAGGAGATGCAATACTCAGAGTAGACTCCACGGACTATGAGTACCAGCTAAAGAAATATGAATTAACCTTGGAGCTTGCAAACCTTGACCTTCAGAGGCTTTTGACCAGCGGCAGCAAAAACGATAAGAAAACTCTTGAGGATGCAGTAAGAACTGCTGAGATACAGCTTTCCAGCATAGAGACCAGCTACAATGAAGCTAAAAGAAAGTATGATCAAAGCAAGGTGCTCTATGAAAGCGGGGCAGTTTCTAAAGAAGACTATGAAACAGCTCTTAAGACAATGAATGAATTCAAAAACAAAATGGAGCTGGATACGATAGCACTTGACAATGCACAGAACTCATTAAAGGACTTTGACATTACCAATAGTGATCAGATTAAGAAGAAGAGAAGCCAAGTAGAAAGCTCAAAGGCTGATATTGAAAATGTTAAGGATAAAATCGAAAAGAGCACTTTAAAATCCAGCATTAACGGTAAGATAGTACAGCTTGATGTACAGAAAAACCAGTACCCTACCATGGAGAATAGTACCGTGATTATATATGACCTTTCACAATACAAAGTAAATATCCAAGTAAGCCAGTATGATGCGGTAAGCATGGCAAAAGGCCAAAAGTCTGCTATTAAAGTAAAGGGTATGGATACAGCGTACAAAGGCACTATAACAGGCATAGGGGATGCTGCAATCATTACTTTGGAAGGAACCAGCAAGGAGCCAAAGGTTGAGCTTGAGGTAACTCTTGATAATCCGGATGATAAAATAAAAGTCGGTTATGAAGCTGATATAGATATTACCCTCAAAGAGAGTGCGAGTGCCACAGCAGTCAGCTTTGAAGCTGTCCTTGAGGATAAGGATGGCAAAAAATACATTTTTATAGTTGAAAATAATAAAGCTGTACAAAGGTTTGTAAAGACAGGTCTTGAAACAGACTTCGAGATACAGATAGCAGAGGGTATCAAAGTTGGTGAACAATACATTAAGAACCCGCCTTCAACACTAAAGGACGGAGACCCGGTGAAACAGTCAGGGGGTAAGAACAGTGATAATAAGAGTTGAGAACCTTAAGAAGGTTTATGATACCGGTGCAATACAGGTTGAAGCTTTAAAGGACATAAACCTTGAAATAGAAAAAAAAGAATATGTTGCTGTAATGGGTGCCTCCGGCTCCGGAAAATCAACATTAATGAACATATTTGGATGTCTCGACAGGCTGACAAGCGGCAGATATATCTTGGATGATGTGGATGTCTCCACTCTTACAGACAACGAGCTTGCAGCAATTAGAAATAAAAAGATAGGCTTCGTCTTCCAAGCCTTTAACCTGCTTCCAAGACTCACGGCATTAGGAAATGTAGAGCTTCCAATGGTTTATGCAGGTATGCCGAGTGCCGAAAGGATCAAAAAAGCAAAAGCTGCCCTTGACAGAGTAGGCTTGGGTGACAGAATGCATCACAGGCCTAATGAGCTTTCCGGGGGTCAGAAGCAGAGAGTCGCCATAGCAAGATCCCTCGTAAACGACCCGGCTATAATACTGGCAGACGAGCCTACCGGAAACCTGGATACAAAGTCCAGCGAAGAAATAATGGGGATATTTGAAGGGCTCAACAACGAGGGTGTTACAATAGTAATGGTAACCCACGAGCAGGATATAGCACATCATACTAAAAGAGCAGTAGTATTCAGGGATGGCAGCATCATATCCGACAAACAAGTGGAAAACAGGATAATCAGAGGAGGGACAACAGCATGAATTTGATGGAAAGCTTCATCTCCGCCCTCCAAAGCGTTAGATCGAATAAAATGCGCTCTTTCCTTACCATGCTTGGTATTATAATAGGTATTTCATCAGTTATAACCATAGTGTCAATAGGTCAGGGCGGCAAGCAGGCCATAGTCGGTGAATTTGACGACCTTGGGACCAATGTTATTAATATAAATGTCAAATCAACAAATAATGATATAGAAGACAGAGACTACCTCACAATCAAGGATGCTGAGCTTATCAAAGCGAAAATCCCTGAAGTCACCTCGGTAGTACCGGCTGCAGGCGACATGGGCCACATTAAGACGGAGAAGGATACGAAATTTGCTGAAATTGATGGCGTAACCCAGGATTTTAATAAGTTAATGCCTGTAGATATGTTGGCAGGCAGGTTCCTGAATGAACGTGATGTCCAAACCGCAAGAAGTGTTATAGTCATTGATGAGATTACAGCAACAAAACTCTTTAAGAGCCCGGAGAAAGCAATAGGCGAAAAGGTCAAGGTAACAGTCAGAGATAATAATACCAACTTGACCGTAATAGGTGTAACCGAAAGTGCAAGCGGCGGTATGGCAGCAATGTTCGGCGACAACTTCCCCGGCACAGGCTATACGCCAATTACCATAAGCGAAAGAGTTCTTCCGGATGTAAAAATTTCATTTTTCTCAGTTATGCTGACCAGTATGGATAATTCAAAAGAGGTAGCAACAAAAATAGTACGTTTGCTTGAGCAATCCCACAGGAATGAAGGAAAGTATGCTGCCGAAGAAGGCTTCAAACAGTTGGATATGTTAAATAATGTACTTAATATATTTACCATGGTAATAGGAGCAATTGCAGGTATCTCACTTATTGTAGGCGGTATAGGGGTCATGAATATAATGCTGGTATCTGTAACCGAAAGAACCAGGGAAATAGGTATAAGAAAAGCCCTTGGTGCCAAGAGCAGGGATATTATGCTCCAATTCCTTACCGAGTCCCTCATACTCTGCCTGATAGGCGGGATTATCGGAATGACTTTAGGCATACTCCTTGGCTATGTTGTTGGTAAAGCCATAGCTATACCCCTTGGTGTATCACCGGCAGTAATACTATTAGCTTTTGGCTTCTCCTCAGCAGTAGGTATATTCTTCGGACTGTACCCCGCCAATAAGGCTGCAAAGCTTGACCCCATAGAAGCATTAAGATATGAATAAGCTTCTTCTCTGCGCTCGGAATGACAAAGATAAAATAATGCCTGCCACTCAAGTGGCAGGCATTTTTATGTCATCCTTAACAAAGTGAAGGATCTTGTCCTTAATTAGTCTTTACCTCGATCTCCTCTGTAGAAAGCTCCTGGCTATTAAAATCCCTGATTCTTCCTCTTCCTGCTGATGTAATCTCGACAATCAATTCCTCATTGTCGTCCAGTTCATTTTCCAGAGTAATGGTTATTGACTTTTCATCATACTTCACTTCATCGGAAGAGCTCTCATCATACCCTGCACCGGATAATTTGAAATCATCCATGGTGAGACTGCTTATATTCAACTCCCTGTTTGTCAGCAAGGTAATTTTATTATTGTCCTCGCTTACGTAAGAAGCTATTATTTCAAGCTCTTCAAGCTCAATATCCTCACCGTCGAATTCAACCTTCCTGTCATCAGAATTAACGCCCAAATCCTGCAAATCCTTGACAAAGCTGTTGATTCCAAGCTCATATTCATAATCCGCATCAAGACCCGCATATCTGGCATTCAGGTAAAGGGTAACCGTCATACTATCCTCAGACAATACAGCCTTTGAAACATTGAGAGATGAAGTGCTGCTGCCCGATAACCTCCTTACCGAGAATGAACTGCTTGTTATATCTTTTATAGGTTCAGTAAATTCAAACTGTATGGTATAACTATCCAACACTGTGATATCAGAATCAATGAGAGGAGACTCATTCTCATCTTCATTTCCGTCAAACTCTGTGTAATTGCCGGAAGAGCTTGATCCTGTATATACCGAGTTAAGTCCCGCCGCATCCTTTATGCCTGATTTCACATACAGCTTGTATTCATCATTATCCAACTTTGTGCTAGTGCTTATATATAGTATTACCTTGTCTGTAATCTCATCAGAGCCAACTACAGATACGCCACTAATCGTGATTTTGTCCCTTATTTCGAACTGCGACTTCGTTATCCCTTTTACAGGTTCACTAAATACAACCTCAACAGCGGTATTATTCATAGCATTTACTTCCAGAACCACAGGTGCCTCGTTTAGATTACTTGTTCCTGCAAACAGCTTTATATTTGCATCGTCTTTGCTCTCAAGCCTGTCTATATCTGTAACTTCAACCTCATATATGCTGCCTGCCTCAAAAAGTTCGGGATTGGAAGCGCTGCTTGTCTTGAACTGTACTCTTACATTATGCTTGTCCCCGACAAAGAACTTATAATAGCTTAGGCCTGAAGGAAGTGAATGATTGTATTCTTCAGGCACACCAACCTCAACCTCCATATCATCCAGCTCATCATCTGTCAGCTCATCACTGAAAATCAGATCAATTGTATTGACATCGACAGTTACTACGGTCTCTATAACCAACTCACCGTTTCCAGTACTTTGTTCATTTATATTGATTCCGGCGAATTTCTTAGTGCATATCTTGCCATCAGTACTGATTTTCTTTCCGGATATGTCTTTCACATCCTTTATAGTGATACTATAAACTTCTCCACTGGTCTGGTCTGCTGTTAGCAGTGTGACAGTGCGCCCATCTGCTTCATCAAGTGTGGCTTTTGCGGCATACCCAAGCTTCGCATCAAGATAATAATTGAATACATTCTCAGCAGATTCTTTGTCTACTCTCTTGTTATAGGTTATTGTCAGACTGCTGCCATTGCTCTTGACTGTATAACTCAGTTCCTTATCATTGACAGGCATACCTCCGAACTTTCCTGTGCAGGTATCAATTTCATTACCCCAAAGATCTGATATGCCTGTTATGGTTACGGTATATACTTTCCTGAGGGTTTGGTCCGATGTTATCAATGTAACCTTTTTACCTGTTCCATCGAGTATTGCGTCTTTAACATCAAGATCATTGTCTATTGAATAGTTATCGGTATTTTCAGCAGTTTCCTTGCTGACTGCCTTATTGAAGGTGAGCATCACTTCATTGTTGGAAATTGCCAAAACAGTAGCAGTTGGCTTCGTATTATCTCCAACAAACCTGTATTCCTTCCTGAACATCACATTGCCCCATGTATCAGCTACGTTCTGCACCGTAAGGTTATGTACCTCCCCCGGCTCCTGCAAGGTTGTAGTAAGTGTGACCTGTTTCCTGCTCTCATCCAGTTTTGCATCTATTATTGAGACATCCTTGTCAATGCTGTAATTGTCAATTTCTTCTGCTGTCATAATATCCAATCTTTTATTGTAGGTAATAACAACAGTATTGCTGTTTTCCAATTTTACAGAAGCTATGGACGGCCCCTGAGTATCACTTCTGGCACCCTCAAAGGTTACTCTATAATCCTGCATCTCATTTCCCGATAAATCACTGACATTAACTATTATCAAGCGATAAAAGCCATCCTGTGACATATCGGTTGTTCTCAGCAGTACTGATTTGCCGGACGTTCCCAGCTCTGCACTCAGTATTATAATATTATGTTCAATTTCATAGTTCGCCAGATTCTCTGCGGCATCCTTATCTATCTCTTCACTGAAAGTTACTAATATTTCATTCCTTCCAAGCAGCTCATGCTTTGCTGTCGGCTTCACAGTATCCTTAGGCATTGCAACATATTTATTCTTATAATCCCTGATTACCATACTATTGGTGGGTACCAGAGTATTGATAGTGATTTCATATGCATTGAAAGGCTTAGCCTCAGTAGTTGTCACTGCAGCTATCCTACCTTGGGACTCAACATTTAATATTGATAATCTTGATTTGCTTCCAAGCTGTGATATCTCTATATCTCCCTTTTGCAGCAATATTTCCTTGTCAAACTCCAACTCTATCCTGCTGTTTGATACAACATTGAAACGTGTAACCTTTGCTTCTTTTGTATCAAGACTAAACCCTGCTGATACAGCCTTTTCTGATGAAATAATATTTTTCTCCACCATAACGCTTATAAGCTTCTTATCAGAATCTGCCGGTTTTGTATTAAGCGCACCGTATATGCCTTTTGCTATATCGTTTACAGTAAAAGCCTTTAGCTTGGCTATGTCAGCTGCATCTTTTACAAGACCTATTTCCTCAGCAAACTCAAGTGTCTCAGAGTATGTAAAATCCATTCCCTGCTTATATCCAAGGGTCTCAAGCATAACCTTGTAAAAGGCTTGTCCACTGATCTTATCCCCAGGAGCAAAGGTACCATCAGGGTATCCACCCCAGCCTAATTCAGGCTTGTTCTTGGCATATGCAAGATAATTCATTGCCCAGCCTGCCGAGACAGCATCTTTGAAGTTGCTGCTGCTTTCATATTCACCGGCCTCATTATAAAGTCCCTTGAGCCTTAGAGAAATTATATATGCCTGTACCCTGGTAGGGGTTGTTGCCAGATACTGACTCGTGACTCCATTTGCATCCGCACCTATCAGTACCCCCAGCTCCTTGCAGGCCTCTGCCTCCTTGCCGATACTATCTGCCTGCACAGCCAGCCCCGGTATTGAAGCTATCATAATGATTGCTGCCATAAGTGCAGCCAATATTTTGCGTTTTTTCATGCTTAACCTCCTCATAAACTTATAATCATACTTCTTCAGTCAACACACATATTAGAAGTAAAAACCTCCATATTTGTTCCAATCTTAGCATAATAATTTGTAATTTCTACTTAACCCCCTTTAATCTTCTATATTACTAATTTTATACCAGTATAAGTAAACTTGCAAATATGAAATGAGATTGAATAACCACGTCAAATAAGGCAATTCCAGTATTTCTCATGAAAATACAGCTACTCCCCGTGTTTGATTATTGTGCATTTAGTGCTATAATAAGTATACACCTGTGCAGCAGCTGCAACGCGGCATCACATATATTATACCTGTCATTCTGAACAAAGTGAAGAATCTTATTACCAAAGTGAAACTTTTCAAGGTATTGGCACGTATATATTGTAGATGTATTTTAGAAATGTCCCTTCCAGGCAAAGTATTGCCTGTCAGCAATGCGGTTTCACCGCATGATTGGACTATTATAAGGAATGCTTAATAAATCTAATCTAGGAGGAACTTATAATGAAAAAACTGTGCAAGGCATTAGCACTAACACTATGTACAATAATGCTTTTATCAACCCTTACTGTTGTGGGGGATCCGGGTGGAAAGACTTTATTGACTCTTGAGGAAGCAAAAGCGCAAGCCCTGAAGGACGATACCCAGTACAAGCTTCAGGAAAGCTACATACAACAGAAATTGGAGGATTATAACGATTTAGCCGATGACTACACAGGCTACTCAAAAGGAAGTTCAGTAGCAGAAAAAGCAGAAAATAGGATAAATTCTCAAATAAGTCTTGATAGTGCATATAACTCAGTAGAGCTTGAGGTTTTTAACAAAAATGATATCAAGAGAAAGTCCGATTATGATGTAACAACAGCTTATTATAATGTCATGAAGGCTAAATACTCTTTGGAAAATGCAAAGCGCACCATGGATCTTGCCAAGAAGGACCTAGATATCGCTAAAATCAAATTGGAACATGGTCTCATAACAAAGAGTGCACTTACACAAGTTGAAAATGCTTATAAGTCTTCACAAACAGAATATAACAAGGCTGTTTCAGACTTGCAAAACGATATGGCAACCCTGAGTAAGAATATTGGTGGAAAACTGGACATATCCAATGTTGAAATTGATATGACAATATACATGCCTAATGTGGCAGCCTTGGATCTCAATAAGATTAAAGATTACAATATTAAAAACAACTCCAAATTCTTTTCCCTCAAGAATGCACTTGATACGGCAAAATACAAGTCATACTTGACTGATGATTCATATGACAGCTACAAAGAAGACAAGGTTAAACTGAGTGAAAAAATAGAAGACGAGTTTGCGGCAATGAAGTATGAGGCAAAACGAGACTATGATGATGCCCAATACCAGTTCGATGAGGCAGTAAAGGAACTTGATATATCACTTAAATCCCAATATTCAGGGATTATTACAATGATAGAAACAATAGAAAATCTTAAGAAAAGTGTTGAAAATACTAAAACAACCTTAGCACAAAATAGCATTAAATATAACCTGGGATTAATCTCCAAGAATGAATTTGAAAATAGCGAATCAGCTTTAAAGGATATGGAGAATCAATTGGCCACAAGTATTGTCAACTTGAGTTCACAGTATTTAGCCTTGACACAGTATAACTATACACCAGCGAAATAATCTAAAACACAAGAGGCGAACTTCACTTTTGAAGTTCGCCTCTTTTTTCTATTCTTTTAATTGGTAGTCATGGTAAAAGCATCTATCCTTATTTCCTCATTTTGACCTGTTGCAATGTCCAAGGTTAGTCCCTGCGCATTTGAGGGTATATCGATTTTCAGAAGTTCAATACTCTTCCATTTGTTATCTAAAACAATGTTATTTTCCTTCTTCACATTTACATTATTTACATTGATATTTGCTGTAACATAAAGCTTGGAATCTTCGCTTATTCCCTTTGCAAATATTCTTAGAGTACTTGACTTTCCTTTGATTGCTCTATTTTCAAGCAGCTTTGTTAAGTCAATAGTTATACCCGACTCATTTGATGAATAGTTCAATATGCTTAGTGAACTGCCTGTATCTCTGCTGTCATCTTCATTTATTGAAGCTTTTACCCCTGTCTTCTTATTCCAGACAGTCCCAAAGCCATCTGTGAAGTTAGGCTTATCCAAACTGAAGGTAGTCTCAAATACCTGCTCATAATAAGCGGCGGGATAAAACTTCGGAACCACATCAACAACATGAGCTGTAATCCTATCTACTTCCTTACCCTGGTAGCTGATAATTATTTCAGCACTTCCCACATTCTTGCCAGTTACTTCCCCTGAGGTACTTACTACCTGAATGATGCCGTCATTGCTTGCTGCTGTGAAAGTGCACTGACTTGTGATTACTTCCGTTTCTATGCCGGAATATATCTTTTCAACCTGAATAGGCTTCTTTTGTCCCTTGCTTAGTACTATTTCACTTTCTGTAGCTTTGATATCAGCCGACTCCTGCAGCCTTAAAATTTTCTTATCCTCGATATATTCAGCATCATATCCAAATTCTCCGGCACTTTCCAAAACAAAGGATACCGGAATATAATATGTACCTGATGCATCTTTCATAACAGGCCTTTCCATGACCACCTTGGTACTATTTATATAAGCGGTTGTAAATCCTTCTGTCAATCTCACCTTTACCGAATCCTTTTTAATTTCAAAGGCCATGTTGGTTTTGTCATTTTCAAGAATATAACTACCCATTTTTATATACGTATCTTTAACAGGAACCATTGCTACATCATATTCAAGATCAACTCTTGCATTTATCTGTATAAGTGAGTATAAGCCTGAGGCTTCAACTTTATCAGCCTCGAAAATACCTTTATCCACCAAAAGAGCAATAAGCTTTTTATCAGTACCGGCAACATTTGTATTCAATGCTCTATATATGCCCTTTGCAATATCATTAATAGTAAAGGATTTAATTGCAGCGATTTCACCAGCATCATCCACAAGCCCTATTTTATCAGCAAATTCCAAAGTTTTGGCATAAGTAAAGTCTACATTCTGTTTGTAACCAAGGGTTTCAAGCATAACCTTATAAAAGGCCTGCGCATTTATCTTATCGTTAACTCCAAAGCTGCCATTCGGATAACCTGTCCAGCCTAATTCCGGACTATTCTTTGCATAAGCAAGATAGTTTTTTGCCCAGCCTGCTGCCGAAGCATCCGTAAAGGTCGTACTGCTTGAATATTTCCCGGCTTCCTCATAAAGCCCCTTCAGCCTTAATGCAATTATATATGCCTGAAGTCTAGTGGGAATCGCAGACAGGTACTGGGATGTAACCCCGCTTTTATCCGCACCGAGAAGTATCCCCAGATTCTTGCAAGCCTGCGCCTCCTTGCCAATGGTGTCCGCCTGCACAGTAATCCCTGGCATTGAAGCTATCACAATAATCGCTGCCATTAGTAGAGCTAGCACCTTACTTTTTTTCATAGTTAACCTCCTCATATATTTGTAATGATACTTTCTTAGATAATATACTATTCGAAGGGGAAGCTTCTAAATTTGATATAATTTTTCCATAACAATAAGAATATACTTATTTTGCCTTTATTTTTATATATTAATAATTTTATACCAATATGGATAAACATGCAAATATGAAAAGGGATTGCACTGCTTTATCTATTCATCCCTATATTAATTATTCTATCTATGTGATCTATCATAAACAGCGGTATATTAATTAGATTGCTATCCATTTTTAGATTTTTCAATGAAAATCTTAGTCGAACTTTTTTATTCTTCTCAAATTTTTGTGCATACAGTGTAAGGCTTCTACTTATTACATTCTCATCCGTCTTTACTTCTATGGGAATAATATCGTTGCCACGCTGGATAATGAAATCAACCTCGGCCTGTCCACCTGAAGTCCAATATCGTGGTATTGCTTCATATTTATTTACAAGTCCCTGCAGAATAAAGTTTTCTGTTAATGTACCTTTAAACTCTGTAAACAATCTTGTTCCTTCACTAAATGCTATCGGATCAAGTAAAGAAAGTCTGCGTAAGAGTCCAACATCGACTGAATACAGCTTAAAGGCTGTTGAATCATCATATGCAGATATAGGGAGTCCTGGTTTTGTGCTTCTAAATATTTTGTAAGCCATACCTGCATTACATAGCCATGTAAGTGCATCCTCGTACTCCCTTGCTCTTGCACCATCCTTTACGGCACTATACAAAAACTTCTTGTTTTCCCTTGCGAGCTGAGACGGAATAGAACCCCATATTAATCCTAGTTTTGCTATATCCTTTATTTCTGCATGCTTAGAAAAATCAAGCTCATAGGCATTCAATACATCCCGAAGCGATGATTGCACAAGCCCTGTATCTCGCTCCTGTGTCCAAGCCCGAACAGGCTCCGGCATACCGCCTGTTATAAAATACATCTTTAGTTTTTCGTGCAATTGGTTAAAGAATATATCGGGTATCGGCTCTATAGTATTTATACTATTCATATATTTTGCAAGATTCTCATCACCATTTGCGAGCAAAAACTCTGTAAATGTCATAGGGTAAATTGTCATAAAGTCCACTTTACCAACCGGGAATGATGCAGGTTTTGACAAGGCTATTCCCAAGAGCGATCCTGCACAAGCAACATGATACTCGGGTGCATTTTCGCAGAAATATTTAAGAGCGTTTAGTGCCTTGTTGCACTCCTGTATCTCATCAAATATTATCAGTGTTTTTTCAGGTAGAATTGGTGATCCATTCACCATAGCAAGGTTTTGTAAAATTCGCTTTACATCTTTTGTTGTTTCAAAAAACTCTGCTAAATTTTCTTCCTCGTCAAAATTAAAATAGGCAATATTGTCATAGCAGCGCTTGCCAAACTCATTTAATATCCACGTTTTACCTACCTGCCTCACACCTTTTAAGATGAGTGGCTTTCTGTATTTAGATTCTTTCCACCTGAGTAAATTACTTATTATTAATCGTTCCAAAACAATCGCCTCACATAGTTAAATCAATATTATGTGATTATTTTCACCTAATATTGATTTAATTATACGGAAAGCTGTAAAGAATTTCAATATTTTATTTCCTCAACCGTCATTCTGAGCGCAGCGAAGAATCTTTCCCCAACTTTGCTTTTAGTGGGTTTAAGTGTCCTCAGTGTTACCTGTCCCTTATCTTTTTTTCAAGAACATTTGCCCTCCAATTCCGACAATAGCCCCAACACTATCGATCAATATATCCTATTAAACTTTCACTTGGAGTCTAAATCCGTGCAACTATTTATTTAAAAATGTGCACAATTTATTAATAGATTAAACAAATAACCTATCTTTGTTTTAAATTTCAAATAGAGAAGAAAAGTAAAATAACTTAGTGCATAGGTTAGAACCGTTAGAAAAATCGAAGAAAGAAGTGGTGAAACATTTGACAATTTTAAATAATTAACTAAAATGTCTAAAATGAGATAGTGTATAAGATAGATATAATAACCAACTTGAGCTAAATTAGAAAAAAGAGGAGTTGATACTTTATTAAAAATTATGAACATCGTTGGAATCGATAATAAATAATATAACTGATAGGTAACATCATTAGGTACTAAATTATTCAAACTGAAAGATATTACTGTAGCTGTAACAATCACAAATGAATATTTGAGTACAACAGCCTCAACCCTACTGTAATTTATAGCACAGAAAATTCCTAACACAAAATATCCAATATATAAAGGAAAGAATGCCCGAGCAGCTTTAGCAATTGGTATTTCAAATAAAAGCGCATAGTATCTAAGAATCTGTGTGCTTATTTGAATTACAAATGATGCTATTAAAATGAGCGATGCTTTATTTTTGAGTTTCCATAGTAATGGGAATATCAAATATAACCCAATAATAACCGGGACAAAATATAAATGAGAAGCAGCCTTACCATAAAAAAGCACTTTTAACCCGGAAAGACTTATATTTAGCTTTCCTTGGTAATAAAACTGATAAATAAAATTCCATATAATATAAAAAGGTACCAATTTCCACAAATAGTGAATAACAAATTTGCCATAATTAATTGGACGGTTTATATATTTTAATGAAAGACAGAGTCCGCTTAAAAATATAAACAGAGTAACAGAAAACCTACCAAAATTACCCAGGATGGTCACATAAGAATTCGGTCCATAGATTGTATTTATATATGCAGTACTGTGAATAAGGACGACGCAAATAATAGAAAAGACTCTTAATGTATCTATGTAATAAATACGATTACTCATAATTTCTTTCTCCTTTTATTGTATCTAAAGAGTATTCACTATTTATGTTGTATTTTCCTTTTTCACAATAGGACATTTATGCGTAACAGCAGCACCTGAAAGAGGGTTTGACCTTCCCCTCTAAAATTGATCCACCCTCAAAGTTAGTCTGGATGATAATGTGTATCTCAATATATCGCGGTGCAATGTTTTCTACTGTTTCAACAACAATATCCGCCACCTCTTACTAAGTTTATCAGACTAATCAGCTGCTTGAGATGATAAATTAACAGCCAATAGCACCTGAAGTTTGCTGATGTCCAGTAAAGTAGAATGATTATTTGTTAGAACTCAAAACCGTTTTTATCACACTACAAACACGAGCAACATCACTCTCACTTAAATACGGATGCATCGGCAATGAAAGAACAATATCGCAAAGTTCATTAGTCACTTCAAAATCATCCTCATCAAACTTAATGTCGCTGAATGCTCCCTGCTTATGCATAGGCTTTATATAGTAAACCATGCCTGGAATGTTCTGTTCTTTAAGTTTAGCTTGCAAATCATCTCTCTGCTCTTTGCTTTTCAGCTTGATTGTGTACTGAGCAAAGCTCGAATAGAAACCTTCGGGTATGACCGGCACTTCTACAATGCCTTTCAGTTTTTCATTGTAGAGTTGATATACTCTATTTACATTTTCAAGCTCATAGTCGACTAATGCCTGGAGCTTCACTTTAAGTACTGCCGCTTGAATTGTATCAAGTCTTGAATTCATACCAAGCCTTACATTATCATATTTGTTATCACCTTTACCGTGTACACTAAATGATTTAAGCAGCATAGCTACACTATCATCGTTGGTGAATACTGCACCGCCGTCGCCATAGCAACCAAGTGGCTTTGCCGGGAAAAATGAAGTTGTTGCCGCGTCCCCAAAGCTGCAAGCTACCCTGTCGCCAATTCTGCCTCCGAAGCCTTGAGCACCATCTTCCAATACCTTCAACCCATATTTTTTTGCTATACATTCTATTTCAGGATAGTTAGCAGGAAGTCCGAACAAATCTACTGCAACAATAGCTCTTGGATTGTACTTTCCTTCTGCAATTGTATTTTGGATTGCCTTTTCCAATTTAACAGTATCTATATTATAGGTATCTCTATCTACATCAACAAATACCGGTGTAGCTCCTTCAAAGGAAACAATTTCACCCGATGCAAAAAAAGTGAAGTCCGGCACAAATACCGCGTCCCCTTCTTTGATATCCCATGCCATCATCATCAATGTCAAAGCATCGGTCCCATTTGCACATGTAACACAATGCTTCACACCCACATATTTAGCTAGCTGATCTTCCAGTTCCGCTACTTGTTTACCACTAATGAAATTTGCATCTTGGAGCACTTCTTGAATGGCACTATCAATTTCAGTTTTATATTTTCGGTACTGTGCTTTTAAATCTCTAAATTCCACTTTATTACACCTCCAATTTTTTACTATCTACCAACTTTCCATCTATCAACTCATATACTCTGCCACAGTCTTTGCACTCAAACCCATCCTTAAACGGCATTCCGCATTCACATACCCAACCGATTTGTTTGGCAGGTACTCCGGCCATCAGTGCGTAGTCCGGTACATCTTTTGTTACAACTGCACCAGAAGCTATCATAGCCCATCTGCCAATCGTATTACCGCAGACGATGGTTGCATTAGCCCCAACGGTAGCACCATATTTAATCAACGTCTTCATATATCCAACACTGCCTTTGGGGTACTTAGCTCTCGGAGTAAGGTCATTGGTAAATACCATGGATGGGCCACAGAATACATAGTCCTCCAGTTCCACACCCTCATATACAGAAACGTTGTTTTGGATTTTAACACCACTTCCTATTATTACATTATTTGATACATTTACATTCTGGCCTAGAGAGCATTCTTCACCAATCTTGGCTCCTTTTTGGACATGGCAGAAATGCCATATCTTAGTGCCATTGCCTATAGATACGCTCTCGTCTACATAGCTGCTTTCATGTACAAAGTAATCCATAATTAAAACCTGCCTTTAAAGTCTGTAGAAGCGCAGTGTTCCAACGGAAGTTTTACTGGCCTGCCTTCTGCAGCAGATTTGTAAATAGCTAACACAAGCTCTAATGCACGTCTGCCAGCACGGGCATCGATATACGGTTGACGGTTATCCTTAATAGCATCAATTACATCTGAATAGAGAGGAGTGTGACCAAATCCATAAACATTAGAGGGATTTTCATGATACTTAGCTTTTACTTCTTCCGCATCGTCCTTACCGTCTGCAAAGTGCCACTCTTCGATAATATTGACAGACTTGCCACCAGCCTTGATTGTTCCTGTCTCACCGAAGATGTATAATGTTTCCTCTAGGTTTTGAGGATAGATGTTTGTAGTACCCTCCACAATACCATAGCTACCATTTTTAAATTTGATAAGAGCCAAGCCCAAGTCTTCAGCTTGAACATAGTCGTGATTTAATCTATCTGTATAAGCCATAACTTCGGCAATATCATCACCCATCATCCAGCGAAGCAGGTCAATGTTATGGATGCACTGGTTCATCATTGCGCCTCCATCTTGTTCCCATGTGCCACGCCAAGGAGCCTGCTTATAGTATCCCTCGCCCCTATTCCATCTAATATGCGCTGTTCCATGAAATAAGCGACCAAAGCGCCCCTCTTCCATTGCTTCGCGAATTTTCCGGATTGATTTATTGAAGCGATTCTGATGACAGGCGCAAACTTTAACGCCAGTTTCATCCGAAGCCTTTATGATTGCATCTGCTTCTTCTAAAGACATAGCAATAGGTTTTTCAATTATAATATTGCATCCAGCATTAATGCAATCTAGAGCAATCTGAGCGTGCTTACCGCTCTCTGTTGCGATGCCTGCAAGTTCAGGCTTTTCTTTTTCCAGCATTTCTTTATAATCAGTATATCTGCGAATATTAGATGAGAGGTTAAATTCCCTGAACTTGCCCTCTATGTTTTCAGGCACTACATCACATAATGCCACTATATCTAAATTATTCGCTTGCGCTGCTGCAATATGATTTGGTGATATACGGCCACAACCGATTAATGCGTATTTCATCTATTCTTCATCCTCTTTTTTGATTTTCAAATTATATTTTCCTATATCTTAAATTTCTTTATTATTCTAGTAATTTTCTCTGCTGCATGACCGTCTCCAAAAGGTTTATAGTTCTCATCCCGCTCTACCTTAGCCGCCAATTTGCTTAAAATATCCTGCTTGTCCGGCTTGGATAGTTGATTTTGATTTCCTATCATTGTTTCAGGCCATACTATATAATCAAATACAGTCACACATTGAACCCCGGCATAAAAGGCCTCTCTTTGAAGTCCTCCAGAATCAGTTACTATTTTTTTTGCATTCTTCACTAATGCTATAGATGTAAGATATCCCACAGGCTGTGTAAGTATTATTTTTTCAAAAGCATACTGCCCGCAAAGCATCTTAACTCTTTCACGATTTCTTGGATGAACTGGATAAATGGTGCTGGCATTTAAACTGTTCATGGCACTCAGCACTTCAAGAAGTGCTTCATCTGTACTTGTGTTTTCTTCTCTGTGACAAGTCAAATAATAATAATCCTTGGGCATAGTAACCTTTTCACCATTCAAATCTATGATGTTTTCTTTGTCATTTTCGGTAAGTCTTTCTCCATAATATACAAAGGCATCATACATGGGATCGCCAATTAAGTACACATTTTGAGTTAAGCCTTCCTTTTTTAGAAACTCAACTGCTGATTTTGTACAACACATAAGCAACGTAGAAACATGATCCGTACAAATACGATTTATTTCTTCCGGATTGGTCAGCGTTCCTAAACGGTTTCCGGCTTCTACATGACATACAGGAATGTGAAGCTTAGCTGCTGCCAATGCTCCTGCTAAAGTTGAATTTGTGTCTCCATACAATAACAGCATATCCGGTTTTTCTTTAAGCAGGACTTCTTCTATAGAAGTCAGCATAGCTCCTGTCATCTTTCCATGTGTGCCACCAGAAATACCAAGATTATAATCTGGCTTCGGTATGTCCAACTCTTTAAAGAATATCCCCGACATATTGTTGTCATAATGCTGTCCTGTATGCACCAAAATCTCCTCATGTTCTTTTCGGAGGACTCTTGAAACCGCAGCAGCTTTAATAAACTGCGGTCTTGCACCAACTACTGTTACTATTTTCATATACGAGCCTCCTATAATAACACAATATTCTCTCTATCCTTTACATTCTTAGCAGCATTCTTGGTATCAAATACCCACTTCGAGTTTGCCGCAACAAAATCGTAATCTATATTGGTATGAGCTGTAGTAATTACAACTAAGTCGTAGTCTTTTAATATATCTGCATCGATATCATCCATACCATTAAATTTTCGGCCATTATATTTATATTCGGTAATATACGGGTCGTAATAATCAACCAACGCACCTGCATTTTCTAGATTTTCAATAACCTTAAGAGCAGGGCTTTCCCTGTAATCATCAATGTCTTGTTTATAAGCTACACCAAGTGTAAGGATTCTTGAGCCATTAAGAGCTTTCTTATCTCTATTCAAAATCTCACTTGCCCTCTCTACGCAATACTCAGGCATTCTATCATTAACCATCATAGAACTTTCAATCATTGAGGTATGAAAACCATATTCTCTCGCCTTCCAAGACAGATAGTACGGGTCAAGAGGAATGCAATGGCCGCCTAAGCCAGGTCCCGGATAAAATGCTTGAAACCCATAAGGTTTTGTTTTTGCGGCATCAATAACCTCCCAGAAATTGATTCCCATTTTGTTACAGAGTATAGCAAGCTCATTCACAAGTCCAATATTTACGTTGCGGTATGTGTTTTCAAGGATTTTCTCCATTTCTGCAATAGCTGGAGAGGACACGCGGTGTATAGGTGCTTCCAGCACGCTTTCATAAAGAGTAGCGGCTATATCAGTGCACTCCGGTGTGATTCCACCCACAACTTTAGGCGTGTTCTTGGTCTTATATATGAGATTACCTGGATCAACACGTTCCGGTGAGAAGGCTAGATAAAAGTCCAATCCGCATTTTAAACCCGATGATTCAAGTATAGGTTTCAGCAATTCCTCAGTTGTGCCTGGATATGTAGTTGATTCTAATACTATTAGCATATCCTTATGCATATGAGGGACAATACTTTCAGCTGAAACCTTAACATAGCTTATATCTGGCTGCTGGTGTGCATCTAATGGCGTAGGAACGCATATACAAACACAGTCCGCTTTGGCTACTTGTGAAAAATCAGTTGTGGCCGAAAGTAAACCTGACTTGACTATGGCTTCGAGGTCTTCATTTACTACATCACCAATATAGTTCTTGCCGGCATTTACCATACTTACTTTGGATTCTTGCACATCGAATCCAATAGTTTTGTATCCTGCTTTGGCTTTTTCCACGGCCAATGGAAGACCTACATAGCCAAGACCTACCACCCCAAGTGTAGCAGTTTTATTTTGAATTTTATATTTGAGTTCACTCATTTTGTTGCCCCTCCAATTAATATAACTTGAGAAATTTATTCTATTGCACAACCGTCACCAAACTCGGTGAGTACCGCATAAGCATTCACCACAGAAAACAAGAGTCTTTGCAATTGCACCTTAGCAATTAATAGCACCCTTCTGCTCTCTCAATATAACTATTTTGTATATAATGCTAATAGCCATCTACTTTTTTTAATTCTTTTATATACTAGCGGTTTCATAATCATTTTTGCAACCCTTAAACATATATTTAACTCTTTATGATTATTAGCATCAGTTCCAGAAGATCCTGTTTTGTATTCATAACCACATTGTGGACAAATTGCGTTTGCTGACGGATATGGTTTTCTAAAGAAATGCCACAAAAAGGCTATCATTCCATGAGGTATCAAATTATTATTTACTGGTCCAATTTCTTTGATAAAAGTAGGTTTACAGTCATTGAATAAGTATTTTAAACTATCTTGATCAAAACTTCGCATGTGGAAGTGACTATTAAACCAGCAACTACAATGACTACACATCACAGTCGAAAGTTCCAAATTATCTTTGTTAGGCACTGTAATAAGAATGTATTTTTTACTTACTCTTTTCAGCTCAGAAATTGCTTTAATATACTCATAATGTGTCAGATGCTCTAAAACCTCCATACATGTTACCAAATCAAATGAATCATTTTCATACGGTAAATTCGTAATACTACCATGTAATTTAGTACATGTAACATACTTAAGTGCTTCTTGGCTAGAATCTATTCCCACTATTTCATCGAACCTATTGGGGAAAAGTATGCTCAATGAATTAATAAACGCTCCGTTACCACACCCAACATCTATTAATGATTTTACATCATTGGGTATCAACTCTGCTGTTTGAGTAATCCTCTTTCGTTCAATTTCATTATTAAAATAATCATGATTCCAAAATTCTTCCTGCTCATAATATTTCGATTGAAAACTTGTACTCATTTTAACCCTCCTAAGGCACTCTCGTTTTCTTTGAATATCTTGATATTTCATAGCTCTCAATTGTTTTGGTTAGGTTAAGCCTTCTCCTTGGATATTGTATAAAAACTGGATATGTGTAGCTTCAATAGTGAAAATAAAAACTACTAGTGTTTCAATATGCAGGTCAGCTTAATTAATATTTACTGAGATCTCCATTGTCTAACTGGCTATTTCCATTCAACGAAGTCCACTTCTGCTTAACAAACTTTGCCATTATTAAGCCGTATAGTATACCCCATATTGCCCCCCAAATTATAGATTCAATTATTTCGCCAGTCAAGAATTCTAGCATAACAGCTTCTTTTATAAATGAAAACAATATTCCCATAGCGAAATTTAAAATTGTAATAACACCCAAATTCATCCATGGTAATAATTTTTTAAATGGAACATTAATACTTCTTGAAGTTGCTAACAACTGGAAAGCCACGACTACTGCAATAGCTATAAAAGTAGCGATTGCAGGTCCAATAAATCCAAATATAAGATAAAAGATATAGTTCATTACCACATTTAATCCAAGTGCTGCTATAGAGCTATAAAGTATGAATTTTGTTTTACCAATAGAGTTTAATATCATCCCAAAGTAAGTACAGCGTAGTAACAGAACAATATTGTATATTCTGAATACCGTTACTCCCGGTAAGTATTTATCCGAGTAAAGCAGTGAGATAACTTCTGGAGCAAAGGTAAATAAACCTGCAGCAAAAAAACAAATAAACACATAGGACAGAGATGTAGCCTCACCCCATAAAGCGATTGCTTTTTCGTTTTTATTCTTTTTTAGAAGACCAACCAGTTGTGGCATTAATACAGCAGTTAAAGAACTGGCAATAATTGTAACAGGCATTTCTCTTGCTGCATTTGTGTATATCGCAAGCTGTTCTGTATTAAAAAATCTTCCTATTAAGAGTTTATCTAATTCTATGCTTAAGGTACCTACAATTGATGCTAATCCAAGTGGAACCGAGAATTTAAATATTTTTCTAATCAAGTCTTTATCAAGACATACCCATATTTTACCTGCTACATTTTTAGCTATAATATAAACACTTAATGCAAATACAGTTTCAACAGCTACAAATAGAATCATATACATACTAAAGCCCCAGTTAAAGGCTTCTACCAGTAGAATAATCAAAAGCAAGGATATACTGTTTAATATACGAAAAAGCATAAGCTGTGTTGTTTTTTTATAAACTATATAAATGTTATCTATACTTGATAATATTATTTTCGCCCATGGGTATACTGCTAATACATACATGAAATTCTTTATGATTGCGTTATCGAAATAACTTGAAATTAACGGAGTAATTAAAACTAAAACTAGACCTGTGACAAAACTCAAAATAGTGCTCAGTGTATAATAAGAAGATAAAAACTTCTGTCTTTCCTCAGCACTTTCGGCTCCAGCTAAGAAAAAATTTATACTGTTAGGTAACCCTAACATAAAAATTGTTACTATGAGATTAATCACTAAAAGAAGTTGTGAATATGTACCATACTCTTCTAAGGTTCGAAACCTTGATAGCAACATAGCTATTACCATAGATATACTTATATTAACTATTTTAGAAGTCGTTAATTTAACGGCATCTATTGCTATTGATTGTTTCAATATTGCTCTCCTTCTCCAGTAAAGCTATTATTATATAATCTGATAAGTATAATTGACTTGTAAAAATTTATTTTTTACATTTATTTTGAATAAAATTTCTCCCATAATGCATTAACAACCTCAAGTTCCGCATTCATTCTATCATTCCAACTCCAGAAATGTTCTTTTGCATAGGATTTTGCATTATTACCTAGTTCCTGTGCATATTGATTGTCATTTAAAATTTTATTAACATATTCCGGTATTCTATCGAGATTTTCTATATCCAATAAAATCCCATTTACTTCATTTTTAATAAGCAATGCTGTGTCACCGACATTCAAAGTAATTATCGGTTTACCACATGACATAGCTTCTAATAGAGGATTTCCGACATTGCTTAAATCATATAAAGATAAAAATATATCTGCTAGACCTAAATAATTTTTAACTTCTGTTTGTGGTACTGCACCAGCAAAAATTACATGTGATGTCAAATTTAATTTCTTTGTTAGTTCAATAAGACTACCTTTTTCATCTCCATCACCAACAACAATTAATTTACAATTTGGTCTTTCTTTAATAATAAAAGATAATGCTTCTATTGCTCTATTCACTTTTTTCCATGAAGCCAATCTAGACACAGTCATTAATATTTCATCCGATGGAGACAAGGCAAACTCTTCTCTTAATTTCTTTATTGCCATTTCATCCTTCTGTTCTTTTACACTTATATCAACTCCGTTTTTCCAGAACAGCACCTGTTTTGATTGATTGTTTAAGTTCCTTAAGACCTTATCTCCTTGTGTTCCATCATCAGTCATAATAGTAATATCGGCGGCTGTCTCTAATGCCTGAAAGTGAGGATATTTCCTTAGTCGATTTATCCAATTATCCTTTATTGGAGCCAATACAGTCCCTTGGAATCTACTAACAAAGGGCAGGTTAAATTTTTCTTTTAATTTTTTCCCACCTTTTACTCCATGAACTTCATAGGAATATATAACCGCTTGATTATTTAATTCCATTAATACTTCTTTACTTAGTTTGTAAAACATATAATTGCCTTGAACGCTATTAAGTATTCGACCTAAAAATCCAATTTTCTTTATTTTGACGAGTGGATAGAATATTGGTTTAAATGTTATATTCTTTACCCCCTCAATTTTGGGGGTAACACCAAGGTCATATTTAGGATTAATTAATATTACATTCCAGCCATTCATGACATAGCCTTCAATTGTCTTATAAAATGAAGGAGCACCTTTATTCTTACCAATTGACCATAAATTCAAATATGAAAGAAATATTATATTTTTCATTTTAATTATCATTCCTTCCGTCGTTTACCAAGCCCAAAATATAAGAAATTTGATTACTATATCTATCTTATGAAAATGAAATGATCTTTCTTTTCATAAAAAACTTAGAATTATTTTTGAACATGTAAATTCTCCCTACTTTTCGTACTCAAACTCTAACGAGATTTATGTCTACTCGTATACCCTTGAAAAGCAACAACAACTGCCCAAAAAGACCATAACCATTCTTTAGATATGTTTGAGCTTGAGCTAACACTTGCAATAATAAATCCTGTCATGCAACCCAATATTCCTAAAGACATTGCTCTTTCAAAATAATCGTCTGCCTTCTTAAATGTACTATACATACTTATAAATAGTTTTTTATAGAATAGCAAATATAAAAAGAAGATAATTACTCCATATCCCACTAATATTTCCATCCACCAATTATGAATGTTTGTTATTCGTCCAACTGGAAATATCGCTTTGTATTCCATCCAATATTCAATATTACCTGCTCCTGTTCCAAACCCATATGTACTCTTTAAGAAATTGAGTCCATTTCTCAATAGATCTAACCGCTTACTCTCTGAATTTGAATAAATAGTGCTAAATTCAAAATGAAAAGCATTACTAATGCTTGATATAAGTCCTACATATAGATCAGGTTTAAGAACAAATGAAATAATAAGAATTATTATCATGATTGTTATAGTAAGTATATTTTTATTTTTCCAAGTCAGTATTAAAATCAAAGCCATCGCCATCAATAACCCTATAATATTTGCACGAGACTGTGTAACAAAAACTAGGACAGTACAAGATATTATTAAAACCATACTGAAATTTTTTGTTAATATAGAATAATTGAGTTTCAGACAAATATATGCTATAAATACACCAAAGACCATCAATAACGCAAAATCATTTGGATTTCCAAACATTGAGATGGGAATGCCTCTCTCTGTTTGTCTGTAATAATCAATATTTTCAGGCGAGATAAATCTATAATTGCGGGTGATAATTTCATACCAACCTATCAAATTGTGTAATGCCACCATTAATTGCATAATATTAAAACATATCAAAAAATCCTTCTTTGTTTTGAAAAAAACACTAAATAATACGACGAATAATACTCCAATTGATATAAAATATATACTCCTCACTCCAAGAGCATAGTCCTTAACCCATAATAATGATGTTATGGCATATAATAACCATAATATCATAAATTTAACAGAGAATCTGTTTTCTTCTTTTGGTATTATAGTAAGTTTAAATGATGGACGTAAAGCATTTAATAGTAACAAATATGGGGCCATAAGGACAGCTATCCTAAATAATGATAATTGAAAAAATGACAGGTTAATTGTAAATATTTGTGCTGCAAAAAATGATGTGGCTAATGAAAAATACAGTAATTTTTTCATGCTAATTATTCAGTTCCCTTTCACTTATAGTCTGTCTATAAACATCTATCAACCTATTTCCAATTATGTTATTTGAAAATCGACTTTTTGTATCTCTCGATATTTCTTCTCTATTATAATTACAAATATTATTATAAATATATTTTAATGCCTCTGATAATGACTCTACATCATCTACTTCTACTAAAATACCATTACTGTTATTTATAAAATCCTCAGGGCCACCACACTTTGTGGCAATGACTGGAACGCCAACAGCTAAAGCTTCAATGTAAGCAACTCCAAAAGTTTCAGATTGAGACGCTAATACAAAACAATCGCTATTCTGTAAATATTCTGCAATAACATTCCTAGTCTGCAATCCCATCAAACGAATATTATCTTCTAAGTTGTATTCTTTTATTTTTCTTTCAAGAGATATTTTTTCAACCCCATCTCCAAATATATATAAATGGATATTTATGTTTTTAGAAAAAGCTTTATAAAAAGCATCTATCAATAAATCCATTCTTTTTGTCTTTATTAAGCTTCCCGTAGAAATAATACGAAATAAATTATCTCTATTATTAACCTTATATGTAAACATCTCTGTATTTACAATATTGGGAATACAGACAGCTCTTATATTAAAGTTTTTATAAATTGATGCTGATAAAGATGTACTTACCGCAATTACCCTGTCTGCGTTTTCATAAGAATACTTTGCAGCTTCATATAATCTATTATCAATTGTCTTATTATGGATTAGCGAAGAATGCTCGGTTAATATTATTGGAATATCAGATTCTCTAAGCGCCCGTGTTATTATATAGCCCATTTGTGTAAAATGACCATGGATAATATCCGGTTGTCCATATTTTTTTTTGATAATTTTATAAAGTATTTTCAACCCTAGTTCACCTATTGCATATAGCATACGTTTTGGGATATTACCACAAGGTAAATTAATTGCCTCAATTTGTACGCCATCTTTAATAAAAGAATCTATGCCAAATTTTCGCATTCTTCTAATTGATCTTAGATCAATTACTGCAAATACCACTTTACAACCACAGGCCGCTAAGGCTTTTGCTTGATCAAATTCAAATATCCCATTCATTTTATACTTTTCAGTCGGATAACCTCTAGAAATAATCAATATATACATTCTTATATTCCTTTTTACCTTAAGAATTATAAATTTCTAAAGCCTTGGCAGCAATGATATAACTATCGTGATATTTCTCAATGTATCTTCTACTTTCTACCCCAATTCGATACCTAATATCGAAGTCTACAATCAATTCTTCTAATTTGTCTTTAATATTATCAATATTCGCATTGTAAATTGGAGGAGCCTCAGGAAAACTGTCTAATAAGTCTTCACGTATATAACATACTGTTGGTTTACCATATGCCATACATTCAATTGCAAACATTCCATAAGTACCAATCAATAATTGATCTACAATTATATCTGCTTTGATGAAAATTTCTTTTGCTTTTTCATTAGGCAGACCTTCTACTATTTGAATTTCTATATTGTATACTTTTGAAAGTTCTTTTATTGCTTCCACTATATATTTAGTACCCTTTGTTTCTCTTTTACTTGGTGAATGTACAATAAGTAACTTTTCTCTGTTCGTCGGAAAGTGAGGTTCAAATTTCTTTGTATTAATCCTTAGAGGTAGAACATAAACATTTACATCAAAATTAAACAATTGTTCTTTTAGTTCCTGATCATGTACAATAATTCCATCGACATTTTTCGCTATACGTTTCTGCAGTTTATAGCTCTTTTTGTCTTCAATACCAATAAAACCATTATGATAAACATTTTTTGATTCATAAACTGATTTTCTTCTTAATTCAGACCCATGATACTCCATAAATACTTTCTTATTTAACTTCTTTAGTATCCATAAGTCCAGATTGAAAGGAAGTAACGAGTATCCAAAATGAAAATGAAAAATATCATACTTTTTTATGCTCTTCAGGATAAATTTTATTATTCTAAATATAAATATTGGATACATATAGTATTTTTCTTTTTCTATATTCAAATTTTCGTCTTCGAGTCCTACTAATAATGGGTTCTCACGATATACGACAACCTCAGCAATATGACCTAAATCCTTTAATGCATCAGTAAGATATCTCGTAGATTGCAAACTAACTGTGCTAATCCCATTTAAAATTCTCATATTTCAACTTATATGATAGAAATCAAATAAGTAATTCTATCATAGTCTCCTTTTATCGTTTTTAACAATTATATAGTTTAAGTAAAAAAGATCTTCAACTACTAATCTATTAAGCTCACTTTCAATATTTGGATTAACCTTGCCAAATTTCGTATCAAGCTCATTATTACTCCGGTCTACTTTTCTAAAATTACCTCTTCTAACTTTCCAGCTAAAATTTTATATTCAAAATCTTTAGCAGCTTTTAATGCATTGATGCAATAAGTTTCATACTTTTCTTTAGGCATGTCATAGAATTTTATTATACCTTCCGCTATTACTTCAGCGGAACCACCTTTAACTGTTTTCCCGCAATTATACTGCTTAACAATATCATATCCACATTCAATATTAGATAGAATGGGTTTCCCGGAAGCAAAATAATCGAACATTTTGTTTAGACTCAAGCCATATTTGTATAGCTCAATATTTTTTCCAGTAAACACATTTAAATTAGCTTTTTTCAATATACCTGGTATATATTTTTTTTCTACCTTTCCTTTAAATATAACATTTGAAATATTGTTTACCCTTACATACTCCATTAACTCTTGTTTTTGATATCCATCCCCAAACAATATATATCTTATATTCTTGTAGCCTTTTGTTTGGACTATCTTTGCTGACTCAATTAAATCGTTTAGAGAGTTTGCTATCCCCATAGATCCAGCATAAATGACTTTAAATTGTTTATCATTCTCTAATTCTTCGTCTATATACTTACACTTACTGGCATTTTCATTAAATTCCTCTAAATCTACACCATTATTAATATATCTTACTTTCGACGGATCTAAGCCTATGCTTTCTACGTAATCTTTTCCTCCAGGCATAGTAAAAACAAGTCTATCTGCTTTCATATAAATAAATTTTTCTAATTTATACAATAGTTTGGCAAGTAGACTATTCCTATCAATCTTACCCATGTCTACTAACGTCTCTGGCCATAAGTCCCTTGTTTCTGCAATAAACATGGCATTATATCTTTTGGCTAATCTATATCCAGATATCCATGTGAGTGGATGTGCAGACGATGCATATATTACATCAGGCTTTTCATTATCAAAGTTCTTTGACACAGACATTAACCTGAGTGCATAATCAAACATATTCATTATTCTTTTTTTCCCATTACCCACATAATCGCACGCTTTAATAAATATAAAAAGAACGCCATTATATTCTTTTGTCAAATATTTAATTGATTCTTTAATTAAATTCTTGTCTGTATTATGAATAGTACTCGCTGCGAAAATCTTTACACTATGCCCCTTTTGGATTAAATATTCTGCAAACTTATAGTGTCGGCTCCATTGCCCAATATCAGGTGAAGTCGCATAATGATTCAATATCCATATATTTTTCATAATTGGTCTCCTACTCTTCTGATTTTAAATTGAGTTGGAATGTGAATCATTCTTTCCTTCTCTTACACCATCACTTTTAATAGCACTGTACAAAGTCTTAAAGAATACCTGAATATCAAAAATTAGGCTCATCTTTTCAACATACTCTCCGTCTAACTTTGCTTTTACGATAATTGGGATTTCATCTCTACCGTTAATCTGAGCCCAACCGGTAAGTCCAGGTGCTATCTCATTTGCTCCATATTTATCTCTCTCCTCAATCAGATCATATTGATTCCAAAGGGCAGGCCTTGGACCGATAATACTCATCTCACCCTTTAGGATATTTATAATTTGAGGTAACTCATCCATGCTAGTTTTCCTTAGATATTTTCCTAGCCTTGTAATAAATATATCTGGATTCTCTAGCATATGAGTCGGAATATCACTCGCTGTATCTGTCCTCATGGTTCTAAATTTCAAAATATAAAAGTATTTCTTATTCTTGCCAACCCGCTTTTGCTTAAAAAATACAGGTCCCCTGGAATCAATTTTGATAGATAACGCCAACAATAAAAATATTGGGCTTAGAATCATCATCCCAATAAGTGATAATACTAAATCCATAATTCTTTTTATATGTGGATAAATCTTCATAAGCTCACACCCCAGCACATATTCTCGAATTAACTCCTATAAAATCTACTTCGTTACAGCTGCTTCATCACATTTATACTCATAGCTTATTACAATTTTACCAAGGCAGTCTCTGATCTCCTGTGATTTATCAAGGTGATCTTCAAGTTCATTTATCTCTTTTGTTAGCTCATAATAGTCAATCTCTAATGGCTTCCCGATAAAAATACTCTTATGCCTGGTGCCCTCCACACCTTCTTCTGCCAAAAGCAATTCTTCATAAAGCTTTTCCCCAGGTCTAAGCCCTGTAAATTCAATCTTTATATCAATATCCGGCTCAAATCCGGATAGTCTTATCAAATCCTTAGCCAGATCCACTATCTTGACGGATTCACCCATATCCAATATGAATATTTCTCCACCCATAGCCATTGCTCCTGCTTGTATTACAAGTCTTGCAGCTTCAGGTATAGTCATAAAGTATCTGGTTATTTCAGGGTGAGTAACAGTAACTGGCCCACCGGATTCTATCTGCTTCTTAAATAGAGGGATAACGCTGCCATTGCTGCCTAATACATTACCAAACCTTACAGCTGCGAATTCGGTCTGACTACGTTTGTCCATTGCCTGGACAATCATCTCTGCTACTCTTTTTGTTGCACCCATTATATTTGTAGGATTTACTGCCTTGTCTGTGGAAATCAGTACAAATCTTTTTGCTTGATATTTGTCAGCACATTGCACAACATTCAAAGTACCCTGTATATTATTCTTTACAGCTTCTCCCGGATTGACCTCCATAAGCGGAACATGTTTGTGTGCTGCTGCATGAAATACTACTCCAGGCCTATAATTATCAAATACTTGTTCCATCCTTATTTTATCCCTGACCGAGGCAATAATAACCTCCATATTAAGCTTGTCCTTGAAGGATCGTCTTAATTCCTGCTGAAGATCATATGCATTATTCTCATAAATATCCAATATAATTAATTTCTTTGGATGAAACCTGGCTATCTGCCTGCACAGTTCAGATCCGATAGAACCTCCGCCGCCAGTTACAAGCACAACCTCGTTTTTTATATAGCTGGATATTTCTTTAATACTTAAATTAACTTCATCCCGCCCCAGTAAGTCTTCGATATTGACATCCCTAATGCTTTTTATGCTTACATCTTCGTTTATGATTTCATACATCCCTGGCAGGGTTTTCAGCTTGCACTTTGTTTCCTTGCATATCTTAAGTATACCTTTAAGCTCATCCTTTGGTACCGATGGCAGCGCTACTATAATTTCATCAATACTGTGCTCTTCAGCTGCTTCCTTTATATGAGTTCTATCCCCAACTATAGGTGTCCCATGTATTTTTGCATTTTGTTTCTTAGCATCATCATCTATTACTGCAACAGGAATACTTTTAAGCTCCGAGTGCCTTTGCAGTTCTCGGATCACCATAGAACCCGCCTCACCTGCACCTATAACCATTACCCTTACTGCACTACTTTTATCCTGTGTAACTATGTTCTTTACCCTTCTGCTTATACGGTAGCTGAATCTGACTCCACCAAGAGCCAGGAAAGTAAGTATGCAGGTTATGGCATACACAGACCTTGGCAATCTGACATTGAAAAACTGTCCGAACAGGAAGGTCAAGATTCCTTCTATGGATACTGCAAAAGCAAGCTGCAGCATCTCGTCTATGCTTGCATATCTCCAAAGACTTCTATATAGCCCGAATAGGCAGTATACAGCAATCTTTATTACAGTAAGATATATTATTGTATCAAAAAATATATCCATATATTGCTTTGGTATATTCCCATCAAACCGGAATATTAAAGCAACATAAATACAAATATTAATCAGAATTATATCTAAAATTAATAGAAGTATCTTCCTTACACTAGCTTTCATTTTTTCTCCTACCTATCTATTAATGTACCTACTATTACGGCTGGTTATTTATGTCATTTTTTGCACAACGAAGAACATTATAAGATCCTTCACTACGTTCAGGATGACAGACGAACCTTCCCCTTGTTCAGGATGATATTCATGATATGGCATATTTATTTCCCATTCTTAAAATACTCAATTGCAAAAGCCATAAAAACCGCAATGCCTATACCCAAGATCAACGATACTAACACTGTTAGTTTCCTATTTGGCCAACTTACGCTTTCAGGCTCTACTGCCTGAGCCAATATATTAATATTAGTTTTATCTTTGTAATATGATTCAGCGAGCTTCATTCTGTTATATTCTTTATTAAAGGATCTATATATTTCAAGTGAAGAATCCAGTTCTTCCTGTAAAATTCTATCGAGAGAATTTGCATCGACCAGCTTTTCATTGAGTACCGGGATTTCCTCTTCAAGCTTTATTATATCCTGCTCCAACTGCTCCTTGCTTTTCCCCAAACCAATATTGCCACTGATCAGATTTGCTTTGAGCTGTACAATTATGGACTTATCTATGTCCAACTCTGATTGTAGCTTGCTTAAGCTCTCCGGACTCGATACATATTCCTTGTATTTAGACAATGCTTCCTCTGAGTACGATTTCGCCAGTTTGATATGCTCATAAGTGATAGCTTTCTGCTGCTGTATCTGATCCTTCAGGTAAATAGTCGAATAATCACTTAACACATTAGCAGCAACATTTGCAATTTGTGGTACATCTTTTTTCTCTTTATACCTTGCTAAGATGCTTATCGATTTTCCATCTTTTCCTTTAGTTGCAGATATAATCTTCGTCATAGCTGCTATGTCAATTTGTAAATTATTACTTCCAAGGGATTTGCTTACCTGCTCTAAAAATTGAGGATCCTTAATCTGTGCAAGAAGTGTATCAGTAACTAGCTTGGGATTAATGGCATTATTAATCGAACTGACACCAGTATCTATATTGATTATCTCAATTTCTGCCTGTGCACTGTACATAGGCACAGCTATCAAAAATGCATAAACAGCAGATAGTAATAATGAAGCAACAACTATCGCAATTATAAGAAGTCTATGCTTATTAATTATTTCAATTATTTCCTTTAAACTTATCTCCTCAAAATTTTTCTCTTCCAATTTTTCCACCTCATTTGCATCAAGTCTATTGTTTCATATCTGCTTTTATCATTTCCAACGTTCTGGATGCAGCTTCCAGCTTCTTTGTATAATCTCCTGTCAGCTTTAAAGGCTCCTTCAGTTTTGTGTTTATTTCCTCCAGTTTGTCTTTTGCATCAATTACTCTTTCCAAGAAAGGAATTGCTTCTTTTACTTTTTTATTTTGCAGATAATAATTAGAGATTTGATAATTGACATCAATCTTCATCATATAGGAATGCTCAAGCAGAGGCTCATCTTGCAGCTTTACTTCAGCCAGCGTTGAAGCCTCCTCAAGCTTGCCTATAGCAAGATACATACTGCATATCGTAGGCGTATATTGATGATTATATGGTTCATATTTTCTTATCAGTGAAACTTCTTCCATGAATTCGTCATAATATTTCTTATCCTTTGTTTTCCTAAGCTGATTGTTCATAATCTGAGCCAGATCAAATCTATATGCTGCGTTATATCTATCAAATTTTGAGGCCTTTTCATAATACTCTATGGCTTTCTCAGTTTCTTTCTTTTCTTTAACAATGGCTGCTCCTTGGCTTCCAAGATTCAGACCATAGTATATGGAAGATGATAAAAGTAAAATTACCAGAGATAATGCTAATGCCAAAGCTCCTATAATCTTCGGTGGAAATTTTACTATTAATGGTGTGTTTTTATCACTGTTTATTATACCTATCAGCATCCAAAGCATATATCCCACTGCAGCCAAGGATAGGTTGAAATCTATGTTTGAGTGGATAAGCAGCAGCATGGCTGCTAAATATACATGTAAATGAGGGGAACCAGCTCTGAAGCTTTTTATCATGGATATAACAAGCAAGCTTAAGAGTCCTATCAATGCAGCAAAGCCTATTATACCAACTTCCGTACCATATTGTACATAGAAATTATGAACTTCTGTGGTGCTATATGGTATGGACTGGTATTGCCTGTATAGGTTTTTCCATGCTCCCCCACCTGCACCTGCTATAGGATAGTCTTTAATGATTTTAAGACCATCCTTCGCAAAGTAAACTCTTAAAGATACATTTTTTGTTTGCAAATTAATACCCGCAAGTCTATTTGCAATAACCACAGGTACATATTTCAACTTCTCCATTCTTTTCACTACAATATCTTTAGTGTCTTTTACTACAACATTTTTATATATTGTATAGCTGCCGGATTCATAGTTATATAAAATTATCACTACCCTCTCTGTATCCTCAAGGGTTGTAAAATCAAAGCTTTTTTGTGCAAATTCGGAGCCCGTAGGTCCAAACTGTCTGAAGATTTCTGTAGGTTCATTTGTATCATCAATACTCCTTATTATTATGCCATAGCTATATGGGCTTTCTAAAGAAGCCTTTACGTCAAACTCTACTGTATATTTAGAATCTGGCTCTAGCTCATATAAGTTTATGCCGTTATATTTCCGGGATTTCTCTTCCGATGCCAGATGCTCAACTCTGTACTCTATAGGCTCTTTCACTGTAAATACGAAAACAACCGCACCTACAAAGATAACAGCCATTGTTATCAGGACCATTTTTATAGCTTTATCAGAAAATTTGGGCTTTATTTGATTTTTGATAAAGTAAATAACATATATAATAAGTGCACTTGTTATAATGCTGATTAAGTAGTAAACCCAAATAACAGAAAGAACTTCTTCTGCCAGAATATAAAACTTATAGATAAGTATTGAGCTTGATAAGAAAGATACGAACAAGCCCAACAACAGCTTCACCTTTGCTTTTGCTTTAACCAAAATGAAGTTTAGAAGCAGGACAACTGCCAATGCAAGATATCCCCCACGGGATAAAGTGAATACGAAGGGGGCTATAAGGGTAGTCAATATCATTTGATATATGGCTTTTGTTTTGGTATTCTCTTCATTTATCAGCTTGTTCAGGGAGAGTATTATACCTACACCTAATACCGAAGCAGTAGTATTAGCGTATTGATATAGCCCGTAAAGCCTCTTGCCGATAAATGCTCCCTTTATATCGACTATACCAGCTATGTGAAGCATAGAAGTAAATGAAAGTATGAAGGTCGAGGCTATTATCACATTTATAAATATATTCTTATATTTCTCATTTTTTACAGACAGGTCTGATGTAAGCTTGTATAACATGAAGTAACTGGAGTATAGGAGAAGTATATCAAAAGCATCCTTGGCATTTGCTGCGAAAAAGAATGATACAAGGTATGCAGCGGCTATTAGCAGCACTGAAATATCCATATATGTATTCAAGGGTCTATATGCCTTGTCCCTTAACTCGTAAACCATGTATGCAATAAAAATAATACTGACAAAACATATTGCGGGGATATAGTTAATACGGAAAAACAGTCCTCTGTAAAAGGGTATGATGAGCACGAAGGTGACTATCAAAAATACAAATATGGCATTAACAGTATGATTATTTCGATTGATTATATTAAATGCTTTTTTTGTCATTATCCCTACTCCTTACTTTTCTTTATACTATTATATAATATCCTATTTTCGACTGGTTTACAATTTTATTATCAAAGTTCGCAAGGAGTTTTTCATAAAAAAAGAGCTCCGGCAAAACCGGAGACTCTTCCTTTATACTATTTAGTCTTAGTCAGCTGTAACTACGTGTGATAAATCTGAACCATCGAATACGTATGAATCATCAGCTGCTTTCTTGCTAGCAAAATCTTCTACTACCAAGTCTGCCATCTTCAGTTCATATTCGTATCTTGCTTCAAGTGCCTCATCTTCATCAATAGTCAATGTTACTATGTTACCATCAATTTCGATGTCTTCAATGTCAGCCTCTTCTTTCAAATCCACATTCCAGACTTCGAAGTTACTTGCAATTGCTGCTTTAATATCTTCGCTGAACTCTATGTCAATAGTAATTCTGTCAACAGCTACAACATCTTCTATATATGGTGCCTTAGTATCTGTTTCTTCTCCAGTCAAGACAGTTCTATTTACTACTGGATTAGTATCTACTTCGTCATTTACAACTGTTAGTCCGTGCTCATCTGTTAAGAACTCTCTAATATCGAATATATACTCATCATCCTCTTTGAGTCCACCAGCAAGCTCGAATGTTACTACATCGTCATCCACTGTAACTTTGAAACTGCCTTTTGTAGTTGATACAGTTGCATAATCCGGCAAAGTATCTGAGTCAGAACCATCGGCAGCTAATACAACACTAGTACCATTATCAACCAACAGAACGTTCTTAGTCATTGTCATATCGAATTGACCGCCGTTAATCTGGTCGATCTTGTCAACTTCAGCATATTCTGGGTTATCAGTAGTTGTTGTATTCTTAAAGCTTAACATATCATCATAGTCTTCAATTTCCTCGAATTTGTTGCCTATTAAGTCTACTATAGCACCGAATTCATCAGTGTTATATACGATCTTGTATACAGAATAAGTAACGTCATCAGTAGTTAATGTTACACTAGCAGTCTTAGAGAATTCTACTACTTTATCATCTTCTGCGGTTGTCATAGCATCCAACTTAACGATAGTAGTGTTATCATTCTGTAACAGCCACAATTCTGTGCCATCTTCGAATGAAACTTCTTCATCAAACTGAAGTGCTACTACATATTTGTCGACTAAGTCTACACTCTCTAATTCTGGTGCATCTTCGTCCCAATCCTGTGCAGTTATTGCATCAAATTCTTTGTCAAAATTCAATACATTTCCTGCCAGGTCAGTAACACCATCAATAGCTATTTCATACTCTTTACCGTTTATCATTTCGTTAAGTGTCAATCTAACTGAATCATCAGCATCACCAGTTTTTTCGTATTCTGCCTTTGTTGGTGTTCCGATGTCGCCGTCTATGCTGTAGTTTGCAATGTTTTCAGCTGATGTTTCATCTAACTCTTCGTTAAAATCCAAAACGATTGTAGTTTTGTTTACAACTGTAATAGACACTAGTGTTGAAGAAGCAAATTCAATTAAATCTGCATCAACGCCTTCTGTCTTTTCTTTCATTGCGTTGCCGAATTCATCAAGGACATCAACAACTTCCAGAGTATAGTTTCCGTTAGTTTCCATTTCAGATACTGTTAAAAGAGCTACGAATGTTCCAGTTTCATTCTTTAATGTTTCTATGCTCTCAACATCTATATACTCGTCACTGTTTTCCAATGTATAGTTGTTTGTATCCAATGCACTGTCTTCGTCAACTCTGCTTTCATCTTTGAATGTTACTCGAACTAAAGTCGGTGAAAGAACTTTAGTAGATTCTATTTCAGGAGCGTCTTCATCTTCTTCTAATCCATCGAAATTAAAGGAAGATGCTTTTGTCATTACATTAGCTACCTTTCTCTGGTCAGCTATGTTGTTGACAGAAAGCTTATACTCTTCATTCTTAACCATAGCTTCTGTAACTATTTCTACATTGTCTTCGTCATCATCATCCCAAGTTACTGAAACTATTGCAAGCTCTGCTCCGTCTTCATCTTCAATAGCATAGTTTGCAAGGTCTTCTGCTGATTCCTGTGTAACTTCTTCATTAAATGTAAGTATTATTCTCTGATTTGTATCTGGATAGGAGTTTAGTACATCCTGGTCTATTCTTGGAGCTGCTGTATCAAAGTTTGACTTGAAGGACTCTGATGTAGCCCTACGTGATGTGCCTTCAATTGATTTCATGTTTGATACTTTTACAGTATAGCTGGTCTTGTTCTTCAGACCTTCTGTAGTCAATGTAACTTCTTCACCATCAACTGCAGCTTCTACTACATCTACGCCGGATATAGTATAGTTAGCTACGTCTGTAGCTGCAGCATAGTCAAGATTCATGTCAAAAGTCAAAACAACTTCTTCAACATCTTCACTTACTGCATCTGTTAATTCAGGACCACCTGATACCTTTTCAAGACCTGCAAATGTAACACTTTTTTCACCAACTGTCAAAGTGTAAAGCTTACCAGCTGTCTGAGTTGCTGTCTCAAGTCTTACTGTATCTGCGCCAGCAACTACTACTGACTTGATTTCAAGACCTTCGATAACATAGTTAGCTGCGTCTCCTGCTGAAGCTGCATCAAAGTCTTCTTCAAATTCAACTTCAACTACTGTGCTACCAAGAGCTATAGCTGAATCAACTGCTACTGCAACTACAGGAGCTTCTTCTACTATAAGGCCAGCTGCAACTGCTTTAGCATTGTCAACTTTGCCAGCTTCTACGAGTGTAGCAACAAGAGTCTTGCCGCCATCCTTCATGTTAGCTTTTAAAGCTTCAACTGTAGCTGTAGCAAGGTCATTAACTGTGAAGTTTGTAACTGCCGCTACCTTTGTAAGACCTTTGCCAGCTGCGAATGTAACAACATCAGCATAAGCAAAATCGCCTACAACTTCAGCAGTTGTCTGCTTGTAACCAAGAGTTTCAAGCATTACTTTGTAGTAAGCCTGAGCTGTCATAACGCCTGCTGGGTTGAATTTTCCTTCTGAACCTACCCAGCCGAGCTGTGGATTAGCCTTTAAATAAGCCATTACTGGTTTTGCCCAAGCAACTTCGTCAGCATCAGCAAAGTTTGCTTCGCCTGTGAAAGCCATAGCTTCTGCCTCAAGACCCTTAAGTCTTAAGAACATAACAGCTGCCTGTGCCCTGTTTGGAACTGTTGCAACATAAGCTGCATCTACTGTGCCTGTTGCACCTTTGAGCATTCCCAGGTCTGCACAAACCTGAGCGTCTGCACCGATTGTGCCTTCAGCAAATGCTACTGTTATTGTTGAAAATACCATAGCAAGTGCTAAGACCAACGCGAGTGTCTTCTTCATTTAACCAACCTCCTCGATATGTAATATTATTATAGCGCCCTGTAAAGGGACTGCTACCTATTTCACATTATAGCAACAGTTATATTTATAGTCAATGTGTGGTAAGCATATGTAACAATACTGTAAAGAAAGCTTTGGACTTTTGGATTAAAATAGTTATTTTTGAACTATTTATATTCGGTGTAATATTTGGTATATTTATACTATATATTGAATTGTACAACCATATTGGATAATAAGGAGATGATTTACATAATGAAAAGATGGGTATTGGGGTTTAGTCTCATATTGCTAGTATCATCTTATTTTACCATAAATTTATATGGTCTTACAACTGATGCAACAATAAAACTAGACAGGACATCCTACTCCGGGTATGGAGCCCAACCCGTTGTAACCTTGACTGATTATGACCTCAATAAGAAAAATAATAAGAAAGAAGAGATATATGTTATTGCATACTCTACTACAGATAGCATAGGAATCACTTTAAAGCTCATAGAAAAGACTCCTGATTCAGGCGTATTCACTGCAGACTTTGGTCTAGCTGCCACTCAATCTGATGAAGCTGCCAAAATACTACAAGTAGGTTATAGAGATACTATCACAGTTATATATAAGGATCTTATCAATACAACCGGTATGGCTAAGAGCGTGACATACAGCTCCACGTGGGCACCCAGCACAGGTACAATTAAATTAAACAAGACCGTTTATGTAGGACTGCAGTCCATCGCAGCCGTAACAGTAAACGATCAGGACCTGAACTTAAGATCAGCCTACCGGGATATAGCGCGAATAAGGATAACTTCCGGCTCAAATCCCCATGGATTTATACTGCTGGCATATGAGACAGGTGCCAATACGGGATTATTCTCCGGCAGCATAAATTTTAGTATTGAAGATTCAGATAGCGAAAAAGGGATTATAAAGATCAATCCTACTGATAGTATAATTGCTACATATATAGATGAAAGGACTGCCAATAATATTGCCAATTCTGTGAATACCGCAACAGCAAGCTTCCGGTTCTCTGAAGCCAAAATAGAAACATCAGCTGCTAATGATGAAGGCATAGGCAATATGCTTGATATTACTATAACTGACCCTGATGCAAACAATCCCGGAATAAAAGATAGGATAATTGCAAAAACAGGTTCATACGACAGAACGGACGATTTAACGCTGTGGCTTGTAGAAACAGGGTACAACACGGGCAAATTCAAATGTAGAATGTACCTCAATAATGAGAATACTATTTCAGGGTCGCTGCAGGTAGCCCCAACTGATAAAGTCAATATCAAGTACATTGATAATACAGTTCCGCAGGGTGGTACAAAAGAAGTTAGAAAAACTATCAAATGGACCTATGAAAGTACACTGTTAAAAATGGATAAGCAGGCTTATACCGGTTATTACAGCTCTGCAAAAATCTCGTTAATAAATATGGAACTGAACAAAGATAGAGATAAAATCGAAGCTGTGGATGTAAAAGTCGGCTCCCCTTCTTACAATAGCATCAAGCTGGAGTTAAAAGAAACAGGTGCTGATTCAGGGGAGTTTACCGGCAAAGTGTATTTTGGAAAGTCCTCCAAACATTCAGAAGGAATTGTCAAGGTGGTGGGCAGGGATACTATAATTGTGACTTATATCGATAAGCAAAACGATAATGATACAATTGAATGCTATGCTGACTGGTCTCCCCAGGATGGCCAGGTTACACTAGACAGACAGGAATATGTGGGGAATAGCGCACCTGTTAAAATTACTGTAAAGGATTGGGATTTGGCAGATGATGCTGATGATAAGGACGAAATCAAGGTCAAAGCAAGAATTCAGGGAAGCTTAAAATATACCTCAGTAACTCTTACAGAAACTTATAAAAACACAGGTACATTCACAGGAATATTATATATAAATGGAAGAGGCGGCACGAAACCATCCATCGACCTCAGTACGACTGACCGCCTGGAGGTAGTGTATACCGACGAAGATACAACAAGCGGCAGCATTGAAGACAGAGCAGTTTACGCAGCCTGGGGCGGTATTTCTGAAGCTAAGCTTACATTGGATAAGACTGCTTATAAAGGCTATGATACCTATATGACAATTAGTTTGAACGATCCTGACCAAAACTTGAGTACAACAGTCCGTGACAAGGTGGATGTATCCGTTAAAACAAAGAGCGGCAAAACCAAAACGGAGTATACGCTCACCGAAACAAGCAGCAACACCGGAATATTCTCTGTCAGGCTAAAGTTTACCCGCGAATCCCCTTCAGTTGGGAAAATCCGTGTTATACATGATGATGAGATTACTGTCACCTTTAAGGACAAGAAAGTAAGCGCCAGTGCGAGATTTTCAATAGAATAGGAATAGTAAAAAGCTTTGGATTTCTCCAAAGCTTTTTTTGTTTTACTTCTTATTATACTCTAGTGCTGCTTTTATGAACTCCCTGAAAAGGGGCTGTGGTCTTTGCGGCCTGGACTTGAACTCCGGATGGAACTGGCAGCCCAGGAACCATGGGTGATCCTTAAGTTCTACTATTTCTACCAATCTTTCGTCCGGTGACAGTCCGCTGAGCAGCATTCCGTGCGTCAGCACCTGATCCCTGAACTGATTGTTGAACTCGTATCTATGCCTGTGTCTCTCAAATACCAATTCTTCGCTGTATGCCTCGTAGGCTTTGGTATTCTCTGCAACCTTGCAGGGATACAGTCCGAGTCTCATTGTGCCGCCCTTCTCGTCTATGTCTTCCTGCTCTGGCATTAGGTGTATGACTCCGTATGGGGTGTTCTCATCAAGCTCGGTGCTATGAGCATCCTTGAGTCCCAGCACATTCCTCGCATACTCTATTACCGCTACCTGCATTCCAAGGCATATTCCGAAGTATGGTATCTTGTTCTCTCTGGCATGCTTGGCTACGAGTATCTTGCCTTCTATACCCCTGTGCCCGAACCCTCCAGGCACCAGCACTCCGTCAACTCCGTCCATATATTCCAATACATTATCTTCAAGGACTTCCTCTGAATGAATCCATCTTATATCTACTTCGGCATCATTTGCAATACCCGCATGCCTCAAAGCTTCTGCCACCGACATATAGGCATCATGCAATTCTACATATTTTCCTACAAGTGCAATTGTAACTTTGTTCTTTAGACTTTTTATCTTATTTACCATTTCTGTCCACTCTGCAAGTTCAGCTTTCCCGCATTTAAGTGTCAGCTTCTTTATTACCAGGGAGTCCAAACCTTCATTATGAAGCATCAAAGGTACTTCATAGAGATTATCTGCATCCAAGTTCTGCACAACAGAATCTCCATTAAGGTTGCAGAACAGTCCTATTTTATCCTTCAAATCAACTGAAATCGGCTTTTCAGTCCTGCATACGATGATATCAGGCTGGATACCTATGCTCCTAAGCTCCTTCACACTGTGCTGTGTAGGCTTTGTCTTAAGCTCTCCTGCCTTTGAAAGATATGGTACTAATGTGACGTGTATAAAAAGCACATTATCGCTTCCGACTTCATATTTGACCTGTCTTATTGCTTCAAGGAAAGGCAAGCTTTCTATATCACCGACTGTACCGCCTATTTCTGTTATAACCACATCAGGGCTTGACTCATTGGCAACCCTGTATATCCTTGATTTGATTTCGTTTGTTATATGCGGTATTACCTGCACTGTACCTCCAAGGTAATCCCCTTTTCTTTCCTTGCTTATTACCGACCAGTATATCTTTCCTGTGGTCACGTTGCTGTTCTTTGTGAGATTGGTATCGGTAAACCTCTCATAGTGCCCCAGGTCCAGATCTGTTTCTGCTCCATCATCTGTTACGAATACTTCTCCGTGCTGATATGGTGACATTGTTCCCGGGTCAAAGTTCAGGTATGGGTCCATCTTCTGCAAGCTTACCCTCAGTCCGCGGCTTTTAAGAAGCCTTCCCAGTGATGCTGCAGTTATGCCTTTTCCCAGAGATGAAACAACGCCGCCCGTCACAAAAATGTATTTGGTTTGTGGCATATAAAAATCCTCCTCCACTTTTTAGTTCGTGGTTTATATTTTTTTGGTTACGCGTTTCGCGTTTCGAGTTACGCGTGGTTATGTTTTGGTTGTCCGTTGTAGATAAGTTATTATGCATTACTTAGATTATATAGAGATTTTATTAAAGCCCCTATCATCTGCGAAGCCTTCTGAATCTTTTCCTCAAGCTCATCTGCTTCAATTGAACCAATATATCCTATTTCTTTTGCTATCATTAATTGAGTAATGAGTTCTGCACATGAGCCTTTTGCTATGTATAAGAACCTAACAAATTCCTTATTTGATTCCCTATCATTACCTTCGGCAATATTACTAGCAATACTCACAGCAGCTCTTCTCATTTGATCTCTCAATGAAAAATCCTTCTTTACGTTACTGCTATCAGTTATTTTATATATATCTATAGCAATATCCTTTGCAATTTGCCATATTTTTAATTCTTTAAAACATGTCTTGCTCATATACTAACTCCGATACTATAAAATTTCTCACAACTTATATATTATACTTAAATACTATAATAAAAATCAACAAAAAACTACAAGAAGGTTAAAACTTTTTAACCTTCTTGCTTATACGACTATATAACTCTATATTATTGACGAACTACTTCTTTCCATTCTCCAAAGCCTGAGCTAAATCTCGAAACGCGAAACTCGTAACGCGCAACCTCATTATTGCCCTGCTTCCAGCAGTTTTTTTATCTCAACCATTGCTCTGTCGAGCTGGGGATCGCCGATGGTCAGTTTTTCTTCCAGCTTGCTCTGGAGGGTTTTGAGGTCGTCAGCGTCTACTGAAGCGTCCAGCTTGAGGCTGTTGTCCTTCTGGAACTTCAGCACTGCTGTCCTTGTCATTTCGCCAAAAATGCCGTCCTGCTTCTTTATATCATACCCTATTGCACTCAGTCTCTGCTGGAGTCCCAGCACATCAAGGCCTATGATTCCGCTTGCTATGCTTCTGTCACCTTTTATCGGTGCATATTCAGCTGTTGTACTGGCAGCACTGGCTTTTACTTCAATATCCGGTGCAATTCCTATGCCGTCTAATGAGAAACCGCTTGGAGTCAGGTAGTTGGCTATGGTCAGCTTCACTCCTCCTCCGCCCGAGACTCGCATGGTGTTCTGCACTGTGCCCTTGCCGTAGGTTTTTTCTCCCACAATTATTCCGGTTTTGCTGTCTTTTATGGCGCCGGCCATTATTTCGGATGCTGATGCACTACCCCCGTTTGTGAGCACCACCAGCTTGAAGGGTGCTTTATCAAGCTCAGATTCGTATGTTTCTATTATTTCATTCTTGACCTGTATCTTAACTATTGGTCCTTTGGGTATTAAGAGTTTGCACACATCTATTACCTGATCCAGAAGTCCTCCCGGGTTTCCTCTGAGGTCTATTACTACACCCTTTACCCCTTTTCCGGTAAACTCTTTTACTGCGTTTGTGAAATTGTCCAAGGTGTTCTCTGAAAATTCACTAATTCGTATGTAGCCAATATTGCCTTCCTTTACCTCGTACTTCACAGGGTTTATTTTGATAAGTTCCCTGACAAATTCAAAGTAAATTGTATCCTGTACTCCGACCCTTATTACACCTATCTTTACTGCTGTACCTTCCTCGCCCCTTATGAGCTTTGCTGCCTTATCAGGTGTGTATTCGGAGACATCTACTCCATCGACGCTGATTATTTTATCTCCTGTCTTCAAGCCCGCTTTGTATGCGGGTGTTCCTTCAATTGGAGCAACTACAGTTATTCTTTCATCTTTTCTTTCAATCTGTACACCGATGCCTACAATCTCACCCTTTATGTCACTCATGAATTCCTTGTAATCCTTAGGAGTGAAATAGGTGCTGTGGGGGTCCAGAGTTTCAAACATTCCTTTTAGGGCACCCTCTAAGAGTTCTTCTTCCGTCACGTCTTTATAATATTCGTCCTTTATTATATCCACCATCGCTTCTATCTTCTGGATGGCTTCGGATTTTTTCTCCCCTTCAGGTCCCGGTGTTTTAAATGTAAAGGTGGTGTCAGCCATTACCGGGGTTGTTAAAAGTATAAAAATTAATACCAATGGTAAAAAAGTCTTATAAAAATTCATCTTTCTCATTAACCCACTACTCCTATCATTTTATATATTTAGGTGGGTGATTCGTGAATCGCCCCTACTATAGGCGGACGACCACTGGTCGCCCCTACGTTCTGATGCAGGCGGAACGACGAGGGCGTCGTTCCCTACCTGCCGAAATTAATCATGTCTTCCCTGTATCCCTGTCTAATATCGTATTGAAGGTATCTTATGAATCTGTTTATCATTGCAGCGCATTCTGCCCTTGTCAACATTTTATCGGGCTCAATCTTGTTGTCCCCGTTCCCGGTGATTATCCCCATCCTGTGAGCAATATTTATCGGCTTCTTCGCCCAGGGCTGTATGCTGGCATCATCTTTGAAGGAAGTGACCGTACTGCTCTCGGTGGACGAATTCTCCAGTCCAAGTGCTCTTACTATTATTGCTGCAGCCTGGGCCTTTGTCAGATACTCATCCGGTCCGAACCGGTTCTTGCCTGTGCCTTCCATAACCCCGGAGCCCGCAATCCGACTGATGTATTCATAATAAGGATGGTTCTTATCCACATCTGTATAGTATTGATCAAAGGCACTGTATTTCGTTTGCTTTGCCATTGGTCCATCCATATCAGATACTTTTACGATTGCCTTGGCAAACTCACCTCTGCTCATGAAGCTCAAAGGTCTGAAATATTCAGCTCCTGACATGCCTATTATTCCTAATGAAGTCACCCTTTTTATATCCTCAGCTGCCCAATAGCTTGCGTATACATCTTTGATATTATTTGAAAGCAGTCTCGTCTGCACCGGCATGGTAACAAGCTTGTAGCTATTCTTACCCTTGTTCCTGGCGGTTGTTGGTTTGCCTCCGCTAATTTTCGGCACATCAAACATGTAGGATACTATATTTTCCTGCCCTTCCTTCAATATGTAGCCTCCTGCGAAGCTTGTGTCCTGGGGTCCGCTGGACACATACTGAATAGTTTTCAGCGAGGAGTTGGATACAGCATACTCAACCGTTCCAATGGCTTCCTTATAGGCAGAAGCACTTACAGTGTCCTTGTACCTGTAGGTTATTGAGTGCTTGATAATGGCTGTCTCTGTTGAGCTCCAGTAGTTGTTGTAGCCATACAAATGTGAATTTATATCGACTACTATTTCTCCTACATCACCATTTCGTGAGTAAACCTTTCTCCCATTCCAGTCGGAGTTCATATAATTTATTATATCCCTGTCATCTGTGTTCCCCGAACGGCTGAACAGATATTCCTTCAGCTTAAAGCTATCGCTTCCTATTTCGATTGTCTCAGTAAGCTTCGGATCAACAGAGGTACTGTAAGTAGTTTGCGTCGATACTCCATCATTGTTTATAGCATTGAGAAAGATAATACTTCTCTCAAGCTTGGCAGACTTCGCATTATTAGCCAGATTGTATTTTAACGTGGTCTTTGTCCCCTTGACGTCCTCTTTTATTTCTATTGTGCCTTCCAGCAGTATTGGCTCCCCGGACAAGAATACTGTCTCAGAGTATTTGTATACACCTTTCTTTGGAGTTATGTCTCCGCTTATTCCGGGTTCATAGCCGGGAGCAGCATAGGCGAATATGCTCAGCATGTAAATAAATATTATAACTATAGTTAACTTTTTCATAGGCACCACCTTGATAAATATTAGACTCGAGACTCTAGATTTTAGCTTAGCTTCGAAGAGTACGGACGACCGCTGGTCGCCCCTACATCGGGCGGGCATGGAAACCCGTCCCTACATCGGAACGACGAGGGCGTCGTTCCCTACTATTATCCGGGATATCGGGTCTAGTCTTCTACTAACATAAACAGTGCGTAGCCATCCTGGGACATTATATAGACGTTGTCATCCACCTCAAGCTCTGCCATGCTTATAACCTTTCCGTCCTTAAGCATTACAACCTTCTCCATTCCCATCGGGATATCTGCCATAACCGGCTTCCACAGGCTGTAGACAACGCTGTAGTCCCTTGCATTCTTTATGGTTACCGTTTTGTTGCCTTCATCGATTGTCTTGAGCTGCCCTGCAAAGAATCTTTCTGTAAAGACCTTATCATCTTTGAAGGACTCCTTGTCCTTACCCATTAGGTTTATTGCGTGGGTGTTTCCTTCTCCGTCAGTTACTGCATACATGAAGAAGTGCTCATGGAATTTGGAGTTACTTCTGAGTTTGCCATAGTTATAATGATACTCATCATCTTCATGGTAGTCCATATCCTTGCCTGCTGTTTTGTAATTTGGCCACGTGTATGTGTATGGCTTATATCTGCTTTCAGTAAACTTTTCAACTGTAATCGGACCTTCTACTATCTCATTGTCATATACGTAGGTCTCATCACTTAATAGGAAGGTGGGTTCTCCGGATTCTACCCAATCATTGTTTTCAAGCCTGTATGAGTTCTCTATTGTGTAGTAATCCTCTCCCATGTTATGTAGATAACCCTTTGTAATATTGTAATTACTGAAGCCGTTGAAGCTGTCCAGACTTATAAGAGCTGCACTTCCTACACCCAACATCGATCTGTTCTGTATCACAAAAGCCCCTGAATACTTAGTAAGGTATAAAGAGTCCAAAAGCCTTCCGTCCTTGATTATGATGGAGCCATCATTGAAATTAAGTGCCCTTCCGTCTGAAAGCGTAAGCTGCTTGGTGGTCCATTTCACATCATAAATACTCTTATTTATGGTGTCTTCGTAGCCGTCTTTAAGTACTGCCTTTACAAGCTCTTCTGTTCCATAATCCTTCCTGGATACTGCATATATGGTCTTTCCTATGTAATCCTTCAGCCTATCCAAGCTAATCTTGGTATCATTGTTGTATATATCGACTTCGTCAGACAGCTTGTACCTTACGTAGCCGTCCTCCTTTATCCAGTCAAAATATCCATAATGGAATACATTGGACAGCACTATTTCTCCTGTTTCTGTAACAACATCCTTTATATCGCCTTTGTAAACCTTTTCTATCTGCACTCCTTCACCCTGTACTTCCATACGGGCTATGTGCTTGTCATTAGTGGAGTTCACCTGGATTTTTACCCTGTCTCCCTGCCTGAGCACAGAAGCGCTTACTGACTGCTTATCCTTTATTATCGGGGTATTTCTGTCAATTGTATATAGTACAGGTTTTTCAGGGTTATCGTCAGTGAGAAGGGTAATTCCCTTATCCGATATATCCCTTACTTTTGCTGTAAGGACAACCAGCCTGTTGGAATCCTCCTCCAAAACATCTGTATATATCTTAACTTCATGTACTTTTCCATTGAAAATCCTTACTACGGCATCCTGGTCAAAGCCTATTGCATCTATCCCCTGAAGCTGTCCGTTTATATATATTGCTGCAGTGTCTGCCAATTCAAGATACTGTTTGTTGTCGTATTCATCAGCTACCTTTATTACATTGCCCATAGTGTCTGCAAATAGTATCCTCACGGGTGTCTCCCTGCCGCTAACAAGCTCAGGTGCCGCATCCACACTCAAGGATTTCAATATATTGTTTGCAAATACTGCTTTTGCAGGGCTGTTGGGCTCCAGCCTGCCTATATCCACCGGCTCCTTCTGCACCATAATAGCCGAGTCGGGCATCACCTTCAAGAAGTATATGTTGTTGTTCTTATCACCCACCTGGACTGTATTCTGCTGTGGATCGTACACTACAAAGGTACCGTCTATTTCCTTCAGCTGGGCTACATGCAGAAGTATTGCCTTCTTATCCTTATTCAAGGTATATTCCACTATGTCACCCTCGTTAATCAGTGACTCATTGCCAATCTTTCCGTTTTTGATTACCGGAACTGTCTCCTGGCTTATGGAGCTCCTTGTATTTGTTTTTTGTATGTTTATGCCAATAATATCCGAAGCTGGTGTCTCAATGGTTATACTTGTTGTATATGTATCTGATACTGCACCAACGTCTCTTGCCATAGAAATGCCGGTTACCTTCCCGTATCCCGTTGTGTAGCCCAGCTTAGCCAGGGACTGGTCTGACACCATATTCATTATGGCCGCCATTTCTCCCCTGCTTATAGTTCCTTTGGGAGAAAACACTGCTGCTGACGTACCCTTCATAATCCCTTTTTTGAGGACCTCTTCAATATATGGCAGGTTTTCCGTCTTTATAGACTTCCAATCGGTATAATTATATACCGTCATTATGTCTTCGCCTACAACCGGTGCAAAGCCTAAAGCCCTTGCAATCCAGAGGGCTGTTTCCTCACGGGTGGTCGGTGCCCTGTAAGCCTTTTCGAAGGACTTCTGATCCAGCTTCTGCTTCAGAATCTGGTCATACTGCACTTTGGTCATCTTCCAGTTGGCTTTCTTTGCTATGTCTGCCTCAGCTTTTGCTGCAGCAGTCTCACTTGCTGTAAGCACTCCGGCGGCAACTGCCTCTTGGGCATTTATTATCCCTCTGCTTTTGGCTGCTTCTATGTGCCCCATGAGATAAGCGTTTACAGGGCTCAGGGATGAATCCTTGATCCTCATTTGCTCCCCGAGCTTTACTGCCGCATCCTGCCCCCCCGTAGCTCTTACAAGGGCAGCGAGCACATCCTGCTTGGCAGCCGCCTGGTTAGGCCTGTACATGCTGGCACCATACTCTCTGACTATTGAGTATACACTCATTTTCATTATATTGTCGGCATTGGGATTCCCTGCAATATCATTAAAGCTTGCGTTCTTCACCAGAGCATCCCCGGTAGTAATACCGGCAGAAACTATATCCTCGCCGTAGGCTGGCAAGTAAAACTGACTAATGCTTAGAGCAACTGCTAGTATATATGCAATTATTCTTTTTCTGTGATACATTTAAACACTTCCTTTACATTAGTCTTAAATCTCCAGTATCATCCCGGAACGACGAGGGCGTCGTTCCCTACTGGTGTCTCGCATTTCGGAATGACGAGGGCAATCTTCCCTACTGGTGTTTCTGAACGCATGCAATGCGTTCCCTACTTAATTAGCTTTCCTATCAGTACGTACTCTCCGGTTTTTGATATTTGGGATTGAGCCTTTCCGTTAAGGTCCTGGGTATTTACTATCTGAATTCTTCCTGTTGATTTGTCATAATATGCTATGTATACACCACCCGGATACAAGCTTTTCTTCGATTCAGCATACTTAAGCATCAGGCTTATATCCCCGTTGAAGCTCTTTATACTGGTAGTCGTGTTCTGAACCTGCATGTTCAGGTTGACACTAAAGGGGTTTATCATTATTTTGTAGCCCCTGGGCATCTTGATTCTTATTTCGTCTCCTTCGGCACCCAGTGAGCGGTTGATTGAAATCCTCAGGTCTGTATCATTCTTAAGGGAGCTGCTTACTACTATTAAATCATCAACAGCAAGGTTGGAGGCTTTCATTACAATCTCCATATCCTTGTCATTTATCTTAATCTTATTGTTTGGATATCTCTTAATAAGCTCAAAGCTTACCTTCACGACCTTTGGATTGGCTATTATATAGCTTGGTTGTTCAAAGTTTACCACAGCCCCTGTGCTGCTTCCAATGGACTTCTCACCCAAGTTATAGATAAGCTCCAGCCCATTCATAACTGCGCTGTCCTTCTGCTCCACGGCCCCTGTGCTTGCAGTCTCATCCTGGTAGAAGGTAACTACCTTTTCATCCAAGGTTTTATTATAGCCTGTGGAGGTTGAGAACTTTGAGGCACCAAACAGATTGATCGATCTCAGCCTTATGTTGTACCAGGTAGAAGGCATAAGACCGTCCAGATAGTATCTGAGCCTTGTTTCACTGATTTCCGACGGTACTATGCTTCCAAGGTACTGGTATATGCCTGAACTGGATTTCCCGTTTTCACTGATGGATACATATATCTCATAATAGTTGACATTCTCAATTTTATCCCATTCCAGCTTGAAGGTATCGCCATCAACCACTTCCACCTTTATGCCTCCAGGCGTGTCTGGCACTGGCTTCTGGTATACTCCGGTTATTTCATTGCTAATACCTCTGTCACTGTTTATTACTATCACACTGGTTGTACCCATATTAAGCTTCGGAGTAGTGCAGAGGACGCTTCCGTCCGCCTGCAGTGTCACTTCCGCGGCAATAGTTCCGCCAATTATAACCATTTCCGCGTTGTTAATATTGAGGCCTTCGATACCTGACTCTCCATCCTTTAGCTCTGACTTGGCCTTCAGTATGCCTCCGAATATTACCTGCATTCCCTCCAAGAATTGTATTCCCGTAAGCTTTATTCTCTCACCGCCCTCTACAGAGAGCACCAGTGGATTTATCGCATCACCCTCATCATCAAATATCCCTGTGATTTCGGGAGAGCTTATTATTGTAAGTCCGTCCTGTACCTCCACAAATCCAAAGTCATTATTCAGCAGCTGCACAGTCTTTTTGCCCGGTGTAAGACCTGTTGGAACCGATACTGTCAAATACTCCGATTCCTTTATGCGCACCCCATCTTCATTAAGATAGCCTCTTTCAACTGTACCTTCAATACCATCAATAAAAACCTGCACTCCTGCCTTAAATAATTCTCCGTGTATTACTATATTGTTGCTGCCTCTGCTGGAAGTCTCATCAGGCACTATACTTTCTATTACCGGATTGCTTCCCTGTGTCTGGTACCTTATATAGTGAGGCTGTTCCAGCATTGAGGAATCATAGGTACCGCTGTCATCGTTAACAACTACTATCCTGAGGTCCTTCCCCAAATCAGCTGTTGTTCCCGGCGGCACTTTAATAACAAGTTGGTCGTCATCTATGCTCTTGCTTACGATTTCCAAAGGCTTATCATCCAAATAAACCTTTACATTTTTTCTGAAGTCCGCTCCTGATATTGTCAGGAAAGCGCCTCCATCCAAAGGCACAAGGGTAAATAACTCTGAATAGTCATCTATATCCCCCGGTACGTATTCCACTTCTTTTTGGGTGTCCCTTTCCCTCGCATAATTCCTGGGATCAATTCTTGTAATAACAGGGCTGCTGTCAGGGTTCATTATGGTAATCTCTCCGGTTGCAGTACCCCCGTCATCATTTATCACATATAGTTTTCTTACACCAACCATGTCTGTGGGCGGCGCCTTCACTGTCAGCCGAGTGCGCTCATACTCTATATTTGCATAAGCTGCAATCCTTCTTGTTATTGTTACCGATGACGGGGTTGTTTCCACAAATATCCCTTCGTCATAGATATTCGGCATATTCAGGTCCATATTATGGTTTATTATGAATAGATGCGAAGATCCTACGGGTATGTATGCTTCGGCCCAAGAGTCAAAGGTCTTAACACCATTCACCATACTGTTTCTTGGTATTACACTATGAGTATTGTCATCAGCATGGTATATCCATATGCGCACCTGTTCAGTAACCCCGTGGACTATTTCACATTCAAACCCCAAGTCACCGATCTCAGTCTCCATAGGCCCCAGCACTGTATCGATCATCTTCTTGTCCCCTGTCTCTTCATCACCTAAAGCTACAATAGTCTCTATGACCTCCTCTGCGTAAACCTGTTCATAAACCGAAGAGTCTACATTTCTGTCCACTCTTTCCACTGCGCTGCTGAAGAGCTGTGTAAGGTCGCCCTCCCTGAAGTCGCTTCCGTTTATCTGAATATTCACATTCCCATTTTTGCTTATTTTATCAGGCATTATAGTGGTTATCACCGGCTTTGACATTATGTAGGTAAAGCCTTTAAATATGCAGGTTCCTGAATCATGATTGACCAATATTACCTCTGCCACACCGGAAGTAAGGCTTGGAGGAGTAATTACTTTAAGTGACTCGGCTATTGTAGTGGTATTACCCGCCGGCCATATTACTTCAGCTTGCTGTCCATTGAAATAAACCTTAGGCAGGCCGGAAAGCGCCATATCCGGAGTCCTTCTGAAGTCCAAGCCCTCTATAAAGACTGAATCATTTCCGGCTGATGAGCCTTCTGGTAATCCATACTTGTTAATTATGGAGTCAATAACGGGATTGCTGGAAGGCACTTTGTACTTAAAGCCTATGCCCGCATCCTCATCAAAGTAAACCGCTGCCCCTCCGTCATAGTTCATCAACATTACCGGCACATCAAGATAATCCTGCCCGGTGGGGAGGGTATATGGATAATCAGGTACTGTAGCTCTTATAAGTGTTGAATTGATGAACTCCACATTCTCCGACTTCTCAGAACCAAAATACACTTCTAAATATTCCTGCTTAAACCCGCTTCCAATAATCGTCACCACTGTCCCCCCTGCAACAGAGCCGCTGTTGGGGTTGATGTCGGCAATTATCGGACTTGTGGAAGGAATCATATAATTGAAAGTAATATTCTCTTTTGACTTTGCTCCATCCGGGTTCAAAACCTCCACCTTCAGCAGACCCTTAGGAATCAAATCGGATTTCAGGTAGGGAGCAATAGGTGCAGCAGGAGCAACCCCGGCTTTAAAGCTGTAGTACCTATCAGGTATATCCACATATATGGTAGTAATATCCTGAACCTTTGTCATATGGCCGTCCAAAGAATTATCTGTGAGCGGGTTCCCATCAGCATCATATTCATCATCATCATAATATATACTGGTTGTTATGTCGCCGGTCATAGGATCTCTATTGGTGATTACGCCCTCATCATCATACTTGTACGCATTAAGTTCTATACCGCCCAACAGCACAACTGAGCCTTTTCTCTTGGAATCATCATTACCCACAGAGTCGTCCGGCAGTACGAAGTCTTCTCCTTTTATGATGAGCTTTGTGCCTTTGCCGCCTTTTATAGGCACTATGCTTGTTATCTTAGGATTTGATGTTACCAGCTTGTATTCAAAATTCGCGCTTACCATGGACCCATCTTCGTTTATAAGCTGAAGCTGTGTGGGTCCGGCTACCGTGCCAGGAGGTGGAATAATTGTTACAGTTTTGCCATCGGAGGATACTTTTCCTACAACAATCGCCTTTTCTCCATCTATGGTTATGACTAATCTATGAATATCGTCTGCAGAAGTAAAGAAGTTTCCCCCTGTTATTAACACTCTTTCACCGCTTATATCACCGCCCCGGAGGTCTCCATAGTTCTCCTTCAGAGAATCTATATAGGGCATTTTTTCATCATCAGCCGGATTCTTGAAATTAAAGCCATTATCCAGGGTCCTCAATCCCTCACTAGGGTTTGTTACTACCACATCTACAGCTCCATTTAACGGCGTGCCCGCCGGAAGTATACATTTAATTTTAGTTCCAAGCTTGATAAAATTTCCATCGACGACTTCGTTCATATCGTCATATACTCCGGTTACGGTGCATATTCTGGTGCCTACCATAACCACTGGTTTCGAACCGTCCTCAAGTACCTCAAAGTCCGATCCCTTTATTGTCATATAAATTTCCTCGCCGCTAGGTCCGAAATCAGGTGTCACCGATGTTATTGTCGGCGATGTTTCATTTGGTAAATATTGAAACCCCTCCTCTAGTACATATTTCTCAGTCCTGCTATATATTATATCGGGATCCGGTCCCACTACTTCTCTAAATATAGTAGTTTTAGTCTCAACAGAAACATCAACTTTTGTAGGCTCTTTAATGTCCATGGTAACATTTGCAGGTCGGACGAATATTTTATCCTTGCTTATATCAAAATTAGGCTCATATTGCGAACTATATACCGAATCAACAACAGTAGCATCTTCATTTATAGTGAACCTGAACTGCCTGATAATAGTGACATCATCGGTATCGTCATATATCCCCTTATACCTGATCTTATAATAGTTACTGTTGTCAAACATCGTGTAGTCACCATACTCATCATACCTAACATAGTATTTATCCAATGGTACATCAGAAGGTATTGTTACATTTGAAATCTTATCATAGCCTGTCCCATTGAAAAATCCTATATTTCGTCCCTTTATCTCAACAATTTTATCTTCGGTCTCCTTCTTGAAATTCGGGTTAATACCCTCTCTATCTATAATTACATTATTACCTATATTCAAGTATACAAAGGCACTTGGTATAACGAGACCGCTGGTGAGATCACCAGTAGCTATTATAAGATCAACCGTGCCGCTAGTAGCACGTGTAGGAAGCTCAAAGGTTATACCAATCTCCTTCTTTGAACTATCTGTTATCACTTCTATGAATCTACCTTCATTGCTTATATCCATCTCATCCACAAAAATTCGCATATCACTTCGGAATTTGCTGGCACCATCCTTGCCATAAATACTAACAATATTATTTTTATCTCTTGGCCCTGCATTAGGGTCAACGCGCTCTACGTCAATTCCTGAGATTTCATTTACAACAGTTATGCAATCACTTAATATTGAAGTAATCGTATACCTGTTAGGTTCAACTCCTACCAATTTTGTGATTTCAACATTTGCAACACCGGTAGTATTTGGTGATTCTACTGCAGCAATTTCAATACTGCTTCCTACGATGTCTGCAGTAACAGGATCCTCATCATCTCCGTCGTCGGGCTTTGCCAAAGGATAAATTCTACCTGCTACATATAACCTGTCTACTCCGGCTACCAATCCCCCAAATTGGTTACCGTCGACTGTCAGCGGATCTCCAACATAGGCTTTGTTCTTAGAAATGCTTGTAGGTGTGGGTATACTTGTTAAGTCAATGGTAAATACCTTTGAATAAGTTGCTTCCGTACCATCGTTATATACCTTGATAGTATTGGGTTTGCCTACTATATAGCTCTTCAAATCATCCTGGTCATCTATCACTATTAGTTCAGGTGTGGACTTTTCTTTGTTTATTTTAATAGGAATCGAGCCTGTTTCTCCTGCCAGTACGGTAGGATTAGTGAATCCACTGCCATTAATATAAAGAGTATCAAATGGAATGGGGGACCCTATCTCTTTTATTCTAAAAAACCTAATATCAGCAGCTGTTGCTCCGTGTACAACCATTACATCAGAAAATAATGAAAACACTATAATAAATGCCAATAAAAATGACAAAACCTTTCTTGAGGTTAGCATAAATCTTTTCACAAATAATTCCTCCTGATATTTAGACTCGAGATGCGAGACTCTAGACTCGAAAATTGAGCCAGGCTTCGAAGTATACCTGAACCTATTGCCCATCGTCTATTGCCTGCTTAAAGTGCATACTCTATATATTTATCGACATTTTTCTTCGACTGCTAAAGTATAAAAATCACTTAAATTATACCATAATTGTCAACTTAATTTCATTAGTTGTAACTTAACCTTAACATTACAAATTATTACATATATTAGATGTAGAGAATAATGCATAAAAATAATCTGTAAGCAGTTTTTATTGCATAATTATGCATACAAAATTATTGTAATGCTTCTAAATTATTTGTAAATGAACATCTGCGCTCAATTTGCCTAATGGCTGAAGTATGCATAATCAGAACGTTTTATTCTAGTTTAATTAAATGGGCATCTAATCTTCTATAAATAATTCACAGATTCTTCACATTTTTTTCACATAATCTATTGCATATTCATTCTTTATGTATTATAATTATGATTGTATTTAACCCCTGAATAACTCATAGCTTATGAAGACACACACACACAATCGTTAACCCCACTCATATTGCACCTTAACAGGTGCGCTTTTTTTGCTCAAAAATAAGAGCTTCAGCAACATTAGTTGCTGAAGCTCTTATTTTTCGACAAGGCTAAATCATATCAACCACTTATAATCCTGGCGGCAATCTAAAACATACTCAAAAATACCACATCACCTTTTATCTGAGAACAGGCGAACACTGTTTGCCTCTACACCTATTGCCTATTGCCTATTAACCCTGAACCTTGAACCTTCTACCCCCCATCCATAAATATTTTTCAAAAATTTGTAATTATTGAAAGGAAAATATTGTTTTATGTAGAATATTGTAGTTTGAGGTGGTTATATGGACAATCGTATTGTTGCAGAAAAGTATGAAATAATCGATACCTTATTTACAAATGAACTTCAAGCAGTATACTCAGCTAAAAAATCAGGTGCCGATGATGGAAAGCAGTTTATAATCAGCGAGTTTAAAGATACCGATATTATATACAGCATGAAAGACAACTTTTCCAAGGAGAAGTGTCACTATATCAAGAATATCGTCGAGACTTTTTACGAGGATTTCTGCTTCTATGTGGTCAGCAATATCTGTTCAGGACCCGCCTTGGAAACCTATCTGTCCAACAACAACCTCAGGCTTACGGAGAAGATGTTCTTGACCGAAAGCTTGCTCACCCAACTCATCGATATGGAAAAACTCAGCCCCTTTATCGCTCTTTCACTTTGCGATACGGATAATATCACAGTAACCAATAAACGGAACATCTGCTTTAACTCCCACCTTAATCTTACAGCCGAAAAAATGTCCGCATCCAAAAGTGACGTGTCCAAAAGAGTAGGGGAGCTCATATGTGCTATTTTTTCAAACACAATTACTACTGATTTGAATTATTCAAAGGACAATATGCCACCTGCGTTATTTTCCATAGCACAAGGCTGCCTGGAAGGAAAATATGAGTCAATGGCAAAAGTATATAACGATTTTAAGTCTTTGCTTTTATACTCAGTTTTCATGGGCAACGCATCTATAGACACGCAGATAAGGAAGAACCTCCAGAAAGCAAAGATCAAGCGTAAGCTCACCCCGGTGCGCAGGCTTGCAGCAATAGTCATAGTACTGCTGCTTGCAGGGGGCATATGGACTTATGTAAAGGATTTGGATATATACACTTTAAATAAGAGCAATACTGCGGTGCAGAATATTAAACCTGCAGCACAGTTTACAGCGAACAAAGATCAGGTATTCGAAGGAGAAACGGTGTTTTTTATCAGCCAAGCCTCCGACCCCGATGCCAATGACGGTATTAAATCTTATTCCTGGGTGATTTCAAAGGATGCTAAACCGGTGTTTGATTCTTCTAACCAGAATATAGCTTACAAGTTTTCAGAAGCGGGCAAATATGAAGTTAACCTTGTGGTTGCTGATACTCATGATGTGTCAAGCGAACCATATAAAACAATCATAAGCGTACTGCCAAAACCTATTTTGCCTAGCACAAGCACAGATTCTGAGAATAATAAATAGAAACTTCGGAGTGAATTGCTCCGAAGTTTTTTTCTGTCTTTATGGACGATTTAGTATTACTTCATTGTCATCCAGATTGCATTTTATATGACTGTATCTTATTACATCGCCGACCTTATAGGGCTGCTTCTCAACTGTCCTCTCCAACGGCCACTGCTGCAGGTTATAATCATATCTCATTATCCCGTCCTTATAGCCTTTAATCTCAAAGTTCACTAATATATCCCTGTTTATCCTGCTTGCTTTGGCATTGGCCGGGGATGTCCCCAGCTGAACTGCCCATGCTGTTCCGGGGATGAGATACGAACCTCTCCACGTTGCGGTATTTGCTCCAGTTATCGTCCTATCATCTATATCCAGCGTTACCACTGCCCAGCTTGCATGGCCTCCCTCTCCCGCCTTCAGTATCTCATGGTAGCTGTTCTCCCAGTATAAGTCGCTCTCTTGTGTATCCCTCAAGAAGTCATCGCAGGTATAGAAATGTGGTGTTATTTCTATTGTATCGGTATCTTCATTGAAGTTGATGGTATCGAGTTCATATTCGAACAGGTATCCTTTTGTGAGACCGTCTACCATACTCCCAAAGTTTTGATAATCAACCGCCATACCGTTTACATTTATAGGCTTGTCCTCATACTGTCCTGTGACTGAATTATGATAGTAGCTATCCAAATGTAAATCCCTTACTTTTACTACTCTGAAATTGCTCACCCTTAGGCTTTCTTCAACGACAATGTCTTTTGTAAAGCAGCTGCCCAGGTTTGCTGAATTGTTCGTCCCGCCATCCGACCACATGCCATTGCTGCTCATTACCCGAAGGTATATGCGATATGTGCCTGCTCCTGTATCGGCATAGTCTGTTTTTACATTTACATCAAACCCGTCCATACTGTCGGTACCCTTGTTGCTATTGGTATATGTATCATCCTGTATATTGGTTGTCGGCACGCTGCCATCGGTATTTAGCTTTTTTACTATCCAATTCCAATGTGTAATCGGGCTGAAGCTCTGAGGAAAGGACCGATCTTTGACCCCAAGCCTTTCAGTGGTGCTTATTACCGGTTTGTCTATGGTGAAGAGGGCAACAGGAGGATTATTAGCAATCTCTATTGTGTTGTAGTCGCTCCAAGCTCCTTCAACATCCTGTACCCTCAACTGCAATGTGTAAATCCTGTCCAGTCTGCAGTCTGCCTTACTTATCTGCTCGTAATGCCAGTTCATATCCGAAGATTCCTTCCATCTCCATTCCCTGGCTGCAATCCCCTTATCCGCCCTTGAAACATTATGATCCAAGTCATAGCTGCCCGCATCAAATGTTCTTACAGTATAGGTTCCGTTGCCGTTGTCTTCTACCGTTATTCTCTGTAATGCTATAGGCTTTCTATGGACATAGACAGTTAAATTCTGATCTCCCAAACTCCACAGTCTATAGTTATCAAATCTGTCATCACTTTTGGGGTTATCCCTTGCTTTAAGATTTATCACATATTTGCCAACCTTATCAAGCTTAGCGGGTGGATTGGTTGTAAAGCCTGTCGGATTATGATACTGAGACAATCCCATGCTGTTATCAAAATAACCGGGATTATGGGATATGCTCCATTTTCTGCTGTGCTCCGGATCATCTTCATAGTCATCATATTCACTTTCATATTCGATTTCATTGCCCAACAAAACATAAATGCTGCCAGCTCCTGAGTAATTCTCGTAGTTTTTATAAATACTGTTAAAAGCAGCTGTGTATTCTCCCGTAGGATAGAATTCACTTGCAGTTACGTTTTTAAAAACATCAAATATGGAATAATAATTCTTTGTTCTATCGTAAGTCATGTTACTTTTAAAAGGGTTAGCAAAAGGTAAATAGGTATTCTGATTTACAGTTCCTAACTGTCCCCACCGAGTAGTACCATTTGCAAGCACATAACCGTCCTTAGTTAATAGATAAGTGTTCGATGCTGAAACATAAATGTCTTTCACATCTGTGATAGGAAGCATCACATTACGGTATAGAGGATATTGATAGGTTGGATAGCCAATAGCGTTGGAATAAGTCATTTCTCTTACCGTACCATCATTGTATAAGATATAAACCCTTAAACGCTCAGGGTAATCAAGTACTTTATTCACATTGGTACCCATGTCTATTAATGTTGTGCCCATAACAGGCAAAGGAGCAGTTTTAGAAGCATCGTACATATATGTACGGTTATTGCTGTCTATAAAGAAATATCTGTGATAATTTGTTGTGACTGTCTTTTGAATATTAGTCAAAGGCACGCTTCTTGTAGTATTGACCAATAAAGGTTGTTGAAAATTTATTCTACCATCATCCTCACGAATTGAAACATCCTGCCAGTTAGTATTCAGCATTTTTACTGTTCCGTCGTTCTTGTAGATGAAAACACACACATCATTACTTTCAATCGATTTTACATTGCTTTCATTAATACTGTAACTGGTGTTCTCTACAAAACATAATATTTCATGTGAATTTCCATAAGAATCTATTGTCCATTCACCCACAATACCACTAAATTGCTGTATTATGCCATTCGGATATAAAACCAAAGCAGGATTTAAACCATAACTACCGACTGCACGTGCGGCAAATAGTGCTACATCTTTTATAACCGGTAATTGTTTTCTTCCATCACTATACTTTACTTCTACTTTTCTAAAGGAGTATGTATATCCACCTGATGAAAGACTCTTAAAGCAACGACTATATATACTTCCAGAGCTTGTTAAAAATAAGGGCTTTGTATCCTCAGTAAATATTATACGGTTAATACCAACAGGATTACCTAAATTGGTAGCAATATTATTTGAATTATTAATCAAAAATGCATTGCCACTGCTATCAAGCAAATATATTTCACTGGAATTTTTATTGTTATATATACCAGTGATATTATAAGCACCGTTTATTGTAACAAACGTATCCGTAACGTAATTAAAGTACTTCACTGTTCCGTTATCCATTAACATGTATGTGAATATGTTCGGACCAGAATACGCTCTCACAGTTTTCTTTACTTTGCCAATATCAGAAATTATCTCAGGATAAAAATTTTGACCCCATTTATCACTAGCTTCTACTAGGTCACCTAATTTCCATACTTCGCCATTTTCCATATGGAACAATGCTGTTTCACCAAGGGGTGTTATATTTGTAACCTTATCCGTCCCGAACGATGCAAATCTTGCTTTATTAGGCAAAACCCCATATAACGTGAAATTATTATTTTTTATAAAGGTATTAACAGTGTCGGTTAATGCACCAAAGGAAAAGTAATTGCCGAAGCTTCTACTGTAGTCTTTTGCAATTGCATCTGACAGAAATATCATGTGTCTATCAGAGCCGGTCCTAAGGGGAAGGGTATTTAATCTATCAAAATCCAAGCTATATATATTAAAGGTTACATCAGAAATCTTTTCCTGCATTATCCAATTTTTATCAACAGTTGCAGTTTCCGCTAATATACTGCCGTATACACGCTCAGCTGTTGAATTGGAGCTTCTGTACCATATCTCTTCCTGAAGTATTGCAGAAGAATTTTTAACATCGTTGGTGCACCTTATTGTAACATTGTAATAATTTGATTTAACAGAACCGTTACTGCTTTTATATGATATCAAATTACTTTTTGTAAAGGATACATTTTGCGGATTTCTTACCGGCATATTAAAACGTTGGCTATAAAGCCCTTGTGTTTGTTCCCACAATTCAGTCAATTTTATTGTATGGGGAGCATAGGATTCTACCAAACCATAATTCTGATAACGCTTATAGCTGGCTACCTTATATGAAAACCTGCCGTATCTTCTGAACATATATAGTTGGTCTGCTTGTGTTCCTATTTTTTTGACATCACTTATTATATGAAATACAGGGTCTACATTTACTGAGTTGAAATTAGCCTTTAGTGCATTGATTTGACTGTTCAAGACAGAAAGCTTTGAATCGGTATAGTCTGTCAATATAACAATATCTACAGGCTTTTTCTTAGGCATTACCGACAAATCAACTATGGGTGCAATATTATCTATATCCCCCCGCTCCGGGAGGGCATTAATGACAATACTGCCTGAAACAAGCAGTATTGTCATTAATGTGATTATATATTTTAACCTCCTCAATTTTGATACCTCCCTAGTTAAAAGTATCAGAACGCCTATAATCACTTTCCATAATGAATTCGGGTATTGTTTCAGCTGCAGGTATTGTTTCCATGACTCTTATTACAAAAAAATACTTGCCTACTTCTTCTGATTTAAGTGTAAACTTTGGCGTGTTAGCCGCAGCAATGCTGAAGATATTGAAGTAGCCAACCATATCGGCATAGATCATTCCTGTCGGCAGCCAGCTAGTACCGTCTTTGCTGTAATACCAGACTTCCTCCTGATAGTTTCCATCATTATCAGAATCATAGCAATACATCACAACTGCTTTATCTATAATATCTCCATCATTGGAATGACTTTCATTGAATAATTCAAAGGTGGCATGGTTTGAGTCTAACGGGTCCCTGTATACCCGGTATCTGACTCCCGTTGGTGCAGGCAGGAACAGGTCAGCTATCGGCGGCAAATCCTGAGCTATGTTCAATGTTGTTTCTGTTGATGCAGACCTGCCATAAGTATTAGTTACCGTCAGCTTTACTTTATACCTTCCGTCCTTCTTAAAGAGTATATCCTTTGCTGGATTGCCATTTAATACACCCTGATATTTTATATCTGTTTGAGTGCCTCCGGAAATTGCTGTAATCTCCCATTTAGTTTTTGCATTATCTATTGGATAATAGGCAGTCGAAGTGCTATTACCACTGTCTATTGTTACCTTCCTGTTCTCTTTAAGCTTTCCGCTAAGGTTTATTACTGCTGTGGGTATTGCTGGGGTTACGGTTATTTCATGCTCTGTCTGATCAGTAGAACCCTCTTCATCCTCCACTTCCAGGTATATTGTGTAAGTACCCGTATTGGGATACCATATCCTTACGCTACTCTCGTTGTCACTTATAAGATTGGCCCCTATATACTTAAAATAGTAATCAGCAATATAACCTCCAGGATTATTTGACCAACTATCACTTCCGTCTGCTCTTACTGGCTGTCCAGCCATAACTTCCTCGGGAGCTTCCAATATTGCAGAAGGAGGATTACTTGCAGGGGGTGGGGTGTCCATTTTATAATAAAAAATAAACGTTGCAAACGGTGTTGCTGCGTCTAAGATTATTGTATGAGGGCTAGGTGTTATTAGTTCGCTATTTGCCGGAGCAGGCAAAGCATGCTCTATATAGGTTCCGAAACCTAAGCCAGGCCTTTCTTTTGCCGGATACACATCCCTATCTGTTGTCTGGTCCCTGTAATATATGATGTAGCCGCTGGCAAGCACTTTATTAAAGTATGCAGTGTGATCCTTGGGAGCCACGGCTCCGGTAGAAGATGTGCACTCCAGCTTGAAGGCTTTGTTTTGTCCCGAGCCCGGCAGTCCGGCATCCATATCGCTTATATTCACAATTGTCTTATTTGCACTTCCTGCAATCTCTTTCCAACCATTGTTTACATCCCAGTAATGCCATTTGCGGCCTGTTATTGGCTCAGCACTCGAATACGGCTCACTGCAATCTTCAAGCACAAGACTCGTATCTCCGGGATCCACTGTTTCAGGGCTTGTGTTATTGTCAGTCACATCATTTTCTTTATAGTTGATTGTAAAGTCAGGTATAGGCATGTTCTTTTCAACTATAACCACTATCCTTGTAAAATACCAATACCCATCAAAGTCATCCGATGGGTCAGATAAGTTTTTGCCTGGGTTGTTACCAATTACCTGGTGGTTTCCATTGTCACTCCAATTGCCCCAGTAGTATGTCCATGATTCATCTTCCATCGTGTCACGCACACATAAAGAGAACGTGTAGGTACCTGGTATATCAAGAGTATATGATTTTTCAAAGCTTTTATCTTCTATAAATTGATTCTTTCCGTCTGGTCTTGTGTATTGAAAATCCCAAGCCTTTAGGATTTTTCCCCTATTGCTGTGGCTCAAATCCTGAATTGTTACTGTATCTCCTACCGATGCATTTACAACTGTAGAAAAGGAGTCTAAATCTGTACCCGAAGAAGATTCATATTGTATACCTTTGTGTGTTAGAGAAAACTGTGCCGTAGGCTTTATTACAGGTTTCTTAGCATCATCCTCAAATACCACAGCCCTATAGTCCTGAGTGACTGTAGCCCAAATACCTATAGCTCCTACCGACAAGAACACTAACAGAATTGCGAAAGCAACTATTTTTTTATTCATAAGTGCCTCCAATTACTGAATTTCAACTGTTTTGTATACAACACTCTCTTTTGTTCCTCTTTTAACTGTGATTTTGTATTCAAGTTTCATCCCTGAATAAAGCTTGAAGTCCTTTATCATAGCTTGTAATGTGTAGTAATTGGTACCGAGTATATATGAAGGTGAACGCACAGTATCTTTAAACCTACTACCGAGAGGTCTCCAACCCATAATAGTCTTTTTTATAAAAGTACCATCAGGTCTCGGCATTTCATAGGTGTTTAATTGCTTATAGTTGATACATTCTAACTCCCACTTTGTATCATCAGAGTAATCTGCTTCATTCTCAAAATAGAGTTCAAAATGTCTGTATTTCTTATATTCTTCATTTCGCTCAATAGTAATTATTGGCTCCATGATGTAGTTGGGATCAGCTTTTGCCTTCTCTATTTCCAATTCCCTTTTCAGTGCTATATCTTCAGCAGTCTGAGTCCCGTTCGCAAAGCTTTCTTCCATACTCATCCTTGCAACAAATTCTACGTGACTTTCCTTATAGTCCAGCATTCTTGCTATAACCACAGCAGCTTCTGCTCTTGTTGTAAGTCCATGTGGTTTGAACAGCCTCTTGCTGCCTTCCATTGTCCCTCTGACGAGATATTCCTCATATAGCTTAGTGAAAGAGCTATTGGCTTCTGCAAGATCTGCAAAGGGGTTTTCCCCGGCTGAGGGCTGAAGCTTCAATGCTTTAAACATCATCATAAACATGTCTGCACGTTTTATTGGAACATCAGGATAAAAGTTTTTACCTAATTCATCCTTCACTATAACACCGTTTCTTAGTGCTGTTTCTACGTACACCGATGCCCAATGCGCCTTTCCTGTTGTTGGCACTATTATATCGCCAAAGCTTACGCTGTCTACCTTCCGATAGCCCATAGCCTGTACCAGCATTTTAGCAAACTGCCCCCTGGTTACTTCACTCTTGGGGCTGAACAAACCGCCGGGAAGCCCGTCTATTATCTTTAATATATTGAGCTTGCCAACTGCTTCTGCATACCAGTCCGAGTCCTTAACATCCATAAATTTCGCAGCCGAACCAGGCTCTGCAAATACAGAACCCAATAAAAGCGAGCTAATAATAAGCATCATAACAAAAGCTGATACAATTCTTTTCATCCTGCGACCTCCTCGTAGGCGAATAATCTAGTGTTTACAATAATTTAAGCGTCTGGCACATATTTTCATTGCTGCACCCTATTCACCCTTCTTAAAGTTTGTTGGATACACATTATCCGCAAAGAGCTCTGTTACGTAGTGTACCTCCTCCTTTTCATATTTCCTGCTTTGCAGCCTTCCTTCAACAGAAACAAGCTCACCTTGTTTAAGGTACTTTGCTACAAACTTTTCCGGAAGGTTCCAGGCAACAATTTGGATAAAATCAGTAGGCCTATTATTGTCATTACCTAAATAGTCCCTGTCAACCGCCAGGGTGAAGTTCGATACCCTTTTCTTTTCGTCGAAGGTCTTTGTTTCAGCGTCAGCTGTAAGCCTGCCCATAATGATTGATTTGTTTAACATTGTATTACCTCCTTCTTTTTGGTGCCAGACACCTATATAGTGTTTGCTATTATGTTGAAAATTGTACTAATTCTGTAATTTTTTGTCAATGCGTATCAGATAAATCGACCTTTTTCTTATATGATTTGCAAAAATGCTTCTATCGTGGTCTTAGATCCTTCACTTTGTTCAGGATGACAACGCAATTAAAAAAACTGCCGGTTATGTTCTAACCGACAGTTTTTGATATTCTCTATTACTCTTATTTTATTCCTCTGTTCACCATTTCCTGAACTACAAAGGACGCGACATCCTCAGCATAGCTTCCTGCTCCGAAACCCGCGTCATACCCCAATTCCTTTGCAAGCTCATGGGATATTCTCGGTCCTCCGCAGGTTACTATGAACCTATCGCGAAGTCCCTCTGCCTCAAGTAATTCAATTAGGTTGGTCATGTTCTGAACATGTACGTTTTTCTGGGTTACTGTCTGGGATACCAGAAGCGCATCGGCATTAAGCTCGACAGCCTTCTTTATGAACTCTTCATTTAGCACCTGGCTTCCAAGGTTGTACGCCTCTATCATTTCGTACCTTTCAATGCCATAGTGTCCAGCATAGCCCTTCATGTTCATTATTGCATCTATTCCGACAGTATGGGCATCAGTACCTGTGCTGGCACCCACAACAACCAACTTTCTCCCTATATTCTTCCTGATGTATTCATCTACTTCAGTCATACTCATTACTGAGCTTTCAACCTTGGTAACCTTAACATCCGTCACATCTATTGTATGAATGCAGCTTCCATACACTACAAAGAAGGAGTAGCCGACTCCCAAGTCAGCCATATGCACTACGCTGGGTTCTTCTATGCCCATCTTCATTGCATAAAGCTTTGCAGCTTCTGCAGCCAACTCATCGGCTTTTATGGGCAGTGTGAAACTCAACTGCACCTTTCCGTCGTTCATAGTATCTCCATAGGGTCTCACTCTTTTGGGGTCAAAGGTTATATCAAACTCTCTTTTATTCATGGAATACAAACCTGTGCTCATTCAAAACACCTCCGCGTTTTTTGGTTCGGGGTTCGTGGTTCGTGGTTCGGGGGGTTTTTTCGGTTCTCCTCGTACCTCGCACCTCGCACCTCGTACCAAACTTATTTATCCAACATCAATTCTATAAATGGATTCAAATACTTTGCGTCCTTCCGGGTAACTCCGTCCAGTCCCTTTCCACCCGTCCTGCTTCTCTTGACTCCTGCGAATTTGCCCTGCTCCAATGTTGCGAATAGTCCTTCTTCTTCAATATCTTTTAAAAGCACCGCAGCTTTTTCAAGCACTTCCGCAGCTCTGGTCTGAATAATTCCGCCTTTTTTGAATTCGACTTCGTCTCCAATGCTTCTCATATTATTGAATATATATCTTGCATTCTCTATGGAGAGGGCCCTGTCAGCCATGAAGGGTGTGTGTATGGCTTCAGTCATCATTCCAAGCAGCTGTATGCCTTGATTCGTCCATATGGATATCATGTTGAAAAGGGCATCTTGTATGTGTCCCTTGAATATGTTGCCCGTCATGTACTTTGTGGGAGGCATGTATTTCAAAGGAGCGTTGGGGAATATTTCCCTTGCCATCTGCGCCTGTGCAAGCTCCAATAGGAAGCCGTTCTCGATGCCCGGCTCCATTTCAAAGGCATGACCTAAGCCCATCTGCTCTTCAGGTATTCCTGCCTTAAGGGCAAACTGCTCATTTATGAACTGGGAGGCCAATACTGTATGCGCCTCTTCAATTGCATCAGCAGTTGTGAGGTAATTGTCCTCGCCGGTATTTATTATTACACCTGCAAAACCGTTTATAATCCTCGAGAAATTCTGGTCTACCAAAGTTCTCTGCATGTTGATGTCCCTGAAAAGTATTCCGTACAATGCGTCATTGAGCATTACATCCAGTCTTTCAATCGCACCCATTGCAGCAATCTCCGGCATGCAAAGTCCTGAACAGTAGTTGCAGAGTCTTATATATCTTCCAACCTCTTGACCTGCTTCATCAAGAGCTTTCCTCATTATTCTGAAGTTTTCCTGTGTTGCATAGGTTCCGCCAAAGCCTTCAGTTGTCGCTCCAAATGGCACATAGTCCAGCAGGCTCTGGCCTGTCGTCCTTATAACCGCTATTACATCTGCGCCCTGCTTTGCAGCTGCCTGTGCCTGCACTACGTCTTCATATATGTTTCCCGTGGCAACAATTACGTATAAATAAGGCTTCTTTCCCTCTCCAATAGTGTTCAGGTATTCTTCCCTCTTGCTCCTGTTGCTTCTTATCCTGTCAACCATTTCAGCTGCCAGCTCATAAGCTTTGTCTTTGATTTCCTTTTCAGGCTTAGCAGAAAGTCTGGTCAAATCCAGCTCTCCAACAGCTACCTTCTCGGCAATTTCTTGTGTTGTAAGCCCCGTATTCAATACTGCGTTTGTCAGGAAGTATGCCGCTCCCATGTTAAGACCGCCGTTATTCTTTATGTTTTCTACAACCACATTGGGCAGTGGTGTACCAACATCGTTCACACCATCAACTCCAAGAAGTCTTGCTATTGTTCTCTCAACTGCAATTGTAGTGTGGATGTCAATGAATTTCTGCATGTCTTCTGCTATACTTCTAGCTGATTCTCTTGCACTGTTTATCTGTTTTCTGTCAAGATTCAGATTACTCACGTAAACACCTCCGGTTTATAGGTTCGGGGTTCGGGGTTCGGGGGGCTCTTTCGGGTCTCCTCGTACCTCGTACCTCGCACCTCGTGCCTGAATTCAATTATTATTCATTATTTCTTCAGCCTGGCGCAGTATCTCTTCAGGTACTCCCATCATGCGGGAAATGTTTATCGCATCCTGGGGCACCCTGGATTCGCCTTCCACCTCTATGAGGGTGTAATCCATGTACTCGGATATTGCATCAGGGTCTTTAATACTTTTAAAATCTATATTCCTCAGGCCTTTGACCTGCAGGCACTTGATACCTTCACTAACAAGTCCGTCAAAATGGGTTGTGATGACAGTTATACAAGGTTTATCCGCAAGATAGGTTATTATTGCCTTCGATATGGCATAGCCTTCATGGGGGTTTGTTCCCCTGGCCAATTCATCTATAAGCACCAGCCCTTGTTCCGCTGACTTTATAAGCGCTTCCTTCACCGATTGAATCTCCGCGCCAAAGGTGCTAAGCCCCAGGTCTATTGACTGCTCATCCCCTGCAGAAATATATATAAAAGCATTCAGGCCGATCTCCATGTGCTCTGCAGGCACGAGAAAACCGTGTTGAGCCATTGCAGCCAGCAAACCGATCATCTTCAAGGATACTGTCTTGCCTCCCATATTTGCTCCTATAATAAGAGCCACGCCTTGATTCAGGCTTACGCTTACGGGAGTAAAGGACTTGCCTTTTTTTCTGAGTCCTGCCTCTACCAGCGGATGCCTTCCATTAACCAGCACCAGCCTTGCAGTATCGCATATCAGCGGCTTCACCCCATTATAGCCGTTGGCAAGGTACGCTTTTGCAACAACCAGGTCAAATTCTGCTACGGCAGACATAACCTCAAGTATCTCGCTGCCTCTGCCCCCTATCTGCTTTGAAAGCTTATCGAGTATGAGCGCCTCCTCTATGGCTTCCTCTCCCTTCATAGCCTCGATGATTTTCATCAGCTCCAGCATGCCCTCATCCGGTCTGACCCTGTAAGTCGCATTTATATATGTTTCTCCTACAGCCTGCAGCATACTGATATTATTGAGCTTCTTTATCAAATCAAACTGACTCTTGCTCACGGTTATTTCACCATTGGACCTTATGGGTATACCTAGCTTTTCTTCAGCTTCTTTTACGGCTTTCTTCCTTAAGCTGTCCAGCTTATGCTCACAAGATGCCTTCTGTTTTCTTATTTCAGACAAAGCAACGGAATAGTTGTCATAAATATAAAAGGTCTTTATTCCTGTCTTTTCAGGATCAAGCACAGCTTCTACCCATTGAAGCTCGTTTATAATATACTTGTCCGGAATATCCCATTGCAGTGCTTTCTGGCTTTCCGAAATAGCTTTCACCAGATAAATAAAATTTTTCAGCTCAAAAAGCTCTACAACACTCAATACTCCGCCGGCTATGCATCTTTCCACCGACTTCCTTATGTCCTTTATCAGCCTCATATGTGTTCTTATTTCGACGAATACAGCCCTCTGCACATTTATAAGCTTCTTTAGCTCATCTACTCTGTCCAACTCTTCCAAAAGCTGTTGCTTGTGGTCAGCCTCAAAGGCCTTGATATTATCCTTCAGTTTTTGGCCGAAGGGAGTCATGGGATGCAGCTCAGCCAACACCCTTTCGAAATCCAATATTGCTTTTGTTCTATCATCCATCAGCATATTAATTACTCTCCCTGTACGACATCAAAAACGGGTATGTGCGGAACTGCATTCTTCATAGTATCAAGCAATTCCAAAGGCTCAAAATAATAGCCCTCGGTTGAATACGGATTAACTGTTACAGCAATGATGTTTATATTCTCCACTACCCGGAGCTCCATACCCATTTTTTGAAGGATATGGAATTCTGCGGCAGGTATAAAAATCCTGGTAGAATCTTTTATAATAATCTTAATAGAACTCTTCTTATTCAGCAGTATATCCTTTATGGTACCTGCAGTTGCAGAGCCGCTCAATACTATATAAGCAGTGTCCTCCTTCAGATTTTCCGAGATGATATCTCCTGCATGAAGAGAAGTCATCGTATCAAGGTAGTCCACGCTGCCATCTTGAGCAATCACAGCCGTCTTTCCCATATCAACAGCATTGTAGGCAATATCCCTTACATACTCTTCTTCTATCATCGGCACAGAATAGGTGTTTATTAAATGCATGGTTTTTTCTACTACTCCATTGATGTTCCGAGCCAGTGCAGCACCTGTTGCCAAAACCGTTCCGTCAGAAACATAAGGAGCTGCCGAAGCACGCCTGTCCAAGGAGCCATCAATAAGTATAAGCTCCGCTCCCAGTCCTTGCATCTCAATGCACATTTCCTTAATAGTTGCTGATGAGTGAGGACCTGATATTTCCACATATCCGTCCTCAGTGGCACGGCCAAGTACAACCCTGCCCATGGGAGTATTGTAGTCAGTCACCCTGAATATCTCTATCCCTGCATGCTCTCCTTTTATAGCACTTTCTACTGTTGTCAGTATTGTGCCGCGGCTAACAAAAATAGGAGGCTTTTCAGTTTCGGTAAGCACATCTTTTCGCTCTCCGTCCCTGCCCGTGGAAACCAGACCTAATCTTATTCCCTTGGACTGAGCCTGACTGATTATCTCATTCAAGGTCACCGTCTTGCCGGCATTTTTGGAGGTACCCACTATGGAAACTATTTTGTTTTGCGGGTAAATCAAATCTATCAGCTGTGTGTTAGCCATGGAATTCTCCTTTTATGGTTCGAGGTGCGTGGTTCGGGGTTCGGGGGGTCTTAAGCATGACTACGAAGTTTTATATGGTTAGACTTCGTGTCATAGACAGTACCAAGCCCGGGGTTCGTGGTTTTCCTCGCACCTCGTACCTCGGACCTCGTACCTGATTTAATAAATATTACTCTTGGCAGCTTCCGCCGCTGCAGCAGCATCCACCGCTGCTTTCCTTTTTATGTCTTACTTCTGCTCTTTCTTTTCTAAGCATTTCCGTTGGTTCAAGATTCAATGCATTTCCAGCCAAGAGGCCTGCGACACCGGACAGTTCGTCTTTCTTCTTCCCTGTGCAAGCTTCACAGCTGCATGGTTCTTCAACATACTCAGGCTCAGTGTAAGTGGTAATAACCCCTTCAAAGTTCCTGAGAATTACTTTCTTCTTACTCTGTGAAATTAAATACTGTGGCATTACAGGTATCTTCCCGCCGCCTCCAGGTGCGTCAACAACGAAGGTTGGCACGCAGAAACCGGAAGTATGTCCTCTAAGACCTTCAATTATCTCAATGCCCTTGGATACTGTAGTCCTGAAGTGCTCTATCCCAAATGAAAGGTCGCACTGATAAATATAGTAAGGTCTTACTCTTATTTTTACAAGTCCGTGTACAAGGTCTCTCATTATGTGTACACAGTCGTTTATTCCTCTTAAGAGCACTGATTGGTTGCCAAGTACAATACCTGCATCAGCAAGCTTATTGCAAGCCGCAGCAGCTTCAGGAGTAATTTCCTTCGGATGATTAAAATGAGTGTTTAACCATACCGGATGATACTTCTTAAGCATGTTCACAAGTCCGTCGGTTATTCTCTGCGGCATAACTACCGGAGTCCTTGAACCAAGTCTAACGATTTCTACGTGCTTTATTTCTCTGAGCTTGCTGATGATGTATTCAAGTACGTCATCACTTACAAGCAGTGGGTCTCCGCCGGAGAGAAGCACGTCTCTTATAACCGGGGTATTTCTTATATATTCAATTGCCTTATCTATTCTTTCCATAGGCATCTGTTCGTCATGCTGTCCTGCAAATCTTCTTCTTGTACAATGTCTGCAGTACATTGAGCACTGGTCTGTGATAAGCAGAAGTGCTCTGTCGGGGTATCTGTGAGTCAGCCCAGGCACCGGTGAGTCCTCATCTTCATGAAGAGGGTCAAGCATGTCTGCATCTGCTTTGTGGAGCTCCAGGGAATTAGGCACAGCCTGCTTCCTTATGGGACAATTCGGATCGTTTGGATCCATAAGGGATGCATAATATGGAGTAATTGCTCCTCTTAAGGTTTTCAAACATTCATGTACCCCTGCTTCTTCTTCAGGAGTAAGGTTTATTACCTGTTTAAGCTGGTCAACTGTTGTTATTCTGTTTGCTACCTGCCATTTCCAGTCGTTCCACTGTTCCGGAGTAACATTCTTCCATAATGGTATGTCTTTATAGTTTCTCAATACCTCTGCCTCCTTAAAAATTCTTTCTGGTTCGGGGTTCGGGGTTCGGGGTTCGGGGATTAAGAAAAGCCTCTGAAGCCTATGCGGACGACCACTGGTCGCCCCTACATTGCAGAACGACGAGGGCGTCGTTCCCTACGCGCACCACGCACCTCGCACCTCGCAACCTCGTACCCGTTCTATGCATAAAGCTCTGTGAAAAGGTCTCTTAATTCTTTGCTGTCTCTGAGTATCTGCAGTGTTATTTCTGCATGTCCCTTAGTATAGCCGTTTCCAATTATCATAGTAACGTCGCTTCCTACACCTTCAGCCCCTAAAGCTGCTTTTGTAAAGCTTGTAGCCATGCTGAAGAAATATACGACACCGATATTTTTTGTAGCAAGTATGCTTGTCATCTCAGTATCATTTATATTTACGCAGTTGATAGTCACATCGGCCAATGCACCGTTTGTAAGCTCTGATACTTTGTTCATTATTTCTACAGGCTTTGTAGCATCACCTACGAATATTTCATCACATACACCAAGCTTTTCTAATCTTGCTGCACTCTTAGGACTTCCACAGCAGCCTATAACCTTGCCTGTAATTCCTGCTCTTCTCTTTGCTTCATAGCAGCATAGCGTTCCGGACTTTCCCCCTGCGCCTATTATGAAAACTTTGTCTCCCGGTTTAACAAGCTTGGCTGTCTGGGCCGGAGCACCGGCTACGTCGAGGGCTGAAAGCGCGAGCTTCTCTGGCATATCGGCGGTCAGCTTTGCATATATCCCACTTTCGAAAAGTATTGCTTTTCCGTCTATATCCACCTGGTCGATATCTTTTCTGATTTCTTTTATTTTATCTATTCTAAGAGGAGTCAGTGAAAGTGATACAAGTGTTGCTATCTTGTCGCTAACCTTTAAGTCAATTTTGCCTTCCAAGGCAGTTCCTATCTTTTCAACTGTACCTATGAGCATTCCGCCTGAGCCTGTAACCGGGTTCCTATGCTTGCCCTGCTTTTCCACAATGCCAAGCATTATCTCAGCTATCTTCTTTTCGTCCCCGTGAGCCTGCTCTTCTATCTGTGTGAAGCTGGCAGAGTCGATGTTCAGGGTCTGGACATCGATAAGTATTTCATTGTCATAGAGCTCATTCATGTTGTTATCAATTTTATTCGCTGGCTGCGGCAGTACTCCAACCGGTTCTATAACCCTGTGAGTACCAAATTTGCATCCCTTTTTCATGTGCCTTTTTCCTCCTTAATTATATACAATTTATCTTTTACACGCTTTAGAAAGCATTAAACTTGTTACTTTTTAAACATACGCAAGTTATATGCCAAATATCCCATACCTGATGAATTTCTGTGAGCGTGCACCCCGGAAACCGCACACCGCTTGCATATCTCGTTGTTACAAATAAAAAAAAACTCATTTTAGAATGAGTTTTTTTTAATATATTTATCGGTTTTTTTGAAATTAGCAGTATTATTGCCTAAAATTCGGCATCATACATTTTAATATTATATTTGCCTATTTTGTACTGCAGTGTCTGCCTTGGCACATCAAGCACCTCTGCTGCCCTTGTTATGTTGCCCTCACACTTTTTTACAGCCTTCTCTATAAGGCTCCTCTCAAGGTTATTCAGCGTTTCCTTCAAGGATTTAATCTCATGGTCCTCATGTGTAGCTCCGGATTTGCTAAATATCTCCCCCAAGTAATAGGGCAGGCACTTGCTGTCAATCGTATCTCCATCAACAATGTTCATGGCCCCTTCTATGGCATGCTCCAGCTCCCTTACATTACCTGGCCAGGAGTAGCTCATAAAAAATTCCTCCACATCGTCGCTGACATGCTTGACACTTTTGAGCAGCCGCTTGTTGTACTTTTTGATAAAGTGCTCCATGAGCAGATGTATATCATCTCTCTTTTCCCTTAATGCAGGCATTTTAATCGAAATTACGCTTAAACGGAAGAACAGGTCATCCCTAAGGGTCTTATCCTGAAGTGCCTGTCTAGGGTCTATATTTATAGCAGTTACTATGCGCACATCCACATGAATGGTTCTGGTATCACCGACTCTTCTCACATTTCCATCCTGTATAACTCTCAGAAGCTTTGCCTGCAGCTGCAGAGACATGGAGTTGATCTCATCCAGGAACAAGGTTCCGCCATTAGCTATTTCAAAAAGTCCCGGTCGTGTTTCCGCTCCGGTGAAGCTGCCTTTGATTGTACCAAAGAGTATGCTTTCAAGCAGCGTCTCGGGAATTGCCGCACAATTTTGGGCAATGAATGGTTTATCCCTTCTGGGGCTTGCATTGTGTATGGCATGCACAAGCAGCTCCTTGCCTGTACCTGTTTCACCGTATACCATAATCGGCGAGGGTGATGAGGATACTGTCAAAGCGTCCTTCTTAAGCTTCAACATGATCTCTGTCGTACCTATTATATCAGCAAAATTGAAAAACGCTTTGCTGCCATCATAGCTCTTTTCAACCTTCGCATCCTTCAAAAGTACTGCCTGCAAATCTACAAGCTTTTCAGAAAGCTTCTTGACCTCAGTAATATCTCTTGAAACTTCAAGAGCACCAATGACACGTTTCCCTGAAATTATCGGTATGGTTGAATTGACGGTAGTTATCTGAACGCCTTTGTAGTTCTTAAAAGCCTGCTGATAATTAATAATCGGCTTCCCTGACTTTATAGTCTTAAGTATGGTGCTGGTATCCTCTGTCAGAGACGGATATATCTCAAGTATGTGTCTGCCCAAAGCGTCCTCCGGATTTATATTATCTAATTCCGCTGCAAATTTATTGTAGTATACTATTTTGCCCGAGCTATCGACAATGTGTATACCTTCTTCAATATTATCCAATATGTCTTCAATATTTTCCTTGAACAAAGAATTCAACATGCTGGGTTCCCCTTTCTTAAGCCAACTTGGCTTAGGGTTGTCCTGTCTCGGTAAAGCCGCCGATTATTCGGCACAAGGCTTATATTAAAAGCAGGTAGACTGTCACCTGCTGTTTATAAATCACGCATTATGTTGAACGCACCTAAGAATTCGTATGTGGTATAGTGCGAATTCAACTAAAACCAAGGAAACATTTGTGAGGAATCTGAATGGGCAATTTAAAATGTTTTCCTCAAAATGCTTAATATGTTACCTTTATGGTCATTTCATTTGTATAGACTTCTCCTGCGTTTATGCTGAGCCTGTACTTCAAGTATACACTATTGATCAGGCTATTACAAATACTTATGTCAAGCTTATGCGTCAGTATCGACAAATCAAATACTCCGTATTCTGTCCTATATTCGTTTTTTGTTTCACAGCCTATGCGGAAAGCCATTCTAGAGCTTATGGCTCCATTTCTTATAAGCACAGCTTCTCCCTTTCCCAGCTTAAGCACGGTAGTAGTTCCCTCCAAGCCAGATATCTCGGACTCCTCATAGCTGATGCATCTGTTGTCCTGCTCCTCATAATATTTGCCTTCAGTATAAAACTCCATGCCGTCTATGGTGCCTTGACTGTCAGACTGGGAGGATGTAATATGCAGCATTATCGGTTTTCCTTCATTCATTATATTAATCTCCTGACCGATTATACATATTTTTGGCTCGTGGTTTAAGAAAAGGCTTCGAAGCCCTGCTCTAATCCCCGAACCCCGCACCTCGTACCTCGCACCTACAGCAAATACTTCTTTATCTCTTCATCGCTGATTGGTTTTACGTACATGTACTCATATTCAGTATCACTTTTCTTGCTGAATTTTATTCTTACGCTGTCCTTTTCCTTTTCTTTGCTGTACCTTGCAGCAACAGAACCGGCAAATACCATATCCTCATGAGAAATCAACCCGACCGTTGAGGGTGCAGCTACGATAGTCGAACCGGTACAATCTACAGTATCAAATATTATATATTCGTCCTTCAGAATATTGTTAATAAGCTCATACTCATTTTCATTTCTTGTGCATACAATTTTTAGTGAAGGGGAAACCCTCAAATGTCTGCCAAGCTTTAGAAGCTCTACATCCACAGGCTTCACGCTATCTTTGCCGTACTTGTACAAATCTTTGAGACGGCTGGCAAATTGAGGTTCCGTAAGCATGCATCCCCCCGCAGGCGAAGGATAGTCCTTGATTCCCAGCTCCATAGCCAGCTGTATTTGCGGCTTCCTTGACTTGCCGCTTATACCCAGAAGGCTTGTCCTGTCAACAAGCCCATCTATTTCCATTTGTGTAGGAGCAAGATTCAAAGCGCATAGGGGTCTCAATATCTTCTCTTCAAAACCGGATTCCTTTTGCACTATGCCCAGGGACTTTTTATTCTGGGACATGGGCCTTTGATCCAGTACTTCCCCGGTAATGAGAAAATCCCCTTCAAGCTCCTCAAGTAAATTGCCTGCATACTTCAGCATCATTGCATGGCAGTCAATGCATGGGTTCATATTTTTCCCATACCCGTGCTTGGGGTGCTTTGTCATAACCAGATGGTCTTCTGTAAAATCAACTATCCTTAAAGGCATGTCTATCTGTGCTGCCATTTTTTCGGCATTCTTGGACCCAAAAAATGCGGAAGCAAAGCAAATTCCAATTACCTCAATACCTTGCATCTTAATCAGCTTTGCAGCCAATATGCTGTCAAGTCCTCCGGAGATTAACGCAAGAGCTCTAGTCATAAAATCAAATCCTTTCGGGTTTTCTGGTTCGGGGTTCTAGGTTCGGGGTTCGGGGGATTCCTTTGGTTCTCCTCGCACCTCGTACCTCGTACCTCGCACCTATCTTCTTATAAATTTTAATTTGTTTTCTTCAAATAATGTAATAAGCATTCCTTCATTGGACATATGGGATAGGAAGGCTGAGACAGTTGAAACCGCAAGGTAATACTGTGGTATCGTTTGCTTGATTCCGTATCTGCCAACCATATGCGCTACGATTTCCTCCCTGTCTAAAGCTTTGCTGCATATATCAATTATGTACTCAATTATATCCTTAAGAAGCTTTATATTAGCATCCAGCGTGTTCACCGGGTCTGTCAGAGCCTCCCCATGGCTGGGTACATAGTAATCATAGCCCATGGACTTAAGGCTTTCAAGAGTGTTGATGGACTCTCCGATTCCTGTAAAATATGGGAGTCCATGCTTTTCTAATATGCCCTTTGAAAAAAAGGAGTCTCCGGCAAACAACACTTTATCGGCTGTAGCAACTCCAACCATTGCTGGGGTATGACCATGCAGCGGCACTATATCAAGCACAACTCCGTCTATGTTCAGCTGCCCCTCTTCCAGTATATAGTCAACCTTCGTCCCTTTTGCTTTCAGGAACTTCGTGTCCAGCTCCTTGAGCGGATAGGCTGAGTAGAGATAAAAGGGCTCCAGCTCAGGATATTCAATGATTCCTTTATCAAAAGGCGGGGCATATATATCACAGCACATCCGGTTTTTTATTATGTCATTGCCGCCGCAGTGATCAGCATGGGAGTGGGTATTTATTATTGCCCCTATCCCCATGCCGTTTTCCTGCATTATTTTCATTAAACGCCTTCCGGCATCATCGTCTAGTCCCGTATCTACAACTATACTTTTGGATGGATTATCGACATTTTTTATTATGCCAATTTTGGCAGCTCCATCCAGGTAGTAAGTATTGCCTTTAACATGAACAAGCTTGTATCCCATCTATTAATCTCCTTCTTATGTACCGAAAATGTGGACGACCACTGGTCGCCCCTACCGCGGAACGACGAGGGCGTCGATCCCTACTCGTTGTGCCTTTCAATTGCCAGTTCTATAAGCTTGTCGATCAGCTTGCTGTAGCTGACTCCGGCTGCATCCCAAAGCTTGGGGTACATGCTTATCTTGGTGAAGCCTGGAATTGTATTGATTTCATTTACATATATCTTCTCGGTCTCCTTCTCCATGAAGAAATCCACTCTGGCCATTCCGCAGCAATCCAGTGCTTTGTATGCCTTAACTGCAACTTCTCTTAGCTCCTCGGCCTTGCTCTCTGCTAGTTTTGCAGGAATAACCAGCACCGACTTGCCGTCATCAAAATACTTTGCTTCATAATCGTAAAACTCATGACTTGGGATTATTTCCCCAACTCCCGAGGCCATAGGGTCGTTGTTTCCCAGCACAGCACATTCAAACTCCCTGCAATTGATATTTTCTTCTATCATTACCTTCCTGTCATACTTGCAGGCCTCTCTCAAGCCTCTGATCAATTCCTCCCTGTTGTGGGCTTTTGTGATGCCCACACTGGAACCCATATTTACCGGCTTAATGAATACAGGATAAACAAATTTGTCTTCCACCATTCCGGTAATCGAATCCATATCCTTATCAATATCCGCCTTCAATACCACTGTATACTCGCCGATAGTAAGTCCTGCGTTCTTGAAAAGCTGCTTTGAGAACGCTTTATCCATCCCTAGTGCCGATGCCATAACGCCGCAGCCCACATAGGGAATATCAAGCATCTCAAAAAGCCCCTGTATAGTACCGTCTTCTCCATTAGGACCATGCAGTACCGGGAACACCACTTCAATCCTGCTTTTGTTGCCTCCGCTGAACAAACCGGAAAAAAGCAGATTAACCGTCTCCTCTTTGTCCCTACCTGCTGCTTCTTTTTCCCAGCTGCCATCTGCTATTTTACTTACTTCTCCATTGTATGCCATCCATTTGCCCTGTTTTGTTATTCCAATCATGTATATATTGTATTTTTCTTTATCCATCGCTTTTATTACATTGGTTGCAGACATTAGGGACACTTCATGCTCTCCCGACTTTCCGCCGAATACCACAGCAACATTTAACCTGCTACTCATAAAATACCCTCCAAGCTATTCAAATATAAGATTCTTCGCTGCGCTCAGAATGACGACTAACGCAACTTTTCCAAAAAAATTAACTTTTGGTACACTATATTATTATTCTACTCCCTCAAATATTATTAATCAAACAAAAAAAGCCGGGTTCAAACCAATTTGCTGGTCTGGCCCGGTTTTTTACTTGTTACCTATTGCCACTCAAGCTTCTTTCAGCTATTTCAATCGCTGTCCTGACTATATTCCCACAATCCCTTGAGGATACTGCACCCCAGCCTTCAGACTTGACTATACCGTCTACACCGAGTTCTCTAGCTATTTCGTATTTAAGATTATCTGACATCAGTCCTCTATTTCTACTCATAGCTAACCCTCCTAGCTTTAATTTATTAAAGCATACCTGAATTCGTCCATTCGATGAAGCGGAGCTTCATCGCTGACAGGCAGTCTTGCCTGGAAGGGACATACAGCACGTCTTTTCGCATTTTTTTAAGCAAATATTATATGCTGCGTTTGACTCAGCTGTACATCTATATTTTCTGTGTTTTTAGCCGGTTTTATGTGAAGAAATATGTGGTCAATATGTTTCACACTAAATCCGCTGCATAATAGTTCAATAGTGTGAAACATTTTCATTGATGTTATAAATCGCTGCTATTCCATGTAATCTTCTTTGTGCGATTTATATGAGCATTACTGTGTGAGTGTTCCATCTTCATCCTTTATTATTTTAAGTATGTTCTCTTCATATCCTGTATCTGCATTTATATATACAAAATAGTCGGATTGGTCATGCTTTCCTTTAAATTCGTAGCAAAGCTGCTCCTTATCACCAGGCAGCGGGATTATCGCCAGCTTTACTCTTTCTATTTTAAGTCTCTGGCTGATCTTCTTCTTTGCTTCCTCCTCAGTCAGCTTGGGTTTCGGAATATCACGCTTCCTGTGCGACATAATGTACTGATAAGCATCGAAGCCTACTATTTCACCATTATCAAGTGCGACCTTGACTTTAAGCAGGTCCGGATATATTAGGACACCCTCTTTCGTAACTCCGATATAGGTTATAGTAGTGGTGTTGTCATTTTTCAGGAAATATGTTTCAGTAAGCTCTCCAAAGCCTTGCTCCTTAAGGAACTTCTGTGCTTTATCACTGGCCTGTTGGTCTGTCAGCTTCTTTTCCGGTATATCCCTGGGATTCAGCATCCAAAGGGTCAGTCCGCCTTTTTTGGTTATATCTATACTTATCGTTTTGCTTTTATCGTTATCCTTGGGAGTGACCTCCAAACCAAAGGTGTGTATTTTGCCTTTTCCGGAGCTGGTTTCAATAATTTTACCGGACTTATCCGCTCCAACGAATTTCCTCGCCTTTTCCTTTGCTTTTTCCAGGTTTATGTCTTCTCCCTCCAAGGCTTTCGGCTTGCCTTCTATGACGTTGTCAGAAAAAGGTCCGTCATAAATCAATGATGGATAGTTGGTGAACTTATCTTCCATATTGCCGAACTTGACTTCAACTGCCTCCTTTGACGCTCTTCTCAGCGCAAGCCTGCCTTTATTCCGGATTTCACCGAATTTTATTTTCCCCTGAGCTACGTCCTCTTCCATGCTATGGAGCTGCTCCAGCAAATCCCCGGCATACTTTCTGAGCTTTGAAACCTGATCCATATCCTTGTCGCTGATGGTCTTATTCTGGGCATTGGTTCTGGAAAGACTGTAGCTGTAATCGCTTACCTGGTTCAGGTATTTTTCCGTTTTACCTAGGGCGACATGAGTTATAGGCAGCTGCCCCAGGTTTTCTGCTGCGGAATAGGACTGCATCCAGGTCTGGGACATTAAAGCGTTGCTCTGCACCGGAGATGCTGATACTTCCGCCTTTTCAAGCAGCAGCTTGATGTTTTCCACGTTTGTCACAAGCTCTCTGAAGGACCTCTGGTAGTTGTTCTGCAAAAAGGTCTGGTATTGCTTCTTCTCGGCATAATTGTTATATCCAAAGAAACCCGTAAGTATCAAAGCTGCAGCAAACACCACCATTACTTTATGATACTGCTTTCTGCTCAGCTGCATTTTAAATAGTTTCATAGCTATCCCTCCTATATGTTTCGCACTGAACCTTTAAATTAGTTTCAAAATCCGCGAAACGTTTTCCTTACTTTTGTCCATTCGTGCAGCAAAGCTGCACCGCTGACGGCTTTGCTTGGAAGGGACCTAGCTTTGCATATGCAAAGCTTACATTGATTTTGTCCATTCGTGCAGCGAAGCTGCACCGCTGACAGGCAATAGTATTGCCTGGAGGGGACTTATTTTGCAAAATAGTGCTTTCCTATCACTTTGATGGTAGGTCTCGACCAAATCCATTTATTGGTTGTTTTTGCAGGGTTATAGTAAAATACTGCTCCCCCTGAGGGATCCCAGCCATTCAGCGCATCTTTTGCAGCTTTCAGGGCAGTGTCTCCCGGGGGCTGGAACATCTGCCCGTCGTCTACTGCTGTGAAGGCACCAGGCTGGAATATAACACCTGCAATTGTGTTGGGGAATCTCGGGTCATCCACTCTGTTCAGGATAACTGCGCCCACAGCAACCTGCCCTGTATACGACTCGCCTCTGGCCTCCCCATGAATGCATTGGGCAAGGGTATACGATTCATTGCTTCTTGATGTGCTTTTTCTGGCTGCTGTTGCAGTACCCGTCTTCATTCCGAGGGCTTTTGCTGTTGCATTGCCCACCACTCCGTCTATCTTAAGTCCATGCTTCCTCTGAAAGGTCTTTACAGCTGTTGCTGTTCTCCAGCCATATATTCCGTCTACCTTCCCTTTATAAAAGCCCCAGTTTTTCAATTTTGTCTGCACTTCTTTCACTTGAGCACCTCTGGAGCCCCATCTCAAAAGTATCGATCCAGCTTCATCAGTGATTTGAGAAGTCATATAATTGCTGTATATCCAACCTCCAAAACCAGCATATATGAATACTATAATTATAAAGGGAATCAGCCTCTTCAATCTCTTTTTGAACACTAAAAACACCTCCTGTTATTATTTTTTGTAACAAGAGGTGTTTTATTCATCGAATATATTGAACATACCCAAGAATTTACATTGGGAAAAGTGCGAATTCAATAAAATCAAGGATATGTTTATGCGAAATCTGAATGGACAAGTAAAATTTTTTTCGCAAAACATAGGATTCATAGTTTTATTTACTTTCTAATGTCTGTTACTCATTTTGGCAATTTTCAAGTTCATGCTTTTCGCTAATTCAACTATTTTGAACCTGAGCTTTACTGGTATCTCCTCTTCTGTCCTTGAGGATAGAAGCAGCCTGTATTCTTCTTCTGTCAATGATTCCCTTAGCTCCTTCATGGTTTTTTCAGGCACTACTCCATGAGCAATATCTATGAAGCATAAGGGAGGAAACATGACACACCACCAGTTTTTGCCTTCCCCTTCTCCAATTACAATATTCAAGGCCTGGTACGAGCCTGCAGGAAGTGTAAGGTTTCCATATACCTTCGTTGGAAAATCAGTTCTTGCAAAAGCGGCTTTGACATCATAGAGCTTGCCGTTCTCTTTTATGGCATCCCTGGCAATTGTTTCAATATCTGCCAGACTGCTCTCGATAATGCTTTTTACTTCTGCGATATCCTTAAGCCCCTCAAATCTCCCGCTCATGCTGTTTATTACCTTATCCCTCACCTGCAGCTTAAGCTGCTGATCCTCGGTTGAATCACTGTTAGCGACCACATGGAGCCTGATTATCTTATCGGGGACATCCGCCAGCTCTCTGTCAGTATTTATATAAATGTTCATAAGTAATCCGAATATGAAGAAGAATGTGAGCAGGAAAAATCCAATTTTGTATTTCAAAAGTTTGTTTTTCATATATCTATCCTCCAAAAACATATTTCCCTGGTTCTAGGTTAAGGGGATACGGATACCACTGAACACACGGGTATTCCACGGATTTACACGGTTATTTTTATTAAACTTACATTGTCTTTAGTGGATTTCAGTGTCTTTAGTGGTACACGTTACTTTTATCTTACGACGGACGACCAATGGTCGCCCCTAGTACAATGTAGTTGTGGTAAATTCACATCTACATTTTCTTTTTTATT
>FWPV01000072.1_pt1:332500-361431 | contig 361431 bp, 307 predicted proteins | sample 2228371 | NCBI WGS metagenome assembly FWPV01 (sample SAMEA103939776, study PRJEB20133) | metagenome | reverse complement strand
CTTGCGCAGAGGCAAGTATATAATCTACACCATCCCTCACCCTTTGTCAAATCGCCCGACGCCCGTTCGCACTTTTTTCTCGCTCTCACGCCGCCGCAGCGCCAGACGCTTCGACCCACCCCGCTCAGGCCCCTCCGCCGACGCAGGCGCCTCTCGCCTCCCCGTCAGCAGCCTTGCCCTCCCGCAGGGCACAAATCCTAAATCTACACCTCCCGACCGTAACTGTCAAATCAGATGGACGTCAGATAAAAGATAAATGTGAAGTCCGACGGCGACGTCTTCACCGTCAGAAAAGTCGTAGACGCCGCACCGGACGATTCGAGCACGCCAGAGAGCAATCGCTCTAAAACTGCACAGGTTCGCTGCGTCCCCAATAACTTTGCTACGCGGCGAAAGTGCAATTCGTCAAGATGTTGCTATAATGACAGGGCTGACGCTGTTCAAGTGCGCCGTCTTTCAGCGTCCCGTCTGCGAAAACAGTCCAGAAGACCGTCTCGATGTTTGAATCGTTTGGATCTTTTCACTGCGATCTGATTATCAACGCCGGCGGCGAGAGTCGACGCATGGGGCGTCCTAAGGCGCTGTTGCCTGTTCCGCCCGACAACCTGCCACTGATCGCCCATGTAGCGCAGCGCTTATCGAGGTTGCCGCTCAATCGACTGATCGTGGTCGCCAATGACCCTACGCTGCCGGAAAAGGCGCATCTCCCGGCCCACGCGTCCTTCACGCCTGACGCCTACCCGGGAACGGGTACACTGGGCGGCATCGCCACCGGCCTGCAACATGCGGAAGGATGGGCCATCGTCGTGGCGTGCGACCTGCCGTTCGTCGACGCCGGGGTGTTCGCCCTGCTCGCCCGCTTCGCCGCCGAACAGGACGCTCAGGGCGACCGCTGGGACGCCGTCGTGCCGGTGGTCGGCGGCTACGAAGAGCCGCTTCATGCGATCTATCATCGGCGCTGCCTGCCCGCCATTGAGGCGCGGCTGGCGCAGGGGCAACGTCGCGTGATCAGCTTCATGGGAGACGTGCGCACCTGCTACGTCCACGAAGAGATCCTGCGCAGCGTCGATCCGGAGCTGCGCTCGTTCATCAACGTCAACACGCCCGAAGAGTGGCAATCTGCGCTTCAATTGCTTGCGATGACTCCGTGATTGACCTATGCCAACCGAACTTTTCACCGTCCATACGCCCGCCGACGCCTGGGCGCGCTTCGCCGAACAGTATCGACCTCAGGTGCGCGTCGAACGCATCGCCACTGCCGACGCGCTTGGACGCGTGCTGGCGACGCAGTTGACCTCGCCGCAGAATCTGCCGGAGTTTGCCCGCTCCACCGTCGACGGTTACGCTGTGGCCGCCGTCGACACCTACGGCGCGTCGCCGGGGCTGCCGGCGCTTCTCACCGTCGTCGGCGAAGTGCCGATGGGCAAGGCGGCGACCTTCCCAATCGGCCCAGGCGAAGTCGCGCTCGTCCACACAGGCGGCATGATCCCCCCCGGCGCCGACGCCGTCGTCATGATCGAGCACACGCAACGCGTCGACGAGCGCAACATCGAAGTCTTTCAGCCGGTGGCCGAAGGCCAGAACGTCGTCCAGATCGGCGAGGACATTCGCCTCGGGCAGCCGATCCTGAAGCCCGGTCATCGCCTGCGCGCCCAGGACATCGGCGGCTTGATGGCGTTGGGCGTCGTCGAAATCGACGTGGCTGCGTCGCCGGTCGTGGGCGTCATCTCGACCGGCGATGAAGTCGTGCCGCCGGAGCAGCGCCCTGCACCGGGCCAGGTGCGTGACATCAACTCCTATTCGTTGGCGGCGCTGGCCCAAAGCGCCGGCGCGCGGGCGTTGCGCTACGGCGTCGTCCCGGACGATCGCGCTGCGCTGGAAGCCGTCGCCCGCCGCGCGATCCAGGAGTGTGACATCGTCGTCTTCTCTGCAGGCAGCTCCGTGAGCTACCGCGACATGACCGCCGAGGTCATCAACGACCTGGGCAAGCCCGGCGTGCTGGTGCATGGCGTCAGCGTCAAGCCCGGCAAGCCGACCATCCTCGCCGTGTGCGACGGCAAGGCGGTCTTCGGCCTGCCCGGCAATCCGGTCTCGGCGATGGTGATCTTCGAGCTCTTTATCACGCCCGCCATCTGCGTTGCGATGGGCGCGGCGCCTCCCCCGCGAACGACGGTGCGCGCCCGCCTCGCCCGCAACCTTGCCTCCGACGCCGGCCGCGAGGACTACGTCCAGGTGCGGCTGGAGGAGAGAGAGGGCGAGCTGTGGGCGGTTCCGGTCCTCGGCAAATCCAACCTCATCTATACGCTGGTCAACGCAGAAGGCGTGATCAAGATTCCGCTCGATTCCAACGGCCTGCGAGCAGGAGAGTGGGTCGCGGTGACGCTTGGATAGACGTTTTGCCTGCATCGAACACAAAAAGCAAACACTTTCCATCTGGTGACCGCTATGAATCTCGAATCGCGCAACATCTATCTGCAAGACGTGGCGTTGAGCGAGGCGCTGGAGCGCTGGCATGCCGTCCTGGCGGAGCATGGCCTCTTGCAGCCGCTTCCCGCAGAAACGATTCCGCTCGAGCAGGCGCTAGGGCGAGTTACGGCCGAGCCGGTGTGGGCGAAGATTTCCTCGCCTCACTATCACGCAGCCGCAATGGACGGTTACGCCGTGCGCGCCGAAGCAACGCGCGGCGCCACAGAGACCACCCCCCTGTTGCTCAAGGTCGGCGAGCAGGCCATTCCGGTCGATACGGGCGACCCGCTGCCGGGCGATGCGAACGCCGTCATCATGATCGAGAACACGCATCTGGTCTCCCGTCCCGACGGCGATTACATCGAGATTCTGGCGTCGACGCCCCCTTGGCGCTACGTGCGGCCGATGGGCGAGGACATCGTAGCGACCGAGCTGGTCTTGCCCGCCAACCACCGCATCCGCCCGCAGGACATCGGCGCCATCGCCGGCAGCGGCCATACGGAAGTGACGGTCTATCGTCGCCCGCGCGTCGCCATTCTCCCGACCGGCACGGAGCTGGTCAAGCCGGGCGAGCCGCTCAAGCCGGGCGACATCATCGAGTACAACTCGCTGGTGTTGGGTGCCATGGCGGAAGAGGCGGGCGCGCTCGTCACGCGCCTGCCGATCGAGGCGGACGACCGCAAGGCGATCCAGAAAGCAGTCGAACAGGCGCTTGTCGACCATGACCTGGTGGTCGTCAACGCCGGCTCTTCGGCCGGTTCGGAAGATTTCACCGCCTCGATCGTGCGCGAGCTGGGCGTGCTCTGCGTGCACGGCATTGCCATTCGACCGGGCCATCCGGTGATCCTAGGCGTGGCGCGCCACCGGGCGATCGCAGGCATTCCGGGCTATCCTGTTTCGGCGGCGATGACTTTTGACATCATTGTGCGGCCGCTGCTCTATCGCTGGCAGGGGCAACTGCCGCCGGAGCGGCCTGTGATCGAAGCGGTGCTCACGCGCAAGGTGCTCTCGCCCATGGGCGAGGACGAGTTTCTACGCGTTTCGCTGGGTCGCGTCGGCGGCCGCGTGGTGGCGACGCCGCTCTCCACGGGCGCAGGCGTGCTCATGTCGCTGGTCAAGGCCGACGGCATCGTGACGATCCCGCGTTTCTCCGAAGGCTATCACGCCGGCGAGACGGTGAAGGTCGAACTGCTGCGCTCCCCGCGCACGATCGACAACACCATCGTCGCCATCGGCAGCCACGACATGACGCTCGACCTGCTCGCCGATTTTCTGCAACGCCGTCATCCTCACCTGCGCCTTTCCTCGAGCCACGTCGGCAGCGTCAGCGGCCTGCTTGCCCTGCAACGCAACGAGGCGCATCTGGCCGGCAGCCACCTGCTCGATGAAGAAAGCGGCGAATACAACATCGGCTACGTCCAAAAAATGTTGGGCGAACAGGGCGTGCATGGCGTGTTGCTCGGCTTTGTCCGTCGCACCCAAGGGTTGATCGTCCCCAAAGGCAACCCGAAGCGAGTGGAGTCGCTGGAGGATCTGCTGCGCGAGGATGTGATCTTCGTCAATCGTCAACGTGGGGCGGGCACGCGCGTCCTGCTCGATTACGAGCTCAAAAAGCGAGGAGTCAATCCCCGACGCATCCAGGGCTACGACCGCATGGAGTACACGCATCTGGCCGTCGCCGCTGCGGTCCGGAGCGGCGCAGCCGACTGTGGGCTGGGCATCCTGGCGGCGGCGCGGGCGCTCGACCTCGACTTTGTTCCGCTCTTCGACGAACGCTACGACCTTGTGATCCCCCAGGAGCATTATGAGTCGCCGCTGTTGCAGCCGCTGCTCGAGATCATCCGCGATCGGGCGTCAGGCTTCGCCGCCGCCGTCGAGTCGTTGGGCGGCTATGGCGTGGAACAGATGGGGAACGTGCTGGGTGAATTTTGACAAAGAGCAAAAACCATCTGAAGGGAAACCGGCGAATCGAAGGTGCAGCTCCCCAGCCGCGCGCTTTCGGCAGACCGCAAGGTGTTAATTCAAAGGAAGCGCAGCTGTGCGCTGCGTCCACTTGAGCCGGTTGTCGAGGCCCAGAAGCCGCCTTGACAGGCCGCAGCCTGATCGGCGAAACTTCTCTCATTCCGTAGATTTCACGCCTCATCGGCTGCATCTTCCAAAGGAGAGCTTCCCCATGGCGCAGAACACGCTGCCTTCTGCGGCGCGGCTTGTGATCATCGGCGGCGGGATCGTCGGCTGCAGCGCCGCCTATCATCTGGCGCAGCTCGGCTGGCGCGATGTGATCGTCCTCGATAAAGGCGCGCTGCCCTACAACGACGGTTCGACCAGCCATGCGCCCGGCGGCATGCATGTGACCAATTACAGCCGCATGATGACGCACTTCGCCGTGCAATCGGTTGAAATTTACAGCCGTCTGCCGGACTTTGAGCCGGGCCGGCCGATGGTGCGCCGCGTCGGCGGGCTTGAGGTGGCGTACACGCGGGAGCGCATGGAAGATCTGAAACGCAAACAGGGCGTGGCGACCAGCTACGGCGTCGAAGCGCATCTGCTCACGCCGGAAGAGACGCTGGCGCATATCCCTCTTCTCGACCCGAGGGTGATCCACGGAAGCTTCTACGCCCCGCTCGACACGAACGTGATCGGCTGGCATGTGGCCGGCTCGCTGGCGAACGAGGCGACGCGCATCGCGGGCGTCCAGTTTTTCCAGCAGGCGTCCGTCGTCGACATCGAAGTCCGCCGCGGCCATTTGGCTGCGGTCGTCACCGAACGTGGGCGCATCGAATGCGAGGCCGCGCTGCTTTGCGCCAACATTTGGGCGCCGGCCCTCAGCGAAAAGGCAGGGCTGGTGATCCCGCTGCTCGCCGCCCAACATCAGTACACCATCTCGACGCCGTTGCCGGCGTTGGCCGAGTTCGCACAGGCGGCGGGCGGCCGAGAGATCGTCCATCCTATCCTGCGCCACCAGGATTACTCGCTCTATTTCCGGCAACACTGGGACGCCTACGGGATAGGCAACTATCGCCATGAGCCGCTGATGGTGCACCCTCGCAAGCTGGGCAAGACGGCGCAACTCCCCTTCACGCCGGAGCATTACACGGTGGCCTGGCGCGCTGCGCAAGAGCTCATTCCTGCGCTGCGCGGCGCGGGGCTGTCGCACGCCTTCAACGGCATGTTCGCCTTCACCGTGGACGGCTTCCCGGTGATGGGAGAAAGCGCAGTGCGCGGGCTGTGGACGGCGGTCGGCGTCTGGATCACCCACGCAGGCGGCGTCGGAAAGGCCATCGCCGAATGGATGACTTACGGCGAGCCGGCCATCGACGTACATGAGGCCGACATCAACCGCTTTTTGCCCCACCAGAAAACCCGGCGCTACATCGACCTGCGCTGTGCGCAGAACTATCGGGAGGTCTACGACATCGTGCATCCCCTGCAGCCGATCGGCGAGCCGCGCAACCTGCGCCTCAGCCCCTTTCATCGTCGGCTGGTCGAGCAGGGCGCCGTCTTCTTTCAAAGCGCCGGCTATGAAGTGGCCCAGTGGTATGAGGCCAACGCCTGTCTGCTTGCAAAATACGCAGCGCGCATTCCGCAGCGCAGCGGCTGGGAGGCGCGCTTTTGGTCGCCGATCCAGGGCGCGGAGCATTTAGAGGTGCGCAACAACGTCGGCCTCTTCAACCTGGCTGCGCTGGCTGTGATCGAAGTGCGCGGGCCGGGCAGCCTGGCCTTCCTGGAATGGCTGTGCGCCAACCGCATCGATCGGCCGATCGGCAAGGTCATCTACACGAGCCTGTTGAACGCACGCGGAGGCATCCAGGCCGACCTGACTGTCGTCCGCCTCGGCGAAGAGCGCTTCTGGGTGATCACCGGCGGCGCGCTGCTGCCGCGCGACCTGGCGTGGCTCGAACGTCATGCACCGACGGACGGCTCGGTGCAGATCGTGGACGCCTCCTCTGCGTACACCGCTGTTGGGCTGTGGGGGCCGAACGCCCGCCGCGTGTTGGAGAAGGTGACGGACGCCGACGTGAGCAACGCCGCTTTTCCCTACTACACGGCGCAGGAGATCGAGATCGGCGCCATTCCGGCGACGGCGCTGCGCCTCTCCTACGCCGGCGAGTTGGGCTGGGAACTGCACACGCGCACCGAGTTCGCCGCTGCGCTGTGGGATGCGCTGTGGGAGGCGGGCCGCGCGTTCGAGATGATCGCAGCGGGCGCCGGCGCCTTCGACTCGCTGCGGCTGGAAAAAGGCTATCGCCTGTGGGGCCAGGACCTGCACCCGGACGACACCCCGTTTGAAGCGGGCCTTGAGTGGGCGGTGCGACTCGATAAGGGAGACTTCATCGGTCGCCAGGCGTTGCTGCAGGCCAAAGCCTCCGGCGTTCGGCGTCGGCTTTGCTGCATGACCTTCGATGCGCCGGACGCCATGGCGCTGGGCAAGGAGCCCATCTTCGTCGGCGATCGCTGCATCGGCTACGTCACCAGCGCCAATTACGGCTACGCCGTGGGCAGACATATTCTCTACGGCTACCTGCCGCTTGCGTTCGCAGCGCCGGGGACTCAGGTCGAGGTCGCCTACTTCGGCGTGCGTCATCGAGCGACGGTGGCTGCAGAACCGCTGTACGATCCGCAAATGCAGCGCCTCAAAGGCTGATGCGCGACGGAGCTCACCCCCTGAATTTAGCGCCCAGGCGTTTTATGACGACTTCCCCAGAGGCGGCGTTGCAGCGCGTCTGCTGAATTACGGCGACAGATCATAAACCATAGGAAGACGACGTGTGCGTGGCAGGGATCGGCTCGTAAAAACCTCTGGCGTTCCCCCACGAGGGGCGACGCGCGCATGCGGCTGACCGGGCGCAACGGACGCCTCCTCATGGTCGGCCCCGCGCCGGCGCATCATCCTGGAAGAAGAAAACTAAAAAGGGGTTGACAAGTGAAGAAATCTCTGCTATGCTGAAAGCGCTTTCAGAAAACGCTTTCAGATCGTCTCAAGACAAAGTTCCATTATTGATGTAAAATCTCACCGCATGCGTCGATTGTTTTCTTGTCGGCGCAAGTTGCATTTAGAACCATTTTCCAGAGAAAAGACGCTCCCTTATCCCGATCGTTTTGTAAATTTATCGGTTTGCTTTTGTCTTTCGAGTATCCGTCGATTCTTGTGAACAAGAACATCAGCATAAACGCTGCCGTACTGTGAAAGCGCTTTCAGAGAATCCAATGATCCACAATGACCAGCGAAAACCTCGGCCTCGGCCCACCATTTCCGATGTGGCGCGGTTGGCCGGCGTCTCCATCTCAACGGTGAGCCGCGTGCTGAACGACACTGCGCCCGTCTCGCCGGAGGTGGAGCAACGCGTGCTGCAGGCGATCGAGATGCTCAACTATACGCCTCATCTGGCTGCGCGCAACCTGGCGGTGCGCAAGACGGAGACGATCGGGTTGTTGCTGCCCGAGGTGGGCAACAACTTTTTCGCCCCCTTGCTACGCGGCGTTGAAAACGCAATTCGTCCGACCGAGTATCAACTGTTGGTGCACGCCAGCCTGCGCGTTCCCGACCCTGCGCCCTGGCGACATAGCCCCATCGGCGAACATAACGCCGATGGCATGTTGGTTTTCGTCAACAGCATGGATCAAGCGGAGTTGCTGCGCAACTACGAGCGCGGCTTCCCGATGGTGTTGCTTTTCTTCACGCCGCCGTCCAACGCCAGAATTCCCTACGTGGGCTTTGACAACACGACAGGGCTTTGTCAGGTCGTGGAGCATCTTGTCCAGGTGCACGGACGGCGAAGAATCGTCTATCTGCGCGGGCCGGTCGGCAACTTCGATTCCGAAGAGCGCGAAGCAGCGTTTCGCCAAACCATGGAGCGACTCGGGGTCCCGGTCTATCCGGAGCTGGTGGCGCGCGGCAATTACTCTTCGATCAGCGCAGAGCAAGCGATCCAGGAGCTCATCGAGCGCGGGGTGGATTTCGACGCCGTCTTCGCCGGCGATGACGATGCGGCGACAGGCGTCCTGGCTGCGTTGCGGCGCAACGGACGCTCGGTGCCGGAAGATGTGGCCGTCGTTGGCTTTGACGACATTCCCTTTTCGGTTCACCTCAACCCGCCGCTCACCACCGTGCACGCGCCGGTGGAGCAGGCCGGGTACGTGGCCGCCAGCAAGTTGTTGTCGCTCCTGGCCGGAGAGACGCCGGAGCTTGCCACCCGCCTGCCTGTGGAATTGGTGATCCGCCAATCGTGTGGCTGTAACCGGACGTAAATCAAGGTTCAGCGGCGATGCAGGTCCACATACAATTGTTTGGTCGATCGTTTTTCAAAGTAAGGAGAACTTCACGTATGCGCAAACTCTTTTTCCTCTCGCTTTCCTTGTTGCTGATTGCAGCGATGGCCGCCGCGTGTGGTGCGCCGGCGGCGCCAGCGCCAGCTGCGCCGGCTGCGGCTGAACAACCGGCGCAGGTCGAGCAGCCTGCAGCCGCTGCACCGGCTGCAGCCACCGGACGCGTGCAGATTCGATGGTTTGTCGGCTTGGGAACAGGCTCCAGCGAAGATCAGATCCCTGCCCAGGAGGCGGTGATCAAACGCTTCAATGAGTCGCAGGATCGCATTGAACTGGTGGCGGAATTTGTGCCGAACGCATCCGCCCGCGACGTCCTGGCCACGCAGATCGCTTCCGGCAGCGGGCCGGACATCGTGGGGCCGGTCGGCTGGGGCGGCTCGAACGCCTTCTACGGTCAATACCTCGATCTCACGCCGCTGATCGAGGCGGACGGCTATGACCTGACGCAGTTCAATCCGGCGCTGGTGAACATGTACCAGACCGAGGAGGGTGCGCAGGCCGGTCTGCCCTTCGCCGTCTTCCCCGCCGCCGTCTTCTATCAGACGGAGATGTTCGACGAGGCCGGCCTCAACTATCCGCCCCGCAGTTACGGTGAGAAGTACATCATGCCGGACGGCACAGAGGTGGATTGGAACTGGGACACGTTGACGGAGCTGGCCAAAATTCTCACCGTAGACGCCACCGGCGCAGATGCGACGATGCCGGAGTTCGACGCCACCAAGATCGTGCAGTACGGCTTCATCTTCCAGTGGCAGACCCATCCCAACTACATCGGCACCTACCTGGGCGGCGCCAACAGCCTGCTCGCTCCCGATGGCCGGACGGCGCAAATTCCCGAAGGCTGGCTGAACGGCTGGAAATGGTGGCACAGCGGCATGTGGGGAGACCAGCCCTTCATTCCCACCGGCCCGGTCGTCCAGTCGCCGGAATTCGGCAGCGGCAACGCCTTCTCCAGCGGCAAGATTGCGATGGCCGTCGTGCCGAGCTGGTACACCTGCTGCATCGCCGACGCCGGCCAGAGCTGGGACCTGGCGGCCATGCCGACCGACGCCGCCGGCAAGGTCAACAGCCGCATTGACGCCGACACCTTCCGCATTCTGAAGGACACCAAGCATCCCGAAGAGGCGTTTGAGGTGCTGAAGTTCCTCATCGGCGAGGGTTCGTTGGACCTGCTGGCCGTCTACGGAGGCATGCCGGCGCGCACCGCCGATTTCGACGAGTGGCTGGCCACCAAACAACAACAGTTCCCCTGGGTCACCAACTGGGAGGCCATCTCCGCCGGTTTGAGCTACCCCGACGTGCCCAGCGCGGAAGCGTATGTGCCCAACTGGAGCCAGGTGTGGGATCGCGTCAGCGCCCTGGACAGCCTGATGGTCAACGAGAAGAATCTCGATCTGGACGCCGAGGCGGCCAAGTTGCAGGCCGATCTGCAGGCGATCTTCGACGCAGCGCAGTAAGGAAGTTGAGTCAGGGCGACGCAGTTGCCATCACTGCGTCGCCCAATGAGTTTTCCTCAGGAGTGAAAGCATGGCCGTGATCAGCAAAGCAGCGCCCCATCCTGGCCCCAGGACGCGCACCGGCGGCTCGAGAGCGCTGGCGCGCCGCGAAGCGATGTGGGGGTATCTGTTCATCTCTCCGTTCATCGTCGGTCTGTTGGCCTTCACCTTGATTCCGATCTTAGCGACGTTTGTGATGAGCTTCACCAATTTCAACCTCAGCGGCGCAGCCACCCAGTTCGTCGGCGGCAGCAATTACCAGAGGCTCTTTCGCGACCCGCAGGTGTGGTCGTCCCTGCTGGTGACCGTGCGCTTTGCGGCGATCGCGCTGCCGGTCGGCCTGATCCTGCCGCTGGGGCTGGCCATTCTGTTGAACAGCGACTCTTTACGCGCCAAGGGGCTGTTTCGCACGCTCTTTTATTTCCCGTACATCGTGCCCTTCGTCGCCGCCATCTTTGTATGGGGGGCGCTGCTCAACTCAGAGACCGGCTGGATCAATCAATTTCTACGTTGGGTGGGCGTTGCCAATCCGCCCAACTGGCTCAACAGCACCGTATGGATTTATCCGGCGTTGGTGATCCTAGGGCTGTGGGGCATCGGCAACGCCATGTTGATCTTCCTCGCCTCTCTGCAGGGCGTGCCGACGGAGCTGTACGACGCCGCCAAGATCGACGGCGCTGGCTGGTGGGGGCAGATGTTCAACGTCACGCTGCCGATGATTTCGCCGGTGATCTTCTATAATCTGACGCTTTCGCTCATCGGTCTCTTTCAATATTTCACGGTGCCTCTGGTGTTGAACCAGGGAACCGGGGCGCCGGGCGGCGCCACCATGTTCTACAATCTCTATCTCTACAAGACGTTCTTCACCTATCAGAACATGGCCTACGGCGCGACGATGGCGTGGCTGCTCTTCGTGATCATCCTGGCGGTGACGCTTGCGCTCTTCCAAACCGCCAAATATTGGGTGTATTACGCAGCGGAAAGTCGGTAGGACAGGAAGGTGAATGATGACGGCGACAACTTCCTCCGTGCAGGCGGTTGCGACGGAGCGTCGACGCAGCCGGTCGATGCGCTGGAGCGTGATCGTGCGCTCCGCAGTGGTGACGCTCGTGACGGCCTTCCTGGCCTTTCTCTTTCTTTTGCCCTTTTTCAACATGGTCTTCACCTCGTTGAAAACAACCGCCCAGATGATGCAGCCGGGCGCTCCGGTCTGGCCCGCGATCCCGGGCGTTTTTGAATATGAGGGCAAAGAGCTGGAGCTCTACCTGGTGCCGCTGGAAGACGGCAGCGTGCGAGAGCTGGCGATTGTGCGCAAGGGGCGGCAACAGAGCACCTTCATCGACCCCGATCATCCGGAGGCGGGCGAGATCGAATGGAGCGGCTCCTGGCGCGCGCTGCAACGGCCCTGGCAGCTTCATCCCGCCTGGGGCAACTATCGCGAGGCCTGGGAAAAGATCGACTTTCCCATTCTCTTTCGCAACACCCTGGCCATCGCCCTGATCGGGCTGACCGGCACCGTGATCTCTTCGACGCTGGTGGCCTACGGCTTCGCCCGCTTTCGCTTCCCCGGTCGCGGCTTCCTCTTCACCCTGTTGCTTTCGACGATCTTTCTGCCCGCCGCCGTGACCATCGTGCCCACCTACGCCTTCTTTGTGGCGATCGGCTGGGTCGGCACGTGGCTGCCGCTGACTGTGCCGCACTTTTTCTCAAACGCCTACAACGTCTTTCTGTTGCGGCAGTATATGTTGACGATCCCGCGCGAGATCGATGAAGCGGCGCAAATGGACGGCGCCAATCCCTTCCGCATCCTCATCTCCATCTTGTTGCCCCAGTGCGCGCCGGTCGTGCTGGCGGTGGCGCTCTTCCACCTGGTCTTTGCCTGGAACGACTATTTCGGCCCGTTGCTTTATCTTTCCACCCGCTTTGACCTGCAGCCGATTGCGGTGGCGCTGCCCCGCTTCAACAATCTCTACGGCTCCAACCCGCCGTTGATCCAGGCCGCCTCGTTGATGGCGATGGCGCTGCCGGTGCTGCTCTTCTTCCTGGCGCAGCGCGTCTTTATGCAGGGTGTGGTGATCACCGGCGTCGAAAAATGAACGGGCCCCGTGCGTGAGATGGAAAGTGTGAACGTGAACATGCAAATCGCTCGCTTCTTCAGAAGGTCCAACAGAAAGGCGTCGTCGAATGTCCGCCGGGCCGGCCTTCTCGCAGCCTGTTTCATCCTGCTCTGGACGATGACCGGCTGCACCCCGATTGCGCCTGCAGCCTCAGAGCCGCCTTCGCCGCAGAAGCAAGGCGTGTTCATCGACCCAACGAACGAGATTGGGCCGATTAGCCCGTTCCTCTTTGGCTCCAACTACGGCCCCTGGGTCTCGCTGCGTCCGGAGACGCTGCCGCTCGCCGAGGAGATGGGCGTTCGCCATCTGCGCTGGCCTGGCGGCGCCTGGGGCGATGAGAACACCGTGACGCCGTTGCAGGTGGATCAGTTCGTGACGTTGGCGCGGCGCCTGGGCGCAGAACCCTACATTCACGTCCGTTTTCCCAACAGTTCGCCCGAGCAGGCGGCGGCGCTGGTTCGCTACGCCAATGTAGAGAAGGGCTACGCCATTCGCTTCTGGTCGATCGGCAATGAACCCAGCCTCTACGAAGCGATGGGCAAAGGCTGGAACGCCGAGGAGTTCGCGACGGCGTGGCGCGCCTTCGCCGAGGCGATGAAAGCCGTCGATCCCACGATTCAGTTGTTAGGGCCGGAAATCCATCAGTTCACGGGCGCGGAAGACGTCGATCCCAAAGACAGCGCCGGCCGCGACTGGCTGCGCACTTTTCTGGCGGTGCACGGCGACCTGGTGGACATCGTCACCGTGCACCGCTACCCCTTCCCGAACAACGTCGAGCGCACCTCCGCGACGCCGGAAGATCTGCTCGCAGACAGCCCGCGCTGGAATCAGATCGTGCGCAACTTGCGTGCAGTGGTTCGCAACGAAACCGGCCGTGATCTGCCCATCGGCTTCACCGAATTCAACTCCCACTGGAGCAACGCGGCGGGCGGCGCAACGACGCCGGATTCTTTCCTCAGCGCGCTCTGGCTCGGCGATGTCCTGGCTCGGCTGATTCAAGAGCGCGTCGATGTCGCCGACTACTTCTTGCTCGTGAGCGGAATGGCGCAGGGGCACGGCGCGCTTACCCCCTATGCGCCGCGGCCCGCCTACTACGTCTACCGTCTCTACCGAATGTTTGGAGACCACCAGGTCGCAGCTTCGTCGAGCGAGTCGTGGGTGAACGCAGTCGCCGCCCGCCGCGCGGACGGCGCGCTCACGCTGCTGCTGATCAATCGCAAGGATGAAGCGATCCCGCTGCCGCTGCACGTCGAGGGAGCATCGAGCCTGCGCGTGGACGTCTATCGCTTCGACGACGAACACCGGGCGGAGCTTGTCGAAACGGCCCAACTCGACTTGCCTGCGATGATTGAGGCGCCTGCACGGTCGATGACGTTGTGGGTGATGCAAGAGCCATGAGCAGGACGATCTCGCGCCTGGTGGCGGCGCTCTGTTTGCTCGGGATGTTGCTGGGCGCTGTTGCAGCGCCTGAGCCTGAAAAGGGAGATGGGATGACTGCAAGCGAACGGACTGTGGAAACCTCGCCCCGCCGTCCTGAGGTGACGATCTGGGCGCCCTACGCCGGTCAGCTGGAGATTGACACGTTGACGGCGAACGCCGATTTGATCCGGGAAGTGAATTTCTTCTGGTATGAGCTGGGCCGCGACGGGCGCATTTCAGGCGGCGTCAAAAGTCAGCCGGCGCTCGAGCGGGCGCGCGCCCTGGGGATGCGCGTCGTCCCCTCCATCGTCAACCGCGGCTTCAGCCGGGAGGCGGTGCTGACCGCCATCGCAACGCCGGAGGCGCGCGCCAACCACATTGCGGCCATCGTCGAGCTGGTCGAGAGCAACGGCTACGACGGCGTCGACATCGACTACGAGAGCCTCGCCGCCGAAGACCGGGACCTCTTCACGCTCTTCATCGAAGAGCTGGCGGCTGCGCTGCACGCCCGCAACAAAGAACTGTCCATCGCCGTGCACGCCAAAACCGACGACGCCGGCGCCTGGGGTGGACCGGCTGCGCAGGATTGGCCCCGCCTCGCTGCAGCGGTGGACCGTTTCAAGATCATGACCTACGACTACCATCACGGCGCGAGCCCGGCCGGGCCAATTGCGCCGCTTTCCTGGATCGACGCAGTGCTCCGCTACGCCGCCACCGTCGCGCCGCCGCGCAAAACCTACGTGGGCATCCATTTCTACGGCTACGAATGGGTGGGCGGCTCCGGCAGGGGCATCGAATGGCGCCAGGCGGTGAAAACGGCCCAGATGTACAACGCCGCAATCCAGCGCGACGAATCCGGCGAGGCCTGGTTCCGCTACGACGATGGCCGCTACACCGTCTACTTCGCCGACGCCGAAAATTTGCGCGTCAAGTTGCCTGCCATCTCGGCGGCGCATCCGGACCTGGCCGGCATCGCCATCTGGCGGCTGGGCGGCGAAGACCCGGAAAACTGGCGGGCGATTCGGGAGTGGATTGAAGGCGGCCCATAGCCATCTTGGTTGAGCCACGAAGGCGCACGAAGAAACTTTCCTATCTTCCCCTTTCGGACATCTTCGCACCCCTTCGTGGACCGGATACGCTTCAGTTTTCCACCTGAACGAACTCACTGTTGACAACCTGGTAGACCCAAATCTTCGGGTCCACCAGATCGCCGTCCGGCTCGAAGCGCAGGGGGCCAAGGAGCGAGTCAAAACGCTCGCTGCGCAGGCTGTTGGTCACTGCGCTGCGCTCGAAAGCGTTCGCCTTGCGCACGGCCTCGGCCAGCACCTGCATGGCGACGTAGCCGTTGACCGAATAGGTGTCCGGGTTGCGATACTCGACCGCCTGATAGGCTTCGATCCAGCGGCTGTCGGCAACGTTGCGGGGGCTGGGCGCAAAGGCGGTGACGTACATTCCTTCGGCGGCGCCGTTGGCCTCGTCGATGGTGGCGGCCAGAAAAGCGCCGTCGCTGGCGAGCATGGGCGCGGTCACGCCTGCCTCCACCAGGGCTGCGCGCAGATAAGGCGCTTCAATCTCATAGCCCGCATAAAAGATGGCGTCCGGCGCAGCGGCGCGAATCTTCGCCACCTCGTCGGTGTAAATGCTCTGACCTTCCTGCACCTCGATCCGCACTGCGACGCCGACCCCGCGCTGTTGTAAATTCTCGATCAGGCTGGTCGCCAGCCCGCGGCCGTATTCCGTGTCGTTGTGCAAGACGGCGACCGATGTGGCCTTCAACCGGTCGGCGAGAAAATCGGCGCAGACCTTCGCCTGCACGGCGTCGTTGGCGTTGACGCGAAAGAAATTGTCATAGTTGCGCTCCGTCAGGCTCTGCTCCGACGCCGTAGCAGAGATCACCACCAGCGGCAGATCCTTGTAAACTTCCATGGCCGCCAGCGTCTGTCCGCTGTTGAGATGACCAATGACCGCCAGCACGCGCTCGCCGTTCGCAATGGCCTGCCGAATCGTCTCCGCCTGTTCGACCGCCACTTCGCTGTCCGACTCATCGTCCAGCGGGCGCACGACCACGCGATAGCCGAGCAGCCCGCCGGCGTTGTTGATCTCAGCTGCGGCCAGTCGCACGCCGCCCAGCACCGTCTGCCCGCCGTTAGCCTGAAAGCCGCTCAACGGCACGGCGACGTAGACGATCACATCCCCGCGCGTGGGGCCGGCGTTGCGATTGCATCCCGCCGCAATCATGGCGAAAAGGAGAAGCAGAAGCATCCAAAGCAATCGTTTGTTCATCGTCGTCTCAATTCATCTGTTGTTGTAAGCCATCGTAGCGATACACTTCGTTGAGGCTGCTCACCAGGTCATCCAGCCGTTTGACCTGCTCCAGAATGTCGTTGCGCAACCGTTCGGCGCGACCGCTGTTGATCGCCTCGGCGTTGAGCAGCTGCACCTGGCCGTAGACGGTGCCCAGCGCGGTCAGGCTCTGTTCCATTTGAAGCTGCGCCTGTTTCATGCGTGCGTCGAGCTGGCGCAGCGTCTGCCATTGATTTTGCTTGCTGCTGATCACCTCATCGAGCTGGCGCTGGACGTCGGGATTTTGCTCGCGAGCGCGCTTTTCGCTGAGCTGCTGGATGTCCTGCGGCAGGCGGGTGCGGTCGCGCGTGAGCAGGTCGTCGGCCAGGTAGGCGTCGAGCCGCAGGGCGAGCTGGTAGATGTTGCTCACCCAGTCGGAGATCTGATTGGCGGCGTCTTCAAGGCGCTCGCGGATCAGCCCGGCGCGCTGTTTGCGCACCTGCATCTCAATGCGTCGTTGATATTCAAGCGCCTCTTCGACTTCGGCGCGCAGCGTCTTATCCTTGATGCGGCTGGGATCGAGTTGCTCTTGAAACAGCTCCAACATTACGCGCGCGTTCGTCTCGGCGTCGGTCAGGCTGGAGTAGACGATCAGCCCCAGGCCGATCAGCCCCAACGCCAGCCAGAGCTCGCGCGGCAGCCCCAACGGCCCCGGCGCCAGGAAATAGACGAGCAGCGTCACCGCGATGACGACGGCGCTTTCCCACCGGAAAATTGCATATTGCAGGATGGCGTTGCGCGCCTGGCGCTGCACTTCGGTGCGCATGTCGGACATAGCCGGTCTGGTGCGTGTTGCGTGATTCAGGGCCTACGCTCCTAGAAATAGGTCGAGATGATGCGATACAGCTCCTCGATGTCGGCTTCATCGGCGCGACGGAACTGACCGCCGCCGATGCGCGCTATCTCCGTCAGTGCGGCTTCATCGGCGTCGCGGCCAAAGCCGATGGTGAAGATCACGATCGGCAGCGATGGGTTGCTGCGCAGCAGCACGCGCAGGTCGGAGAGCCGTCGAGCGCTTTCGTTTTCCAGGCCGTCCGTCATCACCACCACGGCGTTGATGGCGTCGGGCTGGTTCTCCTCCTGCAGGGTGGCGACGGCCGCGTAAACGGCGTCGATCAGCGCGGTGCCGCCGCCGGCCTCCATGCGGTCGATCATATTCTCCAGGCGACGGCGGGTCGGATCATCGAGCGGCGCCAACAGGCTGTAATCCTTCAGGCCGGAGCCGAACTCGATGATGCCGACGCGGTCGCGGTCTCCGCGAATCTGCGCCAGAAAGGCCTTGAGCGCGCGTTTGGTGGCCGTCAATTTGGCCCCCTCCATGCTGCCGCTGGTGTCGACGACGAGATAGACGTTGGTGGGGCGTTTGGTGTAATACCAGTAGTCGCGCACCACGTCCACGACTTCGGCCGGCGGCATCTGCAACGTGGTCTGCGGCTGTCGCCAGTCGACGGCGTCCGTCCCTGCAAAGGGGCTGCCTTCGCTTTCGAGCGGGATGCTCAGATCCGCCGGTCGATAGCCTGCAGCAAGAAGGCGGCGCTGGGCCGGCTCGGCGGTCAGAAATTCGGCGAACGCCTGAAAAGTGCGGCGCTGATTCGCCGTCACCGCCAGCTCTTCCTCAAGCTGGCCGAGTTCGAGCAGGGCCAGCGGATGGTCGGTCCACAGCGTGCCTTCGGCCGGATAGATGGCGATCAGGCGTTCGCCGCTGTGACGTCGATTCCAGTCGATGACGACTCGCTCCTGGGCCACAAAGAGGTCGAGAAAGTTGCGGCCTTCCTGCTCGAGCCGCTCCACCACGCGATCCTCGTTTTCGCCGTAGAAGCGCACCGTGCCCTCGACCGCTTTGACGTACTCAAGCACGTCGGGGCGGGTGGCCAGTTCAACCGTAAGCCCGCGCGTGACGCCTGCCCCTGCGTAGAATTCCGCAAGCACGGCGAGCAGGCCGCTGGCGTGATTAGTGTTAGGGTGGCTCCATTTGAAATCCGGGTCTTCTTTGGCGCGGCGTTGCACGTCCTGCCAGCGCACCGGCGCATCGGGCCAGCCCAATTGCCGCGCCACATCCTCCCACGCCGCCAGCACGATGGGGCTGACCGCATAGCGCTGCTGGGCGCCGATGCGACGTTGCCCGATCGGGATGGCGCTCTCGCCCTCTCGACCTTGCTCCATGAACGAGGATTGCCATAGTTGCTCGAGGCGGTCGAGCCACAGGCTGCTATCCGGCGAGATGGCCTGGAACGGCGGGCGGAGCTGGGCGGCGCGCACCATTTCCTCCGGCTCATAGGTCACAATCTCAACCTGCATGTTTTTGCCGTCAGGCGTTCGCCGCTGCTGGCGATTGAACTCCTCGGCAAGCTCGCGCAGCACCGGGGCCATCACCGGCGAAACCGCCGCCGTCAACACGGCGCTGTCCGGCGCCCAGGTGAAGGTCGGCGTGGGGGCGGCGGGCGCTTCGCTCGTGAACAGATCGACAACCTGCCGCACAGTGTTCACCACGACCGTTGCGCCGCAGCCGAAAAGCAGGAGGATCACAAGCACCAGTGCGGCGGCTCGATTCTGCGTCGCACGTTTTGAGGGGCGAAAGGATGGTTTGCTCATGTCGCTGCCCTCACCGTTTCACATTCAGATCGAACCAGCGCAGCAGCGCTAGCAACGTGTCTCGATCCGGGCTGCGCATGGCGGTCGTGCGCGGCACGATGGAAAGAACGCCGCGCTCGGCCCACTTCGTGAACAGGCTCTCCGGCGCCGCATCCACCGCGATGTTGGGATTCGCCGGGCGCAATCCATAGGCGAGCGCCGCCTTTTGCTGCTCGTCGCCGAGCAGGTAGCGCTGAAACTCCAACGCTGCATTCTTCTGCAGCGCTGTCGTCTCCGGGCCCACCCACACGGAGAAGGGGAAATCGAACCAGGTCAGATATTGAGGATAATAAATGCTCAGCGGATCTTCCCAGCGCGTGATGATGCCTTGCATATTCTGGAGCAGATCGCTTTCGAGCAATTGTCCGCCGTCGCCGACGCTATAGCCAAACAGCGCAAAATCCTCGGCCGTGTAGGCGGTCGAGCTGCTGAAGTCGGTGACGGCGCCCATCAATTCCTTCAACCACTTCTGGAACTCAGGGTTGACGACATCCTCGACGGAGATGTTGGTGCGGCCATAGTACTCGCCGGCGGCGGCGATCATGGCGGCCAGACCGCCGACGTTGCGCGCAGGATTGGGCACCACCAGCTTGAAGAAGCCCCAGGCCGCCTCGCCGCCCAACTCGGGCCATCCTCCCGCTGCGATGGCGGCGTCGTGGATCGTCCGCCAGTTGATTTCGCCGAACTTGCGTTCAAGCACTCTGGCGCGGCTCTCGTAGAGGCCCCAGGCGAAGAGGCTGATGGCGATGGGCCGCGCCCGATACTCGCCGTCGGTCAGAAAGACGTCGCGACCCAGCCGCTCTTTGTAGGAGGCGTTCGCCAGCTCCACCAGATAGCGGCTGTCGGGAATCCAGGCCACGGGAAAATGTTCCAGCGCCTTGCGCTCCTCGTCCGTCAATGTTTCAGGCGTCTGGCCGTTCAACAACGCTCCGTATTCATTGCGATCCCAACGCCCCAACGCCGTCAGGCCGTCCACCGCTTCGATTTGCACCTGGATCGGCGCGCCGTCGATGGTGCGCTTTTCGGCGTTGAACTGTTCGGCGGCGTTGCGCACCCATGGCTCGATCGGCAGCGAGGTGAGGATGCGGATCGAGACGACGTCCGGCCGTTGCACGGTGAGGCTCGCGCCGGCGCTCCCGCCGCCCTGATTGGTCAGCAGCACCGTCAGCCCGATGATGAGCAACGTCGCTGCGATGATAGAAACAAAGATAATGCGTGTTCGGTTCATCGGCTATCTTGCTCGCAATCCGAGGCGGCGTCCTCAGAAGCACTGGTTCAGAAGCATTGATAAGGGAAAAGTTGAAAGCGACGACATGCAGGCCAGGGGCTGATTCAGCGCCCAGCCTGCATATCTGTGCAACAAGCGCTTAATTCTGAATCCCGAGTCTTTTCTTGCGCTCAGCGAGCTGACTGTTGAGTGCGCTGCGCTCCAGAATCTCGTCCATCTGTTTATCGAGGCTGGCGGCGCGAATCTCCGAGGCGGTCGTCGCTTTGTCAAGGCGGGCGCGAATGCTGCCTGCAATGCGCTCGATGTCGCTGTCGCCGGCGCCCATGAGGTCGTCCAGGCTCTTCATCGCCTTGATCGTCGTCTCTTTGCTCTTCGCCAGCTCGAGCAGCGCCTGCAGCTCCTCGCGCTGTTGTTTCATGGTCGCCAGCCGCGCTTCCAGCTTAACCTTGGCATCGAGCAGCTTCTGGAACTCCGCCTCCTGACGCTGAAGCTGCTCTTTGTAGGTCTCCACCAGCCGCTGCGTGCTGTTCAGCCGGCTCTGGGCCGCCACAGCCGCCGCCTCATTGCCCTCGAGTAAAAAGGCGTCGATGGCGCGATCGAGCTCATCTTCCTTCTGCTCGAGTTCGACCAGTTTGCGTTTGAGCGCCTTGGCTTCGCCGCCTACGGTTGCGGCTGCGTCCTCCAGGTCTTCGAGATTTTGTTCAACCTGGCGGATGTACTGGTCGATGACGGCAAGGCTGTTGCTCTTGAGCGCCTGATCGACCAAAGCATGAAGATTGGCGGAAATCAACACTGAAATTTTGTCCAATAAAGACGCCATCTGGTTATCCTCCCTGAATTTTGTCTGTTTGAACGCGCTGCGCCGAAACGGAATCAACGGGAACGGGTGAAACCGGCCACTTGGGCTACGCCGGAACGTGACTCCACGTTTCAATACGATGGAGATACGCCTGCGGTTGCAGCCCCGTTTCTAGCCGTCATTATAGATGGAGCAACCGGGAAAAACAATGACAATCCGCTGACGGCTGGATTGCCCCTTGCTGACATCTGACCTCCCTGACGCAGACGTTGTGGCGGTTCGCCGTAGAGGATTTCGGACGATCCCCTCGGTGCATGGGACTTTAGTCGCTGTCAACCCTCGCTATTTTCTTTTCAATCTTCTCTGAACAATCGGTTCCGGCGAGACATTCGAGTCACGCCAGACATTCGAGATACGGTGACAAACAGAGGAGCTTATCATGACGACGGTGCATTCTCAACCTGAGGGACAGTCCACCCTGATCGACGTGCGGCGGCTTGCGCCGCGCGAACGCCATCCGTTGATCTTCCAGACCTTCGACGAGCTTGCGCCGGGCGAGGCGTTCATCCTGGTCAACGATCACGACCCGCGGCCGCTCTATTATCAGTTCCTTCATGAACGCCCCGAACAGTTCACCTGGAACTATCTGGAGCAAGGGCCGGAGGTCTGGCGCGTGCAGATCGGCAAGGCGGCGTAATTATGGCGGTGGACGTCCGACAGCCTGCACTGTTTCAGCTTCATCAGGAGCGTTTCGTCTACGCTCAAGCGCCCAGGCTGGTCTATTGGGAAGCCACGCAATCGTGCGCGCTGGCGTGCGTCCATTGTCGAGCCGGCGCCATTCTCCGGCGCAGCCCTTGGGAGCTGACCACCCAGGAGGCGCAGGCGCTGCTCCGCCAAATTGCAGATTTTGGAGGCGACGCTCCGCCGCATTTGGTCATCACCGGGGGCGATCCGCTGCAACGTCCGGATCTCTTCGACCTGATCGCTGAGGCGCGCAGGTTGGGTCTTTCGGTTTCCATCACGCCGGCGGGAAGTGCAGCGCTGACGGAGACCATCGTCAACGCGCTGCACGAGGCCGGCGTCAGCAGCATCGCCCTCAGCCTGGATGGTTCGACAGATTCCCGCCATGACGCCTTTCGCGGCGTGGCCGGCTCGTTTGCGTGGACAAAAGCCGCGGCGCAGGCGATTGCCACAAGAGGCATTCCGCTGCAGATCAACACGTTGGTCAGCGCCCAAACGCTGGACGATATTCCCGCCATCTATGACGAACTGCGCTCCTGGAGCGTCACCCGCTGGGCGCTGTTCTTTCTGATCGCCGCCGGACGCGGGGCCAGATTGGTGGAAGCGACGCCCGCCCAGAGCGAGCAATTGCTGAACTGGCTGGGAGAGCTGACGCGCAACCCGACGACGCCCTTTCTCATCAAGACCACCGAGGCGCACCACTATCGTCGCATCCTGGTGCAAAAATTACGTCGCCGCCTGTCGGAGGAAGCCATCCTGGCGACCTCCGCAGGCCGAGGATTCGGCGTTCGCGATGGCAATGGGATCGTCTTTGTCTCGCATATCGGTCAGGTCTTTCCCAGCGGCTTCCTGCCGCTGAGCGCTGGCAATGTGCGGAAAACGCCGTTGCCGCGCATTTATCGAGAGAGCCCCCTCTTCCAGGCCTTGCGCGATCCGGACAGATTGCAAGGGAAATGCGGCGCCTGCGCGTTTCGCATTATCTGCGGAGGCTCCCGTGCACGCGCCTACGCCGCCACCGGCGATCCGCTCGATAGCGACCCGCTCTGCCCCTATCAGCCGCGCGATGAAAAATGCAGCGCCACGGGAAAAGCGATGTCGATAGCTTCTTGCAAAGGTGTTTCGTAGAAATGAACGCCGGCGCGGTAAAATGAATCACTCATTTCATGTTACGCCGTTGAACCTGGCAATCGACAGGGCGAATTGAGCAAAAGGAGGTGCGGCCTGAAGCCGCACCTCCTCGGTGAATCGCAAGATTTTGTCTCTTCTTCCAGCAAGCCGCAAGCATCCTGGAAGCCTGGATTCCGCAAATGAGGCGAAAAAATCATGCAAGCCAGAGCTATTCTCTTTACAGCGCCCAACCACTTGACCATCGAAAGAGTGCAAATTCCCGCGCCGGTGGCCGGCGAGGCGCTGGTCGAGGCGCTCTATACGCTGATCAGCCCGGGCACTGAACTGCGATGTCTGGCCGGGAAACAGGAGGGCGCCCTCTTTCCCTTTGTTCCCGGCTACTCGCTCGTCGGCCGCGTCCTCGCGCGGGGGCAAGGCGTATCCATCCCGGAGGGAACCCTCGTCTACTGCAATGGCACAGCCGCCGCCGACGTCAATCTGACGTGGGGAGGCCATGTCAGCCACGCCGTGCGCAGCGAACGGGAGCTCTATCCGCTGCCCGACGGCGTGGACCCGCTGCACGCCAGCGCCGCGCATCTGGCCGCCATCGCCTATCGCGGCGTGCGGCTCAGCCGGCCCAAACCGCATGAGACCGTCGCCGTGGTGGGGTTGGGCGCCATCGGCGCGCTGGCGGCGCGGCTTCATGCGCTGACCGGCGCGCGCGTCGTCGCCGCCGACCTGTCGCCCGTGCGCGTGGCGGCGGCGCGTCGGGCCGGAATCGAGGCCCATCTCGTCGACGGGACGCTCGCAGCCACCTTCGCCCGCATCCTCCCCGCAGGCGCCGACGTCGTGGTGGATGCCACCGGCGCGCCGGCGGCGCTGCCGCAGGCCATCGAGACGGCGAAACTGAAACCCTGGGACGACGGCGCCGACCCCGGCGCGCGCGTCGTGATCCAGGGCAGCTACGTCGACGCCTTTTCCGTCCCCTATCAGCCCGCCTTTCGCCGCGAACTGACGTTTTTCGTGCCGCGCGACGCGCAGCCGCGCGATCTGCGCGCCGTGCTCGACTTCATGGCGCGCGGTGCGCTTAACGTCAGCGGGGTGATCAGCGACGTGCGCCCGCCTGAAGCCGCCGCCGAGACGTACGCCGAGCTGGCCGAACCGAATGCAGTGCTGATCACGGCGGCGTTTCAGTGGGCCAGGCCGTGATCCAGCGGCAACCACATCCCATGAAAGGGAGCCGTCTCTGGCGGAACGTCTCCGCCTGGCTATGGGAACAGTTTGAGCGCTGTTGCTGTCCTTTGGGGAGAAGACCCCATGCAAGGCCGGAGGACGGAACGCCTATAAAATCTGCTGCCCCAAAAGCGACGCCGTCAACGCCACAGCCATCTCCGCCGTGCGGTTGCCTTCGTCGAGGATGGGGTTGACCTCCACGATGTCGAGCGAGCAGACCTTCTCCGACTCCGCCAGGATCTCCATGAGGAGGTGCGCCTCGCGAAAGGTGAGGCCGCCCGCCACAGGGGTGCCGACGCCGGGCGCCACGCTCGGGTCGAGCGCGTCCATGTCGAGGCTGACGTGGATGCGCGGCATGCGGTTGAGCCGCGCCAGCGCGCGCCGCGCCACCGTCGCCATGCCCAACTCGTCGATGTCGCGCATGGTGTAAACGATGATGCCGCTGTGCGCCAGCGCAATGCGCTCCTGCGGGTCGAGGTCGCGAATCGCAATCATGACGATCTCCTGTGGCCGCAGTTTGGCGCCGGGCGCGCCCAGGTTGACCAGATCGGGATGCCCCAGGCCGCTGAGCACCGCCATCGGCATGCCGTGAATGTTGCCCGAAGGCGTCGTCTCCGGCGTGTTGTAATCGCCGTGGGCGTCGATCCAGATGACGCCAAGCGGTCCCTTCGTCGCCATGCCGCCGATCGTGCCGATCGCCATCGAATGATCGCCGCCAAGAAAAATGGGGAAGTCCTCGGCGGGAAGCTTTTGCGCCACATCATAGATGGCGCGACAGGCGGCTGTCACCGCCGAAAGGTGACGCAAGCCGCCGCCGGCCGTCTCGATCCAGCGTTCGCTGCGCACTTCCTCTTCGTCGCGGCCGGCGACGGGGACGTTGCCGATGTCGTGCACCATGTGGCCGAGCTGCGTCAGGCGGTCATAAAGGCCGGCGTAACGCACGGCGCTTGGCCCCATGTCCACCCCACGGCGCTGCTGGCCCAGGTCCATCGGCACGCCCACGATTTTGACCCGACGCGGATGTAGGTTCATTTCCATTGATTTGCCCTCAATGTGTTGGATCGATGGTTCCTTATCCTACACCAGGAGCGCATATTCGGTGAACAGACTCTGCGTCCAACGACATGAATCGGCTTTTACGCTGGGGTGAGAAGAATTTCCAATCGGTGGAGAAGAAGGAGAGCGTGGTGCATACAGGCCTGTATGCACCACGACGGGAGTCTCAGGGTCTCACCACCACGCGCGTGCCCACGCTCGCCCAGTCATAGAGCGCCTTGGCCTCCGGCACGCGCAGGTTGACGCAACCATGGCTGACCGGCGTCCCGAAGTTGTTGTGCCAATAGGCGCCGTGGATGGCGAAACCGCGGTAATAGTACATCGTCCAGGGCACGTCGGGCGTATCGTAACCGGGGCCGCGCATGCGCGTCTTGTCGTATTTCACGTAGATGCGAAATTCGCCCGGAATCGTCGCAAATCCGGGCTTGCCGGTGCTCACGATGGTCTCGAACACCGGTGTATCCCCCTGCCAGGCGATCAGTTTCTGTTCGGAAACGATCACCTCGATCCAGCGTTCGCCGTCGGGCGGCGCGTCTGTGCGGAAAACGACAGGGGCCGCTTCGGCTGTTCCTTGGGATGGAATTTCGGGTTTGGTTTCTGCTTCCGCCGTTTCCGGTTTTTCGACAAGAGGCGCTGCGTCGCCATTCATAATGACGATGGGCGTGAAGATCTCTTCGTAGTTGAGGTTGCTGTGCACCACTCGCAGTCGGAGCAGATGCTCGCCGTTGGGGTAAGGCGTTGTGTCCCATGTCAGAAGCGGGGAAGGAGCCACTATCGGTTTTTCTCCCAGTGCGAGAAAAGTCGCCCGATCGGCGTCTCCGTCGAGCAAAAGATCGAGCTGCCACTTCCGAAACGTTGGATGCGTAGCAAACCCCTCAACGGTCACCGTCCCACTCACGATCGCATTGGCGGACGGGGCCGTGATTGCGCCGTCGTGCTGGGCGAACGCGGCCGCATTCGTCAACAGGACGAGTCCAAACGCCAGCAGCAGCGCGCGCCCGACGTGGTCCCACAGGCGGATCATCGTTTTACATCCTTTCTATCCATCAACACATCCATCGCTATCTGCACATGCGTCCTCTTCGTTACGCGGGTCGCCAACAACCTGCGCCCGATTCCAGAACCCGATTTCTAGAAACCATGGCCTGCCGCCCATTGTACCACACGCTGCGATCTGGCGGATTCGGCGCAGTTGTGGTACGCTGCCCCTTGTTATGGCGTCTGGGACTTACTATCAGATTCTACAGGTGGCGCCAGATGCGACGCAGGCGGAGATTGCAGCGGCTTATCGGCGTCTGGCGCGCCAGGTGCATCCCGATCTCAACCCTTCGCCTGAAGCGCATCGCCGCATGCAAGAGCTGAATGAGGCGTACAATACGCTGCGCCATCCGGAAAGGCGACGTCGCTATGATGAAATGCTCGCCGCAGCGCAACGTCCGTCCTGCGTCCCGCGTCCGAGCGAGCGCGCATCGAGCGTCGGACGCGCTGCCAACGGCGCAACCCGTACACACACCGGTTTGCGCGGCGCCTGGTTGAGCTATCAAAAACGCATCGGCGATGAGATTGTCTTTGTGGTCGGCCACGCCGACAATATGGCGGACCTGCTCGCCGATTTGCAGCGACGCATTCCTGCTCCCGCGCGGCGCTACGACATTGCCCAGAATCGCTGGCGCGTTCACGTCGCCTACGAAGAGGTGCTGCGCACACTTTTCCGCAACTATGCGCCGGTCGTGCAGAAAGCGTCCACTGTAGAGAGAAGTTCTCCTTCGGCCGCATCTCGGCGTGCAACGCAACGCATCTATTCCAGACGCGCGCAGCCAGGAGGACGCCGGGTTTGGGTGGGCGTCGCGTCTGCGCTCCTGATGGGGGCGGCGCTCTGGCTGGTGTTGATGACGCAAACGCTCGCCTCGAACGGTGGAGCGTCGACGACGTCCAACCCTCTCGAGTCATCCGGTGAACGCTCCGTCCGCACAGCTTCGGCGCCGGCGGGTGCAGCGCCCGACGCGCTGACCTTCCCTGAAGACTGCGTTCCCGCCGTGCTCGAGGCGGCGCCTGCCTATTTCCGCGAGGCGTGCAAGACGCTCGAGCCCGAATTCAAAGATGTGACGCACACACGCCCCTACGCCTTGGCGACGACGCGCGTGGCCTCCAACATCCGCAGCGGGCCGGACACGCGCTTTCCCGTGCTGACGACGGCGCCGCCGGGCGCGCGGATTCAGCTGGTGGGGTACACCGTCAGCCGCGGCTATGTCTGGTTTCTCACCAATTTCGGTGGGTGGATTCGCGGGGACTTACTGACGGAGCCGCCGATGGATCTGCCGCCGGTGGGGCTGTAGCCGCTTATTTGGCCTGATTGACCGGCTCTTTTCCAAGCGGATGCAGCGAGGCGGCGGGCTTGACGTCACTGGCGGCGGCGACCGTGAGCTCCTCTTCCTGAGCCTCAAACGGAGGCAGGTCGAGCAGTTTGCGCCAGGTGTAACCGCCGAACAATTTGATCGTCGCCAACACAGGCGGCGCGAGAATGGCTCCAAACACGCCGGCGAACGAAGCGCCGATCAGCACCCCAAGCAGAATCAACATGGGATGGATGGCCAGCGAACGACCGTGCAGACGAGGAAGGATCACGTTGCCCTGAATCTGCTGGATGCTAAAAAGCACGCCCGCCACCAGCAACGTGTACAGCCATGGCTGTAAGCCCCCAGGCGGCTCTGGCTGAAAAAAGACCAGGATCACGGTGACCACCATCGTAAGATACTGTCCAAGCACGGGCACAAGCTCGAACAGCCCGGCGATCAGACCCAGCATGATCGGATTGTCCACGCGCAGCGCAAAGAAAACGACGCTCACTGCGACGCTCATGATCGCCGCCAGCAGCAACTGACCCAGGAAGTAGGTTTTCCAGATATTCGTGAAGTCGGCCAGCAAAACGGCAGCGTCTTCGCCGTAGCCGAGTTGCTCTGCAGCTTTCTGAAAGAAATGGAAGATGCGGGCGCCGTCCACCAACAGATAAATCGAGAGCGCAAATAGCACGATGGTGCGCGTCACCGTCAGGAGGGCAGTCTGGGCCACGCCGGTCACCAGAGTGCCGCCCTGACCGATGAACCCGCTCATCTGACCGGCCAACGATTCGTAGAATTGCGGCATCAAATCATTGACTTGAGGCAACTGCAGACGCGAGCCTCCGATCTGGCGCAAAACGGCGGTCAATCGCGTCAGGAGCCAGGTGAGGAGGTCCATCAAACCGCGCAACGTCTCCTGCACGTTGACGACGAGTCCGGCGATTTGACTTTGCACAGCGGCGCCCACGAGCAGAACAAGCAAGCTCACCACCGCGCCGAAGAGCAAATAGGCGAGCGCAATTGCAAACGGCTGCGGCAGCCGCGCCCACCGTCGCAAGGCGTTCACAATGGGGCTGAGCAGAAAGGCTAAAAGCGCCGCCAACGCAAACAGCTCGACGAACTCAAAAAAACGCCAGAAGGCCAGCGCCACCGCCAACAGCAACGCCACCGCGACGATCGTCTTGACGTTGCGCGGCCAGGGAGGAGATGGATGGATTCGATGGGTCATCAGCAGTCGCCCCCTGCGAACCAGACTTCGGGGAAAATCTGACGCCTACAACTTCTTCAGATTCGCCAACGACGCCAACAGTTTTTTGATGCCTACGCCCGGAAAGGCGACGGTCACCTGCTCATCGCCATCGCGCGTGCGTTCACTCTCGATCACCGTTCCCACGCCAAAGCTAGGATGCTGGACGCTATCGCGCCGCTTAAATCGAAGCTCTCCGTCCGTCTTGGCAGATGTGGGATTTCGTTTTGACGAGCCGGTCGAATCTCCCGGAGTCCAGTATACACCATTGGCTGTAGATCGTCGATCGGACGATCTCTGTGCGTTCCCCGTCCTGTTCGCCGACGCAGACTTCGAGCGCCCGCTCCAATAACCACCCGTCTGACTTCGACCCGGGGCGACGG